>Ga0179593_1298631_pt1 | contig 15182 bp, 26 predicted proteins | sample CZODoug2_1_08_16_FD_185931 | JGI IMG/M metagenome (GOLD analysis project Ga0179593, IMG submission 185931) | Vadose zone soil fungal communities from Angelo Coast Range Reserve, California, USA - CZODoug2_1_08_16fungal (PacBio error correction) | ecosystem: Environmental > Terrestrial > Soil >... | reverse complement strand
GAGCTGGAATGGTCAGCAATCCGCTTGCTGACCATTACTGTACCACCTCCTTTGACCTTTGTGTCATGCATGCTTACGCCCATTTTTCTTGGCCCTCTTCGTCCCAAAAGTACAACCCTTTCCTTGTGATTGTCGGTTGTTTTGCAGTCTTTTCTTCCACCAAGACACCTTTTAGCACTTTTAGCTTCTCTTTTCGTTTCCCACGTATCCACGGGTCTGGTCTTTTCACTTTCCACTGCCCTCTTACATCGTGTGATCAGTCCTTTTCCTTTGCCTCCTTCCTAACCTTCAGAGATGTTTGCCCCAGACTCACCTGGTATTTTCCCCTTTTTTTTTTTTCGACCCTTTTCAAATCGCCTTACAGTTTCCCACCCATCCTGAATCTGCTTTTTTCTGTTTGCCTTTTTTTTTTCTTGACATGCCCACACCTTGCTGGGTTTTTTTTTTGTTTTACGGCCCTCCGGTCCTTTTGTTTCTCTGCGTCTGGGGGGGATACCAATTTCCTTCCTCCTCTCTTTTTACAGTTTTGATTGTGCTTATTCGCTCACGATTTTTTCATTCGTTTCTGCAAGGCTCCTCTTTTTGTGTTTCTTTTGATTTTCCCTAAGTTGGTGCATAACACCATTTATGGATTCATTGTTGTTGTTATCTTTTTTCGAAGCGTTGCAGTATTAAAGGTGTTATGTCCTGACTGCACCCCTACCCTTCCCCCCCATTTTTTGAATTTTTTTGCTTTTTTTCACCCGTACCTCTCGCGCGTGCGTGCCTCCTCGTGTGCATTGATATTTCGTGTTCCTTGGGTCTTTTTCTTTGTACTTTTCGGTTAATTCTTTTGGTTCTTTCCTTTTTTGTGTATTTTACTTGCTTTTTGCTTATCCTTTTTTTCGTTTTTTTCTTGGACAAGCTTGTAATCTATTCGTTCTGATTTCGCTTTTCTGAGCCCTTTTCTTCTCCTCATGCACAATTATCGTTGTACTTTCACCCCAGACACTTCATGTTCGGCACTTTTTTGGAGACCATCTCTTCTTTTTGTTTTTTCAAATAGCGGCTGCAGCTTCATGTCCGACCCCCCTATCTTAGTTTTAAATATGTCCCGATTGAACCTTTGGGAATGATATTTTGTCCCTCTCCCCCTTCCTTTTTTTGCTTTCCACCCCCCCTGCGGGTTTTTCCTTTGGTCATGTCATCTGATCCATGCCCCTCTTCTCTGAGAGTCTGGTTTTTTAACCCTTGCCCCTTTTTTTTTTTCTATTGCTGGGCCTTTCGTCCTCCTGCGTGGTGTACGGTTGTTTGCTCAGATTGCAAACTTCTGTATTCCGTCCACCCCCTTAATGTTTTCGCCACTACCACATTGCACAGTGAGTCGGAGTTTCTCTTGTGGCTGTGCTGCGCCTCCTTTCGGTTTTCATCTGATTTATTTTCTTGATTTTTGTCCCTTTTCTGGTTGACGGTATGCTCTTCATCTCTTTTCTTTGTAGCCTCACTCACATTTTCTGGTGTCTCTTTATTCTTAGATGCACTCGCTTTTTCCCCCCTTCCCCCACATCTGACAATTGTCCTAAAAATATCGTTTTTTTTTTTTGTCGTTTTTGGGGAGTTGTAATTTTCTCACGCCCTCGCTCCTTTCTCCCCCCGCGCAATCATTTTTTTTTGTGAAACTTTTTTTCTATTGTTTTTGCACAATCCCCCCCCCCTTTCAGGACTTATGATTATTTTTGTTTTTCCTTTGAGATTTAAATCAGATTGTGGCTCTTTTATGTGTTTGAACCTAGGAATGCGCCCTGGCTCCCGCATTTCCCCTCTACTACCCCTTTTTTTTCCTTGCCTATTTCTTACCTGTGATGTTTATAAACCTATTTCCCCCATCTTATTTGCAGTTAAATGATTTCCCTTATCACCCCCCCCCCCCCACCTGTTCGTTGCCCCTTTTCTATTTTGTAATTTTCTTTTCGGCTGCAATTCTTTTTTTCCTCTTCCGGTACCCTGCCTTCTTCTTTTTGTTTTCCCCATAGGTCCTCCTTCTTTTGTTCTTTTTGACCTCCAATGAAGCTTGTATTTGTCACTCCGATTTTGTTTGGTTTTTTCTCCTTTTTTTTTTTTTTCTGTTCGGCTTTCCCAATTTCTTCTCCCGCTGTTTTTTTTTGTAGGACCTTTCCCGAATATTTTCTCGAGATTCAGTTTCCCCCCTCACAGATGACCCCTCGGTACCCTTCCACCCCACATGCCATTATTCCCTTGGCCTCATAGTCCTTCAGGTTTGGCCTGAAACACACCTTTTTCCCCAGATTTTTTCAACCCCACACAACCTGTCCCCCTTTATTTTTCCCCGCATTCCAGGCCAATCAGCTTTACCCCAATCCTTCCCCCATGTTCGATAAGCTGTATTGCCGCGATCTGTCTGCTCCGTGTCCCCCTACGTCATTTCTTCCATGTTGTGCTCTTTTTCTTTACTCCACCCTTGTCTCTCTCGTCGTTTTTTTCTTTTTCCTCCGTTAGCCAAGGTACGACTTTTCTTTTTTTTGTTCACGTTGTTCACTCCCCCATTTTTCCCCCCTCATCTTTTATAATTTTTTTAATCTTGTGCTGGAGCAATATTGCGTGTGTCTTTACCTTCTACCTTTCCCAGCTCCTCTACTATTCATCCCCCCCGCTCCTTTCTGATGTCCCACTTACCACCTTTTGGTTTTCCTCTCTCTGGGTTGTTTTTCATGACTACCCTTCAACCCTGATGGTATATTACGGTTGGTCTTGTCTGGGGCGACCCCGTCCGTCCTTTTTTAGATTCCAGGGATGTCCACTCCCTCCCTCCTAGTTTTCCTGTCCCCGACTTCTCCTTAATCGGGGGTGCATCCTTCCCTAACCACGCCTGTGATCGTGCCGTTCAACCAACTCAACATCTTTTTCACGACCTGGTTTTCTTTGTTTTCTACTCCTTCTCCGCGCAGACACGCCCTTCAGGCCTTTTTGAAACTTTTTTCTTCTCTTCCTGCCCCTCCTTGTGAGCATGATGTCTTATTTTTCCATTTGGGGGGCGCGTTCATCATTTTCGGTTTCCCATTTTAGCCCAGGGCCGAATCGCACCATTTTTTTTCCCTTTTTTCACTCCTTTTATCCTCCTTTGTTGTTGTTTTTCAGTTTTTGTATGTTCTGAGAGGCCGGTTAATGCTACCCTTCTTTCTCGTCTTTGTAAATATGCTTTTTCCCTACACCTGGACAGCACTCGACTGGTCCATCACTGCGTCCCTTTTCTTTCTCTGGTTCATTGAGAATGTTACCTATGGTCACCCGGCCTTTTTTTCTTCTTGGGCTATTTAGTGAACTTACTTATTGTACCCCCCCTTCTGGTTTTTTCGTGTACTGGCCGATCCACGGTGGTTTTGTTTTTAGTGTTGATGTTGTGTCCTTCCCCACCCCGGCCTCCTCCTTTACCCCTTCGTTGGAACTCGGTTGGTTCTTTAATCTTCCGAATCCAAACTTTTTTCCTTTAGTGTTGATGCTGTTAAGACCCTCTTTCCCCCCCCTAAGTCCTCCTCCTTTTTTTTGCATTTCATTCCCTTTCCCCTCGCCCCCCTTCCCTGGGTTTTATCCCGCTTTTCTTTTCCTCGGACCCGCTTCTTTTCTTCTTTGGTGGTATCACCCCTCCCTTACCTCTGTCCTTGGTTCGTACCACGTGTCTTTTGCCCTCTGACCGATTATTTCGCCTGCTTGCTGTTGGATAAGTTTGGTGTTCCCCCGTTGGTGTTTGCTGTGGCGCGTCGTTTTCGCTTTTTGCGTACTTACTCCCTCCTCCCCCCACCGGCAGGCTTGTCCTCCCCCCCTTGCCCCCCTACCTAGTATTTTTTTGGCTTTTTTGGTTTTTCGGCGTCTGGCTTTTCTGCCCTTTTTGAATTTTTCTTTGTGTTGTTGGCGTTGGTGTTGGGCCGCGATCCTTCATCCATTTGGTGTTTGTCTGGTTCTGCTGATTGTTTATGTAACCTTTTGTTTTAGTGCCTGATGTTTGTCTGGTAACCTCATTTTTTCCAGCTGGCTGAGACCCCCATACTGCTGTATTCCCGTTCCCCCTATCCGCCTCACTCTCTTTATGTGTAATACTATTTTTGCTGATCCACCTCTTAACATATTCTTCCCCTGGTTTAATCATCGCTCTCTGCACGTTTCTCCCCATGGTATTTTCTCCCCCCATTCCCTCCTGACTGGTGATATTTTCTTCAACCGCTGAATCTTTTTTCCAACCCTCACGATTTTTCCCCCCTGTCTCAGTGGGCTCCTCTGTTAGTGTCCTTCCAGTCTTTTTCTTGTCATTCTTAGTGGTGTGGTCCCATACACCGCCCCTGAGCGCGCGGCTTATCTTGGTTTTTTCCCCTTTTCTCAGTCTACGAGTGGGATGGCCGTTTTTTGCTTTCCCCCCTCTCTACCTCTTATTGTCATTTCTTCCCCCTCTCTTCTGTCTGATAAATCTATCTGTGAACCCGATGTCTTCTGCTTTTTCGTTTTTCATCCGCCGCCGGGCGATCGATCTTTTTTTCGCATTTCAGTAGCTTGTCCCCCACGTACGGTTTTCCTTCCTCTTTACGCCCCCTTCTTTTGTGTTTATTACCTTCTCCCCTCCCTTCTTTTTCCAACCCCTTGATGCCAATATGTCCTCCCTTCTGTGATCCGGAAACATCTCGCCTCTGCTGTTTTTTTTTTTGCGGGATGTCCCGGGCTTTCCTTTTCTTCGGTGTTAAATTTCCCATAGTTGCCCCCCCTTCTTCTCTTTGAGTTTTTCCCCCCTCTTTTAAGGGCGCGCCAGTTTTTCGTGATATATGGCCCCTTATGACCCATGCAAATCCTTCCCCTGGTGACTTTCCTTACCAGTTCCCCCCTCATATCTCTTTTCTGGCGGTTGTTTTTTCCATAACTCCAAGATCTCACCGCTGCACTCACAAGCTTTCTGATGTTCCCCCCTTTCCGTGACATTACTCATCTTCCGGTACTTTGTTTTATGGACTTTCCGTTGTTAATTGTTTTCATTACCTTCTCCAGGTTACAAGGTCTTCCTCCACTTTTTTTTGGCCTTTTTTATATTCTTGCGTACGTGATTATGCCTTTTAGGATGACTTCGCGTCTTTTTTTTCCTTTGCTTTTTTTGTTCGCCCTTTTCCAACTATTTCCCCATGACTTTTATTGTCTGCCATCGCTTGACTGTAGTTTGTTTTTTTGCCGCATCATCCCCTATCCCTTTTACATTCCTTCAGCCTTGGTCTTTTTCTCATTCCTTTCCCCTTCACCATTTCGTTGCCCCTCCAATTTTTCCCGCCTAGCCTTAAAGACGACGATACTTCTCTAACCCCTTCTTTCTCATCTCCTCCAATATAATATGTTGCTCTGACTCCTTGCATCCTTCCACCATCTAACCCCCCCCCTCTCCCCGTTCCCCACAGCAACTGACGTCTTTTTCCCTTCTGGTTATTTTTTTTCCTATCAAGCCTCGCCTCAGAGTGTCTCCTTGGATTCTAGTTATGCCCTTTTTTTCCTATTTAGGATTCACCCTTTCGACCCTTTTCTTCCCCCCACCGCATCCCCCCCTTTTTTCCTTCTTAACTTCTACCCTTCCCTATCCAGCCGTCTTCCCTGATAGGCCACTTTTTTTTTTCTGTATACCATGTCCTTTTTTTCCTCAGATATCACCACCCGGTTACAGTTTCTCCCTCCCAGGTTTTTACCCCCACCCCAGCCACTGTAATAGTTGTTTGTCCCCCCTAAAAAAAAACCCCGTTTGTTTTTTTTTTTTTTTCCCCTTTGCATGTCTCCCTTGCCTAAGGACTCTCTTATTGGCTTGGATGTGCCCTCGGTTGCGATTCCCCGTACGGAATTTTAATGGACTCCTTTTTTCTTCTCCTCAATCATTGATTCCTTCCCTCGTACCTTCCCCCTCTTTCCCATCGGCGCACTGTCTGTGTTTTTTTCATCGCAATTACCCCCCCCTACCTTGCGGCTTTCCAGTCCATTAACGAAGAGGGCTTTTCTTCACGTTTATTGTTCCCTTTACAGTCCTACCTCCCATCCCCGTATCCCCGGGGTCCTGACCTTTTTTCGCCATCCTTTTTTTCCTTTTCTCGTTTTTCATTTATGCCTGCCTTATCTTCTTTGGTTACTTTTTTTCTCTTTCTTCGCCCCGATAGCCTCGCGTAGGCGTTTTACTCACCCCGGTCGCTTACCTCTTTCATACCCTCAGGTCTTTGTTTGAGAGCTGATTAATTCCTCTTCCTTTCTTCTTTTACACAGAGCATAGTCTTTTTTACTCGCTCTCCCCCCCACCCCCCCCCCTTTTTGTCCAAACGCGGATATTATTCGTTTTCCTTCCTTTTCTCCCACCAGGGGGGCGGCCCTGTAGTTCCCCCCGTGGAAACTCCTTTTTTTCTTTTTTTGACTGGGATGGAGGATTCTCCTCTTCTATGCTCCCTTCGTCACACCGCTCTTAGTTTTTCATGTGCCGGATTACCAGGCGTTTCTTTTTTGCTGTTGTTTTTTTTTTCGTCAAACGCCTGTCTCCCCCTATATTTGTATTTGACATCTTTGTTTCATAGTGAAGGGCCTGGAAATCTCTTTTCTTCCCTGTACTCACCCCTTTTTCAGTCTGCCCCTTTCTGCCCCTTCTTGTAAGGAGGTTAATATCGCCTCTCGGTGGTTCTTCCACTACTCATGTTAACCTTGGTTTTTACCCTTTTTTTCCTCATCTCCTACGTGATCCTTTTTTTTTAAATGTTCTTCGTGTTCCGCCGATCACCTTCCTTTGGGTGGGGCGGTACTCCATATTCCCGTTCTCGAACAAAGCGTAAGTTTTCATTTTCACCGTTTAGTACTGGCGCCCTCCTCGTTTGTTGTCCCCCCAGTTGGTTGAAAAACCCCTCTTCTTTTGAGTCCTGGTTATACCTCTTTTCGTTCCACAGTCCCCCCTCTTCCGCCTCAGCTTGAGGCCAGTCTCTAGCCCCCTTCTCCCCGAGGTGTTAACCTTTCCTCGCTGCTGCCGTGCTTTTCCAAGTTGCCTGTTTTTTTTTGTTCTTTATCTTTCTTCTATTTGGGTTATGTAACTTTTTTTGGCTTGCTGGTGTGGCTTGCATTCTGTTTTTCCTTTCCTTTTCCGGGAATATCTGGCTGCTCTTTCTGGCTTTTCAGAAAAATCAGTCCTCCCCCCCCATTTTTCGGCGGACTTCTTTTCCTCATCCCCCCTTCGGGTCAGCACTTTCTGACTTTCTTTCAACGGGCAGTTCACAAGTTCCTTTAGTCTCTTTTTTTTTTTTTTTTTTTTCCTTCCCGAGAATTGCGGGCCGATTTTTCCCTAGTCTATTGCTCTTTTTTTTCCTCCTGTTTTTCAAGAGTGAGTGACGTCTGGTCCCCCCCTCAAAGTTCCGTCCGTTCTTTCTTTCTGTTTTTTCCGGTTTTAACGTGGCTTTTCTCACTTTTCTACAATCTGCTGCGCCCTGATTTTCCTCGTTCCCCCTAATTTGCAAGTTTTTCGATGAATGATGGTCATTACCATTTTTTCTATTATAGGTTTTATGTCATTCCTCTTTTTCCTTACCCTGGTCGGTCTCCCTCCTACCTTTTTTTGTCTTTTCCAGCTCCCACGCAGTACTGTTTTTTCCTTTTCACAGAAAGAACATATCTCCTCCTCCCCCCCGGGGGGTTCTGTGGGGACCTTTCTTCCTGTTAGGGAAATCACTTGTGTTTGCCAAATCGTTTGCGCCCTTTCCCCACTCCGTTTTTTGTGAGTCTAAAATATTGTTCTCTCCTACTTTATTTTTTCCAATCCAGTGCACCCCCCCCTTGGTCCTTTTGCGCCATGGGCCACCATCCAACTTCGGCGCGTCCCTGTTTGATTGTTTCCCACCCGAATCTCCCCCCCCGATTATTGGAATCATGATGATTCCCAGCTTGGCCGTCAGCGCAGGGGCTTCTTTTTCTTTTGGCATTTTGTTTTTTCTGTGCCCCAATTTTTAGGTCTTTTTTCAAGATGCCCACAGGAGTGTTTTTGGTTTCTTTGCTACCCCTCCCCTGAAGGGCCATCCCTTTGAGTGAACACCCAACATCCTGCCTATCGTTTGGAGGTGACGATATTCTCTTTCCTGGCGTGTATTCCCCCCCTAATCCCCCGTTTCGATCCCACGCTTATTTGCCACTGTTTTGCCCCCTACCTAGTTATTTGTAACCACCTGCTTATGCCACTGCTAATGGATTTTACCCAGTTCATCTTCAATATATAATATACCCCTTTGAAAGCTGATAAGTTGAGTATATCACCACCCCCCCTGGTTTTATAATACATTGGCAATCCAACTTTCTAACCTGATCTTTCACTGTCATTGTCTAATTTTCTTATTTTCCCTTCTTCTCTTGTTATCATTTTTTTTGTTTTACTTTATTATCCTCTTGTTTTTTAGAGCGTTTATCGCTGACTTGTCTAATGTTCCCACTTCTCTTGCCCATTTTCCTTTTTTTGACGGCTTTTTTTTATTTCCTTCTTTATGTCATTTTCGTGTGACATCTTCCCTCCCTTCCACAGCAACTTTCCCCCCCCCCCATTTCCAACGAACCTGGCTTGATCCTGACTTCTTTTTTATCCCTGGAGTACTGGCCTTATTCCTCCTACATTGACGTAATTCTTTACCCCTCCCCCCCCCCCCCTTCTAACGCAGGTTTCTCCCCCCCCTTTTGCCGACCGTCGCTTTCCACAACACCCCTTTGGTTTTTTTTCTGGACTACACTCGCTAACTAGTCGTTGTTACATTCTTCCTTTTCCTTGGGGGTTCCCCCCCTTCTCTTTCGATTTCTCACGATCAACACCGGCCTTCTCGTACGGGTCTCTCTTATCTCCTCTCTTAGTTGCCCTTGACTTGCAATTTGATGTTACCTCTTGTTCTTTTTGGGCCGCACGCCAGCCCCCCTCTTTACCTCCTCTCCTTCTCCACTACCATGCTTGCCTCCTTAGGTTCCTTGTTTTTTCCTTTAAGTCAACTCTGCCGCCCCCTTAACTGACTTCTTTTTATCTGTGTCTCTCTTTTCCCCCTTATTCCTGGGTGTTGTGTGTACTGATTGTGTAACCTTTTACTTGCTCCTCTTGTCTCTTGTTTTCTTTTTTTTCTCCCTCTCTGCTCTGTTTTCTGTGATGTCAGGCCGTTTTATCAACATTCCTTCCTTTTGTTTTTTTTGGTTTTGTTTTTTTTTCTGCGTGCCTTTCTCCCCTCTCGTTTTTCATGACGGCTCTTCAGGACCCGCTATGGAACTTAAATGTTATTTTTCATGCTCACTCGTCCCCTTGGTAGCCTTGCCCTCTCTTTGTGCCTGAGGTTTCCCAAATGAGGGGACATGCTGTATTTCAGTTGTGTCTCGTTCTTCACCCCCCCGCCTTTCATGACCTGTCGTGAGTTTTGGAATAGACTCCCAAGTTCTGGTTCGATTTTTTGCGTGGCTTTTTTTTTTTCTATGGTTCTTGGGGTGATGGCAGAGAACGTTGCGTCCTTCTCTAGTTTCCTTCCAATCCCTTTTATTTTCCTCCCCTAACCCTGTCCAGTTTCTAGCTTTTTGGACCTTGGGTGTCCCCATCTGCCTCTGCCACCCCCCGAATACCGAATTTGTTTTTTCTTTCTTTCTTCAGGGCCCCCCACCACCCAGACCTGTTGGTTTTTTTTTTTTTTCTTCCTTTTTTTTCGTGTGCTCGACCGTTTGGTTTGTTTTTTTTTCAACGTCGAAGGGCCTTTTTTTGGTTGTTCCGTGGCATAGTGCAATTCGTGGTGTCCGTTCCATTGTGCTTCTTTTCTCTCTTTCTCTTTTCGTTGGAAAACCTGTTTTTTTGAAAAACCCTTGTCGTTTTCCGGTTTTGTTCGTTTTCTTGATTTCTTAGACTGACGATAGGGACGCCCTAATGCTGATCTCTCTCCGGGATACCCACTTTTTCCTCTTGTCCCGTGGACCTTCTCGCGTTCGTTTATCCCCAGGGTCCCTCTTTTTCCTTCTTGTGTCTTCGTTGGCACTGTGTGTTGTTTCTTGCCTTAGACATGGACATTTTTTGTTTCTTATTGCCATTTTTTTGTGGTCTCGTCTTGTTTTTGCTGTGTTTCCTGGGTTTCCTTTCTTTGGGACACTGTGGTAATCTTTCCCCTGTTTTTATAGTCTGTATTCTGTTCCTCCCTTTTTTGTACTAAATCGACTCTCGTCCTAAAACTTCTTTTTTGCCTTTTTTTTTCTTACGGGACATATGATGTTCAGGCCCATTTTCTCTTCACTCGTCGCGTAAGCGCACAGTTTTCTCCCCCCTCAGTTCCTGAGTTCTTTTGGTTACAGACCGCGTGAACCTTTTCTTCCCTGAAGTATGTACCCGTACCGTGTCCAAATTTTTTTCTTGGTACGCTCACCAGCTTTGTCTTTTTTTCTCCACGTCCAGCTTTCGCGACGATTGTTTTCCTTTCCGCTTTTTTTGTCTCGCCTGTCTCTGATGCGCGTTCTCCCCCCCAACCCTCCTTTCTTTCATTCGCACCCCCCGAGTTTTTCCCCTGTCAAATAAGTGTTCGTACTTGATTTCCGCTCATGGGTTTTTCATCACCGGTTTTTAACGCCTTGTGTTTCCGATGATCTTATTTTTTTCTTTCCCTTTACATTTGGGTGGACGGTCTTCATACTATCTCAGTCTCAGTAATCTCTTTCTTGGTGTTGATGTCGATGTTTGGTCCACGGGAGCATTTCCTTCCCCAGGCTCCCCCCTTCCCCCCAGTACCCCCACGATTCTGCACCCTGGCGTCTTAGTTTGTACCTGTTTTCCCTCGGCATATTTTTATCCCAGCTTCCCCGTGCAAATTGTGTTTTTTCCCACCGTTCTTTTTTTAGTTTTGCTGCGTCCTTTTGACCCTCTTCGATTCGTCCAAATGCCACGTTCGTTGCCCCCTTTCTTATTTTTCCCTTCGGCCTCCCTTCTCGAAATTTTTCTCGGCCTGTTCCCGTTTTGATGGACATATACAGTTTGACTTCCCTCTTCCTTCTTGCCGTCACTCTAATGCCCCAGCTTCATTCCCCTCCCTTTTCTTTTGTCAGCGCGTGTTTTTTTCTTTTTTGCATATTTTTTTGCTCCTCTCGTGTTATTTTACACGTTCGTTGCCCACCGGCCTCTTCCTTTTTTGTCTTGCGCCATTTTTTTTTTCGTAAGGTTTTGCGGCGGGATCTTTGCTCTTGATGTTCACCTTGCCACGCAATTCCCCTCCTTGTCTTTTTTTTTTTTGCGGCATCGATTTTTTGGGTCTGGCATGTTTCCTGTGCCTCCCCTTTTTAGTTTTTCAAAGTGATCTCCACCCCCCCTTCCCCCCCCATGCCAAGTATCACTCCGTTGCCCCCCCCCCCATACCCCTCCTTCAGATGTCAGTGCCCAGCCACCTCGTGGTGATCCACAAAACAATCCACCGGGCCCCCCCCCTTCTTTTTTTTCTTGGTGATATTCCCCCTCTGTCCTCTGTGTTTTCCCCCTACCTTGCCATATTTTTATTTTATTGAAGTGCCGTTGCCTGTCTCTATTTCTTTTTCTTTTCTTTTCTACAGACGTTCCCCTTCTTTGCCACCATCTGCTCCTTTTTTAAGCATCGTTTGACTAGTCTCCCCTCCCTTTTTGACACAGACTTTTTTCCATACCGGTTGCTCTCCTTGATTTTTTTCACTTCGCCTTTGCGCTTTTTGTAGATTTTTTTTCTCTTCCCCCTCACGGGTAAAGCTCCTTTTCCGATTCAGTATTACCACCCCCCAGAAGCGGACTCATTCGCAGTTTGTCTAACCTGACAGAGTTTGCTGTTACCCCCTTTTGTTTTTGGTCCACTGACCCTGTTTAGACACAGTTTATTCAAGGCTTTGTCCTTTCAAGGTGTGGTAACGCAGTTCAGCCATTTTCTTTTTTGTAACAACCCAGTGTGTTCTCTCCCCCTGGCTCGGATATCATTGTTTCTTTTTTGCTAGTTTGCCCTTACTTTCCACTGAGGTCTTAATTCTCCCCGGAGCCATCTTGAATTGATTGCCACTATATCCACCACCCAGACATTTCTTTTTTCCTTAGTGCCCAGCAACTTACCCTGGGTCCTCAACTTTGGTTTTTGTTAATCGACCTTTACCCGCCCTCCCGGGTTCATGTGGTTACATTTTTGTCTGCCTTTTCCTCCTGGCGGTGATTTTGTGCGACTCTCCCGTTTTCTTTTTTCCCCTTTCCCTGTTCCCTTTTGGGCGCAGCCTTTCCCTGCTTATTTACTGGTCTTTGCGATTTCTTTTCTTCTTTTTCCTAGATCCTACTTTTTGTTGTTTTTCTATTGTTTTACCTTCTGTTTCCTTTTTGGCTCTGGCGCTCTCCGCGCGTCGGAACTGTTGTCTCCCTTGTCGCGAAACCCTTCCTTTTCGTGTAATATCGTTCACCTTTTTGTCGTTGATAGAGGAAGGCCAGGTTTCAACCGTTCCTTTTTCTTGGTCGTTTCTGCGTTTGATGACTCACCATTACCCCCCCCCTTCCTTCGCCGCTTTGTTTCCTTTTGGATTTGGTAGTACGATTTCCATTTTCTCGGTGTTGGCGGGCCTGTGCCTTCCTCCCCCCCTCAGGCTGCCCGATTACATTTCGTGTTTTAAGTCGGTGACTTGGAATGTTCTCACCCCCTCTCTATTTATTCCGGTTTTTTGTACATGAGCCCTGTTGGGGAAACGCCGCCTTCTGTTTTTGCAGCCCCCACCTACCCCTTTTTCCCTTCTTCTCTCAGTTGACCAAAGACCGATTTTTTGTTTTTTTTGTTCATTTTCGTTCCTCCTTCTCATTTTTATTATGCCCCGCGTTTCTGGTGGTTGTTTTGTAACTTTTCCCTTTGGCGTCGTTAATCCGTTTTCTTTTTTCCCCCTATTTTTTCTCCCCCACTGCCAGAGTAGTCTTGGACATCTGTTTGTTGGGAAACCGTGTGTGACAAACAGTGCGTGGGCTCGTTTTTCCACTCTCTTTTTCGAACGACGCCTTCTTAGATGACCAAGTTCTCCTGATACCCCCTTTTTGTTCCTGATGTGGGACCTATCGCTTTCCTTCCCGTAAGTCCTCTTCATTTTTTCTGTTTGTGCCAGTTTGTTGTGGTGTTCATTCCTTTTCTATTTGTGTTGTATGGTTTTTTTTTTCGTGCTGTATTTGCTTTTCCTTGTCGGTTCCCGCTTGTGAAAGCTTGTTTTGTGCTTTCCTTCGCCTGGGCTTCTTCCTGCGCTCTGTGGTGCCCAAAAAATCCTCCCCCCCCCCCCCCTTAGGAGTGACTTTTTTGTTGGTTCTTCGTTGTACGTTCCTTCACTTTTCTCCCCAACTGCGATATCGTGTAAAGCCGGACCAGTCCCCCCCCCCCCCCTCCGCATGGGGGCATTGTTACGCCGTCATTTCTCCTTTCCACCCGCCATGCTTCCCGACCCCGGGTCCATCATCTTTTGATTTTCCTTGGCAGGCCGATTCTGTGTGCAACGACAGTTCCTCGCTCTTTTTTCTTTCCTTCCTTAGGTGGACGTGGGCCTTTCGCATCGCCAAACTCTTCTTTCTCGGTAGAGTTTGCCCTTGCTTCTTTTTTGATTGTGCTCTATTTCCGCTGGTCATCCGGGGCCCCAGGTTTGAAGTAAATCGTCTATGCTTTCCTTTCTTTTCTTTTTTCCGTACGGCCGGGCATCTTCTTCCTCCCCTCCTTAGTTTTTTGTTGTTGTTTTGATTTTTTTTTGCCGTATTCCTTCTTCCGCACCCAATCTGCAAATTGCTGTCCACACTATCGCTCGTTCCCGGTTTTGATGACCAATCTTCATTTTTCCTCTACACTAATGTGTCAAAGTCTTGTGCGAACGTTTCCCGAGACTCAGCTTCCCTTTGCAAAGTCCCACCACTGTCCACCGGTACTTTCGACTAAACCATCCAATTTTAGAGAATTCCGTCTTTCTTTTTTTTCAACACCGGACGAAAATGTTCTAGGACTTAATTGATGTTGGGGGGTGGGGGGTTGGGGGGCGGGGGGGGGTTCTTGGGGGTGGTTCCCCCTTCCCCCTCTCGAAGGGCTACTTTGTTTTTCTTAAATTTTTCCCCTGTGCCCGGTTCGTCCGATGTGTTTCCCCAGAGGCGCCCATTATGGTGACAATGTTCCCGCACGGCTGGCTGTATTTGTGATTAACTCAGCTACGCTGCACTTCTTGATTCCCCCACTTTTATTCCCCCGTTTCTATGTTTCTCCAACCAAGGCCCTCCCTCTTTTGGGGGATCGATTTTTTGACTTGATGAGCCTCAAATTCTCCCTCCCCCCCTCCCCTATCCCACGCGGTACCGACTTCCCCCCTTCCCCTCCCTTAACCGCAAGGCAGCTTCCCACATACATCCATACCAAATATGGTCCCGATCAGGGCCGTTTCTTCCCCCCCCCTTCCCTGCCCCCCCAGCAATAAACCCGTCCCCTATCCCCGTCGCCTTTTTGATCGCGGGTTGTTTGACTGGGTGCCCCACACCTTCTCCCCTTTTATTCCTTAGCCTGTGCCTCCTTATGCGTCTTTCCTCGTACTTGCACATACCATAGGAACCTCCCGACCCCCTTTTTGTTACCCCCACCCTAACTTATACCAAGTTTCAAATGCTCGCCGTCCTTTCTCCCCCCCTCTTTTTTTCTGTGCATAAAACCATATCCCCCGGCCGTCTCCCCCTCCGTCCTTCTTAGGACTTACCGAGCCTTTCCCCCAGCAGCCTTTAAGAAAAAAACCGGGTTGGTTTCATTTGGTTGTTTTCCTCCCCCCCTTTCCCTTCCAGGTGTGTGTCCTTTTCGGTGGAGTCCCCCAGTTCTTTTTCTTTTTCCAATTTCCCCCGCTAGTTATCTGAAACTGTTTTGCTCGAACATTTCTTTTCATTTCATCTCTGTTTCCCCCACCTCTCCCCCCCTTTCTCTGCTGGGTTCGCCGACCACGACAGCAACCCCCTGCTTTCTCCCCCCCCCGTTTGCATGGCCTAAACCTTGTTCTTCCCCTCATACATAATTTGCAGGGTAATGTCATCCGGCGCGCCTCGTCCCTGACGTTTCCTTTCCCTTTCCTCTTTTCCCTCACTGGCGGTGAGGTGCAGTTGTATTCCAGGAATTTGTACCCCCCCGTTTTTTTCCTTTGCTCAGTTGCTCGGCGTTTCTCTGGACGCTAAGACTTTT
>Ga0179593_1512184_pt1 | contig 15183 bp, 17 predicted proteins | sample CZODoug2_1_08_16_FD_185931 | JGI IMG/M metagenome (GOLD analysis project Ga0179593, IMG submission 185931) | Vadose zone soil fungal communities from Angelo Coast Range Reserve, California, USA - CZODoug2_1_08_16fungal (PacBio error correction) | ecosystem: Environmental > Terrestrial > Soil >... | reverse complement strand
AAGCACTATCCAGTTCCTTTTTAAGGCTAGAAATTAACGGTTGCCACTCCCCACTTTCGCGTAGCGGACTGCAAGGAGCAGGAAAGTCGTTTACCCACCCTCGTAGTCCCGATAGTTTAGACGATCTTCCTCTGGTTTTCTGTTCCCCTTTTTTTTCGAAAATGGGCGCCCATCACCTTCCCCTGGTGACCTTCATATGGGGAATAGAAAAAGCCTGCAGGTGCGTGAGTTACCGATGATCCTGGACTTCTTTTCCAGTTTGCTTCGATTTGACCTCCATTCCCGGTTTTTTCCCCAGAGACAAAAGAGCTGCGAGCCCACTTAACCCAAAGGTTCTCAATTCCGGAACGCTCGTTTGGACCGTCTTCTACATCCTTCTCCCAAGATGTAGACGACGATCCCCCCCCCCCTGAAATACCGTCACGTTAGCAACGCGCGGCCTGTCAACTCCTACTCCTTCAGACAAGTTCATTAGGGCGTAGAACTTCTAAAATGGGTTTTTTAACTAGTTGACCCCAGAACCCCTGTGGAAAATGAGAACTGAGTGTGTTTGCACCGTGGTTTACCAGATCATGGATGTCCTCTCGCTTGGCCATGTCCTGTCGCCAGTCAACCTAGTAATGCCCCCCCTCTCAGATGGTGTACCACACCGTGATGCCCTCTTTTATTTGATGTGGACTGATCTCCCTTTTCTCTACCGGTAGTAGAGTAAGAGGGGACACCCCCCCACCGCGCCTCGAATCGACCTCAAGACTGTTTCCCGTTTCTTCAAGCTCTTTCCTCCCTTAAAAGGATAGAAAACTTCGTTGCCTGGCCATGACCAGGTTGTGGGGATATTATTCATCTGCTGGTTATTGAAGAAGGAGATCCTCGTCCCCCCGCTCGAGCTCTTGATCCTTTCTCCCTTCACATTGGAAAGCGCGCAAGGGCGGCTTTTCGCGTGTTTGTGATTTTGCACCCCTATCTCCGTTTACAACGGAGATGCGGGTATCCTTCCTTTTTTTGGTTCCTTTTGTCTTAGGGCATTCGGCGTAGCTTAACACCTGAAAGTATTCTTTCCCTTCGGTATACTCGTTAACGATCTTTTTTCCTGGGCTAACCGCCCCTCCTGCTTCCCCTCCTACAAAAGCCGACAATGAGGTCGGGATCTTGAAATTAGAGCACATACGCAAAGCCCTTTCTTACACCTAAACTCTTCTTTAATTGTGCTGATGTGCGGGCTCCCCTTGAACAGGGACTTTCTGTTGTGATCTACAAGTCCACCCCCCCAAGCCGCTCATGCGCCTGAACGCACCACAAGTTTTTGCCATCTTTGAGTCAGAAGATAAGATATATAACGCTGCTCTCAGAAAGGACTCATCTTTTCTCGCCGCCTGTTAGAGAAGCCTGGTCTCTTCCAGGAGATGGAGCTCATCTTCTTCTGAAGACTCTGCTTTAGAGCTGTTCGGGTCGTTATTCTTCGCTTTTCCCCCAGGTGCAGCCTTCTCGCTTGTCCCCTCCCTTCTTTTTTTCTCTAAGCATCTGTTCGCGACAAACCCCTTGGGCATTTTTGTAGTGCCTCTTTTATGATAGTCGGGACGACCACCCCCCCCCCCAAACCATAGTGCACCCTTTCCACATCAGATCATAACTGCCTTCTGGCCTCCTGGTACCTCCAAGTAGCCCAACGGTTGTGCCGGCGTCCTTTTTTGGACTAGACCGAGCAAGAGAAACCAATCATTTATACCTCAATACTGGCACGCCCCACAACCTTACGGATGTAACAACAGTACAACAACCCCTTTTTGATATTAACTGTATGCCGCCCTCATTCCCATTCTGGCAAGCGTGATAGCAATTGACCTTCTTTTTTTTCAGAGCAGATCCTTTGAGGCTCGCTGCCAAAAAGAGAGCCCGTCCAGGCGGCAGAGAGATATTGTAGCAGCCTCCTCTCCGTCAAGAAAAAACACGAGCCCCCTGGCCCGTGGGAGCGTGCTGGGTCTGGCCGTCGGCCGTTCAGGTCGAGTCTTCAAAGTGCGTGCCCGAATTTGTAGCCAATTCTCTCCTCTGGGCTGCAGGATGACCCCAGCCGGCGCGCAGGACTCTGCATTTTTCTCCCCCAAACCCTTCGTTTCAGCGTCCACCCCGAGGTCGACAAGAGAAAGCCGAGGTTCTCTTCTTTCCCGCGAATCAGTTGAACAGAATGCTGCTTTTTTCCTTTCCCTTCGTAGTCGCAAAACATGCTCTCACGACGGACTTCTTTTTGACTCCCCAGAATGTAAGGTTGCACATCTCTTTGTCGAATATCATGCACCTACTCTTCGCTCGAAACCCCCCCAGGCTAGCTGCGGACGGTAGAGCAAGGGGGAAAGTTCGCCCTGTCGCCAATTAAGCTGGCAAACACCTGCGGCCCCATCCCGGGTTTGTTGTGCCCCCAGAGCGGGTCTTTCAAGGGTTTAGCAGAGTAGGCTGGGCCGCCCCCGCTAACGCCCCTATTTCGTAGCTCCCGCGACCAGTTTTTTCATCCTACCGGTTCATGGGTGTGTTGCATGACGCTAGAGGTTTTACTTGTCCTCCCAATGGCAACTATATCTATGTTCCTCCCCCATCCTGGTGTTGTTGTTGGTTTCCCGACCTCTTGGGGAATGGTCGCCACTTGAAAAACCCCTCTAGTGTCCCCTCCCCCTGAGCGTAATTTGACAAATTGTATCTTTATAGGGACCTTAAGGATGGATGTCAGGCCGGTCCTCGTTTTTCAATGAAAACTTGAGATATCTTTCTTCAGGGGTTGCTCTTGACACCCGGCCGCTAGCTCCCAGGGGAAGCTCAGCGACAAGGACTGCGAACTATCAACGACTTGATTGCGATCCAGATCGGCTCTCGTGCATCTATTACGAGGGTCATATATGCCCTTTTTTCCCGAAGACAATCGCTATCCTCTCTGTTTTTCTGATGACGCTTCTTTAAACCATCTCTTGTCCTCTCGACGGGGTGTAACTTCTTCTCGCAAGCATTCCTCCTCATGCAGGCTGAGCTAACCGGGCTTGGTGGTTTTGACCCTTCTAGAAGAAACCTCATTACTCTCTTTTTTTTGGTAGCACTAGCTAAATCTCGTGTGCACGCCGTCGCAAAGGCTGGACCGATTTTTTAAGCCCCCCCCTCCCCCCTCGGTCATAAACTCGCTTCTTACTCTAAAGCCTTTCAAGGTCTTTCTTCCGCGTAGTTAGGAGGTGGAGACCTGCCTGATCTTCGTCACTCGGTGCGTCACCCTTTTTCCCCAGCAGGCCCCTCACAACTATTCCTTCTTCCCTCTGAAACAGAGCTCTTCAAGATGTGCCTTGGTCTTCTGCATTTTACAAGGCTTACCGACCTCCACGGAGGCTTCGTGGTACAGACTTCCGGTTTTTGCAGGAGGCGGAAGCTTCTGCTGTGATAATTCGCCCTGGAGCAGCCTCCTTCAAAAACTGCTTCTTGGCCTTTGATCACCCTGATATGATTATGCTTTAGTTGAAGGCCGTTCTGGATGGGGGAGTCCTTCCTACATCGCTCAAGAATTCTACGCTGTTTCCCTATGTTGACGGCAGATACTCCTTTAGGAATCCCCCATTCCTTCTGATAAGCGCATAGGTTTTGCGGGGACTCCGGTGTAACCCTCTTGAAAGTCCTCCACCAACGTTCCCACCCCCCGTCTAGCAGGACGAACAAAAACACCCATCCTGACGAATGGAATAAAGATATCAGCGTGAGGAGACGATGAGGACCCCTTGCGGAGCCCCGCGTCCTCCTTAGAGCCCTTTATCTTCTCTTAGAGAAATGGCACAACCTTTTTCATCGTGCATTCTTGAGTCGCAGATCAAGGGGGCCGTCGTTTTCAAGGGGGCCCTGCCATGAGGCCCACCTTCGCTTTTTAGAGCAACGCGCGTTTTGAGTCGCTATTTTTTTCTAAGTTTTGGTGCCTTCATGGCTGTCGGTCCGTTTTTTCTGTCTCTGACGGGTATCCCCACCTCTCGCTTTTTAGTGTGTACGTTAGTCTTTTCCGCGCTTGCCTTTCCCTCTCACATCCACTTCCCCCGCAACCTTCAGGAAAATTAAGTCAAAAAGCCAATGCCCTCCTCTTTTCCTCTAACCTTGCAATGACAAAATACAACCTCGAAGTCTCCGGCCCGTTTTTTTCTCATTTCCCAGCTGGCGCTATTAATGACAGAGAGACGAGAGATCGTCTAGGCCCCTTCCCCCTTCAGTAATCAACTTCGCCTTTCCGACCCCGTCAGGAGTGTCAATTTGGCTGCCGCCTGCCATTGGAACTCCCCCTGATAATAGTTGGACTTTCCAAATTCCCGACGACCACTTTCCCCAGGTTGTTATACTTTCTATCTGTAGAGGAAGCGTCGAGAGTACTTCGCGCGCATCAATTCCCTTCCCAACTAGTTCCTCCCACTTTCCCTGTCCTCTTAAAAGCGTCGCTTACATTTTTTTCATGATTCTGGGCGCCTGCAGTGTTTCGTCTTCTTCCCCGGCCAGTCGCTCCTTTTTTCTGAGGCAGCCAGATTCTTTTCTTCCCCCGACTGCGCTGTGCTTGAATTCGCCATTCTTTTTTTCGTACTCCGCCTTTTAAAATCATCCTCCCTCTGTCTCCCATTTTCCGATTTAGGCGGTGCACGGGCCCTTTCCACCATCCCTTCTTTCGTTTCCCTCTCTCTCTTTTGCGACTCTTTGGCGAAGCATTCTATAAGTGTCTTCCCCCGGTGAGGTTCCGGCATTCCTACCCATCAATATCACGTTACCTTGCGTTGAGCTTTTTTGGTGGTGCGCTGTGGTGAGGCGATTTGCCCTCCCACTCCGTATCTATCGACATTTTGCTTTTTTCCTCCACGTAGGAACAAACTTTTTTACCAGAGTGTGCCTTTTCTTCTTTTTCCCTTGCATTGTTCGCACATGTGAAACCCCAATCCCCCCAGAGTGGACCTAGATCTTAGATTTCTTCCTAACCCGATGTGAGTTGAACTCCTTCTTTCTGCGACCCGTCAAGACACATTTTGTCACTTTTTCAAGCCGTACTCCAAGAAGAGGATCATTTTATCTGCTATCTCTCTCTTCACCCCCGTTTTTTTTTCTGATCCTCCCATGATAAAAGGGGCCCCCTTTTCCCGTCATGTGCCGTTTCCCACTTCCTTCTTAGACCTTCAGGCTCCCGAGCGTCCAGCTCCTGCGTTGGCCAGATCTTTTTTTGATGACGACGCACTTTTCCCCCCCCATGATGTTTTTTTTTCACTGCGAGTGTGTTCAGCCTCCCCCCTTAAGCTGCGAAAATTCGGTTCTTCCTCTCGGCATGTTGTTCTTTTTTAGACATTGATGTCTTCTGTTCCTTGGGACAAGTGTTTGTTCCCACCCCTTCCCCCTTCCCAAGGCACTCCCCCCATAACGCGGCGCAATCATCGTTCAAGGTTTTTACGTATCACCTCATTCCTTAAAAGCGGACAGATATGACCCCTTTTTTCTCACCTGTCTGCAGCGCCCTTGACTCAGCCTTTTCACCGTTGTTTTTTAGCTTCGCTGTCCCCGCCGCCGTTTTTTAACCTTCAACCTGTAAGAGATGAGAGTTCTGTGGCGGATCTACACTCATCTGCCTTGAGATTCAACAGATTTTTCCACCCGGGCACCTGCATTCGTTCCTCCGTCGCTCAAGGACTTGTGGACGATTTCCAGCATGTTTTCCTACGGTGACCGCATTTTCATATTCCTTTAGCTGTTGAACACCTTCCCCTCAGTTGTCTTTTTAAAACATCAGATTTCTCGGTGCTTAGATTTGCCCGAGCCTTTAGGCCCGAGGTGTAGATTTCCCCCTCTGACTTCCCCACAGTCTTACAATCGCCCCTTCCACTTCCTGTTACAGTTGTTTTCCCCCTCCCCCCCCGTTTTCCAGTCTCTTGAGGCAGCCTGCCTCCTCCATCAGTTCTGTCCCACTCGGAGGGGTTCCCAGGGTTTGTTTTTCCTGACGGCTTTCTAGTCCTGAGAATACGGTAAGATCCCTTTTCAGTGTAACCCCCCTTCCAAACGGGCCCTTGCGACTTAGATCGGTGGGCTGATTGTTGGCGTAATGACGGGCCTCTGATAAGTGCTGTCTAGATTAACTTTTTTGTCAGGTAGTAATTTTAGCGGGGAGGTCTTTCAAGCCCCCCCCGGAGTAACTTCTTCCTCCCTCCCTCTCGCAGCACCCTGGGCTCTGGCAAGCTCTTTAGGACCCAGATCCAGAGACATCTTTTTTTTCCACCCACCATTTCCTAAAACATACGCAGCCCTAGCGCAAGAAAGCCGCCGCTCCCCATCCGGTTACTTTTTTCTTCAGATGAATTGGCCGCCGTTTTTTCCCCCCTTTTGGTACCCCTATCTGAAGAACTCCTTGGCATATGAACCGGCCCCACATGTTGTACAGAGTCGCGACTATAATCCTCGATATAACTTTCGAAGGCTCTCCCTGGAGACAAGGACCCAATGTCTCTCCTCTGTTTTTCCGAGTCCTCCGGATTCTCAGGAGCGACTCTTTATCCCTTTTAATCTATTTTGGGCCGCTGCATGTCTGTTCCCCCTTATCCCGATTTGGACTCAAAAATGGTGCCTCCTTTTCTCGCAAATAGGGACGCCTCCAATCATTAGCTTGACCCTGAACATCTCTACCAACAGGGATTTTGAAGGTAGGGTTGCTGTCGCCCCACACCATTCTTTTCCCATTTCGTTCCAATACCCCCCTATCCTTCTAGCCAAACTGCACAGGGCCCCCGCTCATCATGTTTTCAGGTAGTGGTTTGATAGCACAGAGACATACTCCTCTTGGCCGCCCACCCCTAGTTTCTGTCCCCCTACAGCCCATCAACGCGTGAATTTTCTTTTCCCTCCTTTGAAAGTCTGCGAGAGCGGTCATAATTTCACATCTGGGTTAGCCGAAAGGGCATTGCAAGGACCTCCATCTTTTTCGGGGCTTTTATCTTTTTCCAAGAGGTTTGAGATTTCCCGTCTCGAGGCACGAGATCAGGCGTCTCAACTGTATTCCTCTCCATCGCTCCTCCCAGCTTGAGATCGCTAGTGGTAGCTTCCTGATTTTAGTAGGCAGATTTTTTCCCCGGGAAAGATTGCGCGAAGTCTAGGGGGTTATGACGTTTTCCTGCGTCCAAGCACTGACTCGTAGCCAAGCCCCGCGAGCACTTCACCCTAGCTACACGAGTTGCCTCTCCCCGCCGAAGTACGATGATCCCATGCCTGATAGAAGAGGTACCCAAACCAGTAGGCGGAGTTTTCGATGGGTTGTTTCCCCCTTCCCTTTAAGCCCAGCGGGATGAAAGTGCGTTCCTTCGTTCTCTTTGGCGAGAGATCGTTCCGTTTGAAGTAGTCCGAATCTTCTCTTTTCTCTAAAAGGACTCGCGAGGATAGTTCCTTTTTCCTTTCGTCGCGGTTCCTTGATCTCGGGCCGTCACGCGGAAAAGACCTCAGGTCACCCTCAGAACAGAGATGGTAGTTCCCTTGGGGGTCAGAAAAGCTTGTGTCGAAGGCTATCCGACTTCCTCCATAGACCCACGTAGAGACAGAGCCCCCCATAAGGTCATTTTGATCCTCGAGGTTTTTCCAGTTCGACCAGAAACATCTTCTCTCCCTTCTTCTTTTAATCCCCCCTTTCCATTTTTCTTAGGATAGAAGGTATGTTCAACACCCCCCCCCATGAAAACCCCGCTCGAGTTTTTCCTCCCCCCACATTCAGCAGTATTTCTATTGTCCCTTCGCGTCTAGACCGTCTTGGTGAGTAGTGCTTTGTTCCGTTCTTTTTTCCGACTGATCCGATTTGAATCCCCCGCTCTGGCTATGCTGGCTTCTCCGCGTGACCGGCCTATTATAAAAGGGAGAAGCTTTATTTCGAAAGGAGAAGCCTCCGGCGCGTCGTTTTTCTCCCCTCCTAGCTCTCGTAATGGGTTCTAGCTGTTCCTCAGACAGCATTTTCCCCTTACAACCTTCGGAGATTCTTTCTTGCTGGGAGAAGTTTCACCTCTCCCCCACCTTTTAAGCGGTCCGGGCAATCATCTCTTTTTTTCTCTGGAGATCGTCAACCTTGCTTAGGGTGTTACTCCCCCTTCTTATCGAGGTTTTGTTATTTTTCTCCCGGCCGAATTCATGGCTGTCTTTTTTCTCCTCTCTTTTAGCCACAGCGATGACACCAGTTCCAGTCATATGACCTCGAAAGCCCCCGAACAGACTGGGTGCAGTCCCCCTTCTTGGATATCTACAAGGAGCTGAGAGGTCTTCGTTTTTTTTTTTTTCTTTTTTTGGAATCTTGACTCGACGTCCGTTTGCCCCAGCTATTCCACCCCGATGACCCTGCATGACACGATTCCCTTTTCTCTCCAAAATGCCCCGAGTGACATCCTTCAGCCTTCGTCTTTTTTCCTCCTGCACACAAGGCGCAACCTTTTTTGATTACAGACTGCCTCTTTGGCCTTCCCTTAGCTGACTCTCTTGTATCTTTCTTCTTTCGAGTATGGTAGCCATGCCCCACCCCAACTCTTCCCCTTTTTTTTCCCTGGACGAGAAGGTGCTACTGCTTGTAGTCGGGAACGTCCCCTGTCATGTCTGTGGGACCCCCCCGCCAGCCAGATTCCGTGCCCCCTTTCTTATAACGATACCTCGCCGATGTCTTGCCCTCCCTCTTCTTAAGCCAATTTTTGCTTTTACTTTCACTGGCGTCACCTTTCCCACGATCTCGGTTCAAGACGGCCGGCCACTGCCCAGGTTTTTTTACAATCGGCTTCTTTTGATTCCTATACCCCCCCCCCTCTCTGTCTTGAGGAGTTGATTTCTTTTCCGATTCATTCTCTCCTTCAGGCGAAATGAGCGGCGAGTTATATCCCCTCTTGTATATCCTCCCGTGTCCCCCCACACTTTTGCGTTTTTTTCTTCTTCCATGCACTCTGTGAGTTGAAAGATACCCCCTTCGCTACTACTGTTCAGGGACTTCACTTGCATGTGAGGAAACAGCCGTCAGTATTTAATACTTTGTGTTTTGTGTTTTCTGAAGTTTCCGGGTTTGTTCTATCAATGTAGTGGCTTCTCGATCGCTGCTTCAGACAATATACATTTGCGTTTACCTTTTCTCTTTAGGTGAGTCGACATGATGGTCAAGAGACGAATTTCCTTTCAGAGCGCTTTTTACTCTTCTCCCCCCTCCTCAGGACATATAACAGCCTTTCGAGAAGTTCCTCTTCCCACCCAGGTCCCGACGTAGGTGTTCACCACCAACCGTTTCCTTGCTTTCCTTCACCTTTTGGCGAATTACCCCCCTTCTTCAGCTCCTTCAGCGATTAGATCGAGATTTTTTTCTTAGCCTCCCCCTTAGATGTCTCCGTTCCTTACCCTCTCCACGAAAGGCTTTCCGACGAGCTTCTGGTCCGTCCCTACAAGGGAAGCGTACTTTTTAATTCCTTTCCCATTTTGCCCTAATTTTACCCATTTTTAACAATTTCGCTTGCCTAACCGATTTGAGCTTTTTTGCAGCGCTTGCTAAGCCCTCCCTCCCTTTCTCCCTGCTATAGCAAGATTCCCTTTTAGATGGGGCCTTAAGAGCAGATGTTCCCCCCTGGAAACGTAACGAGTTCCCCCTACATTGTTTCAATCTTCTTTCCTCCCTTTGCCCAGCTGAGGAAGCGCTCCCCTGCTTTGTAAATCCCTTTATAGTCCTGAGACTGCTTTCCCCAGGTTTATGTGCCTGTTGAATCGCCATTTCGCCCTCTTTCTTTTTTACTTCCCAAGAACTAGCCGAAATAATATCCATATGTATTAAAGCGTTATTTTCTTCTTCTTCTGTTCACCTTCCCCCTTCTCTTTTAAAACTAAAGTTCGCTCCTGGTGACCCTTTCTTTTCTATGCTGCGACAGCAGGTTGTTCGAACAATCCCACTTCTTTGGGGCCCTTTGATTCTAGGGAGACCCTCCCCATCAAAAGCGGCCGAACGCTTTTTCAGTGATAGTGTTTTAATATTTGAGTGGCCGTTTTGGGTGCAACGCGTTTTTTTTTTTCTTCTTTGCCCATTCCCCCCCCTTGACCTTAATGCGTTCATCCTTCCCAAGATCTCCATCCGCCCCCCCTGGGGGATGTTTTGCCCACGATTTGACCCAACCACAGTTTTTTTCCCCTCCCTTTCGTAGGCGGCTCCCCAACCCCTCCTATCCGCCCAGCCCCCCTTTACCATCACCTGAATAGATTTTAGCTTCTTTCCCTTCAAGTTTTCCTTCAGAAGACTGCTGCCTGCCTCATTATCCCTGGGCAAGTGCCAGAAGGAACCTCCTCTTCTAAGAAGAGCGCGCAAAGGACCTTTTATTTTTGATCTATCCCTTCCCCCTTCCCTCCCGTTGTTTTGTTTCCCTAAGAACCCCCCCTGTCTTTTTGAATCCCGTCAGCCTTCTGAAATTCTGCCTTTTCTTGTAAACTCGCTTCATTCTGAACTCCCCCCCTCCCTTTACATGGTACACTTTTTCTTCCTCCTCTGAGGCCCCTTTTGATTAAACTTGATTTCGGTGCTCGATTTTTTTTTCCTACTCCCCCCCTGAAGGTCTTTCCCCTTTCCCCACCCCGGTTGTCCATACTTTTCCTCGACCAAATTTTTTTGGAAGTTTCTCTTGTAGACCCTTTTCGTCTTTCCTTTCTTCTTTGGTCCCCCCTTTTGGTACTAGTGTAGCCCCCCCCCCCAACCCCACCCACGATGACCCCACATCAATTCCCCCTTCTGTAAATCTTTTTCTTTTCCTTTTACCCGTGGACCCCCAAGTTTTTTTCGCCCTGTTTACCCTTCCTTGCGCCCCCTTTGTTCTCAATGACAACCCTCCTCCCTTTCCACTGTTTTTTCTTCTTTTTGGACTTTTAACCTTCCCCCTCCCCTCCTTCAGACAGCGCGATTCTTTAGGAGGAGCTCCCTCATTCCTTTTTCCTCTCACCCCCTCGTGCTTTTCCCCTTGGAAACCTTCGGTTTCCTTTGACAAGTCCCCTCTGTTTCGGGATTCTTGCCTCGCCTTTTTGTCTTTCCCTCCCCTTCCCCCTGCTTTTTTCCCTTTTTTTTCCAAAGATTTTCCCACCCTAATTTCTTTTTTCCCCCCCTACGCTGGTGTACTTCCCTCGAGTGATGACCCCTTTTTTTTTTGAAGTCTTTGGCCCTTTTCCCCAATTTCTGTCCTTTGTCTCCCTCTCTTTCCCTCGCGTGAGTCTTCCCACAATCAGACCAGAACCCCTTAGCCCCCCCCCCCTCCTTCAACCTGGCTTTTAGTATGAGTGAAAAATTCCCCTTCTTGATCCCCCCTCCTTTTACCAATTGGTACTTTTTTAGAACTCCTCTCGAATTTTAGAGGTATCTTCTTCTCTTTTCAATTTTTTCCCCCTGGTAGTTTTTTTCTTTTTCGGAAGGACCCAGTATTCCTAGTACGCTCGGTAATATGAATCTGAGGCCAGATTGTCATTTGAAACCGGTCCCTGCGCCCTTTCAAGTTTTTTTTGTTCCCCCCCCCATCCAGTTTTCGGTCCGTCGGGTAAGCTCTCGGGTTACTCTTTCCTTTGATTTCTTAATGTTTTGCCTTCGTAATTTTCTTTCTTTTTGAGGTTTTTATCTCCCCCTCATATTAGAGTACTACTGGTATTTTACCCCTCTCCATTTCCTCCACGCATCCCGTCTTTTATTGAAACCACCCCTGCCTTCCCACCCAAGAATCATATTGAAGAACACCGCCCGTCCTGACCAACTGACCCCTTTTTTTTTTCTAACTCCTCCAGAACTGAGCAGCCGTGCGCCCAACACAATCCTTCATGGATACCCTCCAAGTGGCACCATGCCCCTATACGTTTCTTTTTTTGCTCTATGCAGTTCCCCTTTCCCTCCCTCTTTTCATGCGATGACCTGCACGTTTTGAAATTAGTGTAGAGATATAGATACAGCCCCCCTTCTTGTCCATTTTGACTCTTCCGTGGGCTCAGCCCATAGAGGCAGCCCGAAGGTAGACTGACCATAGTCTATGACATGAGTTCCCGATGTTTTCTAATTCTCCTCCTTCTTTTTTCTTTTTGTCTTCCCTTCCTATATTCTTGGACAACCGGGCGAAACTTTTCTTCACTAGAAGGATTTGGTATCCCCCTCCCTAGCTTTGCAGTCCCATTTCTCTCCAACAGGGAAGTCGAATTTCTTCTCCTTCTCATGTAGTCCTCCCCACATAAAATTGGGAACCCCCCCTTCTCCTCCCTCCCTATGGCTAAGGTTCCCCCCTTCCAACATTTCTCCAGCCTCTTTTTCCAGTCCCTGAGGCTCATGAAGAGTCCGATTCCTTTTTTCTCTCCCTTTGCCCCCTTTTCCCACTTCCTCTTTTCCCCCTCAATTCACTGTTTGCAGTCGTATCATGCCGTTCTGCGATCTTAATCATCCCTTTAGGGGTTAGAATGACTTCACCGGCATCTTCAGCGCCAGACAGTTTGAGTTTGAGTGCACCTCTGGTTGATCGCATCTCAGGAGAGAGATAAGGAAAAGACTTTCATTAAAGAGCAAACAGACTACCTGGTCAATTCTGTATGTTACGCTCTTTTTTTTTCCTTCCTAGGGTATCTCTTTTTCGAAGTCGTACACGTTTTTACTCCCCGTTTCCTTTAGAGGGGGATCATTCTCGGTCGACCAGAAAGCTCTCGCTTTATCCCCCCCCCCCATCATGAGAGCCTCTTACCAAGTTCCTCCGTGAATTTTTTTTCTCAAGCGCACGCAGCAATTTTCCCCTCCGAGTACCTCCCGCGCTGAGTCTAGCCCCACTCTCGTCGTTCGGCAACCTGGTCCGTCATCCAGAAGATTAGGCCCCCTCGTCTGAGCGCCTCATTATTCGATCTCCCCCTCTAAGATTCTTTAGGCCGACTCTTTAGCAGAGCGAACACATATAGAGTATCGGCGAATAGCTTCCCCCCCCCCCCCCCCCCCCCCCCTTCAGAACTGGTCACGCTTCCGACCAGGGCATCGCCCCCGATGCTTGTTCTTGTTCCGAAACTATTTGGTCTCCTTTGTGCCCGACCTGCCGAATCGCCAAGGCTTCGAGACTCGCGATGTGGCAGGCCCCATACTCCCATTTTGGGGCTATTCTGAGGACCGCGGGTTTTGTGTCCGGCCCCCGGAGACTCCCTCCTTTTTGGATCCTCCCCTATGGTTGCCCACGGGTCCCATTTTCGGTCAGCGCAAGAGACCCCCCCTTATGGAATCTGCACATTGTAGCCCTTCGTCGACGGCGGATCTAGCTCTTTTTGTTTTCTGGTCCTTCGTGCACGCCGGGACCAAGTTTCGTTTCGAAAACCTGGCACGACCCTGGTTAGGCTGCGTCGGACGGTTCCGGCCGCGAGTTCGCCAATTCGGGATTATCCTCTAGCACGGACAGTACCTACGCTAGCCGCGCTTCCCTCACTCTTCTAACAAGCTCGATGCGCTGCAAGATCGCTGCCCTTAGGGACTCTGCACGTCCCGATCGCCTTCCTGTTTGCAGAAACCCCCTGGCAAGCGACGTTTGTCGTACATCAGCGTAAAGAGCCTCGCCCTTCCGGCTTGCGTAAGATTCACCTTTTGTTTCACTCCCTTTTCTGTCGGTGGCTTGAACGGCCCTTTTCTTCTGCGCGCCGGTCCTCCGAGACGCCACCTCGTCATCCGCCCCCGCGCCCCCCCCCCCTTTTGAAAGTGTAACGACTTCGCAGCAGGGCCTAATGAGCAGGAAGAAGCAAGTTCCATGTAGAGAGATGGCAGCGCGCTTCCTCTAAGTATAAAGATGCCCTCTCGACCTCGAGGCTGCTCAAAATATGTCCCCATGCCCGCCCCCCGATTTCCCTCCCCTTTTTTCAGACATTGAGACCCCTTATGCTCCCTTCTTTTTTACTTCTGGACCAAGGCTTCCTCCCACCGCGTGACGGCCTTACACGCGAGTTGGCGCCAGTTTTCTTTCAATATTTTCTTTCCTCTTTCTTCCTTGTCGTAATAATGAGTTGATGAAAAACTGGCACATTTTCTACCGGAGGCTCCATCCTTCCTCTGATCTATTGTAGGAGGTTAATAAATTTCAGCACCTATTTTGGGTTGAACTCCCCTCTTCCCCCTCATCCCCCCTCTCCACTTGTTGTAGCTGGCGGCAGCTTTTTTGCTTTTTCTCCCAAAGGCCGCTGATTTACCTCCCATCATGCGGACCTCTCCAAGCAGCCGAGAGCCCCCGTCAGCATGCATTTTTTTTCCCACCCTTCTTTTTTTTCCTCTTCTCTATAAAAAATGCTTTCCAACTGCTCTTACTGCGACAGCGCTCTCCCCGAGATTGAGGATCCAGGTCCTTCCTCCCCAAGCTTCTCCGTTATCTCTTTCTTATTCCTTCTCTACCCCCGATGGAACAACCCCACACGTTTGCGAGTTTTTAGTCGCCTAAGAGGCTTGTGTATTCTATCCCCGATGTTTTCCCTCCCCCTTTTCCCCCTTCCTTTGAACCTTTTTTCTATAGGAAAAACGCTTTTGAATTTCTCACCTTCTTGATTTGGCGATATTAGGTTCTTTTCTCTTTTTCGTTCCCCCCCCTTTTTCTTCCTTCTTTTGGTCTTCAGCTTTTCTTTCTTTCCGACCCCCCATCCTAAATGATTTTAGGGTCAAATCTCTTTCGGTCTTTCATCTGATGTCACTGACCCCTTTGGAACTAATAGAAGAAACCCCCCTTCCCCCCTTCTCCCGTCCCCCCGTAGGCAAACGCCCATCTTTTTTTTCTCTTTTCCTTCTTCCCTTTGCCCCTCCCAACGATATGGGTTCCCCTTCCCCCCACCCCGAGAGGTTGCCGTTTGTGGAACTCCCAGGGCGCCTTTTTCTCCTCTCTTAGCTCGCCCTCGTTCTCAAACAGCCGTTGTTCCTACTATCGATCCTCCCCCTTCCCGGTGCGAAAGAAGGCCCGCCTGCCCACTTTGTTCTCTTCATCTTTTCCTTCTTATTTTGAGACCTCAAGCGTTACCTCTTTTTTTTTTTGTTTTGCAGGGGGGATGGTCGAGGCGCCCGTTTTTACCGGCCTATACCCCCGATAAGGCATGCCAAAAGTATGATAAAAGATGTCCTAAATTTCTTCTGGTCATTCCACCATTTGTAGATGATTGTCCCCCTGAAAAGAAGAGTCTACATCCTGGCACTCTTGATCTTACAGGAAA
>Ga0179593_1504706_pt1 | contig 15183 bp, 13 predicted proteins | sample CZODoug2_1_08_16_FD_185931 | JGI IMG/M metagenome (GOLD analysis project Ga0179593, IMG submission 185931) | Vadose zone soil fungal communities from Angelo Coast Range Reserve, California, USA - CZODoug2_1_08_16fungal (PacBio error correction) | ecosystem: Environmental > Terrestrial > Soil >... | reverse complement strand
TCCGTGCCGTAGGGGAATTCTTCCTCCTCTCATCCTTAATTTTTCTGCTGCCCTCACTCTCCCTTCCCCGGAGGGGCGAAACATGTCTTTGATCGTGCTTTTTCTTCCCTTTTGGGCACCAGGAGAGCCTCATTTTTTTTCTTATTTTTCCGTCTTTTTCCCCCCTCCGCGGTCAATCGCCCTACCTGGATGTACAGTTCGGGACCCTCTCTCCACCCCATAGGCTTTTTCGCGCGAAACGCCCCCTTTCCCCAAATCTGCGGCAAACCGCGTCGGTCAGTTCTCCCCCTCTTTGAACTGCTGTTTTAGGCTTTCTTCCGTTTCCACCTCTCGGGAACTTCACCCCCATAAGCTGCTGCGAAATTTTTTCTTCAATTTTCTCCATGCCGCTGGTGGAGCCACGATTTTTCTGTCTGCGCCTGGGCGGCCTGAACTCTCATTCTCCCTCTTTTCCCTCACCGCTCATTGCGGACGTTTTCGCTCCGTATTTCCCTTATCATATGTGCACCGTCTAGGTGATTTAGTTTTTTTATCTTTCACCATCGCTCCCCCCTTGCCGGAACGTCGCGCGGTGCCACCGAGCATTTTACACTCCGGCTGGAAAGTCTTTCCCTACCTCGGTTTTTCATAAGCTTCGTCATCTTCCGGCAGGTACGGACCTCTAACATTTCCCTTATTTTCATGAAGTGACGTGCCACCGCCCTGCTCTTCTTTGGAATCCGGTAGCTTCGGCGTATCGCTTCCATTTTTCTCCCGAATGGTATCGAGCCCTTCTTTTTTCGAATTGCAATGCCGCTACAAATGCCCCGCGCTTTCGATCTGGTCATTTCCCCCTTTTGTTATGAGCTCTTCTTCATTTACGAATCTCTTTTACGCCCCCTCCGTTTGAGAGAATCCGTGGTCAATGAAGTTAAGTCCCGCAGATTCCCTTTTCTTCTCTAAGCGCCATCCTTCATTCGGCATTGCCCTTTGTGTGGTAACCGTCATGTATTCCTCGCAACACGCCGCTCGAAATGGAGCCCTCTACTCCCCCCAGATTCCTTCGTCGACAGCTTCCTGTTCGAACATTCGTCCCATCAACCAGGCCCCTCTTGTGTATTCGCCTTCTACATAAGATGCTTCGTTCATGACCTCCTCTTGGTCTCCCCTTTTCTGTCTGTGAGCCTTCGCTCTCATGCTTTGGCTGGTGAAGTGACGTCATTATCCCGCGTTGTCCCCCTTGACATGCCTCCGGCAGCCATCTCGGGTCCATGCTCTCCTAGGCGATCTGGACGCCTCTTTCTAGTCGGCCCCAAACGGCATGACGCGGCTTACCTATTTGTTAGTTCGGCCAAGCTCCGGTGAGCACGCGCCGTTCGTCTGCTTTCTTCCTTCTCAACGCGAGGGTTTCACTGCGACGCTGTTTTACTTCATATCGCCATCTTCTTCTTCCGTTTCGGGGTTACTGTTCATCATCCCACTTTCAGTCAAGTTCGAAATGAGCCTATCCGTTTGTGGGTTCAAGGAGCCCTGCCACGTTTTTCCTCCCAGCTGTCCCCCACTTTGAATATGTTTGATCGAGGTCATCCCTTCGGCCACCTCCCTTCTTCCTCCGCAGATGGTACAGTCCCGACTCCATAGATGGCGCTCGGATTTTTTCAGAAACGTGCATTTTAATTCGTGTGCCTCATCATGTTTAGACCACTTCCCTAGGGCGTTGTCGTCTGTCGACCAGGGGATATGAGGAGGAGTTTTTCGCCCCCCCTATTTCCTCAATTTCTGTTCATTCCTCGGGTACGATTCCTCAGAGATATGTTTCCCGCCGGGTTTTTTTGCTTTTTCACAACATCGATGGCCTTGGAAGAGTTAAACCTGTTATCCGGAGGAGCGTTTTGTGGCATGTACTCCCTCCCCGATGAACGATATCATACTGTCTCAGTCCCTTTTCCGTTTTTTTTTCTTTCTCTCGATGTTGGCGCTACACCACCTCAGCACTTGCTCTCGACTTATTCCTGACAGATCACAACTTTTTGACCGGAGGCGGGCTGGCCCCGCTCTTTCTGTTTTTTGATTCAATGTTCCACTTGAAGCAGGCTCGCAACGCAGTTGTCGCTTTTAGCTCGTCGGGGCCTGTTCGATCGAGTCATATAGGATTGAAGCCGGAACACGTTTCAGGCTTCTTTCCGACACTCATTTTAATTGTCCGACGCTCCTGCGCTTTTTGTTTGATGTCTTCTAGTCCCCTTTCTCCCGCTTTACGGCGTTGGTCAACAAGCATGTTCCTTTTGGCGCTTCTTGGGACACACATTGAAGCTCGATTCCACCCCTCTTACCTTCTGTAGCTTCCGCTCGTACTCGAATTAGCGTTTGTCGTAGATTTCTCGGTGCGATCGCCAGAGTTCCTGTTTGCCTCGGGCCATTTTCGAGTCGTATTCCTGCACGGGCCCTTTTCCCTTCTGAGGATGGACTTGCTGCAGGAGGTAGTTTGAGCTTCCCATTGAAAGTCGACGAAGCCCACCTCCAGAGAGTCCCGCTCATTGTTCCCTGTTTTCCAGTTTCTCTCTTTTTTCCCGTTGTTGTTTTTTTCCTTCCAAAGTCTAGTTGAACCTGAGAGAGCATAGGTCTCTCTTCATATCTTTGTCGATTTTGCTCCTTCCTCATCCTTCGCACCCCGGGCCGCTCGCCGGCGACCCTCCGAGACGCTGCCTCTTCTCACATTTGATGCGCCCTCAAGATATGATCGGTGTTGGCCCCTTCTCTGATCGCCCCTCTCAAAATACGAAGGCTTCCTCCATTTCGTGTCTCCTTCAATGGTTGTGCCCAATTCAGCCGCCACCCGGTCGATTTTTTTTGCCCCCCATCTGTTCCGATGGTTTGACGAGTCCGAGTTTCAGCCCCATTCAATGGCCCCGGTTGCTTCTCGCTTAGAAAGGATTCGTCTTTGCCCTCCGCCTAGTTCTCGCGATCCCCCTCCTTATTTGTGATCGCTGCCCCGCGAAGCTGCGCTTCCTGGTTTTCCCCTGTCCAAGCTCGGAGCCCACGATGAGCTGTTTGATCTTTCATCTCCCTCGGTCTTTGATTTTAGGGATGGGCGAGTTCGAAGTTGTGTTTTGAAGTGGGTTTGACTTTCTCTCTCCATACATCTTTGCAGCAGATTAGCCCTTGGAACCGGGCCTCCTTTAGGTCCGTGATGAGCAAAGCCGGCTTTCGTTTTTCCCTGCCGAACTGCTACCCTAGAATCAACCTTCCCGACAGTCCTGCGCGGATTTTGGCCATTTTTTCTTTGCGCCATATATCCGTCCTTTTTTCTTTCCCCCGGAACTCTGCCCGGTGTGCTCGACCCTTACTGATCAGCACGGTCCTGAGGGCGAAAACTCTCCCCTTTATGTTTCTGGTCTAAAGTTCTGGCCTTTTGCAAATATCGCCCCCTGCTATTTTTTTTTCCCCTCGCTCTGACTTCAACAGAGGGATCGCGAGCCGTGTTTACAATCGTCTGATGACCCCCTGATCCTACATAGGCATGCCGTCGAATCGCGCGAGGCAAACCCCTTGGGATTTCCGAAAAAACGCGCTCCTATCCTTTCGAAAATGGATGGCGGCGTTGCCTCTTATTCCTTTATCCCTATCCCATTCTTTGCTTTTTGTTTTAGGACTGGTACTTTTCCCGGGATCTCTTTGGAGTAGTCCAATAAAAGCGTCTCCCCATGCCTCCGCTGTGGAATCCCGATTTTTCCTTTTTGATGACCTGTTGCTCCGTCCTGAACATTTATGGCCCTCGACCCTCCATGTTCTATCGGACCTCATTTAGGAAGGCGTTTTCGCTTCCCTCTTACACGAGTCCCCGCTGCCACCCACTTATAAGCAACCTGCCCTGTGCCTGACTGTATATCGGTGTTCAACGGCCCCTGAGGGCCTTTCCTTGGTAGCGCGGCTGCCTTCTTCGACGCATGAATGCCCCAGGAGTTTGAAAACGGCGGTCTTCGCGTCATTTTTCTTGGAACCTGATCCGCTCTTACCCCAGTTGTTTGGCCAATTTTTAATTTTTTTTCGTCGCAGTCCTGGGTTGTCTCCTATGGAACGTTCGAAATTTCGCTTCTGTCTGCATTACTTCCTTTCTCTTGCCGGGCAATTTCGCCCACCTTTAGCTTCTACTCGCGCTGAGCATCGGTCTTCAGGATTAATCTCCTCTTCGATTTTAAATCCTCTTTGGCTCATTCCATAGGTGGACGCGGTGAAGGCTATGCATTTAGATTGCGGTTTCCTGCGCTTGACGACGACCGGCTCTCTTTTTGGCCGACTAATTGTGCTACGTCAAGATGCGACAGATCCTCTCAGATATTTACGGTGTTTCCCTTTGGTTTTTTCACATCCGGCCGGCGAGTTCTCCGTTTCGAATATCTTAGTAACGACCGAATTTTTAGGTTGCACACCCCCGGCGGAAGTGCTCGGAGTGCTGATTTATTGTGCCCTCCATTTGAGATCCGGATGTTAATTGATTATCCCCTTTTAGCGACCTCACCTACTGCCTGTCTTAGGCATTAATGCAGAATCTATTTCGCTTTAACTCGCCTTTTTCCGCACTGGTTTTGATAGTGTAGGTAGGGAGGTATCTTCCCAAGGCCTTTATCCTGAGAAGTATCGCCTTCCACCTTAGTGCGTCCTCTGAGTCTTTTCCCCTCTCTTTTTATGACTTTTCTGCCGATGTGATGAAGGTTCGAGTTGTTTATAGGATCGACTGCCTCCTTTTCTCTGAATGTTCCGCGTTGGTAGGCAATATCTTGCCTCCCCTGTTTGCAGCCGTCGACCTTCCTGCAGTCTTTGATAGAGTCATCACGTGATTTCTGCTTTATGCCCGCTGGGTTATCCCCATTGGCCCTCAATTCGCATCTTTTCCTTCTTAGCGATTTGCACTCAGACTTTTCTCGATCAAGCGAGACCATAATGTTTCGCCCGGCTGATCGACGGTATTTGATCCACAAACCTTTAGGATATGTGCAGGAGGAGTCCTACACTTGCATCTGCTTCAGACTGGAATTGTTTAGTTTTGCACCCTTAGGTTTTCGTTTGTGTACCTTGATTTTGACGGCGTTCTTAGAGTGCAATGTCATCTTTGGCTTTTGGAGACGATACCTCTCTCGCGCGTTTTTTTCCTCACTTTTGAAAGGGACCTAGTGATTGTCTCTTGGAGACTATCCTTTTCCCCCCTCTCGATCCCTTTCGACTCGACCCCTTCTCTCCTTCTTTTTTTGGAGAGGTGAACCCGACTCCCATCGTCTTTCCTTTTGTCCCCTTTTGGCTCTCGCTCGGCCAAAGCCTTCGTTCCTTGGCTCTTCCCGCGGAAATATCGGAGGGATGCGAACAACTATTTGCGTTCGACTCCGAGATCTGGCGACGCTTTTGGCCTTTGCCCCTCTTTGATGACGGACGCTTCCATCGATCCATTTCTCTTTGCCCCTCATGTCCGCGCTGGTGCTTCCCTTGGTTTTACAGCCCATTTAAGCGTGAAAACCGTCTTCAGTGCACGTCGACGCCGCGCTCCGAGTTTTTTTATTCGCCGAGGAACACTTCATCCTTCTTTTCTTCCTTTCGGACGCTGCTGTCTTACTTTCTCGGCAGAGTCTCTTCAATGGTTCGTCTATATGCTTCATAAATTGGGTTGCGCCGGGATTGGCCTTTGCTGAGAGTTTCTTCTTAGTCTCTCTCCTCGAGAGCTTTCCGTTTCCTTTCGCTATATTCAACGAAATCCTTGTTTCCGTATCTCTCTCACTCCTTTTTTTCTTCTCCGTGCCCCCTGAGAGAGCACGGGGGACGCTCTCTAGAGCTTTTCGTGAAGTTCGATTCTCCTCTTACCCCCCCTCTAGGCGTCGCACACGATCCGTGAAGGAAGCCTTCCACTGACTGGCCGATTTTAGCCCCTTTTCTCCATCTCGCCGAAGCCCTTTTTGGACTTCTTTCAGGTCTCTTCCAGAAGACGGATAGAACGGGTCTTTCTAGACGTGCACGGCCGTGTTTTCCTTATATGCTGTTGACCTTCCCAATCGCAACAGCCGTGTCTATGCTTTTTTTTTGTTGGGTCGATGGTTGAGGACGGAGTTTTTTTTATTCATTTAATCAAGGCGCGCCTCCTTTTTTCCCTCGGAATGTCTTCTTTCCCTTTGATTAGAGCTATCCTTATGTCGAGCGCTCCACTCTCGACCTTGGACTTTCTCGGCAGGCCATGAAGCGACTTCTCTTTGGCTTTTTCGTTTTTTGCTCCGACCGTTTGGATTTGAAAATGGCCCATTAGAGGGTGCCCGAATTTTTCTTCTTGACAGGATCTAGTACAGCGACGATTTCCTGCATCCCTGGAAATTTTTCTCGTGCTTATATGATCGCACAGCCGCCGCCCTGCCGCGTGGGTCCTTTTTGAACTTTCCTGTTGTGAAGGTACAACTCACACCCCCCGCCCTCCCGATTTTTTTATTTCTTTAATTCCAGCAAATCTCTGCGCAAGATTAGTTTCTGACTGCTTTTACTTCCTTCCCAGCATTTTGATGGCAGACTAACCTCTCTCCGTGTTTTGCTCACAGACCCTGCTGCTTTGCCTATTTCAGTCTTCGGGCACTAGTATCTTTTTTTTTTTCGCTTGCCCCCCTTGAAAGCGTTATTAGACGATCCGGCTCCAGTTTTACGGCTTCCCCCCGGCAGTCTGCCGCTCCCATCGACACGTTGCCCTTTTGGAGTTCCGACACAAATCGGGATAATTACATTTTCCCCTATCCTGTGCTGGATCTTCCCTTTTTTTTTTGCCCCCCTCCCCCGGTTTTCTGGGGCGAGTAACCTCCCAGAGTAGAATTCCGCCCATTACGTCCTTCCCCGCCTTTTTTTAAGTGTATAAGGGCTGTCACCCTCAAGTTCCCTAGCCATTCACCTACAATCGAGATAGGCCCTAAGGCTGCAGGCCGTTTTTTCTCTCCTATACTAGTCGCATTCCCATCTGTCCCCTTTATAGTTCTTGGTCTATATTTTTCGAACTCCTAGGCCTCAGCTTCTGCTCGCTCGCGCGGATGTCCTTTTCAGCCCCTTGGACGCCCCGTCCAGTTTCCCCCGACCATCGGCTTTTAGGTCTTTTTAGTTTTCATCTTTTTGTGAGCTAATGGGCGGTATGTTGAGAAGCGTTGAGTTACCGCCAATGAGCTGGTGTTCGTCACTGGACGTACCCTTTTTTTTTTTTTCACCTCACTATCTCTTCTTTCCCACAGATCGAATTTTTTCAGCCAGAAAATTCTCGCCGATGCCTCTCTTACGAGCCCCGATTGTCTTTTTTTTTTTCTGTTTCATGGATTCCTGCCCCCTTCATCCGTTGTTCTTTCAGGATATCTTTCTAAATGAGTTTGCCTTCCGCTAGATGTGGACCGCCGGGTCTTCATCGCGTCATTCCCTTCGAGTCTCCTCGCCGGCTCTATGTCCATTACCTGCCCCAATTCTTCAAGAATGAGTCCAGATGAAGAACAGCCTCATGGATCTTCCGTTTGCCTTCCCCTGATCCCCGGCACGCGATCCGTGTCTCGAAGCTCGAGCTTACGTCCCAAACTCCGATTTTTTTGCTGCTTGCTGCACTCATGTCGGTTGAGTTTTTTCCTTTCTTGAGGCGAGACGGCGAGGGGGCCGATGCTTTTCTTATGTTCGACACCGATAGATCCCCCCCCTTGGGTGCTGATGTTAGGAAGCGCCATATATTAGAGGAACACCTGGCCTGCTCCCCGATTCTTTCTGTCGGGAGGTCAGAGGGCCTCTTCGGTGCAATCTACTTTCCTCCTCTTCACGTTTCTACACCTGGGGCGGCGCGCTTTTTTGACGCGCCCGATTATAGCCAGTACCTAATCTTTTTTCGGGTTTCGAGTCTAGGTATCCCGACATCGTAAGTGTCGACATAGCAGTGCCCCGAGTTTTTCCCCTTAGCCTCCGCATGTGTTTTGCAGCCGTTCTATTTAGCGTCCAGGCCTAGTCGTGATCATAGGTTCCCGTTAACCCCATCCGCCTTGCTCTCTTTTGCCAGATTTTTACCTGGGTAAAGTTCAGTTACCTATTCCCTCCCAATTGCCCGATTTGAAGGCAGACTGATACCATTTAAGTCTGTTTTAACATAAGGAGGAGGCAGTGTGATCGTCCTTCTCGATCACGATGATGGAGGAGACATTACAATACTGCCCTCCTCCCTGATTATTTCCTCTAGGATAAGAAGAAGCTGTGTTTTTTTTGATGTGTACCTTTTTTTTCCCATGGGCAGTTCGATAGTGAAATTGGCTCCCTCCTTGGAGATCCTATCAGCAGATCAAAAACGCCCGCTGGGTATTGGACCTTTCTTGCGTGTCTGGGCTCCATCTCCTCGCCACCGCTTTCTAAAACTTTTCCTAGCCCGCGCCATCCCGACCATAAATGTCCGGGCTTTTTCCCGTTCCTGTTGCTTCAATTTTTCCTACTGGGCAGGGCTCTCTTTTCAAAGCCTCCCTTCATATCGATTCGTTTTTCCCCGATTCCTCTCGATATCTTTAGGCCTTCGACCTATTGCTGCTGCGCGACTCATCATGGTCTTCCCGCCTGCTATGAATTTGGACCCTTACTTCCCCCTCTTAACCGCTGGGAAACACCAGTCCTTCTCCTTTTCTGATTCTTTTGTGCACATTGAAGCTCGATGTCCTGCTTACTTCCGTGCTTTCTCCTCCCCCTTCCTCTCTCTCGTGCTGGTTAATTCCCGAGAGCCCCACCCGTCTCCACTTTGTTCATTTGCGCTTGTTCGCCTTGCGGCGCACGCTGCCGTGTCTCGGTGCCCAATTGCGGCGGACTTTCCTCCGGTGTTGCTCCGAGATTGTTTGCTGCCCGGAGGAGGGTTTCCGTAAACTTCCTTCTTGCTATCTCTCCCCCGTGCGTCTTTTTTCACGAAATCATTGGTGGACTATATCTCTCTTTTCCTCTGTTGTTGTTAGTTTCTGGATTCTTCGTAATTTTCGCAGTCATTCTTATCTCTAGAGTCTTTCGGCTCAATCCTCATGCATTCCTGCACATATCTTTCACTTCCTCAGCCCCCTCTTTCTAGACGCTGCCTCTCCTGACGTGCGCCTTCAGTTCGCGCGACTCTCTATATGTCTACGTTGTTTTCCTTTCCATTGGACTCGACGTGCTTCCTATTCCTTTCTCTCCCTGTGACCCCCCAATGCCCCTCCAACAGAAGTTCCTACCTTGTTGCCCCGCCTGCTTTCTTTTTGTGAGTGTAGCACATTCATGCAGGCCCACTCTCCTTACCTATCTTTCGTTGCGGTGATACAGCAGTTCGTAGCGCGTTCCTCCTCTATGTCGCCCCCCTCTGCCAGCTGCCGACACTCGTTGCCTCTTTTGTCGACGGCGCCAGACGGTGGAGATGGGAATAGACGCTCCGCCGCCCGTTCAGTTTTTTTATTAAGGCAATTCGAAGCCGGTATTTCTATCTTCAGGCGCAAGATTTCCTTCAGCCCTGGTCCGCAGTTTTTCCCTTTTCAGCGCAGCGCCCGCATGCCGCGCAGGTCTCTCGCCCTTCGCTTCGATAACAGAACACCAGCGAGCTCGACTGCGCGGGCCGCACTTCGCAGTACTTTTTTTTCCCCATCTTTGCTCCCCCCCGTCCTTATGTAATGCGGAACTCCTCCTGCATTTGTACTTGGGTTTCGCGACAGGACCGTAATAGATCGTTTGGTTGGGCCCCCCTCTCTTTACAGGTGATTTCGTTATGATCACGTTCTTTCGGCATCTTTTCCCCTGACCCTCTGGGCGTGACTCCTGGTCCCCGCGGCTTCTCAGTTACTCGGTTCCCCTTATTCCCCCTAAACGTTCCCTCTCCCTCACACTTCTGCCGGCGCAAACATGCGGCGTTCCCGACCCTGGCTCTCTCCCATTTCTCAACTGACTTTCTTGACCCTCGTCACACCACTGGGACCTATCAGCATCTTTCGTCTATTGGTTCACTCTACCCACGCTAGCCATGCCCAGTAACTCTCTTCTCGAGACGTCTCTGCGGCGGTTGCTGAAATAAGCTTGATGCTCATCTCCCCGGTATTCTGGCCATCCTGCGGCATTTCGTCCCCATCCGCGTCGTCGTCCCTCTATACCATGGCCAAGGCCCTTCTTGAGCTTTTCGGTGTGAATCGTTTCTCCTTCTCGGGCTGTAACTAATTTTAGTTTTTTGGCCTTGCCAGGCCCCCGAACCTCGGCTGGTCCCTTTCCTTTTTTTTGGAACTTCACAGCTGAATACATGAAAGGTGGATTCCGCATACGTTGAGTTCTCCCCATGATGTGAGTTCTTCATCCTTTCGGATTGATTCTTCTCTTTTTATTGCTTGACTCTAATGGACATATATCGTCTTCGTCCACACTCGATTTTCAATCCCCCCAATTCCTGAGCCGCGAGAATGCCTTGTCCACTCTTCGGCTTGCATATTAATTAATGGATTAAGCTCTTCCCCTCTTCAGTTTTTTGTTTTTTCTTCTGTAATCAATTCCTGTACTCTTTAGACCACTGAACTATTCGGTTCTAAGGACTGAGCTTCCTTCTGCGGCTTATCCTTCGATGTGGTCTCTTCAGACCGGCTAGATTTCCATTCTTCATGAAACGAGCTAGTAAGACTCGTAAACGAGGCGACGCACGACCATTCTTCCTGCACGTAACCCTTCAACATCGGCTTTTCTCCACCGAGAAGGTGACTAGTACTATTCGATCAATCTTGGCTGCACTAATGTCGCTTTTTTGTGGTGAGAGGGGTGTTCTTTTTTCCTCAGAGACTTTTCCTGACTGAGTTAGCGCGGTTCGGCGTAGTCTCTTGATAACCTGCTTCTACAGGACGTTTATCCCACATCTATGAGCGACAACCGGACTGCTTGGCGGGCCCTCTCGTTTTGGTATTTCTTTATTGCCACGGTAGAAATCGCGTAATGACTGGCCCTTACAATAGGTTCCCCATTGAATTCGACCTCTTTGACGAAACGATATGCCTTCGCTTAGCGTCTGGTGTCGAGGTGAGCGATTCCCTTTTCTTCATGGTATAGATTTTTCCTTGCCGTTTGTTCGGGATTCCTTGCCTCATGTTTTGGCTCCTTCTCTTCCTCTGCATGGTCGGGATAGAGGTCCTGTTCCTCGCTCTCTGTCTTGTCCCAGGAGCCCAGGTGTAATTTGCCTTTCCCTCGCCTCCTCGATTTTCCTTCAGAACTTCCATCCCTTCTGTCCCATGTTTCGTCCTCGTGCGAGGCCGTGCTGACATTACCCCCTTTTTTCGTCTCCCCCCTTTTCTCTGTTTAGGAGCTCATTCCTCATGGCGCCCACTTAGAACGTCTCCAAGTGCGCGACGATCTCAGCGATTGTTTTCTTTGTCTTGTCTTTTTTCACACAGGCCTTCTTCTAGATTTAACAGCTCTGGGTGTGCCGATCCCTATCCGCCGCCAACTGCGGCTCTTAGCCTCCCCCAGTTGCGTCTTTTGTGGAGATCTCCGGTCTTCTGCTAACCTTTGTCCAATTCCACGACCTCTTTTCCCAACTGAACGGGCTTTGCGCGGCGGAATCTCAACTTGCTTCTTTTCGATTCAATCTGATCCATGGGCTCGAGTCCCCCCGATTCCGGCTTGCCGATCTTTCGTAGAGCTCTCCCTTCGTCTTTCTCTCGCAGCTTTAACTTTCCCCCGTGCGTTTCTCCGATAATCTTGGCGATTTTTCTTTCAGAATGTGTCTGGAACTTTCCTCTACCACGTTCCTTTTCCCCCTCAGTTTTTGGTTGCGCTGCGGCATGGAAAAGACCATTTGTCCCTATGTTTTTGACCGGCCTCCCTCCCTCTCTTCCCGGATTACTCATCATGGCAATCGTCAATTCTCGGCGTCCGCGCCTATTTAGAGGAGGGCTCCAAGCTCTCTGTTGTCCGGCCATCTTTAGGCGGGCCTGCCTTGTTATCCGCCTTCCTTGCTCATTAGTTTTTTCCATGCTAGCTATTAGAGAGCGTTCCCGTTGCAGTGCTTTTTTTAAGGGTTAAACGACCTGGGTCCCCTCTATTTCCTCCCTCTTTTTTTTTCGATTAGTTCTTCATTTAGTTACCCAATGATGAGCGAAATGCCCTTTTCGCTTTTTTTTCTCTCAGCCTCTCCCCTCGTGCAGCAAGGCCCTGAGAAGAACAACCCCCCGGGCTTTGAACGTGCTTCATACTCTCTCATTTGTTTTCTATCCGCAGCTTTCTTCACTATTTGCGCGGCGATCACGCTCTATAGAAGTTGGTGCCTAGGCCCTTCCTTATCGAGACTCTCCTCGTATAAGTTTCCCTGTCAAGCCGGTTTCCATCAGAGCTTAGGCAGGCCCAGACGTCGACTGTTTGTTTTAAAGACTACGTCCCATAGTTCTTTCCTGTTTACGCGCCGATTTAAGCCCTTGCAGGCACTTCAGATTCGCAAGGGTTCGTGTTTTTTAGTTCGATCTGATCGATCCAGATACTGACCTCAGCGGATCATTCTTTGCCGCTGTTCTATTTTCCATTCCTCGAAGGAGATCCAGATCTTTTCTCTTTGCTCTAAGTCTCCACCTGCCTCATATTTGGCGATTTCCTAAGGCAATCTAATCCGTGGTTTTTTCCTACGTCTCTCTCCCCCCGCGATTTCACTTTTCTTGTTTTGCGGCGGATAGGGATCGCGACAACTTCAGTGCCACTCTTTTTACTCCCGACCCCCTTTTTGAACCCCCCACCACCAATCCAAACCGATCGTGTCGCTTCGTCGAGCATTCCCGTTCTTTATGTCGCATCGTGAATTGCGCCTCTCCCCGAAACTTTTTTGTTTTCTTCGTCAGAACATCATCCTGGATAGTGAGGGGCGCACCCCCTTTATTTTCTTCTTAGGTCTTTTCCTTCCGTTCTGCCCATCGGCCTCTCCCCCTGGCGATTTCCCTGTTTCTCCCCTCCCCAGCGTCAATCTCGAGCGGTTGTATTGTTTCTGATTATCATTCCCTTTAATCTTCGCGACTTTCCGGCGGAAAAAAGTTCGGCGTGTTCCTTTTCCAACGGATCATTCTGAGAAATTCTCCCTGACTCTTGATGGCTTCTTTCTCTCTGGTGAGCCCTCCTCGCATGACTTTCTTTTTCCCCTACACTCCATGCCTGCCGTTTCCGCACTCCCGATGGCCTCTTTACGGCGCCGGGTTCTTTTCCCCCCTATTGGCCACCGACCACATTCGATCGTCCCTCCATTTCTGCCTTGTTTTCCCCTTCAATCCAGTAGCGGACTTGATATGTTTTTGCCCCTTCCTATGGGATTGGCGAACCTTTCTCAACTTAAACGCCTTTCGCCGCGGTTACCACCTAGCAGAGCTCGTGCCCCAACTATCCCCACTTCCCTAGGCGGTCGGGACGAAGTTCCTTTTGGAAGACATCGACTACAGGCTTGAACGGTGGATTTCTTCATCATCCTGGACGCCCCCTCTTAGTTTGATGCGTTCTTCGGTCGTTGGTGCCGGCTTTTCGGATTGCTTTCCTCGGAATACCCTCAGTCCTCCCCCCACCCATCAGCAAGCACATGCCTCCCGTCTTCTAGAGTCCTTTGTGTCCAATCTCATGCGCCCTTCCTTCATGTTATAAGAATTATCTCCCTCTTCCCCCATCTGTTTCTCGGAATCCATTAATGCCCCCCCATCTTTCGGCACTTCTCTACCCGGTTTTTTTCAGGTTGATTGCATTCTGGGGAATTGCCCTTCTGAGATGTGGTCCGTCCTTTTGTCTGCCACCCCCGTCCTTGGCACGTTTATTCACGATTCTGCCGCATTCCGTCCTCCATTCCCTGCTTTTTTTACACTGCCGGCGTGTATTCGATTCTTTGAGGAAACCGCCCTAAGTCTTTCCTTTAGTCGCTTCTTTCGTCGGTTCCTCATTGCCCCGGTTATCCGTGCGGCCGGTGGGCCCGCCGAGCTCTTCTCCCCTGCCCTCGTTCTTTCGAGATCGAAATCCAGCTCACCCTATTGTCGTTTGCCCTTTTGTAGATTCTCAAAACGGTTTCGTGTCTCTTTTTCGTGATTGATTGCCAAGCGTGAAGCTGCGCCTTCATCTTTTCTTCACCATCGGGGTAGCTTTCCTGGCGAAGATGTGAGGGGTGATTTTTCGTCTCTCTATCGCGCGTTATGCCGGTTCCAGAGGGTGTACGAGGTTGCTCCTCCCTTTCTTCTTCTTTCCCTTCCTCAATCTTTTTCTTTTCAGCACGTGTCAGCATGTGTTTGCATTCTGGCTCTCGTCGTGATCGATTTAATGGGCAACAACGTCCCCAGTGCCTGCGGCCCTAATTTGGTTTACAAGTCTCCACCCTTTCCTCCTTTTAAACCTTCTTTCGCCCTCTTTGCCAAAGGGCAAGGGAGCAAAGCACGTCATCCTCGATTCTCTTTCGCTTCGATTACGGTTCTTGTAGAACAACACCCTTGCTTCTTTTTTGTGAGTTTATCCCTGGACCTTGCCAGACCCTCTTTTTTTAAGTGCGAGAATCTTTAGTCATATCTTTTGTGTGTACTCCCCCCCCAAGGGGCGGCGTCGGCGCTACCTGTTCACCCTCCCCCTGCGGATTTGAGCTTCCCTATCCCTTTTAAACGGCCCGATTATCCTCTTTCCTGTTCTGATCAGCCTTTGTGGCCCAGGATTCTTCCGCTCGGCCCTCCGACCCAGATAAATTCCCGGGCTTGTCCCTTTCAACCCCGCCCCTCTTTTCTGCCAGTTCAAATGTCAATCCTGTTTTTTGAGTTTGTCCCTTCCCTCTCAGACGCTTCGTTCCGATCCGTGTCTTTCTTCTCTTCCCTCTTTCGTGTTTGCCCTCACTGGTCGCCCCACCCGAACTGTCTTTTCGGAGCGGCCTGCATTCAATGTGCTGAACTTAGGTCACCCCTCCCCCCCTTTCCTGGCGTTGGCAACCCCCTCCCTTCGCGGCTGCGCTCCTTTGTGCAAAGCCATTTCAGCTTTTTCCCCCCCATGGACCGTGCCCTGGCTCGAAGCCGTTCTTCCTGTTCTCTTTTCCGCCCCAACAAATCTATCTCTTCTTGCTAGAGCGACCAACCCCAGAGTCTCGCAAGGTCGCGGAGGCTGGCGGCTTCAAGGTGAACGTTTGGCCGGGCCCCTTGCTGTTTCAACCCGAATGCACTTCTCTCTCTGGGTCCCGTGCATTTTGCTCTTCGTGTTCCCCCCTTTCTTGGT
>Ga0179593_1662697_pt1 | contig 15184 bp, 17 predicted proteins | sample CZODoug2_1_08_16_FD_185931 | JGI IMG/M metagenome (GOLD analysis project Ga0179593, IMG submission 185931) | Vadose zone soil fungal communities from Angelo Coast Range Reserve, California, USA - CZODoug2_1_08_16fungal (PacBio error correction) | ecosystem: Environmental > Terrestrial > Soil >... | reverse complement strand
TTTGGTCATTTTCCCCCCTTGCGTCTGCGTCCCCATTTGGCCTATCGGTGGAACCCCGTTCCCACGGGTTTTTTTTGACTTTGCCCCGCAAAGGCCATGAGCCATTTTCCGTTGATCGTCTTTCCTCGTTTAAGGGGATACAGTCCCCACCCCTGTCCTTTACGGTTTAGGCCTCCAGTTCACTACGCGGTTTTCAACCGGGACCCCCCTATAAGTCACCCACTCCGTTTTTTTCTGGACGATCTATTGACACGGGGTCTTGTTGTTTTCTTTTCTTTTTCCTTGTCAGGGACCCCACCTGGGACCTGCCCCACTTGTCCTTCTGGATGGCGTCTTCCTTGGGCCCGCGTACTTCCCCTTATCTATATTTTTTTCCTATCCTTTTGTTTTTTTTTCCTTATTCTTGTCCTCCGACCAATCGGTTGTGTCCCCCCCCCGTTTTCTTTTTTCCGGCAATCCTCAGCCCCCCCATTTGTCCATTATCGCCCTTTTTCCCAGGGTTTTTGCAACCCTTTTATTCTCGCTTACTTTTTTTGCTGGACAGTAACCCTCTTTCGGTTTTGGGGCCACTCGGGCTCCCCCCACGATTCCTTAGGGCCCGGTAATATATCTTTTTTTTCTGCCCCCCAAGTACTTGTACAACGATCGTGTCTATTGGCGCATCCCGGGAATTTCAACCCAACACTTATGACTTAGTGTTTCTCTCCCAGAACATGGCGTTTACCCCGAGTCCCCCCCTATCCCCCTGAAATCCCACTTTCTTTCCCCCCCACGGCCCCGCAGGACCCCCTCCTCAAATTGTTTCCTTCCCGCGTCTCTCTTGGAACTCGGCAGCAACGCGGCCTCTTTGAATTTTTCCTCTGCAAGGGGTCCCGTACCAACAATTTCCGGTGGGAGAGCAACATTAGATCCTTCGGATGAGGAGATCTTTAGTTTCTTTGACTCCCTTTTTATGCAACAACCCGTAGGGCTTCTCCTCAGTAGAGTTAGGGCGTGACCCTGCAACATGTTGTAGTTTTCCTTCCAAGCTGCAGGAATCTTCCCCGGCGGGTTCCATTCCATTTGCGGGACCCCCACTTTACAACCGTCCACAAAGCTGTGAGAGTCACGGTTTCGCTTGACCCTTTGACAAACTTGTCCCTCACAGACGGACCCCATTTCCTTCCCCCGGAGACATTTCTTATTCACATTGTAGACCACCCCCATTCTCCGTTTTGTTTGTCCCTAACCCCCTTACCCGTTCCGCCTTTACATCCCCGAACCTTACAAGATACGCCCCGTCGTGAATAACCAACTTTTTTTGAACCCCCGTTTTCTTTTTGGCATCGCCGCCTGTCCAGCGTCACTCAGAAAGGTTTTTCTCCGCTCCGGGACCTCAGGAAACTTTCCCGCGTGTCGGTTCATTACCCACCGGCCCGCTTTTGCCTAACCAGCTTCACATCCCCATCTTTTTTTCTTTTTTCCCGGCCTTTGTGGTCCCCAGTCACCACCCCAATTTTTTACCCCGCCTTGTCTGCCGTTTCCGTCAAAGCCCCCCCCCACCTTCCCGGTTTTCCCGTATCCCCCACACTGTCCTTCCCCCCGGGTCGAGCTCAGGGCCTTTCGTCCCATTCAGTGGTCCCGACCCATTGGCCCGTCGGATAGTTTTTTTTTACTTAACCTGAAAGCCACTTTGCGTCTCCACCCCACTCCCCCTTCTTGACTCGTCTCCCCTCCTTCGACCCACGCCGTTTTAAAGTTTGCCCCCCCGTGTCCCCCCTTCGCGGGCCCCCCCACCCCGTTCCTACACCCCCGGGAACTTTATGATCCGCCCCCCCTTTTTTCCCGTTTTGCAAGACTTCACTCGCCACTACGTTCTCTAAACTGCAATCCTACGTAGGGTACAATTTTCCCCTTTGCGCTCCGGCGTACCGTTCCAAGCGCCGGCCTTCAGACCCCCTTCCCCCCCTTCAAAACCGACCCCGAATTTTTTTTCACCCAGGCGATACCGGTACACCCCCTGGTTCCCCGACAGAGTTTCCCCCTAGGCGGTTTGCCCCACATCGACGCAGACAGTGCCCTCGCTAGGTAGGGATGTCGTGGCTGTCCAGTTTCAAGTATCACTGTCCATTGAGTTGGCTACCCCCTTGTGATCTTTCACTGTTTCTTTGGACTTAGATGCCAGCTTCCTCCCTCCGTCCTCTGCCCTTCCCCTTTCAATTAGATGTATAGTGCTACCCTAATTGTTATCAGGGCTTAGCTCGTTCGCTGCTTACTAGATACTCGTTTGCCTTTAGTGTTTCCCTTTCCTCCGGAAGGATGGATCCCCCTTCTTTTTTCCCTGGGGCCTTTGCCCCCGATCAGTGATGCCGCCAGTACCCCCCTCCTCGTGCCTTTTTCCCTTCCCCCCAGTAAACCTTCTCCCAGGCTTGGTTCGTGCGGTTGATCTTGTTCCCCAATGAGTCAGTCAACTTGCCTTTTTTTTTTTTCTTTTTTTCTTCCCCCTTTTTTCTCCCCCCCCCGCTGTGTAGCGGCGACCCCCTTTTCAATTTTTATTCCTCAACGTGTCCATTTTTGGCCGCGTTGAAGGGACATGTTTGTCCACCCTTGCCGTTGATGGGACCCCCCTTCATTTTTCAGGGCCCCTGGTCACCTGTTCACTAGTTAAACATGCTTCCAAACTCTCCCCCCCCCACGCCACACCACTATCGGTGTCGGCCCCCCCTTCTTATTGTCGTTCCTGATCGGCCGTGCCTTTTCATTTGCCGTTATTTTCCTTTCTTTCCTGGAGTCCGACCAAGGGGTTAGTGGAATTTTTTCCTTCGTTTTGGCCTCATCCTTTTGTAGTTTGCAATCCCGATACGGGGGGCCACTTACAACCTATCTTTCTTTCCGACGGATTGAAATTGCGTTTTGGCACGCAGGCTTTTCTTTTTTCCAACTTCCTCGGATATGTATATTTCCAAGATCCTCTTGTGTTGTGCAGGAGGAGCCAAGTCCCAGCACCCCCATGATTTTGCTCAACGGTCGGGCGAGCCTTTGCCCCTCTCTTTTTTTTTTTCCCTGTATTGCGGTGCACCGGACACCCCCATCCATCTTTTCCAACTTCTTCCCTTTTTTAGTGTCCCACGACACGTGATCCCGGGCACGAATCCCGGATTTTACGCACCCCCCCCACCGTGGTTTCTCCCCCGTTTGCACCCGTGCTTTTGCAAGCAGACACCCGGATATTTCCCCCCCCCCCCCCTTTCCTTTGGGTTTTTGTTGCGTCCCTGTTCGTTCCCTTCTGATGTCCTCTTTCCCTTGGACCATTTACTCCCTTCACAAGGGGTCCATCCCCTTTCTAACCCTTTTCCCATCGGTCCGTGTTCCCCCCCCCACGACGTTTCCCCCACCTTTTTTCTTCGAAGATTTGAAAACTATCCTTAAACCACCGGGGTCTCCCGCTTTGACCGGGACAGATTCACTTTTTCCCCCACCCCAGTTTTTTTTTTTTTTTTTGCGAACCACTGATCCAACCCTCCGCCGCCGATCATGTCTTGCTGCGGCCTGTTCATGTTTGGTTACGGTCTTGGTTTTTTCAGGACGGTAACACCTCTCTTCCCCCGTCATACCTAGGGTTATGAATCCTTTTTTGGTTTCCCCCCGGGCTTACCGTTGTGCGGGACCTTTTTTCCCTTTTGTGGCAACCTCTGTCTTAGTGTATTTTAAAGTACTCTCGGGGACGTTGGATCATATTTAAACCTGGATTTCCTCCCCTCACTCCCCTTTCTCCTTTCCTTTTTTTCCGGGCATTTTTTGCCCCTCAGTCCTTGTAAACGGGCGGTGTTTTTCTCCTGTTTCCCCCGCAGCACTTGCTCCCCCCCCCCGGTACCTTTTTTTAAGGTCCCTTCCTTTCCCCCCGTTTGTCAGCTGTGAATGTACCATTACCATCACTTTATCCACCCCAACGGAAACTGGTTCTTCTTTCGTGTTAAGATCGGGTCCCCAAATAGGTACTGGCAACTGGTGACCGCCGGTTTTTCAGATCGGTAACTTTGATGGTCTTGTTTATGCGGGGACGTTCTCCCTGCTCTTTTTGACGTGTGGTCCCTCTTCGGGGGGGGAATATCCTCCACATTTCTTCCGGTTTCGTTCTTTTTCAAGTGTCGAGTAATTTGGGGCCCCCTTTTGGTCGTCCTTGCGGTTTTTTTCGTGTGATTGCTTTTTGACATTGCAGTTTGACTGGCTCCTTTGCGTTTTTCCGGTTGATGAAGCAATGTTTCCCCCTTTTTTCAACCTTCTGCGATGCGGATACGGACACCATACCCTGTCCGGTCCCGTTTTGCGGCGGCGGCTGTCGGTAAGTCTTGCCTCCCCCGGAGTTGTTTTTTTTCCTGTTGATTCGCCCCCTTTCAAGTTTTCGCGTTTCCCGATTTCCTTTTTGTCGGTAAGGGTGTGTTTTATAACCCACCCCCTTGGTGCAGGTGGGTCCGGGCTACGGCGCCGTTGATTTTTTTTTTGGGGTGGTGGTGGACCTTTCGGCCGTGGACGCTCCGGGGACCCTTTTGGCCGTCCGGGCGCTTTGCAGGGTGTCCCCGCCTTTCCAAGGCAAGCCTAGTTTTCCTGATTTCCGATTTTCCAGTTTAAGGCCCCCTTTGTTTTATGGAACCGCCGGTGACCATTTTCGCGGTTTGCGCCGGCACTGGCCGGTGGATTTTTATTCCAACCTACTTCCCCTTCCCGGACGGGTAACCCGTTCCGGCGGAATTTCGTGGCTTTCATGCACCCCCCTGGTTTGCGGGTTGTCACTCTTTTCTTTGGCCCCCCTGTTTTTTGCAGCCACTTGGAACCCGTGTTAGGGCCCAGCGGCCCGTTTCTCTTTCTTGTTCCTTGCATGCTTTTTTTTTTCGGGGTCTTTTTCTTCTCTGAATTAACTGCGTTTTAACACATTATTTTCTTCCGCCGTTTTGTTTTTTGTAACGTGAGGCGTTTCTTCCCACTCGGACCTTCTTCCGCCAGGCCCCCTCCTGGTTGGGGACGAATGCCTTAGGGTCTCTGGCGAAGGAGATCCACTTTTCTTTCTGTAAGTCCGTCCTGCAGTTAGCTCTATATACCCCTTTGGCTATTTGTCCTTCCTCTTCCCCAAGTTCCGGCTTCCCCCAGAGCCCACTGCTTCCTAGGCCTTATTGGAACGCAGTTTGCTTTTTGTTTTTTCCGATTGGACGTGCGATGATGTCGGTGGCGTTTCCAGTTTTTAACGGCGCTTCTGGGCATGGGCTTTGTTAACAAAGCTCTTACTTTTTTGGTTTGTGGTGACACGATTTTCCCCGTTTGGCGCACCATTTAGCTCCTTTTTTTTTGGACCGTACTGGAGTTTTTGAACTCCCCCTTCCTTTAACTGACGGATTTACGTTGGCGTTCCTTTCCACCAACCCCTGTTTGAAGTGATGATCGGGCCATTTCCATCACATTTTCCCCATTGTGTTTTTCTTTCCACGGGGCGTCGTTTCTTAGGTTGCTCCCCCAATTTCTTTTTTTTTAGTGCAAGGCGACCTTCCCTGGGCGGGAGGAGCCATTTTTTCCTACCCTTTTAAACCTTCGTTTTTGTGTTGTTTGTTTTTTTTTGGCTATATTAGTGGGAGCCTCCGGCCCCTCAGGGTCGGTTTCGCCTGGTTTGGTCCCCCCGCTCTCCCCTGCACTGCCAAATTATATCGTGTTTAATTTTTTTTGTTGACCGTTTGGCTCCTTTTATCCCGTAGCTCACCCGGCGTTGGTCTATTACCTGCTTTTTTTTTGTTCTCCTACCCCCCGTTAAATCGGTCGTTATAGATGAATGGCTGCCCCCGCCATTTTTTGAAACCCCCCTTGTGTAACGATTTCCTGCTCCTCTTACACCCCCCCCTTTACGAGATGTCGTGCTCACTCTCATGCGTACCGTAGTTTCTTTTGCCCCCGCACCCCATTACACCATTATTTCCTTACCCAAAATCTTGTTTCATTAAGTTTTTTGTGTTTTCTTCTTTTTTTGCGGCTTTCCTCTGTACTTACCTGCTTGCCCCCGTCCCGTACTGCCCACATACCCTTCCCTTTGTTTTTTTTCGCCCCACTTCCTGTTTTCCTGCGCAAGCTTTATTTTTTTTTTAAGTAGCCCACCCCTTGGTTGCGCGCCCTTCTTTTGTCTGGCTGGAAATGTTACGGCACCCCCTTCTTCCTTTTGTCGCGTTTATTCCTTTTTTCGTTGGGCTCCCCCGATCCCCCCCTCCCCCCCCTTATAGGTACTTTTCGGCCCTCTCCCCCCTGGCCTTACAATGTTCCATTCGTTTTCCCCCCCCATATCGGAAGCTGTACTCCAGATTGGAGCCCCTTCTCTTCCTTTTTGCTGCCCCATACTCCCCCCCCCCCCCCCCCCCCTGACCCACTTTTTCCGGCCGGCCCTGTTTTTCCGTCCCTGATTTGACGCCTTTCCCCCTCCACATGAACTTGTCCCCTGTGCGTCGGGGACCTCCTCTTTTCAGCTTTTTTTTCCGATTTCGGAATAAGGCCAAAACTGTTTGGTCATTTGGCTTTTCTTTTTCTTCACAGGCTGCCACGGTCCCGCGGGCGTAACCTTTGCTTCAACAGTCCCGCCCTTTGCCCGCAGGCAACCAAACACTCTTTGCCACGTTGTCCCGTTTTTCAAAACGGCCACCCTCCGTATACACCCTTTGTCCCTTGCTCGTTTTTTCCGGTCCCTCGCAAAATGCTTTCCTATAAAGGACTGCGTTCCTTTTCTCTTTTTTTTCCTTACCGACAGCACTTGCTCCACTCCCACACGTCTTCCCTGTATTGCCTTCCCGGACGGGAATTGCCCCTGTGCCCACAGTTGCGTCCCCTTCCCAAGTTTTTTTTTTTCCTTCCGGTCAAATTCACCCCCGCCCTTCGGAGCCCCCTCCCCAGTGTTAGCCGCCTCACCCGTTCTTTCCCCTGAACGATACTTTTCTTGTTTACTCCCCTTCTTTCCCTTCACACCACGGACCCCCCGAGGGCCCCTTCCTGTCCCCACCCGGGAATTATTCTCCGTCGGGACTTTCACCCCTTACTGCCCTTTCAGTCCTAAATCGACCTTGCTCCCCCCCCCCCAGTTGTTTTTTTGTCTGAGTTTCTTTGTTCCTTGGACAGTTAAGGACATTTTCCTTCATGTTGGGTACGGTGTTTTCCTCCTTTGGCCCCGTTTTTTTTTTTTTCCTGTACTCCACTTCTTCCATTTTCCCGTCAAGGATAGCTTTCCCTTTATGGAGCGCTCTTTTTCACTTTTTCCTTATTCTGCGCACCGGCCTGGTCCCCCCCCCGATCCGTCTCTCAAGATGCCCTGCTCCTTTTTTCCATCAGTTTTGCTGTGACCCCCGCTTCCAGACACCGTTTCTGTTGGTTTAGCTCGTGATAGTTGTAAACCCCCAGTCCCTCCAAATTCCCCCGCCCCAACTCCAGCGTGAATGTTTATTTTCTGGTTTTTGCGCGGTTTCCGGCCCCACCTGTTGCTTTTACGTGGCTTCTGTCCGGTTAGGCCCCCCGCTTGTGTCTTTGACCCCCCCCTTTTACCTGCGGCCCCAACCGAGCTTTGATTTTCTATGACCCCGGGCTTTGTTCCCCGCGTTGAGGGCAACAATTCACAGGTTCGCCCCCCCCTGTTCCCCCTGCCTATTTTTTAACATGGCCGTTTTCCTGCCCCCAAACATCTCCCCTTCCACTGCCCACCCCCCATCCGGGGTGGTCGTGGCTGCCAGTTTGTCTTGCCTACTGTTTTCCCCTTTGTGATCCTGTAGTGCATGCCTCAGTTTCTTTTGGACAGAGTTTGTCCTTTTGCCTTTCTGTGTGCTGATCCGGATTCCCCTGTTTCAGCTCCCCTTTTCCCGTTAAAATTAAGGCGACTTTTCCTTCCCCCAAGGCCATGTTTCCGAGGAAGGATTTTTCCTGCCCCCTTTAGATGTTCGGGCAGCCTCCCCCCCCGGGGGGGGGGTGGCTTCCCTGTTGGCAGCTTGTATTCAGCCCCCCTCCCGTCCCCGGGTTTTTTCCCTCATTTGCAAAAAGCAGCCGAGTGGCCTTGTTGATATATGACTCCTTTCCCTCACCTTGTTTTTTCCAGTAAGAACCGTCTAAATTCACCTTTTTTTGTGTTGGCCCGGGCTTTTACTGGAAACACGTTTTCTCAGTCCACCTCTCTTGAGCAGGAAATCACCCCCCCGTGACTTAATTTTTTTCTGAACATGAACCTTCTATGGTCGGGGTTGGAAGGTTGATTTTGTTGGATCGTTTTTTCCCCTTGTCCCCTTGTTTTTAAAGGTGTCCCCCACGAAATTGGAACCCAATGGCCCCCTCCCCTACCGTGGGACCTGGTTAGTTTGTCCCCCCCTTTACAAAATTTTTTCCTTTCCTTTCCCCTTTGCAAGTTTATCTGTTTTAACACCCCCCAAGCTTTTTGCGTTGTCACCAATTCACTTTGCTTAAACACTTGGTTTTTTTTTTTCCTTTGACAACACTGCATCCCCCACCCTCTTCCCTACGCTCTTTCTTTCCTGTCCTGGAGAGGGTTTTTTCCCAGGTGGGCTCCGTTTTCTTTTCCTCCACGTTTTTTTTTCCCAAGGCCCAATTGTATAGTTTTTTCTGACTTTCGGTCCCTTCCCTTGCACGTGAGCTTTCCCCACGGTTTTTTCTCTCTGGCCCACCCTCGGTACCTTCGTGAAAGTAATCCCCGCGACTGTGTTCTTACCGTTTCCCTTGGCGGCGCGCCCTCATACCCTTTTTCTCACCGTGTTGCCTCTTCAGTAAAGGAGGTTTGCTTTTAGATTGTTTCCTTTCCGTGCCACCCCTTGCCCCCCCCCCCCCCCCCCCCCCCCCGGCTTCCCCAACATCGCAACCGACGGGTCCCCGCAATTTCCCATCCCCCTTGCCCCCATCTGTTTAGCGGCTTTCCCACACTGGCTTAGTCTTTTTCCTGGTCACATCGGTCAGTGAAGGTTTTTTTTTGTCTTCCCTTCATTTCGGTTTAAATGCGGATGTGGTTTTTTTGTTTTTCACGCTCGGTAACTTTTTTTCTTTTTTTCTGGCCTGTCCTGTCCTGACAATTTTTGTTTTCTTTATAACCTCCTGTCTTTTGGCAGGGCGGCTCCGGGTTTTGTCCGGTTTCTAGTTCTTTCGGTGGTTTTGTATTCAAGTTGGTCCAGTGTGGCCCTTCCTCTTTTGAGCCCCAATGTAACCGTTCTCCTTTGTTCCTGCAATGTTCGCGATCCCCCGGCCGCGTTGTTTGAAAGGGCAAGGTTTCTTTTTGCAGTCCCCCCCCTATCGTTCTTGTCCCGGATAGAAAACATTAGTCCCAGTTTTTTTTCTTTTGGGGTCCCTGAAGCTCTTGCCTGTTTTTTGTGTTCTAACGGCAATGGTTCCCTTTGGGCTTTGAACTTGACCCCGGCAACACCATTTGCGGCCGGCGTCCAGTGTTTTCGCTCCCCCCAGGGCCTGGTTTTAAGCTTACTAATTTTTGTTCCTTGCGTGTTTTTTTCCCCCCAGTCCCCTGGGCCCCGTAGGTTTACTTTTCTCCGATCTCAAGGAGTTTTTTTTTTCTTGATTCCCCCCGGTTCTTAGTTTTTTTGCTCCCGTCCCCCCCCAAACACGGCTTTAAGGGTTGATTTCATTTTAATTCCCTACATGTGTTAATTACACCACTGGAATTCTCCGCGGCGTCGGCGGAAAACAGGTAGTTGGTCCCCCCCATTGACGATTAGGGGTCCAATCTTGTATGAATCCCAACCCTTTCTGTCTTGGCAACCACTTGTTTCCTATATTTTTTCCTGGGTTCTTCACGCTTTTGACTCTTTGTGTCGGGGTGACGGGTGGAAGGGTCTGGGTCACCTTCCCCTTTCCCAGCTCTGACCTGATTTAGAAGCGTTTTGAGTTAACAGTTTGGGAATCCCCCCCCCCCCCCCCGGAATAGCCCTTCCCCTTTCCGCCTTTGGAATAATGGTTGAAATTGCAGTCAAGAGAGATATTTCGATGGTTTGTACGGCAAGGAAAGTCTTTTTTTTTAGATTTAATTTTTTTTTTTTTTCCCGTTTTTCTCTGTTCAGGAAAGGATTCGTTCGGCCGGGTTAGCTGACTTGATTGAAGTTGCTGCTCCTCCCCTGGACGTTTCTTTTATTTTCTCGGTTTTGCCAGAGGAAGTGTTCCTAGGGTTTGCATTGTTTTGGCCCTCTTCGTACGGGTTTTCTTCAATCTTTTCTCTTCTTTTTTTGGTGACACGGACGGCGTTCCAATCTGCTCGTTTGGTTTTACGTGTTTTTTTGCCCCCCCCCCACAATAAAGGATCTTTTTTTTCCCATGAAGGTCCTCCTTTTTCCGGTTTATTGGGCGGGCTGGGAATCGTCGGGTTTTTCTTCCGGGGTGACCCCCCCCCCGGAACCTCCGGTCAGATCTTGCACCGTTGCTTGGCGCTGCCTTTGGACACCACTTTTTCCTCCAGTTTACAGCGATGTGGGGCGGGGCGCCATCTTTTATCTATTTTTGGGGGTCTTTTTTTCTATCTCTTATTTTTTCGGCGCAGCCGCCGCGGGCTCCTTGTTCGCCCGTTTTTTTTTTTTTTTCTTGCAGCGCCACCAGTCTCCCCCAGTGTCCCCAAGATCGTCCAAGGTACTACCACCCTTTTTTTTCTGTCTTTATTGGTTCTTCCCTTCCTGCGTCTCCCCCCCCCCAGAGTACTTTGCCCGCCGGGGCCCATTTTCAACAGGTCTGTCTTATTCTGCAACTCTTTCCACGGTCTAAACCGCTGCCGTTCCTTCCGCGTCCCTCCTGTCAACAACAACGTCTTCCTCGTTTTTTTCGCCCGGCAGCCCCGTAAACTATTCCCCTTTTTTTTCACTTTCCCCTCCCCGTAATATAAAAAAACGGCAATTCCACCTGCAGACCATCCCCGTTTAGTGGGGCATCTGATCCCTTTTTCCCCCTTCAAAGTTCTTCCCGGAACGGTCCGCTATCTGCCAACATCCTAAGGGCCCGACTACCCCGGCAGCTTTTTCAGAGATTAGTCCTATTGGCAAACCGTCGGCTTGCGGCGCCAGACTGGGTCGTTTTCCCTGCGTGTGGGGGAAATGTTCAATTTTTTTCCCTTTTCCATTTTTAATGCTGTGAGGGGCCCATTTCAGCTTTGTTAACCCCACCGACCATTTGTCATTCTCCTTTCCTTTTACCTGCTTTTCCAAGGGGGTCACGGTAGTGCCCCACCCCCCAGACCCCACAGTTATGGCAATCTGCTTTTCTCCTAAGTTCCGTTGCTTAATTTTTTCCCTCTAAGTTAGCAGTGGCTTTGACAGAACTTCCTGTTTCCCTTTTTTCCCCATTCCGTTAATCACCTTTCCCCCTGTTTTCGTTTGTCGGGCAAGCCTGGTCAAGCCGCCCGTTGAAAGGAATCGACTGCCTGACCCCCCCCCCCCTGATTTGGTTGACTTCCTTGTATTGCCCCCACATTTTTTGCACGCATTTCAACCGGCTTCCCCTTGTCAGGTTCCGCCGCATGTTACCCAACATCTCATTTTTTTTGACAGTCGTAAGTAACTTTTTTCCCACCCCTTGCCGTATACCCCCCCATTAAGAACGGTGCTTTAAGGTCCGTTTTCAACACAAATCCCTCGCCTTCGATCACGTTTTTACGGACGATCTTTTGGTGACACGCCAGCAGGCTCTGCTCAACCCAAGGAACCTTTTTTTCTTTATGATACGCTGCATGACACGAACATTGCCCGCCCTTTTTACAGTTTGTGCCCGGAGCAGTTTTATCCCCCAACTCCGAAGTTTATTCCCCCCCGCCGTCGAAACCCTTTCACCCCGTGAGGCGCTTGGACTCGCCACGGGGTGTTTTTCGTTCCCCACTGACCGAGTTTGAGTTTTGACTTTTCTTTTGCATACTTTAGCCCCAGTGTTTCACCGAGCCTGTAAATACCCCCCCGCTCCAACCACTTCCCCTAGATATCCCCCCTTTCCCCGGTCCCAAAAACGTTTTTTTTCCCCCTTCCCCCTTCATTCTGCGTCACCGGGCCTGCAGAGTGCCGCTGCTAAGCGTGGTCGGAGGCCATTCCCGTTTCCCTGTCCCTCTACAGGTGAGATTCAGTTTCCGTGGTTCTTTCGGCAAAGCATCCTCCTTCCTGCACGTCACGATAGGGCTGATGTTTTGTCCCTTTGCTCCTGTCCAGGGTAAATTGTTTTACCCCCGGAGCCCTGATTCACAGCTTTTCTTTTTTTTTCCTGAAAGGGTCGTAACACTTAATGGAATTTTGAGTCGGAATCCTACGAGGGATTGGACTCATTTTTCATTTCTCTGGAAAAACGGTCTCCGCACCGGTACCCCGCTTCCATCCAGCCTGCCAGGCCCTGAGTGCGTACCTCGTGTGTAATGGAGTGTCCGCAACCCTTCCTCTGATTTCTGTCCGGTCCCCCGCGACACGCTTTTTAACTCCTCCCTTCGCAAATCCGCTTTGGATTTCGTTACATTTCCCCTTAACCCGGTACTTTGTTCTGGGCACCCCCCGCGTTTTTCCCAATGGCACTTAACATGCGGTCCAAACTTTCCCCCCCCCCCGCCACCCCCCCCCAGATCCTTTTTCTTGGATCCGGTCTGATGAGTCCGGAACAGGTGGGCCTGCCGACGATTTTGCCTTTCTCGGTTTTGTGTGCCCGATACGTTGTGTTTCCGATTGACGGGCTTTTTTAGTTTTGTGTCTCCAGTCTCCCCTGATCTTGCAAGCCACGTCCGATGCTTGTTGCACGGACCGTAATTCGCCCCCCCCTGCCCTGTTTTCGTCTCTGTTCAATATTTTTTTCTTGATGATAGACTCGAGAACTCCCGGTTTTTGCTGCGCGGAGATTTCGGCGTTATGCCTTTGCCCCCAGGGTTTTTTTTTTTTTGGGTAACACAGGTCTTTCCGTAGTTTGCATTGGCTGTCGTTTTTTTGTTATCCGGGTCGGGAACGTCCCCACCGGATCCCCAAGCCCCCCCCGCAGGCACTCCCACCCCCCCAGGGCTTTTGCCAGCTTTAGCAGCCATTTTTTCTTTTACCCGGCAATTTACGTTTTCGCTCCCCGGCCACGACATTTTTACTGGTCCACCCCAAGTTCCCCCCGTATTCTGTTGGGTTTTTTTGTGCGTGGCTGTTTTTCCCCCCTTGTTATTTTACTAGAACCCTTTTTACATTTCTTTAGTAATGCCCCTTTCCCCCGTCCCCGGTTGACAACTTTGTCCACCCCCCCTCCTCCTCCAGTTTCCGTTTTTCTGGACATTTCCGCCACAACCCTGTTTGCCGACCCCACGATTCCCCCGTTTTTTGGCTTTTTTAACCACATTTGCGGAACCCTGCATTCCCAAACGTCCCGTCCTGACCGGTTTGGCGTCGAATGGGATTTCGGTCGGTTTTTCCTTGAGGCCAGCTTCCCGGACCTTCCCCCTCAATGTCCGGCCCCAATCCAATCGTGTTTTTCTTCAAGGGATGACTTAACCCCGTTACGGACCCGTGAGAGGACCTATATATGCTCAACGCAACGATTTCACAGGCCTCCGGTGAGCAGGTTTTTTTCATTGCCCATAGGTCTTACCATCCATCGACTTTGGAAACCTTTGCCTCTTGCGTCCCAAGTACGGGGTCCCGGTTGCTGCTTTTTTTACTCAAGAAAAAATTTTTTGCCCCCCTTCTTCTTCAACGGAGCCCCCCCTTAGGCTATGATTTCTATTTTCCCCATCCCGTTGACCTCTATGCTTTCCCCGGTGCTGCCCCCATGTCCTTTGGTCCCCCCCAGGCGTGTTCCACCTGCGTTAGGTGTAACCATAGTTGTTTTTTACCCACCCTTGGTTACGTGCTCTCTCGGTATTTCCTCCAATGCTTCCGCCTTCCTTTTGAGTTCGGGCTGCTATTCCTTTCGCGGCGAAATTTTTGGGGCGGGTTCTCTCGGATGCGGGTTAATAGTACTCACCCCTTTATACTATTTTCTTCCCCCCCGTAGGGTAGATTAATTAGAAGTTGATTTTTTTGTGAGTTTTTTTGGTTCTCGAATGTGGTGGGTGTTTTTTTTATCTTGACACGGAGTGCTAATCGCTGCTCTGGTTTTCATGTTTCCCTTCGTTGTTTAATTTTTCAGTCTCCTGCCTGCCGATTTTGTCGCTATAACCCTTTTGGAGGAAGTTCGGACTTGGATTCCTTATTTGGCGTTTCGGTAAAGTAATGGTTTTTTAAAGTCCGCCTACCTGTCCTCGTACAGCCCCGGGCCCAGAATTCCTCTTTTTTTCAACAATTGGGCGGCGGTCCCTGAGGTGCGAATGTTCGGTTTTTTCTTTTTGGTTTCGGTTCCGGTTTGTTCTTTTTTTCTTTTTTTATACATCTTTTTGACGACCTTCAAGGTTCAGCAGCGACGATTCTTTTGTTTTTCTTTGTTTTTTTTAATTCGTAGATTGAGGGAAAACAAGATCTTCAAAGTTTTGTTTTGTTAATGTCCGTTTTTTCTTTGAGGTGAAGCTGTTTGTAAAGACGGCAAGGCCCTCTTTTTCCTTTTCCCTCCCCCTTTCTTTTTTTTTTTTTTTTTTGATTATAAAGAAGATTGTTTTTTTCTGCGATAAAGGCGAAGGGGTCGAGGCCCCCCCCGTCCCCCCTGAAACGGTTTCCCCTTGGGGTTCTTTGATGGTTTCTTTTCCGAATGAGTGTGTCTTTTCACGGCGGTTGCTTAATGTTTCCCTGTCAGGTTTTCTTCCCTCCCCCGGGGTAATTTCTGTTCCCTCTGTATGATACATGGCTCCCCTTGGCTGGGTCCCGCTATTGGGTGAAACCTTATTAGGCTCCTTTTTTTTCCGTGAATCTCTGCAGGTGGGGTTGTGGAGGCGGGGATTTTTTACTCCCCGCGCCTGAAAACTGATTTTAGTCCTCTGGCCTGTTCCCCGTCTCGTTACACAGACGGGGAGAAACTCCTCGGCGGCTACCTTTGTTTTCTTCCTGTTTTTCCTGCTGGCGCAGTCCCTGATTCCTCTTCCGGGGGTCGCGCCCGGAATTGTTTGATTTGGACCGTTCTTTGGTCTTCCCTGCGTGAAGTCCTTGCGGTGGCCTTCCTCTTCCGATGAAGGGTTTAATGGAAACCGTTCTTTGGGGTTTTTTCCCTTTGTTTTATTTGGCGTGGAGTGTGCCGTGATTTGGAGAATCTATAAGTTTTCCCGCATGGTGGGCCC
>Ga0179593_1539075_pt1 | contig 15184 bp, 24 predicted proteins | sample CZODoug2_1_08_16_FD_185931 | JGI IMG/M metagenome (GOLD analysis project Ga0179593, IMG submission 185931) | Vadose zone soil fungal communities from Angelo Coast Range Reserve, California, USA - CZODoug2_1_08_16fungal (PacBio error correction) | ecosystem: Environmental > Terrestrial > Soil >... | reverse complement strand
ACAGTCCCCCCCCCCCTCGCCCCAAAAAGTTTGACGGATATTATTGCTCCTTATATAAGACCTACTTACTGAGCGGCCCCATCCCCCGATTTGATTCTTATGCCAGGGCTGACGGAGCTATCACCTCTTTCACAGTAGTTCCGCGCTCTTGCTATCTTTAGTTTTCCCTTTTTCTTTTCTAGCCGCTCCAAGAAGGAACTGACTCCCATCATAGCCGGGACCAATACCCCGGACACGCCTGCCCGACTTTTTGTGATCCCGCACACGTAGCCAAGCACCCCCAAAAATCCGCTTTGTCAACGTCTTCCAAAAACCTTGTACCTTCCGCGGCCGAGTATACTTTTTCTCCTTCATTACGCCAGCCCCCGGCACCTTTAAACTAGAAAGAACGTAGCGAGTACCTAACCTCCCGACAACGCCTCCACCCCTCCCTTGCACCTACAGAGGCCCCAAATGAACTTCCCAGGTTTTTTCAAAGGTTGGCTAACCTCACCTCATTTTTGAAACCCACCCCTCTTTCTTCCCTTTTTTCTGATTAATGATGTCCAGTAGTCCCGTTGACCAACATACCAGAAGAGTAATTGGTGCCAAGACAAGCCTCCCCCCACCCCCCCGTTCTTGATTTCTTAATCCCCAGGTGGGGATCTAGTTATTCGTGAAACAACTCCACAATATCAACTTGTGAAGACTTAAAGTCTCATTAACCCAAGCTACACCCCATGTCTGACAAGGTGATTGCTATTGTTATTACCTACCCAGACCCACAGGGTTTCTCCTCCCCTTTGTAGCCCCCCCCCACCAAGGCAAATACTCGACCCCCCCCCCAATTGCTGAATCTCCCGAAGCCGCCCTCCTTGCTCCAACCTGTGTCGAGACTTAATGCGTCAATCCATCCATGCGGCCCCCTTTTACTTCCCCTCGAGTTCCCCCCACCCTTTCTGCCGTCCTTCCTCCACACCCTGCCAAATAATTTTCCAATAACCTTCCCCCTTTTCCAGCCTCACAGTCAACCCTTCGTCCGAGGGTCTCTTTTCAATAGGTGAACGATCATGCGACAACCTGAAGCAAAAATTTTTCGACCCCCCGATGCCTCCGTTTTACGGACATCCCAATCTCAGGGCCCAAGGATTTTGCGACTCAACATACTAAACCGGTTCCGGAATCAGATCCCCCTTTCTACTCCCTCGACGAGCCAGCGACTTCTCAGAACACCGAGAGTGACCAAACCTTCAATTAAAATAGGAGCTTTGAGTTTCTCCGCCCTGGGGGTTGTTTCTAGAGTGGATCAGGAGAAGTGGTTAACTCTCGCTCATTTAGTCTCTCTCGATCTTTTATGAGTTTAGCTCGGCGAAATGATTTTAGAAAGGGGTCGTAGGTTTTCTTCTCGGAATAATTTTACGATTTTTTTTTCCCTGAGTCCTAGAGCAGTCGGGGGCATCCCTGGTTTCAGGGCTCTTCCTTTCCCCTTCTTTTTTTGTTCCTTGGCTTTTCGAAATCTCGGTGAGCTGAATTTGTAGTGTTGTTTATTTTGGGGAATACCCGTTCCAGACTTCCGGTACATTTTTCCTCTATGTAACTTGATGTTTATCGTATTGCATTAGTTAGAGAATTTCGAGTTCGAACCCGCTGCCTCCTTTCTTTCTGCACGAGGATCTTTAGAGTAGTTTTTCCTTTCTTGAGGTGCAACCTTTTTCGTGACTTACAGGCTGTGAGAGGATAAGACTTCGGGCTAGGTTGGGGCGGAATCCCAAAGCCAATCTCAGGGTCGCTCCATGTTCTGGGTAGCGTTTTTTGTTTATGTCTCCCCTGGAGCACACCTGGAGATGTGAGGGGGTTCGAGATCCCGAAGAACCTGCCCGCCCCCTAACCCTTTGTCTTAAGCCCTTTCTCCAATTATGGTGATGTTGGCTGGTGATTGTTTTTTCGACGATCGTTATCATTTTTGTCCCCGGGGGACCTGAAGGGATTCGCTCCTTATTTAGAAAAATTTGCTTTTTTAGAGATTTGGACTTCTCCCCCCCTTTAACGGCCTTCCAAGTTTCTATTTTGTAAGTTTATCGGTACTCCTGCTGGAGGGGTTTCCTCAGTGATTGTTTTTCGGTCCTGCCTTGATTTCTTATGACGGTATGTGGAGTAGTGATTCAGACGCCATTATCAGAAATTCCGCTTGCCCAGAGGTGCCGGCCTCAGGTATCCCCCGAGAGATTTTGGCGTTTTTCTCTGGTTTTTACAAACGCGGTGTCTCCCCCCTTCCGTAGGTGCTGTGGTTCTTTATGATGGTAGCTGGTTTCCTTCCCCTTTTTCCCCCTCAGATTGCTCGGTCCCCGACGCTACCCCCGATTTTTCCCTTGCGAGTCTTACCTGGCCCAAATTAGCCAGCCGGACTGAGCGTTCGTTTTCCTCGATCTCAGGAGGAGATCTTAGCACTAGAGGTAATCAGAAAACGGGAGTGGGTTACTCGGTGGGCTGCGGAATCTGTAGAGCTCCGGACTCCCTCTTTTTTCTTCCCTTTTTTGTGTTTGATGTTTCTTTTAGAAGCGTTTCTCTTGTCCCTCGTCCCCCCCTGCTTTCCCCCCCCTTCTCTCTTTTGGCTGGGGAGACGTTTCCGAGTCGGTTCTTTGGAACTTTTTTTTTCCGCTTCCCGAAAGTGGGTCATGATCTTTTGAAGGATAACGGGAGACTTCGCGCGGTTTTGCTTTCTGCCTTTCTTTAAGTAATACCCTTTTTTTAGTTTTCTTTCTTTTCGTTCAGCGGCAAATGATTCTCTATAAATAAGCTCCGGTGTTTTGTTGACTCTCAGCCTGGTCCTCTACACCCCGTCAAACCCTCCCACCTCTATGAATCTCCCTATCTTCGGAATCCTAGATCTTCATCACTCCCTCCCCAGACCATACCACTCTCACCAATATCGACCCTAGTAAAAGTCTCAACAGAAGGACCTTCGCGAGACTTAGCCAAGCCCATGTCTCGCCCACTCCGGCGAAACCACCAATACCCATCCAAATGAGTCTCCCTAAAAAAAATTTCTGCGTCCCGATCCTCAACTCAGTCCCCTCCCACACCCTTTTTCCCCCAAATTTTTCGAAGATTAATTGCCTCTCGAAGAAGAATGCTAGAAGGAACACACATCCCTCCCGGCTCGCGAACCCACTCTCCTAATGCATTACAGGTCTCCGAAAAATTTACAGATTCCTTTTCCGAGTACCTCTGGTCTTTTCCTCCCCCATTATCGCCGCCACCTCCCAAGCCGGACTCCGATACCCCATTCAATAGCCATCAAAATAAACGCCCACTCGTCCTAATCCCCATGTTCAGACCACGCCCCCCCCAGTAGCCCCCAAATTGTCTTCCAAAAGGATACCCCAAAAGTCTTTTACTCCCTTCATTTTTCCGGATCATAATCCGTCGCTAATCCCAATAGACTCAAGCCACCGTAATAGGCCTTCTTCCCCAAGATACCATCCAACGTTCTTTTCATCCCTCATTCGTACCGTAACAGCACAGCAAGTAAAAAGATCCCTTCAAAAATAGAACTTTTGTGTCTCACCCCTTTTTGCTTCCCCCCACTCCAACCCTCCCCCCCAAACCCCCCTCCTCCTGTTCCGAATTAAAGTAGCGCGTAAGCCTTTTATGTTAAGTTTACTCCTTTAAAACCCCCTAGATCTGTCATTACCCTCCCTCCACTACCAACGCTTATTCTTGGCTGTAGAGTAATCCCCCCGTTCGGTTGGGGAAATCTGAGGGATTTTCGCCACCTATATTTCCCCCTTTTCCCTTCGGTTTTCCTCACGCCATCAAACGCTACCCAAAGACTAGCGCAAGTCATAGCTGTGGAGTCCGACAGAAAGCCCCAGGAGATCGACGATTAACTCACCACCCGGCTAATCTCCAAACACTGACTAATCATTTTTGAAGAACTCCCCGGGCCATGATGAATATTTTCCGAATTTCCCAATTACACCCGAAATTCTCCAATCCCCTGCTATTTACCCCATTCGTCCCCGTAGATAACCCAACTGCCCCCATTCCTCAACAAAGACATTTTTTCCCCAGGATCATACACACCTTCCCACCCGAAGCAGGCTTCCAGCTTCACTCTATGGAAATTAAAGTTAAAAACCGTACCCCACAAAGGTTTTCCCGATTGAAACCCGAGCTCCTCCCCTTCAAACCTAACCAGAATCTTCCTTCCATCGGCCCACCATGATTAGAGAAGGGAAAAAGGAATCCCCCAAAAGGTCGCCCCAATAATTGCGTCCCATCCTCATAACTCCCCCTTCCCCTTTTGTCCGCAACATGCACACGAGAAAAAACGGGAAAGGATCCTTGGGCATCTCTCTCAATCCTTCCTACTGTTGGAGCGAGATCTATTCTTTCCTTGTGTTTTTTCGCTTTTGGCTATGCTCTCGGAGCTCTTTGTCTTACTGAGATGGAGCAAATGATTCGGGCTCCCGGTGTACCCTTCCCCATTTCAGAACTTTGGAAGATGGTTCCTGATTCCTTGTCCGGATTGTTTTTTTTTCTTCCGAGCTCGGGGTTCCTCTCAGTTTTCGTCGGTGTTCTTTAATATTTCGTTCCCGATGACGCAGAGGATGAGAAAATTGGTCTCCCCCCCATTCCAGGCTGTACTTTTTCTTTCTTTTGGTTGACTTTTTGTCTCTCGCTCCGTAAAGAATGTGTAATCGCTCGACGAGGGATAGCATTGCTGATGAGACCTTATTTTAGTCCCAAATGCTCAGAGAAGAGAGGCTGGTCGGTAGAAGTTCGATTGGCGTCTCATTGGGGCGCCCCCCAGAGTTGTACTGTGGGTCTAGGACCACGGGCCTTTACTTATCGCCTTTTGATGAGTTAGAATCCTAGACCCCTATTTCCCTGTCTTTTCCTCATATTGTGTGGCTTTTGAGGGCGCTTCCGAGGAAAAACTTGGCTTTCTTTTTTTTTCCCCGTCCCTCCGATTGCACCAAAGGGTGTAAGAGACGCCGAGTAAGGGTCTGTGGAGAGGTGCTTGCCCTGATTTTGAGCTCTTTTGTTGGGAACGATAAAGGGAACTGCCTTCGGCTTCGCGCCCTTTAATTTCGCACCCCTCTGGAGGTTTTTCCAGAAGTTGGATTTGTTCTCCAAAAGGTGCTAAAACCCAGTTTCTATTTTTTTTGACCTTTGTTATGGTACCATTCGTGGCAGTGAGGGGTATTAAGAATTGATGTTTTATCTTATCCTTTTCCGTCTGGATTTCTGACGGTCTCTCGTCCTGATTTCGACTCATAATCCCTGAGGCGTACAATTTTTGTTTAAGGGACGACCCTGATTTTTTTTGGTGTCTACTCTTGTTTTTTCTCCTTTTTTATTTCGTGGGGGTGATTGCTGGCTATGTGGGGTACGGAGTGAAGGTCTGAGTCGCATTCCCACTGATTTTTCCTACACTGCGCTTTGCCGCGTCGCATTCTGTTAAATGCGTTTTCAGCTAAGTCCGGCACTTTATAGCCGTCGCCGCTCCGTTTTCCCCGATACCTTCCGTTCGATTTTATTAGCAACCCTCGTCTAAGAATGTTGAGGGTGGCGGTGTGGATTCTTTCTTTTCTCGCGCTTAGGAGACGGAGGGTTAGGCATGGATAGGGTTGACGGCTTCCTTGGGTTACCGATCTGAAAGACGATTGGGCCCGACAATGAATTGAGAGATTATAGCAATCCTTTTCGGGGCAGACGGGAAAGAGGAGGGAGTCAAACGAGTCCGCGCCTTCAGTGGAGAATGATGCCTAAGAAGGTGAATTGAGAGTTTACCTTGGCCTTCTAGGGGCGAATTATCCCTGTGAGTTTGACTTACGGTCTAGTTCACCTGATAGCTCTCCCCTAATAATCGTGTTGTTTGATATGGATAAGGTCCCTCTCCCCCTGCCTCCCTTCAACACCAACCTACGGAGGAATTCTTAAAGAGTATGTCAAGGTCACTCGAAGCCTTTCCTGCATCCCCCAGAAGGATCAGACAAAGAGATTCCACCTCTCGTTTTAGAGTCAACTTGACAGAGAACCAGACAGATGCAAACGTCTCAAACTCCCCCTTTCGAGAGAAGTTCGCAATTGGTCGAGGGAAACCAGAGCTTGAGGCGCAAAACATCCCATCCACCCCTTCTCCTTCCTCACCACGTCCGCGCTCAGAAAATTAAGACCTTGTGCCACCCCTCCCCTTCCCCTCTCCCGGACGTGATTGCGACTATATACGTCTTCCCCGATGCCCCCACCCCCCTTTCCTATGCTCTATATTTTAAAGGATGAGATCGCCGCAGTTCCAGCCTCGCTCCTCGACTTCTGTTTGAGAAATCCATTCTTCGAGAAACGTAAGAGTACCTCGGAAGGCACGCCAAAGCATCGCGACCCACTCCCCCCAGACGGCGGCCGTCTGAACCAGCGTTTGAGAAACGCCGGAGAAAACGTCCAAAATTAAGCGGCTTCGGACCCACAATCTTGAAGTACCGAGGAATGCCTTTACTTGCTTTCCCTGAATCTTCCGACAGCCTCCCTCTCATCCAGATACAGAATGTTAACTGCGAGTACCAACCCCTCACTTCTTACCCTTCGACAAAAGTCCGCCCCTGTACCATTCCCTGGAAAAAAAAAGGCCGGTTTTTCCCATTTTTCCAACCCTCCCAATTCCCTACCCAACAACCAATAAAGAGCCGTGCCCCTCAAGTCCTTGCCTTCCTTCTCATTTATTCCACCCACTGAGATCGCAATCTTCTGGGAAACAGCACCTTCCACCTTCCCCTGTGAGCTGGTCTTCTAGCTTAGAAACCCCCTGGCCGGGGCCCTTCCACGGGACGAGAACCAAAGAAAATATGCAAATGGGTGCCGCAGGTGCCGCGACACAAACACCGAAAGACAACAGCCGCGCAGGGCTCTTACGCTGGGTTCGACCCGAGCCAAAAACAGTGAGGGATCTACCAGCGTTGTAAGCCCCCCCGCCGGGACACCCCCCCCTCATATCAAACGCCCAAGTCCCCTCCTGCCCCTAGTATGTCCCAGCAGTTCCTCCTCGAAGCCCTCTCAAAATCAGCACCTTAGAAAACAGCGGAAGAGATGGTTAACACCTTTTGTACCGTCGATCCCACACGGAAAAAATAATCGACAGTCGGGATCAGCTTTTCCCCTCTCCCCCCTACAGTTATTCTCAGCGAGAACCTAAATTGAACTACAATGGTCCCCAAACCTCCAGCCCCCTTAATCTTACCTCCTCTCCTCCAGGAAAAGGTGACCATTCAAGGACTCCTCCCATTTCCCCATTTCTCGGAGGCAACTCCCGGTTCGGCCGAATTTGCCCAGCTCCTCAAGCCCTCGCTGGCCGAACCCCCCCCCTTCCCCCCACGGACAGTGTCCGCTTGCGACCTCTACTTTCCTAGAAGAAGGTTTGGTGTGTGATGATTCCTTATTATCTTTCAGTGATTGTTCGAGCGGGTTCATTTGTCTCCCCCCGTCCCCTATGATTAGCTTGAGCCATTATGAGCGACCGTGTAAAGTATGTTTTCCGCCCCCCTTATCCCCCTTTTTCCTGGGTATATGTTGCTTTTCCTTTTTCCGGCTTCTCGCTTTTTTGGGAATAGAAGTTTACGTGTAGGTTTTCAGTATTTAATTATTTCAAGCATTTCCTCCGCGCTTTCTCTCCGTTTTATAGTTGAGTCTGAGAATGTTACTGTTGTTTTGTTTATTTATGGGCAGCTTTTTGTTATCGTACCTACCTTTTACCCTCTGAGTGTTGATGGGATAGCATTTGTCTTTTTTGGGAGTCGACTTGGGATTTTTGATTCCCCGGAAAAGTCTCCTTTCCGACCCGGTTATTATTATCTTTTCGCCTTCTTAAATTTTTGTCCTCCCCCCTTCTTTGATTGTTGGTGGGGCTAAAACTTGATGGTTATCAGTCCTTGTGGCCTGTCTGTCGAAGACACCGAGAAAGATGACCTTCGAGGAAGGTCTTTTGGGTTTTTTTGTCTTGGTGGCTTTTCTTTTTTTCCCGCGGCCCCCGATATTTGCTTCAGATCCCTCATCTTTCCTACCACCGACCTTTGTGGCATTCAAGTCTCCAGCCCGCTCACTTCTTCTGTTGGCGCGGTTTTTTTTTCCTTTCCTCTAATTGTGGAACCTGACTAACTTGTAAATTTCATTCTTTAGCTACTTCCCAGGGCGTGCAGGGAGTTCGCGTTTATGAGATTTGCCCCCCGTGTTAAAAAAAATTGTACACTGCAGTTTTTGTGCCCTTCTGGTCCTCCTCATCTCGGGTCGTACCCCTTTTTGATGTTTTTCTTTTTAGAAGTTTACGTTCTTTCTCTTTAGACATGAAGGTGGCTTTACTTCCCCTTCCCTTTCCGACTTATAAGGAAATGAACGGACGCAGAGTTTTTTACCGGTTCCTCCTCTTTTTTTTGTACGTGGGTAGTGTTGAGAAAAAGTGGGATTCCCAGTGGCCGTCTCTTGGTCTTTCTATGGGTAGAGGCGTCGTTCCGCTATATGCGGACTGATTGGCCTCGAGGGCTGAAACTACCTACTCGCCTTGCCCCTCTCCGCTTCTCTTTTCCCTGCGTTCTCTCCTTCATTCAAGGCTTATAGAGAAGCGGGGCGCGATCGGGTGTTTACCCTTTCTTTTCTGCTTTCCTTTTCTCTTATAAGAGGTCCCCCCCTCGAGAAAAGAACCCTCAGTTGAGCGTTGTTCTGGTCTTGAATTTACTCGGGAGGATTTCGCCTGTTGACCAGCCTTATTTGCGGACCCGGGGTGCTTTTTCTCTGCTCTTCTATATTTTTGGTGACATCTTTACAATTGAGGGAACCCAATCGATCTTGCGATCTTGCTGGGTTAACGGGGACCCCTTTTGATGGGAAATTGAGCGGCGAAGTGTTGAGAGCTTGGTCCAGGCTTCTTTCTTATCTTTGCCTTTTCCGCTCTGGCGGAAGAATCCCAAGGTAGAGGGATTTCCCGCTTCGTGCGGACCCCCCCTTTTATATCTTCTTTCCTCGTTGTTTTGGTTGCTCGCCTTTAAGAGTCCGCTTTTTTAACGAAGAGTACTTTAAAAAGTCACCTGGGATTATGCCACGAGCCCCGCTTTCCTAAGCCGTTCCCTGACCTCATCACCGTATGAAAACGTCTGTAGCCAATTTCCTTCAAACATCGTCTTATACCCAGCCGCTCCCGATCGCGCACCCTCCCCCGTTTCTCGGGACCAAATCGCTTCCGCGGTAACAACATCCCCACTGAGAATGCCCCAAAATCATGTCTGCCGTCTCTAATGAAAGAGTCAAGGCCCAAAATCGACCCACCCCCAAAATTCTTTTCGGCCTTTATTGCTAGCTAAGCCTCTATCCCTACCCCACACGAAGCTCGCCTTTCTCCCCCTCCTGCTCAGCATTTGCCCCTCTGGACTTGCTCGCAACCACTCCTTTAACAGATTCCGGTCAGCGACGAGCTGGTGGCCTCGACCCTAGACTCGCCTTCAATATTCATTTTTGACCCCCCTGAAACTCCTAAAAATACCGACTCACAACGGCAGCCCTTTTCCCGCTTTCTCCACTCCACCTTTGCCCCCCCACTTTCTCCTTCTCCCCGGATTAACCACAAATCTTTGAAGAGGAATGTAAGGATTATTTGCCGATAAGGACCCTTCCTCCCTTCCCCCCCCCCATCGAATCAAGGATCCTACTACAAGAATCCCGAACGTAACCCTTAGAGTAAGAACCAGCACTTCTTCCTCCCCCTGCTCACCGCATCAAGTCTGGCCCCGACACCCCCCCCTGAAACGGAAGGTGTCTTCGGTTGGATGCAAAGACACCTTTTTCATCTCGAAAAACCCAAAACCATCCCCCCCCTGTTCTCACTTCGCGAAGCCTCTTTCCTTTCGTTTTCGTTCCCCAGAGATAAGAATGTCAGGGCCCCCGTCACCGCGCCCCCCCCCCATCGTGAGCTTTTTGTATCTTGAATCCCCCCTTTGCCTCACTAGGGATCGCGAAAGATTGGCAAGAACAAATCCCTTTGGCCTTCCGGTAAATTTCTCCCTTTACCACCTCACAGAATTTGGAGTAACGGGCAGTTTGCCGCTGTGTCTTCACCCTAGACCGCCCACCAGGCTGTCTCGAGCCAAGCCGTTTGAGCCCACACATGTCCATTTCTCCCGCATTGAACTAAGCGCAAAAGAACCCCTTACCCGACGTCCCGGAGTGCCTTGTCCGTATTCCTAGGCGCTCCCTAAGAAATGAAGCACCCTCACCTTCAGCGAGTCATCTGTACCGTCTCACAGCGGATGCCCATAATTCCTCCCCCCCTCCCTTCATCAGAATAACAGAGCCCATTGAGAAGCTAGGAGACCTTGAACCGAAAATAGTTTTTTTTTTTCAAGATAATTCCGACGCCCCCCCCTGCTGACCCGAGCGCCCTTTCAAGCCAGAACCCCAGGACCAGCCCCTACAGTCCTCCTCCCTCTTCAATTCTTTCTCAGGAAAACTTTGAAACAGGTTGGATCCTTTCGAAAAGCCTCATAAGCCCTTTCCGAGCGCCCTAACGCACACCCTCCCCAAAGGTCCTTTAAAGCGATTCTCTATTCCCATAAGAATCGTTGTTGTTTAGAGATTCCCCGATTCCCCCTTACGTGTGTTTTATGTTCTTTCCGGAGATAGAGATCGCTTATGATAGATGGTCCCATGATGCCTGCGAACCTTGGACAGTTACTTGAGCCCTCCGGCACAGCGTGGAGGATTCCTGTGAGGACTGGTACTTTTTTCCTTCTGCGTTTTGGCCATTTTTCTTTGTTTCGGTTTTCCCTTCATTTTTCATATTTCTGTTCTTGCTGGATCGTGCTTTCGAATGGTCTCTGTGCGGCTGACCTGTTCTGTGAATTCTTTTCGCGTGGTCGAGACGGTTCCGAAGGTGCCACTAGCTCCGTGCTTGGCTCGCATTCCGATGGGTTTCGCTCACCGACCCCTTCTGCGAAAATGCTCCCTTCATGGGACGGCGGTTCCCCGTTTTCGACTTAGTCATTCGGTGGGTCCTCTTTCTGTTTTTTTTGGTTGATTACAACGGGTTAGAGATCAGCTGTGGCGCCCCCGAGTCGGACTCCCCTCCGAACTTTCTTGCCTTCGTTCGCTCATGCTGGGCTTAGTGTTCCCCGGTTTGGTGTCTTTTTCTTACCCCCTTGCCCCCTCCCAACGGATATTTGGTTGGTTTCCTCTCCCCTCGAGTAAGATTGCACTCCCCCCAGACTTGGTTTTTTCTTCCCCCCACATCCCCCCCCAGTTCAAGATGGGTCTTGGAGATTTGCTTGGTTTCCTCCGATTATGCTCTATGTTTGAACTTCCCTAAACGGGACATAATGCCGGCTTCGACTTTATTCTCAACAGGAGACTTTGTTTGTTTTCCTCCATTTTGGCTTGCCACCAATGCCCCTGAAGTTTATAATTTGTCTTTGAATCTGGTACCTTTGATGGCGGGAGCGGGTGGTCGTCCTCTTCTGTTCTTGCCCGTTTTCTTTCTGTTTATGCTTTATGACGTTGGTGGTCTTGATTTGCGACCCTCCGCTTGACCTGGCCGTAAAAGAGGGTCTCGGTGTGACGCCGCTATTTTGTCCCTTTTTTCTTGGTCCTTGCGAACACCGCGTGAGGCGGGCAGGGGCCGGGGATCTGTTGGATGGTTTAGGTCGTTCCGCTTCGGCTGCGTGGCCTGGCTGCTGAAAGGGAGGGCGTTCCACAATGATCGCTGACGCGCGCTTTTTCCCGTTTTTCGAGCTTCTCTTTGTCCACTTCAGTAGAGCGGAGGGCGCAGCGGGGGATTGTTTCGACACGGAGTGGAGATCTTCGCCCTAAAGCGTGAAACGACTTGAGGGTTGCGGATTTTGACTGTCGACCTTTGCGGCGTTTTTCCGCAGCCCCCTTGATTTTTGCTCCTAAGGGGTGATGGGGATTTTGTTCGACGCGCCTCTTGTTGCCATTCCCAAAGGAGGTGATCCCCTAGCGATAGGCGGTTTGGGGTCCGTTCCTTTAGGTGATGAAATAGGGCGGACGACTGGGGAGGCTTGCTGATAAGTCGTCGGTTCTTCTCTTTTATGCCTGCAGGGTGCAGAACCCCGGTTGCTTGAGGGATGTGTCCGGCCTTCGTTCGCGGACTTTTCTCTCTCTTTCTCCTTTTTTTTTTTGCTGAGATCAGGTCCCACAACGAATCGTACCACCCCTCAACCTCACCTTATGAATATGCCCCGATTTTTTTTTAGGCATCCGCCTCCTTGGAGCCAGCTATCCCCACGGCGCGCCCTTTTTCCAGCTCACCGTCGTCCCCGTCTCCTCCGCCTATCGCTCGAGAGGCCCGCCCTTCGCTCCCCCTCCTCGGCCGACAAAATCCATCACCCCTCAATGCCGCAAAAATCCCGTCAACGCCGCACCTTTTTCCGACAGCTCGCCCCCCCACTTCTTTTCGACGCATTTTGACGATCTCTTCCGCCTGCGAGGAAAACCCTCCCCCTCTCGCCTGCTTTGACAGGCTGACGGAGCCCGCAAATCCTTTCCAGAGCGCGCGCTCTTTTTTTGTCCCTACAATCCAAATTCTTCCTAGTCATAGGACCCGAACGGCCCCCTATTCCCTTCCATCCGGACGGAAGCCGATTCCGTTCGGCGAACCACGGCCCCCCACCCCCTTTTTTTTTTATACCCCCAATCTTTACGGCCGCTGGCATGTTTCACTTGCTTTTCAGAATCTGACCTCCCCCGTCATAGCATACCGATCCAGTAAACGTCGATCCCGAAAACCAGCACTTTTCGACCCGCTCACCGCCATCTTGAGGACCCTTTTTGCCCAATTAAAACGGCCGGTGTCCCCATTTGGGATGAACAACCCAAAATCTTCGACCAAACAAACCATCCCTCCTGTGCGAACTGTCGCGAAGCCTTAGTTTCCCTCGCCCAAACATGAGCAGAATCGTCCTTTAAACCGACCGCGCCCACACTCGTGATTTTTCTTCGAAGCAAATTCGGTTGCGGCACATCGCGGGATCTCTAACACCCCTCCTATCCAAGGTGTCCGTTTTTTTTTTAAAGCGCCTTTCACCACCGATACACCCAGCTGAGCGACCCCCTGGCAGATGGCCCCCCCTCTGTGGATTCCGACTCGCCCTCACCCGTTGATCGCGAACCACGCTTTGAGCCCACCACAGGAATCATGTTCCCCCAAATTGACCCCTCCGAACGAAAGACGTAGCCCCTCCTCTGACAGGAGAGGGAATAATTGAAGCCTAGCAAGTTCGCTCCACAATTGAGCCCAGCACTTCAGCGAGGAAACCCACATGTTCGTCCTCTCCCACTAGGTACAGTCTTCATGAATATTAATAACCACGACCCCAGTCACACCCCACAGGCCACCTCAGACCCCGAGACCCCAATCACGCGGCTTTCGCCCCCTCAATACCGGAACGCCAATGGACCCAAAGACCCCCACACTGCGATTTCCCCCCACTAGCGCTCCGCATGCCCCCCACACCTGAATCTCCCGGCCCCAATTTTTCGGAGGACACATTTCCCTCGGTCTCCCCTGATGCCCAGATAAGCCCGAAAGCCTAGACCCCCCTTTTTTTAAAAGCGGAAAGAACCCCCCCCGAAGCACCCCCGGAAATTTTTTCCTCATCGCGACCTCTACTCCGTTTGCTGTTGAGAGATTCCGCCGTGATCCCAGTGTGGGTTATCGCGTTTGCTTTCGGCTCTTTCTGCCTGTCTTTTGAGGCTGGGACCATGATGAGGGACCCTGTGGACAGCGTTGTACGAATCCTTTGGGCTCTCTTGGGGCGTCTGTGAGGCTTGTCATTTTTCTGCGGCGCCCTCGGTTTCTTCAGCCTGGGCGTCGGTTCCATTTACCCTATTTCGTTCCGATGGATCCGCTGCTTTCTTCATGCGTTCTCTGGCTTTTTCTTCCTGGAGGGGGTTGCAGGATTGTCGGAAGTGTGGGTAGAGAAGGTTAAAGACTGTTGTTTACCCTTTGAAGGTTTGGCTCATTTTTCTTTTGCGGGATCCGGCCTTTCTGAAGTCCTGGCACCAGCCGCATTGGGCCGTCCCCCCCCCCGCTTGTTTTACGCCAGTCAATTGGTGTCGCCCCTGTTGCCTGTTTGGGCTTAAAACGGTTTTGTTAGAGAGCATTTTCGTTTCTTTGTAGGGAGATGTGTCGGAAGAAACTACTAATCTGTCATCTGTCCCGCTCATGCGGGGCTTGGTAGATTTTGATGGAGCCTTGAACCTTCCCCCCCCGCCCCCCTTGGATCTTCCCCAGATTGCCGACAACCAGGGTTGGCTTCCGTCAGCCCAGCTAACGAGGTCATGTTTTCGCGGTTGCTGGTTTCACTTGACGAGTATGCTCTTGGTTGTCGACGACCCTACAACTGCTTCGCGAACTTTTCTTTTTTCTACAGAGGGGATGGTTTTTGTTTTTCGATTTTGGCTGTTTCTCACAAAATTTGAGACACCGGCAGTTTATTTTGGCAGAATGTTGTTCCTTGCTGGCAGTTTGAGCGGGTGTCGAAGTGCGTTTCTCTCGACGTTTAAGTCTGGATATTCTTATGAAGGTGTTGGGGCCGTTTTTTCCGAAGAAATAACTTAAATGCGCGGCCCACCCCGACAGTGGGGGCCTTGGACGATGATCGGAGGTGGCTACCCCCATTTTAGTGGCGAACACTGGTGGAGTCGGTCCGCGTTCCTCTGGCTTGCTGGTCCAGGGAAGGCGGACTATGGTGGAGAGCAGCGCCCGGGGTGCGGCAAATCCCGCTCCCGCTGAAAGCGCGTTGCGCTCTTCAAGGCGTTTGCTCTTCCCATGCATAATCGAGCAGTGGTCCGCGAGCGTATGTTTTCCTCTTTTTTCAGGCTTCTGCCTTCCCCAAGTTTCGTTTCGACCCGAATTTTAGTTGGCGATGGTGGCTTTTGGGACTGTCGTTCCCCTGAGCGGGTTCCGGCACACCACCACCTTGATTTTTGCTTATTCTCGGGTTATGGGGATTTTTTTTTCGATTTTCCTCGACAATCGGGCTCGATCTCTGATAGTCGGGGGAGACGTTACGAGTCTTTCTGGAAATAGGGTCTCGAGTTTCTGGGGTTCTGTCCTTCAAGGAGGGCGCTGAGAGCGGGCTGATTGCATGCTAGGTGCCATTCATCCAAGGTTGATGTGAGGGTCTTTTGTCTCTTGTCGCGG
>Ga0179593_1440778_pt1 | contig 15184 bp, 23 predicted proteins | sample CZODoug2_1_08_16_FD_185931 | JGI IMG/M metagenome (GOLD analysis project Ga0179593, IMG submission 185931) | Vadose zone soil fungal communities from Angelo Coast Range Reserve, California, USA - CZODoug2_1_08_16fungal (PacBio error correction) | ecosystem: Environmental > Terrestrial > Soil >... | reverse complement strand
TTTTTTTTTTTGATTCTCTTTTTTTCTTTCCCTTCCACAGTTTTCCCCCAATGTACTCCCCACCAGACCCCAAAACCCGTACCTTTTGCCCCATCAAGCGTCCCCTGATCGGAAAAAACCCGCTCTTTGCACTTGGACCTTTGAGTCAACTTGTGTCCGCAGTTTTTACTTTGACTTCCCTCCCCCCTTGGATTTTCTAAGTTATTCACCCTTTCGCCGTCGGCACTTTACCTCCCCTGCACCCGAGTCATCCCGCTCCGGCCCCTCTTTGAGACGGAGAATGCTGCCCGTTTTATGAGCCCCCCCGACCGTCTCCGGCAGGTTTTTTAGCCGGTTGTTCGGTGCCCATTTTGCTGCACCCGCTATTTTACCTTAGCCAGCCCCCGGGTTCCTTGCACCCTCTTGTTTTTCGCTCCCCGGACAAAAAAAAAAAGGAACGTGCCTGACTTTTCCCCTCTTTTGGACCAATTGACCCGGTGGCCGGCATATTCGTCCCCCTGCTCATCCCCCCCCATCGGGAACCCCCCCCCACGCCGCCCCCGGCACATCCGTCCTTTCCCGTTGATGTCGATCCGGTTCCAACCCGACATCGGTTTGGAACAGTTTCTGGTTTTAGAGTTGACAACTGGGGTTGGCCATAAGGTGGTTGGTCCCCGAAACTTCCTCCCCCCTGGTTTTACAATCCCTGTGGCGTTGATTGAACAATTCTTTCCCCCCTTCGACCAAACCCTGCAACCCCGGGCAACTTTACCTTTTTTTTTCACGGTTTTGTCCCCGTTGATGCCCTATTCTGTCCTCTTTTTCGGCGTTTTCAGAAGATTAACCCGACGTGATCCCTTCCTCGCTACCCCCCCGTGGAGAACCGTCTTTGAAACCACTCCTGCTGGGCGGCGCTTCTGTCCGGACAAAGGTTTTAACGCACGATGAACGAGAATTTCACAAACCAATTCGTCTTCCCCCAGGGCCAACATGGCTCCCCTTTTCCTACCTCCCTCCCCCTGGTTTCGCCGCCTGACCCAGCTCAATTGAGAGCCCCCTGTTTGCCATCAATCCCTCCCTGGTTTTTCTTTCTCCCATTCCAAACCGAACTTCGTCTGCACATTCCTGTCCCCCCCCCCCGAGGTGGAGTTCCAGGGCCGTGATGTTTCACCCATTTCTCGGGATTCTCACCCAAGCCCAGTTTCATTGCGCTTTTCCCACTCACAGGCCGGTTGGTTTTCCATCTCGCCGCCCCCCCAATGGCCACACTTATGTCCTGTAGGATTCGGGTCAAGTTAAACGCTGCCTTTGCTATTTTCTCTCTCGTTTTTTTTTCCCCGGAAACCCCTTGAACGTTGGCGTCCTGTTGTCCTCTGAACCTATTTCCTCGTTTGTTGGCAACGAGATACTTTGTCCCGTTTCCCCCTACTTAGATTCCCCTTCAAACGGTTTTTTTTTGGGTTTTTTACCGCCGCCCCCGCCGTGTAGGAAAATTTTTTTTTTTTCTTGTTTTTCGGCGGGGCGGTCCCCTCGTACGGGGTCGGCGGCGTTTGCGTTACCTGCCTACTGATCTACCCCGTGTTGTAAAAAACCGCGTGTTCGCTTTTCTTTGAAACTCCCGGTTCCCTTTTGTGACTACCCCATTTTTTCCGAGGCCCAGGCTGACAATGTTGTACAATAGGGTTCGCCCCCACCCTTTTTCTTTTTGTTTCCCGGCCGGATTTGTCACCTCCCAATATTTTTTTCCCTCCAATCCAGGCCGTGATTGTCGGATGTAATTTTGCACCCCAAATATACACGCCTCTTGGTTTTATTTTCTTCCTACCCCCCTTTCCCCTGCTGAATGACAGTTTTTTTCCTTTTAGTTTCCACGCCCTGACTCATGCACTGATCTTGTTGGATGCCAACCCCTCTTCCTTTTTGTTCCTTCTTGCGTTTTCCGCGGGCGTCCCAAACCTTAAATTACCGAACCCGTCCCCACGCATTCGTTTACAGCAACCCATTTTTGGAGGGTTTGTCTTTTTTCTTGACGCCTGACATGTTTCAGGGACTGTGCGCAGGGGTTCTCGCCCGTCCCCCCCAGCCCGGGGGCTACTCCTTCCCCCTTACCGGCCCGTTCCCCACATTGGGTCACTTCCACCCAGTTTTTTTGTTTTTTGTTTTGTGCTTTATCTTGTGGTTTTGGCTGTTTCGGTTGGCTTGGGGAGAAAACAACAAACCATGACCCTTAGTATAGTTCCGAACCCCCGACGATGCTTCCCCCCAATTTTTAGGTAAGGGCGGTTGCTTCGCTTTCCCTTTTCCTGTCTCAACCCCTGTTTTTTGACCAATTACGCGGCTTCTTCCGAACTCCCGGAGGGTTGGCCCTGTTTTCGTTGGGGTTTTTGTTGCTTGTACGTTAGCTTCAAAAACCCCCCTGCAACAGGGAATTTAGTGGGGGGAGCCTCGGTTATCAACCTCCCCCTCTATTGTCCTGGTCCAGGCCGTTTGTTGGCTGTTTTCGCCCTGAAGGCCTTTTTCGCTCTTTGTCGTTTTCCCGTGAACGGGGGCCAGCCCGTGTCGTTTACAGGGGTGCGCACCCCGTGCTTGATTCGAACTGTATTTTTTTTACTGCACGTTGGGTCCCTTTTCATATGTTTGCGATGAACTGTGCCCCTTGCGTACGTGACCTGAAAGGGTTTCCCCCCTTTTTGTTTTTTTTTTCAGTCCCAAAAACCCCTCCTGCTTCTCCAGTTCAATCTTCTGCAAGGAAACAGTCCTTTTTTGTCTCAACCCCACTCTTCGAGCCCCTTGATACAGCGAATCTCCCCTTACCACGGCCTTTCCTTCGTCCGGGAGGTTGTTCCTCAGGCTTGTTTCCAGCCCCGTTGGGGCTGCATGATCCGCTGACCCCATCGATTTCTCCTTTTTTCCTAACTTACTAAGTTTTTGTTGCCTCTGAGATCGTGAGTTTATTGTGCCAAAGCGGGTCTTTCCCAATTTCCCCCCCCCTGGGCTAATTGCACCGCCTGCGCTTTTCACAGCGTTCTGTCGAGCTGCTCAGGGACCTTTCAGTCCCCCCCCCCTTGGCGTGCTTTTTTTCTCCCCTCCCATTCACTTAGCGCGTTTCTGGATGGGATGATCAGCGTTCTTTTTTTGCCCGTTCCCCTTTCCTCCGAACCCCAGTCCCAAGTTTTGCCTTGCCCCATGTTTTCCCTTTCTGCAACATTGCTTGGTCCCGCTGTCCCATTAAACTTCATCGTCTTTCCCTGATCGGTACTCACTTGTGAAACGCCCCCAAAAGTTTGGTTGGCCGTCACGGGCGGCCCTGGTCCCTGCGCCCAACCATTGTTAATGGGTTTTGCTGGTCGAACAACCCCCTCCCCACCTGACGCCAATCCCGGACCCCCCTTGGAGCCGTCTTTCTTCCCACATCCTTGCCAGGTGGCCTTTTGGTTGTCAACCTCTTCTAGCAGCCCCCCCCCCCCCTCTATGCGGGATTTGCTCCCCCCTTGCTTCGCGTCAATGCGTTTTCCGGGGTTGTGTCGGGCATACCCAGATTAAAGCTGCAGCTCCTTCAACTTACATGACCGCTTTTGTTATTTATGGAAGGTCTTCGCCCTCTCGTTGAAGGTTTTGCACCACTTTGTTTGTCAAAGCCACACCGACGTCCACCCCCTTGGTGCCTTTCCCCCCCCTTGGGGAAAAAGTTGCACCGTTATTTTTCGTTGGCCCCCCCGATCCCTTTTCCCCTTCTTTTTTGCCCAAGTTTGCTTCGCGGGGGTTCTCCCGAGCCGACCCCCCCCCCCCCCACTTTTTTTTTCGGTCCAAGCACGTTAATAGAAAAGGCTTTTTGTGCTTTTGGGGCAAATTTTTTTTGAGCATTTGATTTTCCGTTTGACCACGCCTCGTTTAAACACCTCGTTCCTTCTAACAGAATTTCCTTCCGGTGGCATCAACACCCGGCACGTCATGTCTGGTTCTTGCCTTTCAACCCCACCTCCCGTTGGGCCTTTTTTGTCGACCCCACCTCCCCACAATGCGTTTGTTTAGCAGGGGCCCATCCCCGAGTAGAAGTTTGTAGCCGTCCTCCCCCTGCCACTAACCACCGTTCACCCATCCGTTGGGGTCTTGGGGCAGCACCCCCAGTTCCGATGATTGTCCCAACTCCGTGGTTTTAATACGTACAAAAGGTTTTCGGAACCCCCCCGGATTAACTTCGACTTTTCCATTTAGTGAAACCTTTTTCCTTCTCCCCTGTGACCTTGTTCCACACGTTCGCCACGGGTTGTTAACCGGTTTCTAAAGTTTTTTGCATCTGTCCCCACCAAGCTTTCCCGTACTCGCCCTTTTGCCCCCCCCTGGTGCGACCCCCAGGAACAAATACTTTCCCCTTGTTTTTTTTCTTGGCGTTGGGCTTCACACCCGTGATGGTGCCCATCTCCTTTCTTTCGGCCAATTTTCTTTTTCCATCATTTCCCCCGCTCCGTCCTTTTCATTCTTCCACCAGGTGGTTTCAAATTTTTCCCCCCGTTGACAAAAAACTCCCGATTGTTTTCTCTTTTTGCCCCCCCCACCGTCCCGGCGGTAACCCCCCTACCCACCCGTTTTTTTTTACATTTTGGTTGCGGCTGCCTTCCAACGGACAGTTGGGGCCGGTGTTTCGTTTTTGTGAGAGCCATTTTTTGAGGTCGTTTGACATGTACATCACCTTTTTTCCGTTTCCCCACTCTGTTTGTTTCTGTCAATTTCTTTTGTTCCTGGCGATTCGTTTTTTTATAGGACCCCCCCCCAGGTTTTTGATGCCTTTCGGCAAATTGGATATCAGATCTGTCCTCCCGGGAGTTCCGACAGGTGGTCTTGCTAACTTTCTTGTAGGTTGCCAGCAGTTCCCTTCCGACTCTGTCTTTTTTAGCCTCGTGTTCCCCTTTCTCTCAGCTTCAGGAGAAGCCCTCATCCTCCCCCCTTTTGGTTTACTGTTCAAAGTAGGTTTTCCTTATCTCTGCTTTAGTTTTAATTCTTTTTGCTAACCCAAGGGTTCTATTCGGAAGGCATCCACCAGCGTCTATTTGACCACTTCAGTTTTCTTTTGACAAGGGGTATGTTTTTTTTTTTTCTCCATGCCTATTCAGTCCCAACCCCTCCACCTGGTCTGTCTGTGTCTTCGTTAGCCGTGAGTGATTTTCCCCCCGCGCGTTGTCCCATATAAAAGAGTACGTTCCTTTTCTTTTTTTTTTCTTTATAGAGCAGTTTTTCCCCCCTCCGCCGATCTTTGGCTGCTTTTGGGTTCCCCCTGTCTGTTTTGTCTCGGTTTGGCCTCTGCACGCCCCTTCCCCAGCGTCTTGTCCACTTTTTCCGGAAAGAGCTTTTTTTTTTCCCTGCGGCACTCGTCCTTCGTTTTCGTCTCCCCACCACGGTCTCGCTTTGTTGGTGCCATCCAACTTGAACAAACGCCGCTTTTACCCTGCAAAGAGGTTTACCCTTCTGTTTCCAACGTTTTTCGGAATCTACTTTCTCCCTCAGGTGTTAGCTTGATTACCGTTTTGGTTTTGACATTGCTGCGTTTCGCTGACCCCCGGGTGGCGGCTGGCTCCGCCCACGGGGAGGAACCTCCCCCTTTTTTTTTGGCGCCCTTCAGACATACACCCTTCCTTTCCCCCAGGGTGCCCTGTCCCGGCAAGTTTTGGAGTCTTTTTGCCCTAATTTTTCCCTTGTCCGGCGGAGTTTTGCGTTTACCTTGATTCCAGGAGTTCCCTCCCCCAATGTTATTTTAGAAATACCCTTGCTCATCTCTTTTCCTCTTTGTTGTTTTTTGTCGATCCTTTTAATTTTTTGGACCAGCCATTTTTTTCCTTCAAGTGGTAATTTTCCTTTTCCACCGTCAACACAACCGGACTTCCCCCTTCCCTTGTATATGCTCCTTTTCAAACAAATTATTCTTTTTGCCCCTGGCTTTGGCGCGTGTTTGCACCGGGGCCGCCCTTTTGATGTCCGGCCCCCAGGGGACTCCAACTTGGCCCTTGCATTTCTATCCACCGTTTTCGGTACGACCCTGAAGGAATTGTACCCCCTTTTGTTCATCCTGCTCCGTGCCCTGGCCCCCTATTGGGATAACGTTGTCGTTCGTCAGGCCCGTTTTTTACCCCCCCCCTGAGGAAAACTGGCCATTTTGTTTAGGGAGGCTTTTTTTGGTTTCGTTCGACGTTGTGTCCGTTGGCGAACCTCCTCTCCAGGTAGCCATCGTCTTTTGGTGTGATTTCTTTTTTTGGACACTTCTTCTCTTAAAAAAAGGCATTCTGCTTTCATGTCCCGCTCCTGTTTAAGGAAAGGCGGTTTTTTTTTTCTTGCAGCCCATGTTTTCCGTCCCAACCCTCCCAAGGCCCCCCACCTTTAAGTGTCCGTGCACCTCTGGAAATTCTTCGATTTTTTCCCAAGGAACACGACGGCAAAATTTCCGTCTTTTTTCTTTTCCCCAACTGCGGGGGTCTTTTTTTCGCCGCTCACTGTTCCCTTGCTTGAACTATCCCATGGACAATAATGTGTTGGATTTTCATTTTTTTTTTTTCCGCTCCCACTCTTCCCCACAAAACCCCCCACTTCTTGGGTTTGGTGCGCAACTGAGTTTCTGACTTTGGCGTCCCAGTGATTTTCTCAGCTTTTGTCCCTAGTGTTTTCGGTGAAATCATTTTACCCCCCTCCGTTGATCTCCATCTTCTCCCTCCCGGTTTTTTGCTTTGACAACTTATAACCCCCCAAACCTCCTTTGGATGCTTTTTTTATTTGTTCTTCCTTGCACCATTTCGCCCTCTTCCTTTTTTGCCTTAAACCAAACCATTCTCGCTTATTTCACCGGTTGCCAGTTGTCCAAATCCCCTCGGGTGTCCCACTCCTTCCACCAGGTTTTTATACTCTTGCCCCCCTAAATTTTTCTGCTCAATTGGTCTTCCTCTCCACCTCCTTTGTGGCCTGTTTGGTCTATCACCCTCCCTTCGCTTCCCCTTCCAACCCACCCCCACTCTGCTGGTGTTGGAACGGATTTCTCTGTCTGATTTCCCTCTCGGAAATCCCCCCCGTTCCCCCCCCTTGCGCTCTCAAAAAAGAACCCTTCCCTTCCGTTTTCAGTTCCGGCCCCAAATCTCCCTGGGACGCTGTGGGTTCGCGCTTGCGTCCTGACCCTTCCCCGTAGACTTTTTCTCGTTGATTCTCCTGTTTTGGTAGGAAACAATTTTTTCCTTCCCTCACTGTGACCCATTTCAGGGGCGTGCGGTTTTGCAAGGGCCTTTTCTTTTTTGCCGCCTCCCCCCCATTTCATCACTTTTTTTTTCGCCGTTCTCGTTTGAGGAAAAGAACTTTGTGTTTTTTTTGGGCCTTCCTATTCCTTTTGTTTTTTTCCCGCTTGTGACGTCCTTCCTATTTCCTAATACCTTTAAGATTTCTGTTTGGTTGACCATCCCAGGTTTCCCGTGAGGCTAGCTTTTCTTTTTTTTCTTTTTTTTCCCCTGTCCGGGACGACATTTGGAAATAGGGTTTCTTCCCCCCCCCAAATTTTTTACGTTCTTACGTAAGTTGAAACTCCTTCTTTCTGTTGGTTTTTTTTTTCACTGTTTTCCCCCCAATCAGGCCTCTTGTTTCATTGGCTTTGTGCTAGCCTTCGTTCCCCAATTTCCTTCTATTGCCGCTTTCCCGAGGGGTTGTTTTGTGCACCATTTTTTAGCTGTCACATTTGTTTTCCCCCTTGTTTTTCCAGTTCACGGCAGCGGCCATTGGACTTTTCGAATTGGGATGTCCCCCCCTTCCAAGTGCAAATGATGTTTAGCACCGTTTCCTTTCGAGGGCGGAGTCCCGTTCCACGGAATTTTACTCATTTTCCCCCCCTCCAACCGCAACCCTATTGCGATGTAAGTTTGACTTCCCATGGGTTTTCTGCTCGGGATCCTTGCCCTACTCTAAACGGACTTTTTAAGTTATGGTTTTCTCTCCTCCCGCGTCCCATAGATTCTGCCATTACCCCTTTTAACGTTCCCCACAGGTGGAAGGGACCCCCACCCCCCCTTCTCTTTTTCCGTGGCGCCAAACCCCCCTGTTCCATCCCACTTGTCTAGTCCCCCCTTTTCCTTCCCCTGCATACTCGGTAAGGGAATTGAGGGCTTACGTTTATTCTTTGGTCCGTCTGCTTCATGTAACAGCACATTTTTTTTTACGATTACGGGCCCTCTGCGTTCAATGTCTTCGTCGATCCACGGTCCGGAGGATTTTTGGATCTTGACTGTCTTTTGTTCCCCCCGCCAACTGGGAAAGTTATTTTTTTTCTTTCCTTTTTCTCCGTGGCCCTCACTGGTTCGGGTATTTTCCATGCCCCGGCAGTTATTGTTTTTAGGTACGAAACAATAATTGCAACTTCCCCCCTTTTTGCGGTCCCTCTAAGGGACGTGACTGGTTTGTTTCCAGCCTTGGCGTCCCCTTTTTGGATCCCCCCGAGGCTCTCCTCATTCCGTGATTGCGGGTGAAGTGCCTTACGTTGTTTTTCACCCTAATCTGTTGGGCGATTCCTGGGAAAATGGCGTTTTCGTGTTCGGGCAGGGTTTTTTTTTGTGGCTCGATGGGGGATGACCCCCCCCCCTTTCCTTAGTGATGTCCCCAGCGGTCATCCCCTCGCGGCGAAACGTCACTTTGGTTTTTTTTTTCGTCCCCACACGTTGACTGACAGCCCCTTAATGAGAAAGAGATAGTCCTTTGACCTTCTGCTTGCCGTTAAGCTTCGGGCTGCCAGCTCTTTTTTGCATTGCAGAGAATTCCGCTTGTGGGTCAGGCTTACTCCTCTTTTCTTCCTTTCCCCATCATAATCTTTTATGTTTTTCTCTTCTTTTATCCTTTCCACTCTTCCTAGGGAATTGACCACCCCTTTGTTGGGCGCAGCCTGGAATCGCAGACGATGGGAAGCGTCGGTCTGATGTCTCCGGGTGCTAACTTTCCACCGGGAGTTTTTTTGAACACGACTCCCCCCCCCCCCTCAAGTCCCTTGATTATTTTTTGATGGCTATTATTTTTCAGTCTGATTGTTGCTTAAATACGAAGGTTCCCCCCTGTTCTCCGAACCAGTTACCAACCGAGCAATTGCCCGAACACTCGCCACCTTCTTGATGCCGGTACCCGCTTTTTCAAATTCCTCCTCCCCTTTCTTCTCGCTTTGGTCAAGAAACTGTTTAACCCCTCCCCCCCGGGGCTTCCCCGTAAAGGGAGGACATTGTTTCGTCCCCCCCCCCAAACTTCCCCCCTGTTGGCGCCGCCCACCCCTCCCCCTCTTTTGACCCGCCCTCCCCGACCAGGTTGCGGTGACTCCCCACGCGATGCCTAAAATAAAGTGTTGCCCCCTGGTTTTTTTCTTTGTTGTGAAGATAGTAAGGAGAACCCCCTATTAGCGGGGATTGCTTTCCCGCCGAACAGTCGCAGCGTCCAGAGGTCTTTTTATTTCCTCCCTTTCGGCCAAGCGTCCGAAGCCCGCCCACCAGTAAATTTTTTCCCTTTATAATGCTGCCGGTCGTCGTTTTCCCCTTTTAAGAAGGGGGTCCATGGTACCCCAGTTGTTTTTCCCTCAAGCAAACCCGTACCTTCCACCCCCCCCCCCCCTTTGGGACCTTAACACCCTTTTTTTGGCACGTTGTTTCTTATCTGCTTTCCGTCCTTCTTTTCCGAGAAACCCCCTTTAGTGCCCCCTTTGTTCGTTGGGCTTCCCTAGTTCCCCCCCCTCCCCCCAATTTTTCCGGTCACATGTAAAGTACAGTCTTTTTGACGGTTCTTTTGGCCTCTCCTCAGTTCCGTTTTAAGAAGCGAACCTCCTCCCTTCCCAGCAAGGGAACTTTTTTTCCCGGTTCCCTTTCCCACGAGTTTGTCCAACCTTTTTTCCTCTGGCTTTCCCTTTCAAACCCCCCCCCAATCAGTATCCCTTTTCGACAGAAAGGTTCGCCCTTTTTTTTTGCACCCGGGAACTATCTGAGGTTTTGTCTCCCCCCCCCTTCTCGTGCCCAATCCCCCCCCCGTTCCATACCGTTCCTTTATTTTTGCCCTTTTTACAAAACAGTCTTGATTGGTTCCAACTCAGGTTTCTTCAGCCCCCCCCAGTAACCCCTCGTCAACCTTTTTTTTCCCCCCCAAACTTCTGCCCTTCCACGTCTTTCCCCCTTTCTTGTGGCCCTTTGATGACGTAAAGAAAACGCAGCACACCTGCTCGTTTACCCCTGGCTTTTAGGAAATCTCTTTTTGGTTCCCGAACACCCCCGCTCACCCAGACAGAATGCCCCCCCCCCCCCTCTCCAACATACAATGCCCTTTCGTACCTTCCTGTGCCCCCTCTCGCGCACACCTTTATTTCATTAGCCGTTCCTTCCCAGTAGGCAAAGCCACCTTATACCCTTCCCCCCTTCTCCTTTTGGAAACTTAATTCGCCCCCCCCACCCCAAAGCTGTCCCCCTTTTTTCCCCTTACCACCCACCCAACGTACATCGCCTGAGCATCTACACCCGAGCCTTTTTCCTTTAGAAGGAATACGGGGCGCCACTCGTTTGGTCATTTTTCGGCTCTTCAAATTTCCCCCCCGGACGGACGCCGTGCGGGTGTTTTCGTTTCCCTTTTTTCCCCCACGTTTTATGGGTTCCTTTTATCTCTTGCTACTACACTTGCACAACATCGTGTTTTTTTTTCCTTTTCGCGTTGATCTTTTTTTTTGAATTCGGACCCCACTTTGCGTTGCGTGAGCTTCTCTTTTCTTCATTGTTTTCCAAGGCGTTTCGACCCAACAGGTGTCTGCGTTATTACACTTGCCAATGTTTTTTTCCCCCTGGTCCCCCTGTCCCCTTCTGCTTTTTTACAATGCCGTTCTTTAACCTTTAAGATTTTCCATCGTCCTCTCGGCCCCGCCAAAGAATGTTTTTTCCCGTTTTTTTCCCTTTTTCGTCTCACCACGTCTTCCTTCGCTGACTCGGCGCCCCCCCCCCCAACGTTCTTTCCTTCTTTCCTGAGTTCTGCTCGTTCAACCTTTTCCACTCCTTTTTGTGCTTTTCGATTTCGTTTCTCCGGTTTTTGTTTTTGTCGAACGCGTGTTCTATTACGTGAAATACCCCCGCCCCGGTCCCTGTCTCTTCCTTGACACGCTCTTTTTTTTTTTGGCAACATCCTAGATTTTAAACCTTTCCTCACCCAAAGACTTCTATTCTTCCTCCGTCCCCCGGAGAAGTTTTTCCTCTCTATTTTGCTTTGCTTTGGGTTCATAGTCGGTGACAGCCTTTCCCCGGCTTTAAAATGTGAACGTTTTCCCCTTTTTTTCCTTTTTTTTCCACCTTGTGAACTGTAAGCCTTCTTTTCTTTTCCCCCACTCTTTCCCTTCGCCTCTTTACCTGCCGGTTTTGAACCGGTCTCCCCTCCTGGGGATTTTCCCCCCCCACCCCCTTGGTTAACAACGCCGAATCCTTTTTTTTTTTTTTTTCCCCTTTCTTGGTACATCCCCTCGGTCCTCTTCCCTCAATCCAGCCCTCTTTTTTTTTTTTCTATTTGGCCTCCAGGCCCCTTTTTTCGGTTCGGTACAAGGACCTCTCTTTAGTTCTTAATTTTTCCCAATTCTACTCCAACTGTTGCGAACTTGCCCCCCTCTAAAAGTTCCCCTTTCCCCAGTTGTCCCCCCCCCAAGTTCGCACCCTTTTGGAAGTAAACGCTCCTTGCAATACCCGCTATTTCGTTGTCTGCGTTTCTTCTTTTTTTTTTTTTATTCCTTTTTTTTCCCCTTTACCACATTTGACTTAATGAAAGTCCTTTCCTGGCCCCAAACATTCTTTCCTCCTCCCCCCCCGTTTTGTTTTTTTTTCTTCCTCTTTGGTCCCTTCCATTCTATTCTTGGGTTTAAAGGAAATTTCTGTACCCCCGACCACCCCTAAAGCCCCAATCCCCCCCTCCGCCATCCTCTGTCCAACCACCAACCCACCCTCCTTCTTTTGCCTGTTACCTTTGCGCCTGTCCTTTCCCCCTTCCCCCCTTTGGTATGCGTTTCCGGGCTTTTAAAAACCGGCGTTTCCGTCCTTTATACTCAGTTCCTTTTTCCTGTGACCTCTCCCTCCTTCCACTTTTTCATATATGTCCGTGCGAGGGATGGGCCGTTCCTTACTTTTCTTGCCCCGCCCCTTCCAACCCACTGCCGGTTTCTGCCTGCCGTCGACTTTGGGGCTGGGTTCATGTTTTTCCCCCCCCCCCCTCCCCAGAACCGTGTCCCCCCTTGTCCCCATCGCGTTCTTTTGACACCGTTGCCCCTTCTGTGTTCGGAAACCATCGTGCCCCCCCCCTTTCCCCCAATGTCACGCGGCTTGGGTTTTTTAAATTGAGTTTTTTTTGCACAGGATGGCTCTTCTCTTAAAGACATTTTCGGTTTCCCAACCCGGGCCCTCCCGTGGCCCATTCTCTTGCGAGGTTGTCTTCCAACCTCTCCTCCATTACGTTTTTTTGCACGAAAATCCGGAACCTTTTCCTTTTTCTTGTCTTCCTTTCCCCCCACACACCCGTGTCCCTTTCAGCACCCCCCCCAGAAAGGTCCAACCTCCCATTTTGCCCTTTTGACGTATTCCCCAACATTCACCCCCTCCCCTGCGGCGATAACTTGTGCCCTCCTGGCCCACTCGTCTTCAACCTGCCCGTGTCCCCTTCACTTTTTCGAACAGGGCTCCCCCCCTTTTATTGTGATCGCCCCTCCTTTATTCTCCGGACGAATTAAAAAAGTGACTTTCAGGTGTCTAGCCTCATTTCTTCCAGATCTTTTTCTCAATGATGAAAACCCCCGCTGTTTTTTTTTCCTTTCTTGTTTTTCTTCCAGATGACTTACCCTAAGTGAGTTTTTTTTTTTTTTTTTCCCCGTCATTGGGGCATTTTTTTTTCCCCCCCCCCGTTTCTTTCGTTCTTCACCCGTGTTCCACCCCTTGGGCTAAACTACTCGGGGTATCCATACCCCCCCCTTTTTTCTCTCCCAGATGTTCCAACGTTACAATATAAACTTGAGTTTAGTCCCAATTGTTTTCGAAAGTCTCAAATTTCCGTTTTTTTCTTAATCAAACCCGTTACCCCATCGCTTGCCTCCCCCCCCCCCTCGTTACCAACAAGGTGGTGGGTGGTAAGTGCGTTTTTGTCTGTACATTCTAGGGTCGTGCCCAAACATTCCCCTTTGACTGCGCGACTTTTTTTACCCGCCAACTCCCTTTTTTCAGGATGCCGCCCATGTCCTTCATTACCAGACAGAGTTTGTTGCGTTCGGTGTATTGGTTTCCCCTTTTTCCACCGCCTTTGGATCTTTCCAGTGTCGTCTCGTTTTTTTCGGTCACCCCTTTTCCGGCGTGTTTGCTTCGAAGGCCATCTTCTTCCGGTTGCATGGTCGCTCTGTATCCCCTTCCGACAAGTTCCCCCTTCCCCCGTGACCTTTGCAATGTTTTGTTGCTCATTCGCCTGTTTGTCAACTATTTCATGGTTTGTTTGGTGGTTTTGTTTTGACCAGCGGAAGGTGGTTGTCTTTTGGCTGCCTTTTTGAATCCTTCCTTGGCTACTTATGTTACAACCCCCTCCTCTGGTCTCATTCCCCCAGGTCAACGGTCGAGACTTTCCACCTGTTCCTTTTCCCTACAGGTTCAGGGAAATTGCGGGTTTCCCCCGGCCCTGGGTCGCTTTACGGAACAGGGAGCAACTTCCTTTTTCTTCCTTTTCGGTTTCCAAATCCCCCTGTCCCCCCTTTATTGGAACGTTTTTTGTAGGATGTTGCGTCCCCCCCACACTCTAATGCCCTGGCCCGCTCCCCTTCATTTACTTTGCACTTTTTTGACGTTCCGTTTTTGAAGATCGTGCCGATTTGGTGCCACCTAGTTACGGTTCCCTCCGGGCTGAGGTTCGAAGTTGTTTCTCCGAACAAACTGTCTGTTCCAAACCTACCCCCCGCTTCTATTTCTTTTTTCCCTCAGGGGGTTTCTTGTCCCCCTTTCCCCCTTTCCCACTTTTCCAGTGACTTTTGAATTTTTTTTCTATCCCTTTTCGGCAACGCAGACCGCACCTTTTCCCCCCCGTTCCCCTCCTTGCACCAAGTTGTTTTTTCGGGTTTTTGCTGGGCGCCAAAACCCACCACTTTCTTCCCACGCTCCGAGACCCGTTCATAATGGTCCCTTTCCGGGGTTTCCCGTCCCTGCTTTATTTCCTTAGCCCAGTTGCTTTTTTTATTAAAGCCGTTGACACCCTTTCCCCCGACGGGCGGTTGTTTTCCCTTTTTCTCTGTTTGTTTGACTCGGAGGAGTGGTTCCGGGCCGTACCGATTTTCTTCCACCCCTGCCAACCGGCACCGTCTGTGTCTTCAATGATTTATTTACCCGCCTCCCCTACTGCTTGATGTCTTCCACCGGCACTGTTGGAGTTGAGTCTTTTTTGGTTCTTTCGCCCCATGAAGCCCTTTTTTTTTCGCGTCGTTTTCCTCTGGTGTCCCTGGTTTTCCTACCCCTTTTTGGTGTTTGTTTTGCACACCCCCCGAGCTGCGATTCTTTTTTTGCTCCTTTTTAGCGAAGTCCCTCCCCTCGGTTGTCTGGTGGGCAACTTTTCTTACCTGGTTTTCGGATTGCATTAGGCGCCAAAAACCCCGTTGTCATTCAAGTTTCGTCCTCACCGCCTTTCTAAGTTTCCTTCCCTTGTTTTTGCCTGTCACCTCCCCATTTTCTTGAGCAAACCCCCCTCGTGCATCGGCTTCCCCCGCTTGTCCTTTGGTATGACCCAAGGTGCTTCCCAATCCCCAGGGGGTTTTCCGGTCCATTTTTGTCCCCAGATCCTGCTTGGTTTATTATACTCTCATTATCTTCTATCCTCCTCCTCTTTTTTTTTTTGCTTCCTCGATCTTCTATCCTGTTCAATTCATTTCTTCTTCACATGGTTTGGCGCGGCCGTCATCCCGTTCAGATTCCCGTTTTGCAAGATTTTCCTTCTGTTCTTTTTATAATTTGTTTCCTTTCCCTTCCCTTCGTTTGTGAGACAAGCCAACCCCTCCACCTTCCCTTTTTTTGCGAGATGTGTATTCATCTGGATGGTTTTATCCATTGTCACTGTCCCCCCTCCGTCACCCTTAAAGGTGCCTTGCCATTTCAAATCTTTTGAACACATCAATTTCTTTGAAGTACTCTCCGTACTCATAGGCCTTAGCGTCCTCGGTGTCCCAGCAAACCCCTTTCAA
>Ga0179593_1413025_pt1 | contig 15184 bp, 19 predicted proteins | sample CZODoug2_1_08_16_FD_185931 | JGI IMG/M metagenome (GOLD analysis project Ga0179593, IMG submission 185931) | Vadose zone soil fungal communities from Angelo Coast Range Reserve, California, USA - CZODoug2_1_08_16fungal (PacBio error correction) | ecosystem: Environmental > Terrestrial > Soil >... | reverse complement strand
TTTGGCCCACCGGCTCCCTATATTTCCCTTGTTTCACCAAGCTTGGACAAGTTTTACCCCTTCACCCTGACCGTCATCCCCCCCGATTAGTTACAACCCCCCACTCCCCTCCTTCCCTTGTTTTTGAAACCCCTAACGGGTCCGCCTCCCCCTTTTGTTTAAGAGCTTTTTTTTTTTTGCTCCACACGTCGCACTTTTTGGCCCAGGCTTCTTTACATTGCACTGGGCATTCACAAGAAACCCTTCCACCCGGGTTTTTTTTTAGAGCCACTTCTTTTCAGGCCGTACGCTCAAGTCATGCGATTTCCTTTCTTCCTTTTTGCGGTGCCCAACCGTGCGGTGCCCATTTCCGATTTGGTTTTGGGGTTCCTTCCAAAAGTCCTTTTTCACCGGGACGTTTGTGGTAGGGGGGCGCCCTTTTTTTTTTTTGATTCCCCCTTTTGCTTTACCCGCTTTTTCGTCCCTCATTTTTCCTCCCCCGATTAGGTCCCCCCGTTGGCCCCTTTGACGAGTTCTTTTTTCGACCCATGGCTGCGTGCGAACGATGTCGTCCGTCCGGGCTGCGGTTGTTTCCAGGGCCGGTCCGTCGGTCTCCATTTTTTTTTTTTTTTTCGCCCGTTTTTTTTTTTTTTTTGCTACGTGTGATATTTGCACGGACCCAGCTGTCCCCCGACCTTTTTGAGTTGTTCCCCCTTCGCGTGCCCCTTAGCAGTCGGTTGGTCCCACTCATCCGTCGGACTATTTTTGGTGTCGATCTGTTCTCTTGGTCCCCTGTTTATCGCTTCCACAACCATCCTCGCCCCCTGTTTCATCTGGTTGACGCGGGGTGACTTTTTTTTCACTTAGTCGTGGGTGCACACGTTCAGTGAGGGCCAGGCCTTGGTCTCTTTTTTTCCCTTCCTGGACATAAAGTACTTTCGGTCCTCCTTTAACCTTTTCCCTCCTCCCCTTCCATGTTTTTTTGAAGAGGTTTATTTTCTTTTTTGGTGTTCCCTTACCCCATAGTACCCCGATGCAAGTATTCAGCGGTTAACGTCTTCTGACACCTCCTAGTTTGATGGCAGCTTGTGGTCCAACGTTTTTGCCCTTGCACACATTTTTTTTCCCCCGTCCTTGTGTGATTGGCCGGGGTTTTTGAGTCAGTTTTTCCCCATCCTTTTTTTTTTTACGTGTGCTCGTTCCCCCCCTAGGCTACTGGCCCTTGGGGCGTTTGTTTTTTGTTTCAGCTACAGGTTTCTCGTCTCGTTTTTTTACTCGGTCCAACCTGTTTCCTTTTTCAAAAGGTGCTTCGTGGGCGTCCCCTTTTCCTACTCTTACTTTACAATCTCAAGCATTTTATGGGCGCTGATCGCCTGTTTTTTTTTTTTCTTTAGGTGGTTTTTTTCCCCTGTTTCACGTTTCTGGGCAAGGACTTTAATTCCTCAATCTTCAATGCAGTTGCCGTGAAGATGAGATTCCCTACTTCCGTTCCGTCTTTTTTTGATTGGCCGTTCCCCCCCCCATACTTCAGACAGTGTCAGTTTTTTCCTGTGGAAACGGTTTTTTTCCCTTCTACATCCGCCCCGTGGCCGCTCGCTTGCGGTTTTCGGTTCCACCCGACTTGGCTTCGAGCCCATTTCTTCGCGCCTTTTGCATTGTGTTGTCTTACCTTGCTACGACAACCCGTTCGGCCAATCCCTTTTTTTTTTTTAACCTGGCCGAACCCCTCTTCGATCGCGGCACTTCTTTTCAACCATACGCTGGTGTTACGGGGGCTGTTGGTTCACGGGACCTGGCTGGTTTCTCCCGGGGTCCTTTTTTTTTTTTTTTTTTTTACCACAAATTGGTCCGCGTACGTGTGTTTTTTTTCACCGCCTTTTTTTCCCCTTCAACACTTTTTTCACCAAACTGGCCCTTCATTGGGTCGCAGCCGTCTTCCCATTGCTCGGTCCCTAGTTTTTCTTCGTTGGGATCTTTTTTTTTTAATGTCGGTCGATTTTGCTGGACCTTGGCTGTCCGGTCCCCTTTTGTTTGCTGGAATTGAGGGTGGTTTCCGCATCCTGCGCCCCCCCCTTTGCCCTTGTTTGCTCTGTTCGGATTGGGCTGCGGGCGCGTATTTGCCTTTCTTCTTAGGTCGCCCCCCCCTTGTCCTGGGTAACCAGTACTTTCACGCTGGGTTCCTTTTTTTTTTCCCCTTGTTGGTTTGTTCGGATGAAACCCACCTGATCATTTGTGGGCAGGGAGGTTACTTTAGATTAATGTTCGTCCTTTTCCGATTGATTTGCTCTTTGGGTTTTTGCCCTTGTCTGTACCAGTTTCTCTTTTTTAAATGGGAGCTGCTTGTGGATTGGCCTTTCCCTGCTGATGAGGATTTTCTTGTTTTTTTGCATGGAGTTTCTGTTGTAGTTCCTAGTTCGTTTTTTTTTTTGGGTTCCATTGACTAAATTTCCGTGGCTGTTTTCTTTCTCTTTTCCACCAAGATCGTGATCTTTTTCCGGCAGACCTTGGCACCCATCCCCCCTGGTTTGCTCCCCCCATCAGTGGGGTCTTTATTGGGATTTGTCGGCTTTACTTGTTTCCAGTTTTTTGGGGCTGTTCGAGTTCTTTCTCTTTTTCCCGACGTTGGGATTCTTAACCTTCCACCGATCAACGTTTTGTTTGGTCTCGTGCTGGCATTTTGGACGGCGCCCCCCCACTACGTTTTTTTTTTTCTTGAGCTTTTTTTTTGGAGGGCATTGGCGTTTTTCACTGCCGTTTCCCCCTTTAGCTGGGTTGTTTCTTTTGAACCTCTCCCTCCCTAACGGGACGTTGTGTTTTCCTTCCCCTGACGGACCCCCTTCCTTTCTCCGGACCACTTTACTTTTTTTTTTCCCTTCAAGGGAAACGGGTTTTCTAACGTAAAGCCCGGCGGCGCAGTTGTCCTTTCAATTCTGTCTCTTGTTTGGGGTTTTTTTTTTGGTGGTTTTTTTTTTTTTTTGGGGGGTTTGGGGGGGTGATCAACGTCTGGTTTTCCTTCTTAGGTTTGACCATCATGGTTTGACCTCTTTCAGTCTTTTCTTCCTGGCCCGGTTCTGGTCTCCCGTGCGACCAGCAGCGCCCCGCCGCTGCGGCCGTCACCGGTTTGCCCGTTCCTCGTCTGCTCCCTTTTTTTTTTGCCACTCGGACCGTTTTTACCTTGTGCCAATTCTGTGACCTGCACTCTTTGGCGACGGTCACTGGGTCAGATCCCTTTCGACAGTTCTTGGGCCGGCCACGTTACTGCCTGGCGACTTCTTTCCACGTTTTTTTTTGTTTTTTTTTTTACCTAGACGGGTTTTGATTTTTTTCTTTCGGTGGGCTTGCTAAACGGGGGACCTGCCCTCTCAGGGGGACGGGCGGCCCGCGACCTTGCTCGAAGGGCTGGGCTTTTTTTTCTTTTGTTCCCGTTTTTTTTTTTAGCTTTGGTGAACCCTCCCCCAGGAGAGGGGACGATTCCCGCCCGTGGAAATTGGCTGCCCTGACCCTTTTCCCCCTGTTTTCTTTTAACGATGCCGGAACAGGCTTGTTTTTTTGATGGACGATGCAGGAAAAAATCTTGTTTTTGAAGTCTTAAACCGCTTTTTTGGCGACCCCCCCCACGCCCTCCCCGCGCATGCATTTCGGATCCCTCCCCGGGCCTTGACGGGGTTCCGTCCGTTTCCCTTTGACGATTTTTGCCTGCAGGTGTTCTGGAGCTCTTGGTTTCTTTTTCCGATTGCACTTGCTAGACGGGTGTTTTTTCTTTTCGCTGCCAGGGCTCGGAAGGCCATTTTTCATTTTGCTAGCTCACAGCCCTCTTGATCTCTCAGCGTGTTTTTTTTTTTTCCTTTTTCCCGGGCGTTTTTTCCCGACCCCCCCAGTGCGAGACACGAGACCCTTGCCGTCCGTCCCCTGACCTCCTGGATCACGTTTCTTTCGATTCGCCAATTTAAACCCCTTTGTGAAAGTTTGCTCAGCTTTTCCTCTTTGAGTCGGACAGGAGCTTCATTTTAGTTTTGATTTATCGGGTTCCCCGCGGCCACTCTTTTTTGCGCCAGCACCGTTTTTGCAGCTTCGTGGGTCCCCTCGTATTACTCACCCAATCCCCTCCAGGTCCTTTACGTTTGTACAGCCCCCTTTTGAAGACTTTTCTTTCCTTTTTTTTTTTTTTAATTTTTTTTCTGTTTTGCCCCACAAGCGTCCCAGTTGCCATTCTTCTCCCCTTTGCTTTTGAAAACCTCCCCGCGAGGGACCTTCTCACCCTTTTTGTTTTGCCCTCCTCCCCCTGATATTGGTATGAGACGGTCCGGGTCTTTTCCTGAGTCGCGCAAGGGCTCGTTGGATTTGTTGCCGCTCCGGGGATCCCCCGGAATCAGTTGAATTTTTCCTCGTGATTTTGTACCCCCTTCCAACTTTTTTTTTTTGTTTTGCTTTCTTTTCCCTGTGTAGACCGCCGACCCGATTTCCTGCCGAAGTAAACTGGACCTTCTTCCATTGAGCCCCTTTGGCCTTCCCTTTTTGTGTTGCACCACGTCGCTCTTTTTTCGTTTTTTCGCCTTTACGTGTTGTTTTGATTCCCCTCGGTTCTTTTTTTGTCGTTTGTATCTTCATCTCCCAATTGAATGAATTTTCCCCCGTCTCTTTCCTTTTAGTCCGCCATGACTCTTTTTGCCCCACTCCCCCCCTGCTGGTTTTCCTCCCTGCGATCCACCTCAGCATTACACCGTAGTATTGTACCAGTTTTTGTTGCTCGTTTCCCCTTTTACACGGGTTTGCTCCCCGGTTTGAAACCTTTTCTGTCAAACCGTGGGGCCGGCTTGGAAGACCGCCCGCTTTTTCTTTAGACCCCCCTCTTTTTTTTTTTCGCGGTTTTATATTACCTCTGTTTCCGAAGGATGCTTGCCGCGGCGGACGTTTTTTTTGACCCCTCTTGGCATACACCTTTGAGCCCTTAATTTTTTTGAGTCTTCCCTCCCACTGGTCATCGTTGTTCTGGTCTGTGAGTTGGCCCCGGCGCCCAAAGCCCCTCCTTTTTAGGTCTGCCCGCGTGTCCCCCCCAGACTTTTGTAGCCGTCTGATTTAGCGTTTCCCCCCTGTGCAGTTATGCCGGTTTTTTTTTGGGTTTTCTTTTTTTTTTTTTTTTGTCATTGTGATTTTGGCCCTCAAATTGACATGCATTTTTCCCTTGCCGGAGTTTTTTTCGTCAACGCTGGACTTCGTTGCTTTCCACTCGGTTCTTGTTGTTTCCTCCGCTTGGGCCCCACTGAAGTTCGTATCTTGGCGCTTCTCGGCCGGCCGTTTTTTTTGGGCGTTTCTTCTTCCCATCACACAGGTTTTTGGAACGTGGTGACGCGCCGTCCTGGGTTGAGTTTTTTGGTTTGTTTTTTTTTTTGTTACTCCGGTTTTTGCTCTTGGTTTCGAGCCTGGCACCGAGTCTTGGCCTGCGGAGGTGCTGTTTTTGGACAGGCCTGCCGAGACTCTTTTTTTAGTGCCTTTTTCTTTTCCATGGGGGCCTTTTTGACGTGCGTACCCCCCTTCCACCCAACGTTTGGAGGGGTCCCGCCGTCTATGACAAAACCCCCCTATGATCTGGGGCTACAACGAGTTAACGACTTGCCCCCGAGCCCCTTGTTCTTTTTTTTGCTTGCTTAAGCGATTGTTCCCTCCCCTAGGGCAACTCCAAACCATACTTCTTTGCGTCGTGAGGAGACCTATCTTTCTGTTTCTTTTCTTTCTGTGCTCGACCGAGCGTGCAGCTTTAGATTCCCCCTGAGAGCCCAAAGTCTTTTCCCTTGAAAGGCCCCCGTTGACCGGTGGTTTTTGCGGTCTTTTACCTTCTTTGCAGGTTTCTTTTGTCGACGCTTCAGACCCCCCCAGCGTTAATCGCAGGGATGAGGGCTGGTTTTTTTTGTCTTTAACCCCCACACGGCCGCCGTTTGGTTTCAAGAGCGTCGTTGATTTAGTCCTCTTAAGTGTGCACGGACCCCCATTTTTAAGTGCGCCGACCAGAGTTTCCTCTTGCTTTGGGTCCTGCGTCTCCTGATGGAAGGTTTGCTTTACCATTCTGCTGTTAACCCTGCTTTTTCTTCCCACGTCTCCTTCCCCTCACGGGATCCCCCCGTTTCCTTTTTTTCGTCATGTTCTTCACTTTTCGCATGCGGTTCTTTCCGTGAACCTTTTCCTAACTGGGTCGATCCGGATTTACGGCAATTTTTGTTTTTACCTTTTTCGTTTTTTGAACCCCTTGTTTTCCCCACTTAAAGGTACCCCCCCTCCCTTAAGTCTTTTTGTTGGACCAGGTTGCCCCCTTCCTTTGATAGGTCCGCGCGGTTTTTCCCACCCGTTAGATCAACTGCTTGACTTCCCTTCGTGAGGGAGGCGAGACCAGTCTTTCTCATGGTAGCCGTCCCGTCGGGTCCGCTCTTCTGCACTGCATTTTCTTTTTTGGTTCACCTTTTTTTTTTGGTACTATCTATACCTTTCCCTTTTTTTTTTTGAGTAATTATTTGTTGGGGGGGGGTCCACTCCGGGCACCCTCCCTGGCGCCTCCCGTGCGGGCCGTTTTTAACCTTTCAGAGCTGAATGGTTTTTTCCCTCCTCCCCTCCTTGAGGTGCTTTCCTGAAGCTCACCCCCCCCTGCGCCCGGGCCCGAGACAAGTTCGGGCCTTTTTTTTTCCAGCCCGTGGACCACTTCCCCCCTGCGGGCGCTTCCGCCTTTGTTTCGTTCTCCAAGGGGTTGCTTTTGCTGTTGTTTGACCAAAACTTTGAATTTTTCACGATAGTTCTTTCCCCCGCCTCGGCTTTTTGATCAGGGGTCCGGTTTCGCCCCAGGAACACTCACTGGCTTTTTTCTTTCGTTTTCCCCGGCACGACTCGTTTACCTTGGATATCATTTGACTTACTGCCCCAGCCACTTGTTTGAAGAACACCTTCTCTTTGACCAGGGTACACGTCTGATATTGACATTTTTCCCTCCACTTTCACGCGTTCCCCTACGGTCCTCCCCGGTTACGTCCCCGACCGTACCGAAAGTTTTTTGTGGCCTTTTCCCCTTTACGGGTCTCCCCCCCAACGCGCACCTTTTTTTCTTTTTTTGAGTTTTTTTGAGTGCCTCCTCCCACCACCCCCATGACCAGCTCGGGTTTTGAGCGTTTTTTTCAAACTTGAGCGACTTTTGGTTCCCCGGTTTCCCTGCACACCCCCTCCCTTTTCCCGCAAAAGCCCCTTGATGTCTTTTCTTGACCGGTGTTCATTTATATCCACTAATACATTATCCTTGGCTGGATTTTCTTCGTCTTTTGAGTCCCTCTCCTGGTAGGACCCTCCTTGCGCTGTTGTTAGATAACGAAGGTTGCCTTATGTGTTTTGGATTTTGAGTAGAATTATTTAGCCCGCAAGTTATTGTTTTCGTTTGCCTGTTTTTCTTCTCCTTATGGCCCGCCCCCAGGCAGATCTGTAATAGGTTTTTTTTGTGTTAGACAGTGCGCCCTGTTTCCTTTTCCCTTTTTTTTCTTCCTAACTCGTCCATGGCAAACCTCCAGCCCACCTCCCCCGGGCTTCTCCGGTTTTTGGTCCGTTTTTTTTGGTTTGGTTAACGCTGATTTTGGTCTGGGTTCCCCCCAAGCTTTTCGGTTTCCCTTTTTTTTTCGACACCACACTTTTTTGAACAAGGCTTCCGACGTCCCCCCTTCCTCCCCGATGGCTTGGCTTTCAAAGTTTTTTTTTCCATTTTCTTTCCACTTCGGACCTTTCGGGTTCCCAAGGTTAGAACTCTTGTCACCCTTCTCCCCTCCCGATTTTCTCATTTCCGCAACCCTAGATTTACGACCCCCCTTTTTTTCTTCCAACCCCCTACTTCCCCCCTTTGGAAGTTGCCACATCAAGGCAAGTGTTATAGTTTTCTTCTTTCTACCCCGGGCGCCCAGAAGGGCCCTTTTCCCCTCGTACTGTATTTCCTTCCCGTCCCCCCACCCGTGCCTCCGTCCCACAGGGACTGTTAGACCTCCAAGCCAGATCGGCGTTGGTTTTTTGCCTTCAGATTGGGGCGGGCGTTAATGACTGGTCCTCCCTTGGCCAGGTTCTCCCCTACAGTCGGCGGGGGGGGTGTCAGGACTCCCCCGGACCTTCCCGGCTCTTTCCCGCTGGTCTTTTTATAGTCTCTACCCCCAGCTCTGGTCGGGCACCCTCCCCCCTCCCGGTTGATTGACCCCCGCAGGAACTCGTGCTCGGGAGAACTGGCTTATCCGGGTTCCCCAGGGTTTCTGCCCTCTTTTTAGTGTGCAGCAGTCCCCTCTTTTTTTTTTTTACCTTTGGTCGCCCCGTCCGTTGGACCACTGCTGTTCTTCCCACCTCGAGTTACAAGGTACCGAGTTCTGTCCGGCGAGTGTGGCTTGTCTAGTCTGGTGCCCCTTTCCCCCTTCCTCTCACCGACTCGGGCGTTTTCTGGCGGTTTTTTGTCTATTTTGTATCGTTGAGCCCTTCCCCCCCCCACCCCCATCCACCTTACAGGCCGTTTTTTTCCCTTAAACTTTTTGTTTATTTTCCTTGACCTCGTTGGTCCGGTGTGCTTACGCCCTGTGTGCCGTTTTTTCGGGGCGCTTTTCGGATGCCCACCAGAAGACCCCGTACGTCGGTCGCCCTTCGGGCCTTCTCCTTCCCATTCCCACGGAGGATCTATCGGGGGCGTTCCTTTCGTTGTTGTACCAACCCCGGACCTTTATGTCATTTTTGCACGTGATCCCCTTCCCCTGATTCCCAATACAACCCCCGTCCGCCTGAACTTTAAACGGCGGTCCATCTCCGCGGGTCCCTTCGCCACGGAGTCGGGTTGGTCCTTTTTTAGTGAGTTACAGGTGTGCCCCGGGTTTAGTTTTTTTTTCCCCCTCCGGCGTAATCCTGTCACCTGGGGTCGCGGGCTTGGGTTCACATTTCCATTTCTTCCGTCGTCCTCGGAAACCAACTCAAATTACTACGTCATGCATTAGTGCCCCCTGACCGTCCCCCTCTTTCGGTGGATGTCTCCGATGTTGAGGCTGCCTCCTGGCGGTTTCAAAGATTTTCCCGTGCTCACTTGTCCCCATTTTTCCACGCCTCACCCGCATTTTTTCTCCTTTTCCTTTTTTCCTTTTCCGTTAGGCGTTCTCTTTCAGATTTGTGTCGATGGTGTCGGTCTCTTCCGTTTTCCCATCTCCAAGCGTATTCACCAGGGCCTTTTCTCCCTTTTTTTGGGTGGTGTGTTACCCCTTCCCTCTTTGCTACAGCCCGTTTTTTTGCACCTGGGAGCGATCCTCGTTGACTTTCCCCCCCCACCCCGGCCAGTTTTTCTGGTCTTGGAGACGGCTGGCCTTCCACCTATGTCTTACGATACCGCGGTCCCATGTGGTGCCCGTGGAAAGGCCTGACCATTAGAGTTGAGGCCCCCCTCGTCCTTGGGTGGGGTTACGATTATCCCTTTTTTCTTGTTTGTCTTGGTGAAGGCATGTTCTGTCTATGTCTTTTTTCCCCCTTTTCAACCCCGCGATTTTTCTACTTTCCCCCCCCTGGCCAAAGGAGTTCTTGTCTCGTCTTTTTCTTGCCCCTCAGTTTCCCTGCAGCATTCTTGCCAGTCCCGTTAACTTGTTGGTCGTTGGCTGTTCCTCCCATTCCGGCTCCGGTTTTTTTTTTTAGCAAGCCGCGCTTTTTCTTTCTCGTGTGGGTGCGTTCATCCCTAAACCTTGACCTCAAAAGACTTGTCTGTGCTTGCGTGATTGTTTTTCCGTGGCGGGAGTCCTGACCAGGCTGAATGTAGATGATGCTTTTTGTAACCCTTAATACACACTTCCTCGACTCCCCCCTATTGGTTCTGTTTCTTTTTAAACTTTGATGGGTTCTTCTTTACCTTTCTGGCTTTTTTGGCTTGAACCTTCATTCCCCCCTCTTTTCGTAAGCCTCAGTTCTCTTTGCTTCAAGATGGGGAAGTTCGTCCTGGCCGTTGAGGGCCCCCCTTACCTCCTGGGCTCAGGTATTCACATGGGCCGTCACAGATGATTTTACCGCCCTGCCGTTTGTTGGTGTCCGGGCGGTTTGTTTACCGCGTACTTCTCTGATGCCGGCCAGGCCCTTCTTTTTTTCCCCAGGCGATGTTCATTGATTTAGTCCTCTCCCCTCCCCAACACTTTTCGTTTTCTCGATTGATGGGTCCCACCGACGAGGGGGTATTTTTGATTGCGATCCCCCGTTAGGGACGCGGCTGGGGACCCCTTTCTTTTTCCGGCTTTCTCGGTCGGGTTCTTTTACCGCAGCCTTTTTTGCGGAGACGTCCTCTTTCCTTTCCACTCACAGCTAACCTTTTGTCGGGGCCGTGACCAACCATTCTCTCTCCCTTTTTTTTTTGTTGTTCAGCCTTTGTGCGGCCTCCCTCGCGACCCTTTTTGGTCGGGGCGTTCACGAGTGCAACGTTCCCTACACCCGTCACTTCGTTCTGTCAGTTGCAACCATTCCAGGCCAGGTCTTCCCTCCCGTATTTTTGTTTCCCTCGCCCCCGTCGGCCCAGCTTTTCTTCCATGAGTCCTCACGAAGCGTGGTGGTTCCCTCTTCCGACAAAAGATCCAGTTTCATGTTTCGTCGCGGCTGGGGCTTGCAGCGCGGAGCTTTTTTTTTTCCCCCGCAGTCTGAGACACCGGGCCCCATGGCGGAGGGCCCTACATCCTGCTTGGTCCCCATTTTCAGAGTTTCCTGATTGTGGTATGGGCCCGTTTGACTTCCACCTTGGGAGCCCCGCGGCCGGATTCTGCCCCCCCTTGTGACGAACTGGTAACCCTATGGGAGGCAAGTTTCTCTCGTCCCTTTTTTTTTTTTTTTTTTTTTTTTTTTACTGCCTTAAAGTCGACACGGACTGGCCCTCCACGTTTTTTAGAACGTCAGTAGACCATTTCTCCTTTGGTAGGCAGTCTCTAAACTGGCATCCTTTGGCGAAGGAGCCTTCTTTTTGTTTTTTTTTTTTTTTTTTTTTCCCCGAATTTTTTTTTTTTTTTTGGCCGTGTACGAGAAAAGGTTCTTTTTTACACTGTTGAATGACGGCCCCCTTCCCTCGATTTTTACGATCGGCCCCCTTCTTTCGGTCTGCGATGCCTTTTTCCCCCTGACCTTTTTTCCTCCGCCGTATTCTGGCTGCCGACCGCGGCCTTGACGTCCCTTGGCTGAACTCGTTGCCCGTGTTGGTAGCCCCCTCCCCCGCGGGTTTTGCCGGACCAAGAATTGCTTACCTTTCCTCCAGGTCAGCCTGGGACCCCTAATCCGTTCGTGACGTGGTTTCCCGCGATGCCATTCCCCCCCCCTTGTGCTAGGATAAGGTTTCCTCGGTTGGACCGCATGGGCTTACTTTTTTCAGGTTTTTCGGATTCCCTTTTTTTCAGTTGCCGGTTCAAGCAAGGCTCACTCTAGGCAGGGAACCGAGGACTTTTTTCTGCGTGTTGGAGCATTCTTTTTTTCTGGGCATTACCCCCCTCTGAAGACTCTCTCCCCGTATGTTATCCTACCCAGAAGCCCGGTCCCCTTTTTTTTTTTTCCCGTCACGGCTCACTCTTGGTCGTGATTCACGTCCCAGACACAATACCCCAGGTGAAGTCTTCAGCTCCTCTGCGGTCTGAAAAACGGAGCAGATATTTTTGCTTTCTTTTTCTTAAAACTTCGACCCTGGAAATCGGGCTCAACCTCTTCCACCGGCGTAGGAAAGCCCCTCTTTTGGGAGCAAGAGGTTCCACAGTCCAAAGGGCAGAAGACGAAGCTACCCCTTCTCGTTTGCCCCTGCCCAAGGTTTCTTTTCCCCACCCGCCCCGTTAGCCCGACCTCACTGTGTTGGAAACCCCCCCCAGCGCCCCCCAGGCCCTTCCCCCGTGGACAGCTTTGACAAGCCCACTTAGATGTTTTAGGAATTTTTTTCAACCCCTTTCCCTGCCCCCACCCCTATTCCTGGGGAGGCTGGCGAGGGTCCTGTGGAGTCTCCCCCACCCGCCTCCTTCCTCAGTTTTTTGATGGCGTCGCCGGGGATCACCTCCTAGTTTTGTCACGTTTCTTATGATGTTGATACAGTCTTTTTGTGTGAAACCTGACCATCCCCCCCCCTCAGGTTTTTTGCTCTTTGGGTTGTTGTTTGGGGGTTTTGGGGGGTGTGTTTTTAAAGGCCATGTTTCCCCCCCCCGCTGTCTTTTTGCCGACGAGATGATCTTTTCCCCAGCCAGAGCCTGGGTTGGTTTCCCTTTTTTTCCAACCGTCGCGCCCGATTTCGGGCAGATCACTTCTTTTTGGTGTCTTTCCCAAGGCCGCGTCGGTCTTGTCCTTGTTTCTTGTTCCTTTCCCCCCTCTAATCCTCCTGATTCCCTCCCACACCGAGTCGTCCGGATCGAGTAAGGGCCACCTGACCTGTCGGGCTTGGTCATTCTACAGGGAGCCCCCTTGTCAGCAGCGTCCTCTTTTTTATTTTTATCCCGTGCAGTTTTTTGGTTTCACTATGCCTTTTCGTCTTGACACCGCTGCTGGCTCCTGACTTGGGCCAACCTCCGTTTTTTCCTACCGCGCCTGAGTTCTCCCCCCCTCCCTATCTGATCTGGGTCTGATCCCCCCCCCTAGGCGGGTGACAAGTCTGATTGAGGTGACCTCTTTTGGGAACGTGGCGGGAGCCCCCCCTTGCGGGCCATCTTCACCCCGATCCTTTTCCCCGTTGTCTTCAAATCACACCTACCTTCGCCCTCTCCGGTGGTCCTGGCCGGGACTCCAGGTTTCCCTTTTCCGGCTTCACCCCTCTTTTCCACCCACTCATCCGTAGTTCGAGCTTTGTCGTGGAACGGACGTCCTTTCTAGGCGTTCATTTCGTGCCCTACCCCTCGTGTGAATACGCCCTTCTTGGCTCCCGAAGTAATCCTTTTCGCGTAAACCCCCATTTTGCGTTTTTCTAGAGTCAGTTTGTAGGCGATCCTGTAGGTTTCTTTTCCTGGTTGTCGGTGCCTTGGGTTTTCGACGACCCGGTTTTCAGTTCTGTGCTATTTGCCACGGCCATCGTTGCGACTTTCCGGACGCTAGTCGGGTCCCTCTGGACCATTCACATTTGTGCCATAATTTTTTGGCGGACGGCCCCTTGAGTGGCCTTCTCCTCTTTGTCGAACGGCCTTTCTTTCCCCTGAGGCTTGTGCCACCAGAACACCTTGAACAAATGGAACGGGACACCCCCCGGCCGAGGTTTTCCTTTTGTCGGGTTGCTTTTCTTGTAACGCGCCAGGCTCCCCCCCACATTTTGCTTTGTTCGTTTCCTTCGAGTGCCACACCCACGTCACGAGGGGTGGGAGCATTTTTTTTTTCCTGCATGACCCCCAGAGAACTGACGGCAGCTTTTCAAGCGGGCGTGCTTGGGCTAGCGGTCCCCCATGCGACCAGCCACCTTCAAACATCCTGTCACATAGTTTAGCGAACTTAGTCTTTTTTTTCCTGGGTCTCTCCCCTGGCCGTGGAGTGCTCGATCTTGTTCTGGTTCTCAAAGATGATATTTAACCTTCCATGTTTTTGCCCAAGGACGTCAAGCCCTTCCCCGCTCGGGGGTTGGCGGTTTACGGTCCCTGAGGAGGCCTTTTTTGGCTGGTTCCAGCTCATCTCAGGTCGCCGCGGTTTCCTTTTTTTTTGCTTCGGTAGGTCCTTGCCCGCGCGGGCGCCAACCGTTTCTTGATTTTCCGGCCTTGTTGTTGTGGTGAACCAAAACCTTTCTTGCGTGGTTCAGCCTGACGAAAGGCGTAAGTTCTTCTTTCCCCCCTCGTAAGATTTGTTTCTTGACGGTTAACCCTGTCTGAAGTTTCCTGGTTCCAGGGGAGGAGTTCTAAACCGTTGCGGTTCCGAAGTTCCCCTTTTTTTTTTCAAGACACCCGTCTTTTAGGGGACTCTGATGGACACCCCATGGATTTGTTGATGTGACGACCTCTCCCGAGGCCATTTCCTCGGTTTTTTTTTTCTCGTGCAGTGATTCAACCTCTCACCTTTTTCGGGATCCCGTCAACTAGTTCTCTCCAAGGCTGGCGGGTTCTTTGCGGTCCCCTTAGAAGTTTTTTTCCGATCGGGCCGCCGGGTTTCCGGTCACCCAAAGCGAGAATTTCCTTTTTCCGAGCAAGTTCTGCTGGTTTTTGCGCGCGCTGACCCCTTTCACGGAGGCGCCTTTTTTTTTCTGAGCGGGAGGGCGGCGCGGTAGGATTGCCCCCGGTAATTTTTTTCCTATCATTCTCTCTTCTTTCCCAATTAACATACTCGTTTGAGATCCACCGGAGCCGTGTAAAATTTTCGGAACACTCCTCCTGCCTCCTAGTCCTATAGGACAGGTTCCTTAGATGAGGTCATTTCCGGGACCACCTTTTTACGTGTTTTCAGTGTGAAGGGAGTTTTTCCCGTCGAGCAAGGCGCTTCATGAATTTCGTTTCCCCAGTTCCCTGGTCCTATTTACCGGCGGACATGAGATTCTCACCTCCAGGCGTAGTGGACTGTTAATGTTTCTTTTGACCCCCCATTTTTTTTTTCCCTGACACACAGAGATGTTCATATTCTTGGGCCCCGGATCCGTTCTTTTCCCCCATTGGGGGCTGGATGGCTCGGACCTTTGACCACACCTTCGGCGCGTCACTGGCCCTTCTTGACCACTTTTCCTCAGGGGTATCTTCACGTTTTCCTCCTTTGGGTTTTTGGGTTGTCGTGAAAACACCACAGTTTTTTCCAGTACCTTTGCCCTTACCCGAACGATAACAGCCGTCGACCTCCTCCTAGAATTTGAAGGTTCCGTCACGCACGCGGGGTTTTTCTTTTTTTCCCCTCACAGCTAGGGAATGGTCACCCGAGAACCAGATCCGCGTCCGCCCCCCTGCGTTGTCTCCGCCCACCCGCGAACACTTTCCCTCGGGTGTAGCGGCAGTTTGTGATTCTCCCAGCCCCCTTTTTCTGACCATATGTCCCGCTCCACCGCCTTCCCAAATTTTTTCCAGGGCCCCTACGCTGAGTTTTCCTTTCCTTCCCTGGTTGCATAATCTTCCCTTTTCTTAACTGGCGCCAACTCTTTCTTCTCGAGGCTTACGTTCCGAGTTTTTTTTTTCGTCGCCAGTCCATGTTTTCTTTTCTCCTTCGTCCCCCTTTTCACGTCTTGGATTTTTTCTTGCTTAATAACTTTTTTTTTCCGTGTAGTGCGGGTCTCATAGTGATTCAGCTA
>Ga0179593_1567260_pt1 | contig 15185 bp, 20 predicted proteins | sample CZODoug2_1_08_16_FD_185931 | JGI IMG/M metagenome (GOLD analysis project Ga0179593, IMG submission 185931) | Vadose zone soil fungal communities from Angelo Coast Range Reserve, California, USA - CZODoug2_1_08_16fungal (PacBio error correction) | ecosystem: Environmental > Terrestrial > Soil >... | reverse complement strand
TTTTCTTTTGCCCCCTACGATGTAGGGCCTCACTTTTCTTTACCTCCCCCGCCACGCCCCTTCTTCTTCCTCCCAGATTTCCTGTGCTGAGCGTCGGGTCCCTTCAAAGATCCCTTTGTAGGTACGAGGCCGCCTTTTCCCTGCTTTAGTGATTGCCTTTTTTGACTTTTTTTACATAACCCCTCCCTTGGTGTTTGACCCCCCCCCTGTCCATTTTTTTTTTTGGTCCGTTTATCTTTGCCTGTTTCATCATCCCCCAAGCCCGTTCTTTCCGCTGCGTTAAACCATCACTTTCCCAGTGTTTTGATCCTGTACGTGAACGACATCTTCTGATCTTTTCCAAAGCCGGACGGCACGGAAGGTCCCTCGTATCCTCCCCCTTCCCCTGAATCCCTTCCTCCAACCCTAGCCCAATTCCTAGCGCGGCCCCCTGGACTTGGTTTCTTGCTTTTTTGTTTCTTAACGATTTTGGAGACAAGAATGGGCCTCACCCCATTCAATTTTTCCTCAAGGCCAGCCGAGGCTTAGACTTTCCCTCCTCTTCGTTTTCCCCCTTTTTTTTTTGTTCAGGCATGGTGCTTCAGACTTGGATGGCTGGCACCACTGTTTTTCTTCCCCCTCGGACCCTCCTTTTCCTCCGACTAAATAAATCAAATTTGAGCCCTTTTATTTGTTGTGATAGTCGGTATTCTCCTGATGATTCCTTTTTTCCCACTTTTTATTTGTAGAAGAAATCCTTTTACCCCAAAGTGAGGCGTAGTTTTATGCGTTTTTTTTCCCCCATACCGCCTCATCGGCAGCCGCTCACCGACTTTCTTTTTCCAGCTCCGTTTTTTTTATCTTTTTTTGAGAGAGATTTCTCGGCTCTTTTTTTCAACCTCTTCCTTTCTCATTCTTCTCTTTTTCGATGGGATAGTTAAACGCCTGGTAGTAGACGAAGAGACGCGCTTGGTTTTCTAGTTCCCTTTCTTCGGGTTGTTCCCGCACCAGAGCCTTCCTAGCTCTCTGACCCTCTGCCCCTCTTTCACCTTCTGATTTAATAGGCTCCTCTCGTTTTGCCGGTGCTCCGCTTGGAGAATTTGTGATTCACGACCCCTTCGAATTTTTTTCTTCTAAAGTTCTTCTTCATTGATGTAGGGTTGATCTTCCTCTCCTTGGTTTTTTCCCCTCCATTAATCGCCATCGCCGGCCTGAGCCTTCCTTTGAGCCTGCTTTTTTGCTTAGCGAGTTTCTAGTTTTTTTCTGCAGTCGGGCAGGTCTTCTGTTTCCCCTATCTCTCCCCCCTCTTTTGGCTTCACGTACAGGAGCGTCCCAGGGAATCTTTTTGGTTCTCTCCCTTCTTTGTCTCCTTTTTTCTGGGATGCACCCAGGCTCCGATAAGCCTCTTTCCACCTTTCTGTCTTTTTCTCTCAGCTGAAAGTTGTTTTTGTTCTTTTTTTCCCTCCCCCTACGAAGCGGAGCGGTCGCTTCCTCCCTTTTCTGTATCATTTCTCAGCAGCACCGCAGCGGCGCGATTGTTTTTTCCTCTTGTCTTCTTTCTTCCTCTTGCGGTTTCGTGAAAGCAGTCCCCCCTTTTTTTCTTCTTGAAGAAGGATCCACAGAATTTTTCGGAGCCGATGGAAAGCACTGCCGACCGTGTACGTTCTGGCCGTTTGTGATTTTCTGCCTACTTGTGGCGCAGATTCCTCCCGTACCCTCCAAGAGTGAAGCTCAACCGAGCGACCTTTTAGTTCCCCCTCTCTTTTCCCCTCAGTCGACTTTCTGTGTGGCGCCCCACCTGTCGCCTATGCATTTTTTTTTGAGTCTTTTTAACTTCCCTCTCCTTTTTCGAAGTGTTCCTTAAGAGACGGGTGGTGGGGTTCATTCCTTCCCCTGGTCTCGTCCCCTTCATAGAATCGCGCCGTGTCTCTCTTTTTCTCGGTTTCCCCCTGTCCATCCCGGTTTGCCCGAGCTCTCCACCAATTTCTCCCTTCGGAGCCTTCCGCGACGCTGTCCGTTCCCCAGGTCGTCCCCCTGTGGCCTCTAGCGATTTTTTCGTCCCTTTTGGTTCCCCCCTCTCGTGCATAAGCGAAACCCTCAGCTCCTATTCCCTTCGTCGAGATTCGTCTGATTTTTTTCTTGGTTTGAAGCTCTGCCGCGAATTTTCCGTCTTCTCGCTTTTCTTCCCTTTTGAGTGATTTGTGGGTTTTTGTCCGTTAATTGTCAGGCAGCGCGAAGATGGTTGCACTCCCCTTTTTGTCGCACCTGCGAGAAAACTATTTTCCCTTTCGCTTTTTTTTTTTGACCCAGGAATGCTCCGCTTACCGGGCCGTTCTCGGTCCTCTATCTACACCGAGTCGGCCTTTCCAGAGAGACACCTGTTTTTCCCCGGTGTCTTAGGCTTTTAGCTCCCCTCCCTTTTGTTGGAGGATGCCTCCCCCCACAGCTTTGCGACACGACCGTGATGTTCTTCTCCCCCTTCCCCGAGCTTTTCTCTTTGAATCAAGATCTTTTAACCCCCTCTCCTTTGAGCTTCCTACCCCCCTTCCCCCCCAGTCAGTAGGTTTGCGAATGACATGGGGCTTGGGCTCGCCCCTCCCCGTGTTTTTTAAAAGTAGGCGGTTTTCGGAGCCCCCCTTTCGAGTGCACGTGTCTCCCTTTTCTCATCCACCCAATTCCGCCTCCTGATCGCCGAGGAGCGGGTTTTCCCACTCCTTCCCCTTCCTCGTCCGGAATCGAGAGCGATCAGTCTTTCTTCCTTTCTTTCTCCCCCTCTCCCCCCTCTTTACGACAATCCGCGCAGATCGCTAAGCCTGGTAAAGTTTTTTTCTTAGCGGTCGCTCTCGCTCCGTTCGTAGCGCGCGTTCTTTTTCCTTGTGGGTTTTGGGTTGGCGTTCCGGCTTCCTTTTCCTTTTAGTTTCCCCTTCCTGAGGGCAACCCAATGCGAATACTTTTCCCTTTTTTTTACCCCAGGATCTCTTTTTATTCGGGGTGGTCTGCTCCGTCTGCCCCAAGATCTCCCCCACTTTTCGTTAAAACGTTTTGCCGCCTCCTCATTTGTCCTTCCTTCGGCCTTTATCAGATTAGACGAAACTTGTTTGGGCGCCCCCCCCTTCCCTTCTGAAAAGGTTCGGGATGTACGACGCAGTATCTTTATTTCTTCCTTTTTCTCTTATCTAGCGCTGTCGGTTCGAGTTTCCTTTCGAAGTAACTTTCCTTGAAAATTTTTGAAGGTTTCAGTCTTTCCTTGTCACCGGTGGAAAGAGGTTTCCCAAATTCAAATTTTCTCCTCCCCTCCCACTTTCCTGTTTTAGGTATTCCTTCTTCGACTCTTCCAGGTTTCTTTTGTTTTATTGGCCCTTTCCATGATTTAGGATCCCCCCCTTTCCCTGAAAGGTCCAAAGACTAACCTTGCTCTTCCCCCCCTTTCGGCAATTCACCTCACGATCACCCTTTTTAGTCCTTCTTCCGTTTTTTTCGTAGTACGACCAAGTCCGCCCATGCCCCCCTCCCTGTTCTCTCTTTCAAAACTACAACTCCTTGACCTTGTTCTTTCCGTTTTGTTTTCTCCCTCATCTCAGGCGGATTTCCCCCATGCGAAACCTTTCATGTAATGTTTTAAGATTCATTACTTTCCTCAGTTTCCTTTCCACCCCTGTAAAAAGCCTCAGCGCCCGACTTCCCCCCTTCCCCTCCGCGACGCTCCAACATAGGCTTATCCGATCCCCCCAATTGACCCAGTCTTTTTTTACTTGCTTCTTCTATTCATCTTTACTCTGTCCAAGCTGGTTCTCTTTCCCTCAGTCTCTCCCCCCTTCAGCCGCTGTTATAGACCCCGACGCTTTTCCTTCCCTCTTGTTCATGGTGAACGATAACCTTTTACGAGGGAAGCATGCCCTCTGCAGGACCCTCCTTTCCCTTGCACCTTTCTCCCTAAATACCAATTCCGGAGGCTTCATGTTCTCTGATCGACGTTCTTTCTGTGCGGGACCCACCGCGCTTTTTACGGTCCCCCCCCTGCTCCGTAGTAGTCGGTTTCTCGAACCGTCGGTCTGCCCGCCCTCTGCTCCCTTTCTTCCCCCGAGGCTGGGTTAGCAGTTAATCGTCGACCCTTTTCTTTTTCCGTGTGTTTCTGAGATTTGATGAAATGTTTTCCACAGAGCCTCGGTGAAGCTCTTTCCCGTCTTTTTCCGCGTCTTTTTTACCCTCCTTTCTAATAGTCGTTCTTCTTCTTCTTTTCTTCCTTTTTTACACTGATGGGTTGGTTCCCGACCCTCGCCTCAGTAGACCCCTTTATCCCTTCTTGACCAAATCGCGGTGCCCCTCTGTTTTTTGGATTTTTATTACTTGCCCCTTTCCCTCGTTCCTTCCCGGGTTTTCTCTGGAGAATGTTGATCTTCACCATGCTGCCCCCCCGGTTTTTTGAAAGATATCTCTCGGCTTGCAGTCTGTGCTCGTTCTTTATTTTTTTTCCCGTCCAGTTTTCTTCTCTTCGGAGAGCAATCATTCTCTTCCCCCGTTTGCCGACTTTTGACTTTCAGCTTTCTGCCTCGCGATAGCCTTGGCCCTTTCTTTCTGTCTCCTAGACCTGAGTTCCGTACAGGAGGCCCCCCTTTTAAATTTTTTGAATATGTTTGTAGTTTGGTCCTTTTCTGGCTCCCAGATACGCGTCTTTTTTTCCCCCGAAGCCCACCTGTTTTAGTGATTTTTGTTTTTCCGTTCTCTTTTCGTACGACATCAGTCAGTTTTTTCCTTACGTTGCTCTTCGCTGACTTGTCCCGCAGAAAGAGGGCAGTTTTTCACGTTTCTTTTTCGTTTTTTATCTTCTTGCTTTCCCCCGCCATCGTAGTGGTTCTTCTCTCCCCCCTAAGTTTTTCCGCAGACCCACGAGGTGGGATGTCGGCTCCCTCTGTCTCGTTGGCTTTTCAGTTTTTGGTGAGAGCCTGTTTTTTTTGAATTGTAGAAGCGCAGTATGATTACTCCCCCCCCTGTCACTCCCTCCCCCTCTCCGATGAAGTTCCCGCTCGAGGCGTCTTTCTTATTGATTTTCTTCTCAGTCCCTCGAAGCGAGTGGCGCCTCCCCCATTCTTCCGCTCGGTTTTTCCGAAGTGCTGATGGGCAGGCCCGGCACCGGCGGCCAGAGTGTCTTCTTTTTTTTTTTGATCGCGTAATGGAATGATCTCGGCCCCTTCCTAACCCCCCCCGCTCTTTTTCTAATATTCGAAGTGGTCCCTATTCCGTAATTCTCCTTTAAGCCTCCAGCCCAACCCCTTTTAACTCCTATTTCGTCTTTTAGCCGAGAGCCGAGTTTGTCTTCCCTTAGCGATCTTCTCTTGCTTGTCGTAGCCGAGGTTGTTTTTCGTCCCCTTTCTTCACCTACCCCTCATCCTTCTCCAGATGTTCGCGATTCGGCTCGTGCCCCTCTTTGCCTTCACGCTTCCCCTCTCCGTCGGCGAGAGGACGGGATGGATTGGAAGTGTTTTTTTAGTGGCTTCCTTTCCGCTTTCCCATTAAAGTCGCAGCCTCGTTGACTCCCCCGTTCTACTTTTCTCTCACAGCTTGGTCATCGCCTTTTGTGTCCTGTTATGATCGATGCTAAGGATAGTTATTTTCCTCTCTTCCCAGAGAGTTTTGTCTCGATTAGTCCACCTTTTCCCGTTTTTAGCTCTTTTTTTTTTTTCTCCGAGGCTTAGCATCTCTATCTTTCCTCTCGTTTTTTTCTTCGATGCTCCGCTCCCTTCCCCCCCCGACTGCCACGAAGTGAGGTGGCTGCGTTATGACTCTTCCAGGGGTTTTTCACGATTCCGTCTCTGATCTGCGCTATCTTCCTTTTTTCCCAATCCACAACCCACGCCTTTTTCTCCCCCCTCCTTCGTGCGCGCAGATCGGCACTTTCCGTTTTTATCAACTTTTTGTAGTTCCCTTTTTATGATGACGTCACGCCCCTTTTTCCTTTCCCCATCTCCTCCTTTATTTTCGCCGAATGCCCGGTTCGCCCGCCCCACTTTGTTCTCATCTCTGCCGTCATTTATGCGCGAGTTTCTTTCCTTTTTTTATGCTTCCCGCGCTAAAACCCGCCATTTCTACCCCTCCCTTCCCCGATCTTTCCTCCTGCGCACACCTCGGGAACGACCTTGAAGGTCCGACTGGTACAATTTCTTTTCTTTTTCTGACGTTTTTTTTGGTTCGTTTCTTTCCTTCCCCCAAGTCCCCGATTTTCCCTTGAAGGAGTAACCAATGCGAATACTGAGACCCTTTAATCGTCGCTTGCTTTTCCAGCTTCCTTCAAAGGACGCTTGCCCACCCTTTGAAATGTTTCCCCCACTTTCCCCTTCCTCCCAGCCCCCTCACTTCGGCCCAGCTCGATTCCTTTTTTTTTGACAATCTCGATTTTTTTTTCTTTGATTTACTTTTTTACAGCAGGCCATCTTTTGGACTCTCTTTTCGATTTTGAGAGTTCGGTTTTTCGATGTCCTCGAGTCGAGACTTCCTTTATGCCTGCTATACCTTTTTCACGGCCAGACGTCCCCTCCTTTCCCTGTTTTTGTCAACTCAATTTCTCCGAATCCTCACTTTTTGGGTTAAATGGCTCTACCTCTTACGGCTTTCTTTCCGCCACAATCTGGGGATCAGCCTCTTTTCCCCAAGCCTCCCCCTTCTTTTTCTCCTTCCGCTGTGTGATGCGCGCTTACGTTTTTCCCCATCCCTCTTTGGCGATTTCCTTCTTGATGTCGTACCCCTAAGACGCATCAGTATTTTTCTCCCTCCCCCCAAGACGTTGCCCTTTCTTTTTTGCTCTGCGTATTTCTTCCTTCCCCCAAGTTTTCCTGACCACTACCGTACTCATCATTTTCTGTCTTTTTATGACGACATTTATCCTTCTCTACTCTTCCCCCCTTTCCTCACGGCCATTCCCTCTCCGCGAGGTTTCTTTCTCTCCTTCGCGTTCCCCCCCCCTTTGGACAAAGTCGTGTCTTTTTTTCTAGGCTGGCGCGAACAGCTTTGGATCGTCCTCATCATCAACTTCGAGTTCTCCCCCCTTTCTCCTTCCGTTCTTGACGACGAGACTTTCCCCGCCGGTTGTTCTTTAACCCTATGTTTCCTCCCCTTTTCAGGGCACCTCACCAGCGGCCATCGGGTCACGCGAAGAACATACCCCAATTGTCCCCTCGCTTCAGAGGACGGTCCCGCCCTTATCCGTTTACCCAACCCGTCCCCGATTCAGCCTCTGCAAAAACCCACTGCTCGTTCTTTTATTTCGCCTTCCCTTTCTTTCCCGGGACCCCTTTTTTTCAGTTCATGGGCGTCCTCTTGGTCTGTTATCGAGAGACATCTCTCTCTTCCCCTCCGGTTTTTTTGCTCGACGTTTCCTTTCCCCTTCTTCTGTTTTTTTTTTTGCTTTCTGAGGAGATGTGTCGGGCTTGATTTTGCGCCTCTTTCTTTAGGGTTTTCCCTGATAGGTCTTCGACACCTTTCTTCTAGAGTTTTTTTTCTTCACAGATCTCCAGGCGAGCAGACGCCCGCTTGTTTTTTCCCCCCCCCGCGGTTCCTGGCCGGACTGATTTACTTCTGTTTTACTCGGACGTCTTGGGAGCGTTCGGTGGCATTTTCCCTTTCCCCTGGTGCTTTTCCCCTTCTGAACCCAACTTATTTCCGGACCCTTTCCTTTAGCTTCCTTCCCTTTTAATTTCTCCTGGGACGTTGATTCGTTTTTCCCTCCCCATTTTCAGTACTAGTATAGCAATCCCGGACCGAAGGCTTTACTCTCCTCTTTCGCGATAGGCTCGGTTGGACTACTCCCTTTCCCCCAGCTTTCTTTGACCCTTATCTTGTACAGGATTTTGGCTTTTCTGCTTTGGCTAGCAGGAGCGGCCAATGTTGACCCTTTTGAATTGCGTTTTCTTTTTTCCTCTTGAGGATGCCCCCAGGCCAGAGACTCGCCCCCCTCCTCCCCCCTTGGACTTTTTTTTTTCGCAGAGGCCCCCTATGGTGATGTTCGTTTCTTACCCTAACCATTTTCCCAAGGCGGCATTTTAAACAGACGTGTCTCTTTTTTTTCGAATGCTTACTCGCTCAGCACGGTCCCTTTCCCAGTGCGCGTCTCCCCCTTTTTTTTTTTTACGGTTTCCGCCTTTATGATCTCCCCTCTTCGTGAACTGATCCCCCCACAACGCTTTTCCTCCTGAAGCCCCCTCTTTTCGTTCCTGTCGTATAAATTGAATTTGGACTCCTTTTCTTATGGCCACGTTTACCCTTTTTCCTTTTTTGCATGCCTCGCCTTCTGAGATCGCAGTTACTCCCCCTTCCCCCCTGCATCCTCTCCCTCTAATTCCCCACCGACTTCCCGTGACGTATTCCTGCTTTAATCACGAGCGCCTTTCCCCCCTATGTTTTCCCTTTTTCGTCTCCCTCTCTTGTCGACTCTTTTTTTTTCCTTCCCCCAATTTGTTGATCCGGTGGGTTGGGGATCTCTTCCATGTGCACAATCAACAGCATCAGCGACGATTAGCGATGGTATCAGTTCTTTTGTTTCTCTTTCTCTGAACGGTATTTCCCCATCGCGTCGGCCTTCCCCCCCTTCGCCCTTCGTCTGCTCTTGAGCGTCGGTCCCCTCCTTCAAGGTAGTGCCCTCTTCCATCTTTCGCCTTGGATTGTCGCTATTTTCTTGGTGAGCGCTTTATTGCTCTCTCCAGCTTCCTCGAGCGCTCTTTTCTTCCCTCTTTCCTTCCTCCCGTTTTTTTTCCTCCGCCGCGTCGGCGAGCAGGCTTGCGCTGACTTTTTTTCCTTTGCATAGGCTTTAAGATTTTCTACGAAGTGCTCTCGCTTCCCTTCCTACCTTCGTTGCCGTTCGCACATGTTCCAGCTTCCCTGCCCCCCCCCTTCGTCTTCACTTCTTCTCGAGCTTCCGGGAATCTTCCCCAGGCCTTCTGTCCCGCGCCTTCTTTTCCACCTCCGTTTCGCGATCGTGGTGAGAGATGCCTTACTCCGTTGTTGTTTTTAGAGAGATGCTCGCACGTTTCCCCCCCTTCCTTCCTGAGTTTTTGAGTTTCCCCCTCTTTTCCCCTAGGTGGAGATTATTCGGAGAACGAGCCTGGCTCGATCCTTTTTCACCCCGTTTTCCGGCTTTTGAACCATGATTATAGTTTTCTCCGTTGCGTTCAAAGGTGGCGGAGCTGTGGCAATTTCTAGTCCCTCCCCTAAAATCATCACAACCTCGCCTTGGCGCGCTTCGCTTTTTCTTCTTCAACGCCCCCTGAGAAAGGCTTGCTTTGCCTTTTTTTTTCCTCTAGGAATTACTTTCTTCTTCTCGCTTCCCCCTCCTCCTTAAGTCTGAAGATAGCTTAGACTTGCACCTCTTTTTTCCCTCCTGATTTATTTTTTTTCTCCGCGCCCTTCTACTCAGAGAAGAGGCTTTTTTACCTGGGTTTTTTTTCTGGTTAGGTCAGACCGGTAGAATGACGGACAGTTTTTAAAGGTCCCCCCCCCCTTCCCCCCCTTTTTACAAGCGCTCTTCGGCGCGATGAGGTCTTTCGTGTTTTTCTTTGCCCCCCCCATGGTTTCGACAACACACCCTCGCTGAACGAAACTTTATCCCCTTCGTCTTGCCGGCCCAAAGACCATGCCATTCGGCCCCCTTCGAATTCCCTTTTTTCGGGCCTCAACATCTCTTTCCCGTTTCTGCCGAAGACGCAGGCCCCCTTCTCCCCTTGCCCTTTTTCGCTCTTTTCTTTACGGATCTCTTTCTTTTCTCTTTTTTAGTACATTCGACCTCTTCCCGGTTTTTGCAGGCTCCACCTGTACGTTTCGAAGTAAAGGTAGGATGATTTTTTTTCAAACTCCCCCTTTTCCATCCTCCCTTTTTTGTGGCTATGCAAGACGCCCCATTTTTTTTATTGGGGGGGGCGGGATTTTTTCTTTCAAGTCGCAAACCCGATTTTCTCTCCCTTGCCGTCTTCCCCTGACCAGAACCCCGTTTCCTGAGAACTCCCGGTGATGATCTCCCATTCCTGGTAGGGCCCCCCCTTTTGCATTCTTTTCCCTGTATCCAAGTTAAGACGGCCCCCCACCCTTTTTCCTTCGTCATATCCTACCAGCCGTTCCGGCTTGGGCCTTCTCGGTCGTCTCAATTGATACGTGGCTCCCCCCCTACGCGGCGTATACTTTTTCCAGTTGGCTTCTTATTCCACGCCAGTTTTAAGTTTTTTAAGCCGGCCTCAGCTTCTCTTCCCCCTCCTAAACCTCTTCGTACGCGCCTTTTCCTCGAGCGTCACCCCTTTCCCCCTAGTGATCTTTTGCGGATTGATCTCCGAGGGACTTCCCCTTTCCGCTTTTTGAGCGTATTCATAATCCCCTTCCCTTCTCCTCCTTTCGGCTTTTTCCTTCTTCTCCAGCGGTTGTTCAGCATGGTTTCCCGCACGGGATTTCCCCTTACGCGAACCCGACTGAGTTTTCCTTCAGCCCGTATCATCCCCTTTTTTCTGAACTTTTATGTTTCAGTAAGGATCCTTTCTCTTTTAGTTTGCGTTTCCCCAACCGCGCCGCCTCTTTTGACCAGACTATCCGACAACCTTTGCTTTTTTTGCTATTCGCCGGTTGTCTGTCCCCCTTCTCCCTGTTCTTCCACCTCGCGCTGGGTTCCCAGAAGTCTTTTCCCCCTCTCCCACTTTTTTTTTCTTTCTCGACTATGAACTGCGGGCCCCATCCTTTTCTGGGCCCCTAGGTTTGATGACCGCTTTCTCATATTTGACGACGGCGCAAGGTGTTCGATATTATCTCAGTCTGCGGGTTGGGTCACGCACAGTCCCAGCCCCATTTCTCTTCCCCGATTAAACATCGCTCGGAAATTGATGGATCCTCCCCTGCACTTGGTTTTTTACTCGGGGTGCCCCTGCCCTCTTTTTTATGCGTGTGATCACAATTTTTCTGCCCAAATTCCCTATCTTCTTTCAGAACGCCTCGGCGGATTTTCGGGACGTTGATTTTTTTCCTCCTCCCCAAGTTTTAGGCCGTCTCGGAGTCTCAAATTCGATTTTTTGTATTTGCCCCCGATTAGGCGATGTCCTCTTCGCGCGACTAGCGGAAATCGTTTGGCTCGGAATTTTCCCTTTTTTAGTCAGTCCCTTAGCAGCTGGAGTTAACGTCCGGTCCGTCCGGAAAGTTTCCATTGCCCCTTCTTTTTGCTGTTCGGATGAACAGGCTCCGAATACTCTCCCGACTCTGCATAATGCTTTTTCCTTTTTTTCCTAGGACCAGGTTTTGGTGATGTGGCAAGTTTCTTTCTCTCCCCTTCTTCCCCAGGCTTCCTCCAGACCCCGACATTCTTCTTCGACTACGCTGTTCGCACCGGCAGCGTTTTCGAAATTTTAGCGGTTTCTAGTTTTTTCTCCCGAATCGTATCGACGTGAAAGCGACACCTGCTTCGTCTTGAGAAGGAATAATCGGTGCGAGTCGGTCTACGAGAATTCCTTGTTCGTTTTCCTGCAGGTGATTAGCCTGCTGCACCTTTCCTTGCGTACTGAGAGCTTAATACAAATAGTGGATCAGCGCTCCGAGAAGGCCCTTTTTGTCCCCTTTTTTTTTTTTCCTCTTCCCCTGTTTTTCATCCGAGCGACCGCCCGATGTGGCGCCCGTCCCCTTTTCTTGAATCTCTCCTTTTTCCCTGGTCTTGTTTTCATGCCCGGAGGCACAGAACTTTTCGGTGGGGTCCGTTTTTTGCTCTGGCACCGACGAACCGATCGCTCTCCTTTTTCTAGTTTTCCTCTTCCCCGGTAGTCTCTTCCTTATTGCTTCCATTTCCCCTCCACACCTTCTCTTTCGCGACTCCTCGAGCGCGAGCGGCGGCTCCGTTTTTTGTTAATTCCTTCCTGAGCGCCTTGTCGTAGCCCTGATGTGCTTTTTGAGCGCGGTGACGAGCCTTCTCGATTTCCCCTTCCGATGCGTTCCTCGCGATTCTGGATCGTTGCCTTAGTCAGTGTTTTCTTCTCACTAGCAGTCGCTCTGGAGGCATGCTTTTTTGAAGCGTTCCTCCTTTTTTTTAGGCGACTCTTTTTTGATCGCAAAGTCGTTTTTTTTTTTAACTGCTCCTTCTTCTCCGAATGCGTGGGGTCTGCCCCTTCCGCCTGAGCGACCCCCTTGTTTGGGGTTCTCCTGAATATTCTCAACCTTTCCTGCTTAGGCCCCCGTTTTTTTTTTCGCAACAATTTTAGATCTTGGTGAGCGTTTTGAGTCCCTTCTTTTTCTTTTCATCCCCCCTCCGTTGTTGTGTTGATTCTTTTATTTTTTTCCCCTATCCCTCCCCTCTCCGTGATTTTTCTTCCCCTGACGTCTATTTTTTTTGTCTTTTTTTCATTCGCCCCCGAGCACGGGATCCTCTTCTTTCAAGGTCAACCCCACGCCCGTTCCTCCTATCTTTCCTCGCAGGTTCGGCAACGAGTTTCCCAGCCGTCCGTTGGGTCCCCTCTCTTCCTTTTCCTTCATAATTCATCCCAACTCTTCGTCCTTCCTCCTACGCTTCGCGGCGAGTGGGGTGGTCCCCCCCCTCCCCCCCTCAAATTTTCTCCGCGCGCATCGAGGAAGCTGCTGAGGACTTTTACCCGCCCCTTCACTTTGGTAAGAACCATGTTCGCAGAAATCGAAGATTACACCTTTCTTTCCCCCTTTAAGATGCAGTCTTTTATCGTCCCTTGCCTTGAGTTTTCTCCGGATCCGATGGCGCAAGACCTCTGACTTATGTTGACCCCTCTTTTTTTACTTCGACCCATTCATCGCGCCTTATTTAGCTTTTTTTTCAAGCCTTTCCCAAGTCTCTCCCCCCTTTTCTGCCTTCACACTTTCTCCTTTGCCGCCCCTTTTTACAACACACCTGGCCCAGAACTCTTTCTAAAGAACATGGGCGGTTTTTTCCTCGCCTTCCCTTCTGGGATGATCTAGGAATCGGTCCAGACGCCTTTTTTCTCTTTTTTTCTCGATTTTTTCAGGACTTTCGTCTTCGCAATCGGCGCTGGCCTTCGGTGTTTTTTCCAATCATTTTGGCGGCCTCGTACCTCCGAACAGCTTTTTCATTTCCCAATTACCTCAGGTGGTTCCTTTTCCCCAGCCCTGAACATTTTTGGTGGATTCAGGTCTTTGTATTTACCCCCATGGTTTTTAATATCGGCAAACGAAACTTTTAAACCCCCTTCCTTCTGCCTGTGATGAGTTTCGGGCCCCCCCCCCCCCTTCGACCTCACCGATCATTTGGATTGGCCCTTTGAATGGATAGTCTTTCTTTTTCCTCAATCCCGAAGGCAACCTCACCCTTTTTTCCCCCAATACCCTTGTTACTGCCTGGGTTTCCTTTTTTCCTTCCTGCCTCATGGGATTGGGCGGACAAACTATTTTTCCCCCCCCCTTCAAACTACTTACCCGGTGCTTTCAGGTCCCTTTCCCCGCTGATCTTTTTCCAACCCCTGACCGGAGCTTTCCTTTTTTTTTTCCCACTCCCCGAAGTTTCACCTCGATATTACGTCTCTCCACTACCCCCCCTTCTTGATCTCCTTTCCCCTTTCTTTTTTCTCCGACTTCCGGCGCGACCCGACTGGGTTTCAATTAATCAGTCAGGCCGCCTAGTCGTTCCGGAAGAACTTCTTCCTTCCCCTTCTTTTCTCATTTTTAAGTATCCCCCCCGAATGGAGACGTCTCCTTGGCACTCGGGAAGAGCCCAGACGGAGAGTCTTTTGGAGCCTTAATAATTAAACTCCCGGAGGAAAAGCCGATTTGTTTCACTTGATAGTAGGTATGATTTCCTTTTATTTGTGCACAACCTTCGACTCCTTTTCCTCTACTATACTGTCACCCCCCCCGTGAGCGTCTTGCTCTCTCTCCCGTCTTTGCCTCCTCTTTTTCACTTTGCCAGAAGCTCAACGAGCGCGGGCTCATATTTTTTTTTAACAATTTTCCCCCTTTTGTGTTGTTGGAGTGAGCTGTTCTCGACGCGCCCCATTCTGCCCCCCTTCGTGAGTCTTCCTATGGTGTAGGGAAGGTCGGTTCCTAGCCCCCCCTCCCTTCTGGTTTGGACGGATATTTCCCCTGCGCGATCGCTTCCTCCTTCACACTTCTTTTTTTTTCTTTTTTTACTATCCACCCCCCATCGCGTTTTCTGGTTCTTATTTACCTTTTCTCAGTGCCTGGGAGTCTTGGGTTTCGGGGTTGCACTTCCCTCTTTCTTGATCTCCCCTTCCTTCCACCAAACCGTTTTTTCCCGGAAAGTAGTCCCTCTGAGCCTCCATTGTCCTTTTTCTCGGGAAGTTTATTGAAGACGCCACTGTTCCTCCTTTTCTTTCCCCTGCGCCTACTCCAGAATCGTTCCCTCCTTCCCCGTCCACTTTTTGGTTGAGCTTTCCGCGTCGCCTCTCCCTTTGCTTTTTGGCGCTCCCGGCCTTTCCTAGGATGTTAGAGCAAAGAAGCTGGCGTTTTACCTAGTCTTCTTCCAAGTCTGTTATTGAGCCCTCGGTATTTTTCCGTAGACTTTCTTTTCCCCTTGATACTTACGCGAGGACCCTACCCCATCCGTAATTTGGTAGTTGAGATCGTCAAAGGATTGTCTTGCTTTCTGTTTCCCTGAACCCCTCCGAGGTCAAGATTCTTCACCGTCCCCTGTTCCTTCGGGCGTCCTTTCCTGTCGACGCTCAGCCCGGAAGCGGCGCGATCCTGTGTCTTTTTTTCTCGTTCAATTCGTAGTTGGGTTCAAGCCGTTTTTAACCCCCCCCCCTTTCTTGCCTTGTCTTGAAGAAGTTGACTACACCACGCGGTTATGGTCTTCTCCTTTTGTTTTTCCTTTGAAGTCTTTTTTCCCTTGTACGTCTCCTTCCAGGTGAAGCTTGCCATTTTTCCCGTGTCCTCTTCAAGTAACCTCGTCCTGAGAAGCGCCCCTTTCTTCGAAGCTTCCTTTTCGCCTTTTCTTCCCGAGCGCCCCGTTTCAGCAGTCTCTTGTCTCCCTCCCACCCCTTTTTTCGCATTTTTTTAAGTGTCTTTCTTGGGAAGGAAGCGTGTTCGAAGTTCATGGTGATCGCGTTGGGAATGATTTCGTTTCATTCCCCTGAAGTTGAGATTGTTCTTTCCCTTCTTTTTCATTTTTCTTTTCTAGTCTGTATTTACAATCGCGTCAGGCCTCCTTGACTTTTTCTTAGTCCTTCCTTTAAGTTCGCCACTAGTGTGCGCTTTTTTTT
>Ga0179593_1446501_pt1 | contig 15185 bp, 15 predicted proteins | sample CZODoug2_1_08_16_FD_185931 | JGI IMG/M metagenome (GOLD analysis project Ga0179593, IMG submission 185931) | Vadose zone soil fungal communities from Angelo Coast Range Reserve, California, USA - CZODoug2_1_08_16fungal (PacBio error correction) | ecosystem: Environmental > Terrestrial > Soil >... | reverse complement strand
CACCCCCTTTTTTCTACCTCTTCGCCTTTTTCGACGTGTCTGCTTTGCGGTTCTTTTTTCTGCGCCGTACAGTCCGTACTCCCTTTGAATTCGCCAGTCAGGGGCGTCCTGCCGGCTTGCCTTTTTTGCCACGTCCCGTCTGTCTCTTGTGTTTTCCTTTGAAGCGACCCTCTGAGTCAACCAATCGGGGTTTTGCTTCGTTCGTTCTGACCGCCGGTTGCGTTCGTGCTGTCCCCCTCCCCCCCTTTTGACACCTACCGAGGTGCACGACCCGGGGATTGTTTTGCTTTTATTTTTTATTTTCCGGCCTTTTTTTCCTTGTCCCCCTTTTAGGGTTCCATTTTCTTGTTTGTGCAGTCTATGATCCTTGGCGTTGGAGATTTTTCCTTCCCTTTTTTCGATCCTGCGTGCTGCTCGATATCTCTCTTTATACTCCTCCTTTTATTTTGTTTTTTTTTTGGGACTATGATCGAGAACCCACCCTGTTTTGCAGGAGCGTCGCGTGGGTTCCCCCCCTCCCCTCTTCCAACTTCTCCAATTGCCCCCTTCCTCCCATGTGAAGGCCTGGTTTTTTTTCCCTTCTCGGGCGGGCATTTTGGAAGACCGCCATCAGCCCCCCCTTGGTGTTTTCATTTCTTCAAAATTTCGAGTGCGGTCCCACCCCGCTTTTTTTTTTTGGTACAGACACGTCCCCGGCGTCCCCTTTGCTTTTTGTGGGACGCTTGAATGTTGGAGCGGGTTCATGGATGCTTTGGTTGTCTTTCCCGGCCGTTCGTCGGACACTTCAAAGGCGATCTTGCTGCCTTGTTTTTGCTACGATTTTTCCATGCGCAGTTCAGCACCTGCGGGTTTTCCAAACAGTGACCGACCCACTTCTCCCATGTATTTTTTCTATCGATCCTCCCGGGAGCCCGTTTTTCCATTTGGAACCCCTTTTTCCGGGCCTTAACGCCCATTGTTGCGTTATGCAAGTACCTGTTTCTTGGGTCTTTCAAGGAAAACTTTTTCTCCTGCATCACTTTGCTTCCGGGACAAATCGACCCCGTGCAATCGGGACACGCTCCTCTACAGGTCGCGGCGAAGGAACGACTCGTTCCGACCATTTTTTTTTTAAAGGCGATTTACCTGGGTTGGGGTTTAGGGAATCACGGTTTGCCGCTCCGACCCCCGGAGCCGCACTCCTAAGCAGTGTCACGACCGTTGGGTCGATTGCGTCACGTCTGGCCGTCAAAGATCCCAGAAAGGCCGCGTCTTGCCACTCACCCTGTCTCAGTGTTCCCATTCCGAAAGTAGGACATGCAAGCTTCCATGCTCCAGATCGAGGGTTTTTTGAGCTCCACTTTTCCTTTCGTCTCCCCAACGCGTATGTTCTACCCAGTACAGCCTTAGAGACTTCGACTGGGAACCTGACTTGCTTTTTTAAGGGAATCTTTTCCGGGGGGCGCTTACAGGCTTCAAGTCATCACCGACCCTTAATCTTATTGGCCAACTGCCCCCGGTCTCTCCTTTTCCCCTTTCAAGTTTCCGATTGACCTCGCGGAGTTCCGCTCCAGGCTGAATCCCTGTTTTTGCGCGTACGGTCCCTTCGAGGCCTACTCACCACCCCATTGATTTAACCCTGCCGGAACCCTCCGTCCCAGGAACCCCAAGGTTCCGGATCCTCTCTTTCCCCCATTTTGGTTTTTTTTTAAGGCACCCTCTTTTCCTTTCCATTGTCTTCTCAGAAGGTTGCCCACCCCTGGTGCTCTTTCCGCCCGGCCACCCCAGAGGGACGCGGGTCCTGTCCAGCATGGGGGCCGGGCCTTGCTGCCTGAATCTTGACAGTCAGCGCTTGGTTCGGGCCCTTTCCGACTGGGATTGTGCGGGGCTTTATCAGACACCCTCGCTCGGATTCGGCACCCCCCCTCCCCCCCGAGTCCTCGAGTTTTGTTCCCCGTCCCCAAGGGCAATGGCCTTGGTAGGCCTACTGACTGGCTGCCCATGTTGCGTTTTTTTTTTTTGTCCCAGGCCTGCACTTATACCCTTTTTTTTTTTTTTTTTGTTGCATCCCCCTGCAAATTCTTTTTTTTTTGTCTTTTTCAAGGTCCGGTTCTATTGATAGGCGGTTCAACTTTGGGATTTTCATAAACCGATGATATTTTTCCTGTGTTAGCTACCCCCCAAAAAACCCAACCCCAAACCAAAACACCCCAAAACAACCCACAACCCCCCACAAAAAATCACAAAACAAAAACAAAAAACCCCACCCACAAAAAACACCAGTTTCTGAAGCACTCTGTCACTTTTCTCCCCCCCTCGGTTTTCCCATGCACAGGGCTGGTTCTGGTTGTCTTTTTTTCCAGCGTTAGGTATGTTTCACGCTTTTTTTTTGGCCCTTTTTTCATCGACAACTGCCAGTGTTCCTCGATGCTGCCGCCCGGGTCCTGCTTGCCCGGTGGTCTTTACATGTTTGTTTTTTCACGCAGCTCCCCCCCCGCCCGTCTACAGGACCCGGTTGCTCCCCCGTTTTTCACAAGGGCGTTCTTGAAGGCGTTCAGCCCGTGCCTTCTGCACATTTGGTTTTTTTTCCCGGCTACCCAGTTATTGTGAAATTAACTCCCGCAGCGTGCTTTCGGTCTTTTCTATGGTTCCCCCCCGTTTCCTTCCGCCCCGTTACTCAGGGGATGACCAGAGGACCGTTTTTTCCCTTCCTTCGGCGACTGTTTTCTTTTACTCGGTCCCTTGTAAGGTTAGGTGCACGAGAACTTCTTTTTCCTTCTAATTTCTCTCCCCTGGAAAACGTCACTGGACCTTTCCCCCTGCCGTCCTCGTGGAGGGGCTCTTCCTCCTCCCGTCGTGGTGGGGAAGATTAGATTTTTTCGGCGAATCTTGACACGCCTTTTCCTTGACCTTCGGTCTTTTGTTTCCCCCAGTCTCCCTTTTCTCCACTGCAGGCACTTCTGCCGGCTATTTATCTTTTTGAGTAGGAAAAAGCGTTTCCTTTCCGTCTTGTCCAGGTCCCTGAATCTTCTTCTGATCGTTGCCAAACGGGAGTCCTTTCTTTCCGTCACGCTGGTGAGGCTCTCCCCCTTGAGGCCCTGCTTTGAGGCCCCCGACGCAGTCTCTGTTATTCTCTTGTGTTCCGTATCTTGAAACCTTGTTTTTTTCCCTGGCTCCGTCACTTTTTTCCCTTTCTTGGTGGATTCGGCGTTCAGAAATGTGCCCGGCCGAGAAGCTCTTGATACCTTTTTACTTCCCTCCGATTTCACTCGCAGACCGTAGACGGCTGGGGCCTCCTCTCCCTTCCTTCCGATCCTTTACGTGCCCACGGTTCCTCTTTCGACTCCCCATGCTTTTTTCACTAATCTCTTTTTTGTTGTCTCTCTTTGGATTGCGGGTGTCCTCTTCCGTTGTTCACGTTCCAGGATCGGGGCGCGCCGGGGTTCCCCCCTCTTCGATTGTCTGAGCGGGCTGTTAGGCGTTGCCGGTTCCTTTTGGGCTTTTCAGGGAGTGCTTTGGCCAACCGGCGTTTGTTCGAGGCAGGTTCCCCGGTATCCTCTTGGAGAAGTCCCCCCGTTCCTGTTGTTTTTCTTGGGATCGGCATTCGTTTTTACTGGCGTCGTGTTTTATTCTTGCGGGACACTCGCCTTTGGCTTTCGTTCTTTTCGGGGGCGACCTTTTTCGGCGGTTGCCCGTTCCGAGCAAGCTTTTCCGAGCCCCCGTGGTTGGTTCCCCCGATTTTCTTTCTGTTTTTCCCGTGAAGTTCGGCCAGATTTGGTTGTTTCTTTTTTCACTCTTGTCGGTGCCTGGCTGTCCGCGTTGCCGATCCCCCTGCCCGTCTTCACCCACGGAACTTAGTCCAGATGTTTCCCTCGTTTTCGCCGTCGGAAGGTTCGTTCAAGCTTGTTATTCCCTTTGAGAAAGGTCCCCCCCCCTTTTCTCCAGCGCCTTTTTTTTTTATCGTACTTTCTTTTGTCCGCCCTTCGAAGAGGCGGTAGTTCTTTCCTTTCTCTTCTCCGCCCGTGATGCCGTTTTGTGGACCTTTCCTCGGGCGTGCCCATGTTTTCAGCCTTTCCGCAGATCGAGTATTTTTTCCTTTTTTTTGTTCCCGCTGAGTTGTCTCCGTTCTGCATGTTCCCTTCGTGGCTTTCGGTTACGCCTTCTTTCCTGCCAACCCTCTCCTTTCCCTTGGGCACAAAGCACAGTCATTTTTAGCAAGCGGGGCTGTAGCGGTGCGTGCTTTCCCTAAACCATTTGCGTTCCCCTCTTTCGTTTCTTTACTTGCTGTGCCCAGCAGCGGCATTTTTTGACATTTTTTTGGGTCGATGACAGCCGTCGTGTTTGTTGACATTTGGCCATTTTCGCGGCCCCCCCTCCCCAGGCCTTGGCTTGTTTCCCTCTCTTAAAAAAGAGTTTTTTTTTTTTCTCCTTTGTTCTTTAGAATTGCTTTTTTTTTGCGTTTCTGTTTTTTGTTTTTGCCCTTTGTGCGCACCTCCCAGTTGAACGCCGCCCCCTTTCCCACGACCTTTACACCCTTCCACCGCAATTTCCCTTTTTTACCTTCAAACGGTCGAAAGCCGGCCATTTTTCCTCAGGGCCAACTCTTTTTTTTCTTCTTTTTAGAGGTGACCGGTCAGTGTACTTTTGATTTCTCGCATGACGGGTGACGGGGTTTTTTGGCGGGCAGATCAGCTATCTTTTTTATTTTTTGAGGTTTTCTGCTTCCCCTTTCAGTGCACTCCGCCCGCTCAGTCGGTTATAATCGTGTTTTTTTTTCGAAGAACGGACCGTTTGTCTTTTTTCCCACCGTTGGGCGGTTGCTAGTTTTGGGGCTCGCCCCTTTTTGTCCCCGAAACCTTCCGCTTCTTTTTTTTCGTTGATAGGTTTTCCACCACGTCGGGATTTTCGTCCACCAATTTTGCAAACTCGGTCCTTTTCCGAATTGGTCCCCGTTCCCCCTTCTCATTCCGGTTGTTTTCGACCTCCCTTTCTTTTTTGGACGTCTGCTGCAGGAGGTCGCTGTGTTCGACTCTCAAGCCGATTTCCCCCCCCTTTCCCCTCTTTTCTGGTCTAAGTTTTGCGTTGGTTCTTATGCTTTCTTTTCCTTTTCCCTTGTGTCCTTTTGTACCTCCAAGCGGGCATGTCAGAGTGCAGGTGTAGACGTGTCTGTTCCTTCCTTTTTTTCTTCAAAAATTCCGGCTTCTTTTTCGCCACCGTCGCTGTTTTTTTTTTCTTTTCGTCGCCCTCTGAAGCTTTTTCGGTCTGTTATTTTTCCGAAGTCGACCCCTTTCCCCCACTATTCCCCCGGGGTTTACGTGTTTTTCCTTCGTCCCTTTGCGGATTTTGTTCTGCTTGGAGTCACCCTTTTTTTCCCACCCCCCTTCGACCAGTGTTTTTTCGTCTTGAAAAAAGGCTGCTGGCCTGTGGGGGGGGGGGGGGGTGTCTTCTATCTTTGCATTTTTTTTTCTACCCGTTTCTTCCCCATCGACGTTCGACCGCTTTCCGTTTCGATTTTTTTCATTTTGGACTGTTCCTTTCAGGCGTAGACGTTGATTCCCCGGTTGACGGGTCGTTTTGGTCCGTTTTTTTTGCAGCGTTGCTGGCTTCCCGTCGGCCCCAAGTGCAATTGCTGCTACCCCCCTTTTCTCTTTCCGCACTGTTTACCCTCTGCCTCTTTTTTTTTTCGTCTCCCTTTCACACCCCCTTTTCCCTCCCCCGGGACTTACTTTTTTTCTTCTTTTCCTCGACCCTGTTCGAGCTTCGTGTCGGCCTGTGCCCGTTTTTTCTTTTGTTTGCTTCGTCAGGACCACTCTCATCTCCGGCTTCGTGCTTCCGGAATTTTTTTTTCCGGCGGTTTCCGCATTTTTCACTTATTTGTCCCCCCCCCTCGTACCTTCGATCCTGGTTTTTTTTACTAGTTTACCACCCTTTCCTTTCGCTTTGATCAAGAAGAACGCTCTCCTTTTCCCCATTCTCTCACATGACCCTCTTTCCCGGTACCCGTTCTTTTTTTTTCCGGTATTTTCTCCGGTGCCTGCTTCGGTCACTGTTTAGTTTTTTCCATGTTCCCTTATGAAGGGCGACACTGTCGTTTTTCTTCTCGACTTTCCCTTGCTTGTCTCTTCTCTTCTCTATTCTTTGACTCCTCCCCTCGGTTGTTTTTTGTTTTCTTTGCTTCGATCCCCATCCCTTACCCTGTCATGTCTTGATTCACCTTCCCCACCTTCCCATTGATGCCCTGCCCCACAATTTCCAACATTTTTTCTTTTTTTTCCAAGGTGAAAGAGGGCTGGACCCCACCTCGAGTTCTCCTGCGCGCTCGGACAAGTGCTTGTAAGTGGGACCTCCTTTTTTTTTCTTTCTCGGACCTTTGTCTTTTCCCGCGGCGGCTGCTCTCTTGAAGCACGGCGTCCCCTGGATTGGGTTTTTTTTTTTTTTATTTTGTGGCTGCTTCCTGGATTTCCCTCCTCGGTTCCGTCCCCTGCTGCCGGCGATTGAAATGCTCTCCTTTTTCCTTGCGGACTCCGCTTGCGTCCCGAGCTGCCATTTCCCAATCCTAACACCGATAGGACCCCATGATTTTTCCCCTCCTTCGCTCTAACCTTGTTTTAGTCCCTTTTGTTTCACGATTCCGTGACGACCCGTCCCTCTTTCCTTCCTGTCAAAGTTTCTCTTTCCCGCCCCAAAATTTTATGTCTTTTTGGCCCCCCAATTGAAACCTTTTTGACTACCGTATACTGCTGGCTCAACTTTGACATTCGGCCGTTAACACATCTCTCTTTTTTGTTCCATCCACGCTCCGAATCCATCCGTCGGGCAACACCATCGGCCGGACGCTCTTTTTTGTGATTTTTTTCCTGAAGGGTGACTGGGTCCTTTCCTCTCCAGGCCTTCCCATTTTTGTCTTTTTTCGGTTCGCCACTCGCTTGTAGACCTCCAGCTGGTCAAGGTTGTGTCCAGACTTTTCCCATCAGGGTTCCTCCTTTTTGTCGACATGACCCAATTTCTTTCCTTAACCGAAGTAGGAGGGTCTCTTTTCCCCCTTCCTGCCAGTGCTTTTGATGGATTTTTTTCTGTTTTTTTTTCTCTACGATTTTGTTTTGACTCGTGGCTGATTTTCCCCCTTTCTTTTCCGCTACCCTCCCGGGGAACTTCGGGACTCCGCTCTTTTTATTTCCCTCTTTGCGTCCCGTTTTTCCGCATCGGGTGACTCCTCTTGCCTCTTTTGAATCTACGGCCGCTCAAACGAGTCTTCCAGTCACCCCCAGGCTTGTCTGACGCGGCGTGGTCCTCCCTTGACTTCCCACACATAGGGCTGCCCATTCTTCTCATTACACACCCCCCTGCTTTACCTTTCAAGAAAGAGTTGACCTGTCCACACAATTTTTTTTTTTCTTGCCATCTACAGTGTTTTTTCATTTTGCGTGTTTTCCGATTCCATTCCCTAGCGATTGTCCCCCTGCAGCAATTTTCCGCAACCCTTGTTTTTCGAGTTGTCGCTTTTTCCTGGTTCTCCCCCCTTCTCCATGATTTTTTAAAGTTTCCCTTCCTTGGCAATGTTTTTCTCCCCCCCCGTTATCGAACCGGGTCGTGTACTTCCTTTGGTTGTGCACATTGGGTTTATTTCTTTTCTTTGGCTTTTCCCTCTACCTCCACTTCTAGGCGTGATCGTTCTTCCAAACAACCCGCACGCCCCAAGTTACTCGTTTCACCCTTTCCATGTGTTTCTCCATCCGAGAAGGACCCCCCTTCCGTGTGAGGAGCATGCCTTTTTTCTATCTGAAAGGTTCTGTTTTTCTTCATATACTCTTTGCAACTTCGCTTTTTTTGCGTTTTTTCCTTTTCGTTCTTTCCCAGGCTGGGATGTTCCTGTTTGCTTCAATACACGCTCTTTTCTCCTTTCTTTTTCCTCCAAGTCGAAGGCCCCCCCCCGACCGGTTCCACTTCCTTTCTTTTGCCGTTTTCCATTCAGTTTCTGTCCCTTCTCTCCTGGCGGGCCTTTCCACCCCTTAAGGGACTTGGTAATTAACAAATTCCTCCCAGTGTATGACGATTTCCTGACCTTCCTGTCTTCTTTTCGTATTCTTACCATGGCGGCGACTTCTCCCTAATTCCCGCTACTTATCTTTTAACGGTGTGCTTGTGCCGTGGGGGTAATTGTTTTTCTCTTTTCCTTTTGATTTTTCACTGCGTCCTTTTTTTTTTTTTTCACATTTTTCGCCGGCCTATAACTAGGCTACCCGTTTTTTCTGTGAATTCCCCTGGAGGTCGGCATTTCGGGATTTCTCTGTTTCCCTCCCCTTTTTGCCGCCGGTCCACCCTTGCTTCTTGACTTTTGAGGTTTTATAAATAGCCTTGCCATTATGTTGGAGGCACACGTCCCTTCCCGAGAGAACGCTTGGTTATTTCTCGGGTTGCTATGGGCTTTTCTCGCTTCTTTTTCTCCCGTCCTGGACCCCCCGTTTTATTTTGTCCTCTCCCCTCTCACCTCGCCTCCCCCTCGTTTTGAAGAAGGGTCGGGCACTTTGCTCGTTCCGACTCCCCCTTTTTTTTTCCTTTGAACTCCTTCTTTTTGACACCTCTGGATTGACCCAAATTTCCTTTCACTTGGGAGAAATTCACTACCGCTTTGTTGCCACCGAGTTTTCTGCAAGCTGGTGCTCTTCTGTTTCCTTCTTTGTTATCACGACATCTTTTTTTTTGTCATCGAGACCAACTTTTTCTTGTTGGGGGATTTCTCTTTTCCACCCTTGTGTTGGCTGCTCTTTTGAAGCCCTTTCCTTTCATTTTTTCCCTTTTAACGGATGTCCCACCTCCGTGGAGGAAGGTGTGGGGTTTCCTCGGATAAAGTTTCTTTCTCTCCTTCACGCGTTTTGGTCTGCTTTTTTTTTTTTTTTTTTTCCGCCTTTTGAGTAAGCCTCTCAGCTTATCCTCCGTTTTGGCCCCTGGCTCCTTAGTCCGACCTGTCTTTTTTTTTTTGGAATTTTCTCCCGGTGGATCTTCCTTTATCGTTTCCCCTTGGTACTGTCATCTAATTCTGCCTTCTCTTTTCCTCCTGTTGTTTGTTTTCATAGTCTTCGTAGTGGGATGAACGTCTGTTTTTCAATTTTTTTTTTTTCCCCTTTTCTTTTTTCTTTTCCCCCGTAACGTTTTCTTCCTCTTTTTTTTTGAGCGGAACTTCCTTTCTTATAGGTCTTCCCCCTTTTGTTCCTGAGGGTGCACTATCCCCCTTTTCCGGGCGAGCAGGTTGCCCCGTTCTTTTCCTAGTGTGGCTGTTTTTTATTTCCTCAACCTTCTTTTTTTTTCCTTCGTTCTTTTTTTCTTGAGTTTAGGGATCCCTTCGTCGTTTGAGCAGAAGTATGGTATGTGCGTTACCTTTTTTTTCCCCTTCTGAACTTTGGCTCGTTTCGGAGCATTTCTCTCCTTCCCTTGTACGCGCCAGCTTTTCCTTCTTTTACGTGGTTGAAGGCCCGCTTTCCCGTTCCCTGTTTTTTGGCGTTCTTAGCTTGGCCTTCCCTTTTCGTCGCGTCTTCTTTCTTGCCTTTACACTTTGAAAGTCTCCCCAACTACGTTCTTCTCTGTCGATTCCCTTTTTCTTCCTTTTCTAAAGGGACTTTTTTCTTTCCTTCTACGGATTGAAACAGTTGTTACCAGCTCACCCCTCTCCCCCCCGTTTTTGGTGGCGTTTTTCCTTTCCCCTCCCCCCTTGCTCTGCTCGTCTTTTCTTTCCTTGGTAACCTAGTTGAAATCCCCCTTCCGGAAGGAGTCTTGCGTTTTCCCCCCCCTCTCCAGCCGAAGCTATTCGTCGAATTCACCGACTTTCCTTTCAGGGTGGAGGATTTTTTTTTTTTTTATTTAAGATGTCGCGTTTGCCTCTTCGCCGCTTAAAAATCCCCCCCCCCCCTTTTCCAGGGCCCCCCTGTACTCAATGTTTTTCTTTTTTGAGTGATTTCATGCCCTCAGGCTGTTTAAAGCAAGGCCCACTCTTCTTTTTTTGGTCGTCGTTTTAAGAAGTCCTTCCCCTTGACTTAGGTTTCTGTTACCCTCTTTTCCTTTCTTTTTTTTCCGGGGAAATAGTCTTCTTCGGCCTCCATGAATGGGCTTTCCTCTATTGAGGGAATTTCCCTTCGTTTCTTTTTTTTTTGCGAGTTTGGACCTTCGGACCCTTTCTGCCCTTTAGTAACATCCCTTTTTCCTGATCACGGCTTTACCTTCCAATAGCTCTTTCCTACAAATTTTTTTTTTTACTCCCTTCCAGCGGGGTCCCTCCCATCCACTTGATGGAAGTCTGCTTCTCCCCCCCCTTGGGCAGGTCGTGAGTCCCTGAGTCCGTGCTTTTTTTTTTTTTGAGATCTTTTTTTCTCCTCCGCTTCTTTGAAGGGTTGTGGCTGTGTATCTGTTTTCCCCCTCCCATCGACTGAATTTTCTCTTCCTATTGATTCCCGAAGTCCTCTCGTGTGAGATCCCTCCCCCTCATGTTTCGTCTTGTGACTTACCACTTTGGTGGAGAGGTGTCCTCCACGAATCGACTTTTTTTTTTTTTTTTCCGTTCCTTTTTTCATTTTCGTTGGGGGACCTTCTCGGGCTCGCCCCAAGTTGGCCTCCCCTCCGTTTTGGCCGAACGGTAGTTCTCTTTCGCCTTACCTTCCTTTTTTTTGAGGCAGCTTTTTGCTTTTCGTTTCAGGATGGTTTTTCGTCCTGCTGCTTTTCGGCGACCCTGCCGATTTCCTCCTGGTTCCAGGCTTTTTTGTCTCTTTTTTTCTTTTTTAGTTGATGTCCCCCCCCCCCTCGTTCTTTTAAGTCTCACGATTCCTTGCCCCCGGAACTCTGGTCCCCAAGTACCCTCTGGAAGGTTCGTCTCCTGTATAGGTCGGATGCTTGTTGTTCCCTCGCGAGTTCCACATTTTCGCTGTCGAGTTCAATGCCTCTTCCGTGAATGACCTGGTCCCTTGCCCTTTCGTCCCTCCTTTTTTTCCTGCCGAGGAATGGTCCGTGTCCCTTCTATGAGCTCCTTTATTTGCTTGTGACTTCCCCCCTTGGCAAATGTCTGACCCCCTCTCCCCCGGGCCCGGTACCCCTCTTCGTTTGCCCTTTAGCTTTCGGTTTTTCTTTCCACACTCGGGAAGTTTTTCTTCTGCTGTCTTCGATTCTTTTGCGCCCTTCCTTCCTCCGGCGGGCGATTGGGCCGCCTCCTTTTTTTCCCCAGGCCCTTTTGTGCCGGGAGTCAACTTTCCTTTCTTTCTGTTCTTCTTTTCTCGCCAACCTGGGGGCGTATTCTCGTCTTTTTTTTCCCCCCACCCTTTAAAAGTATCCGTTTTTAGGTTCTTTCTGGCGTTGTCGGCCTTTTCCCTTTCCCCGTGTTTCCTCTCTTACTATGAACATCTTCCTGGCCTTATTCGATCATCCCCCAGGGCTGCCCTGTTGCAGACGTTTTACTTAATTCCCGTCTTTTCAGACCCAGAGGTCCCTTCATGTCTTCCCACATCGGGGGACTCATAGTTAGTAGAATCCTGTCGTGCTTTTCCTCCTTACCTTTTTTCTCCACGAGGCCCCCTTTCCTTTTTTTCCTCCCTCCCGTTATTATAATTCTTTCCCTTATGTCAATTGTTTTGTCTTCTCATTCTTGTTTTTGGACTGTAGATCCTTCTTTTGGGTTTTCCTTTTTTTTTACTTTGACTTCCTGAGTTTTTTCCATCCCCCGATTACTTCCCTTTCCTCCCCCTCCCTCGTTTGTTGTTGTTTGTCTATGCCCCTTAGTCCCCCAATGCAGTGCCCCTGGCTTTTTCTTTTCACCTAGACCCACGACAGTTTCTATTCCCCCCCCCCTACAAGACCATCTCAGGACTTTAAACCTTTTCCTCTTTCGTTTTCACCACTTTCCCTCGGGTACTCCAGACGGGCCCTCCCCCTCTTTTCCTTCGTGGTAAGGGCACCCCTTTTCTGAGTTGGCTTGACCGTTTTTTTTCAATGACTTCATTACTTACTGTGAAACATGAGTCCCCCTCTTAGTGCGGTGGTTCGTTTTTTCGTTCATGCTTTACAGGGTCCCTTTGTGTGGACCCGGGCGGATTCCCAAGGCTCTTCCCACCCACCCCCTCAGAGGGTCTATCCTGTTTGAATTGGGCCCGTCTTCCACCTGCCCGTTCTTTTTTCGATTGGATTCCTCTTCCCCCCTCCTGCTCGGCTTTTTTTTCTTCTTTGCAAGGGCAACGACGTTCCTTCAAAGTCCGACATTCTCTTTCCCCATGCGGGCGGCTTAGTGACCTGGTGAGAACTTGGTCCCAGGGTTGACCGGTTTACGTTCTTAACACGTTCTCCAGGACTACCTCCGTTTTTTTGCGGTACTCTCGGGTTATCCTCCAGTGAAAATTCATTGCCTACCCCCCCCCCTTCCCTCCTTTGCTGGATGAAACCGGACCCCCAGAGCCTTTTCCACTCCTGGACTCCGTTTCAAGACGATGGGGTCCGACTCGACGTACTTCCTTCGTTTTACGGCCCTCTCCCCCTGGTTTGGGTCCGCATCCAGTTTTCCGCTGCCTCTCATTGACAGCGATTCCCCCTCCCGGTCGCAAGCGGGCCTGCCCTGGTCAAGTTGCTCCCCGCTTTTTGTCCCCCCCCCTATACCGCCCGCTCTTTTCGACAAGAACCCCGTTTTCCTTTTTTTCCCAAAGCGAAACTCCTTCTGGCCGTTCACTTGTGCAACTTTTCTTGCCCATTTGCGAGGCTGAAGCATGTAGAGATGAAGCATTTTTTTCCCTAATTTTGCTTTTCCTTTATCGACTTGCCAGTACCGGTCCCCAACTGATCCCTCGTTCACCCCCTTGGATATGGTACCTTCCTGATGGAGTTCGATTCTTTTCCACTGACCCCCCCCCCCCCCCTTCCCCTTTCCTGTTTTCCTACCCCTACCCGGAAATCTACGGGTTTCCTCCCCCCCCACCCATTCACCCCTTTGTTCGAGGCCCCATGAAAACCCCCAACAGCCTTGGCTATGAAAGACACCCATTCAAACCTCCCAGCCTATTCCAGATTGTGTACGACCCCTCTGCGCCCCCCGACAGCTTTCGTTTCTTTTTTTCCCTACCCCACCCCCCCTTCTTATCTTTCCATGGCCGAACTCTTCCCCCCCTGTTCACTGTCTTCCCTTTCGAGGTTTTCTCCCCCTTTGGAGAGAACACTCTCCTTCCAATAGCGCAACTTCCCCCCCTCTGCCAGGTTAGGAAACCCAACCTGGGTGCGTTCTAGGTTTTTCACAAGTTTTGCGCACTTTTTTGCCGGAAGAGGATTTGCTTGGCTTTTTTCTCCACGCAGAGAACCCTTTTTCCCTTTTTCCCCCCTTCGGTCGCTTTTGTTCAAGGGCGCGATTTTTCCATTGTATTACCGTACCGACCCCCTCGTTTTCATTTCTGCGGTGGGGTTCCCTCCCGCGCAAACCTGGGCCAATCCCTTCTCCCTCCTTTGTACCAGGCACGGTAAATGCGTTCATTTTTAGGGAACTGACCATTATTTGATTGATCATTTCCCTCCCTGGTTTAGTTCCAGGTGGGTCCTTTTCCCTCCCCATGGATCATTTTGGCGTGGAAAGAGTGTTCGTATCTTTGGAGGCGGCGTTGCCGACATCTTGGCCTTGGTCAGTTACCGCCGACCCGGGTTTTCTCCTGTTTGTTCCCTCCCAACCAACTTCGTCCCCGATTTTTCCAACCTTATGCCTCTCGTTCCCCCCCTTCAAGGATTTTTGAGTTCGTAGAACGACTCGTGGGTTCATTTAACACATCTACCGGTCCGTAATCACGAACCCCCCTGACCGCCGCGTTTTCCCCCCCCCCTGTAGATGCATTCCCCCCTCCTAAAGGGGTCTATGGGGATTGACCTTTATGTGGAGCGTCCACTGCAACTCTACATGCCCCCTGATTAGAAGTGTCAACGTTTTTTTTTTTTTCTTCTTTCCCCTTTTTACTGTCAAGGTCCGGTCATTGTAGCCTTTTGGCTTTTGCTTGTTTACCCCGCCATGAAGATGAAAAATTGATTTTCTCTCTTCCTCTCATCCGTTATGACATATCAAGCATATTTTCTTCCTAGGATTTCCTTTTTTTTTTTTCCCCGACATAGGCAATTAGTCGGCTTTTCCCCCCCCAGAGTAGCCATAATTTACTTAGAAATCCCCCTTTCCCACTCTCCTTTTTTTTTGTCTTCCAACCTTCCCCCAGTGTACTCGGGGGGGGACTGCATTTTTTGAGTGGTTCTTGGTGTACTTCTTTTCTCCGTTTCTCTAGTTTATGCCCCCTACCTTTGATAAATACAGCCCTCTTCCTTCTTTTGCCCTTCAGTCAAGACCTCTTTTTTCTTCCTTTTTTGGCCCCCCTGCTAGGGCTCAAGGAGGGTACTTTTACCATACTTTTTGGCTGTTTTCCCCCTTTTCCGCTCTTCTCAAGGAAAGCGTTCCCCTCCTTCCTCCCGTTCTCTTGAAAATTGGGTTTCCGTTCCTTTTCCTCTCACGACGTGAGGTCTGGGCCTCTATCTGTATCACCCTTTTTTGTTTTACTTTTAGGTCCTCCCCTTGCTTTCGTGAGACTCCGACTCCCCTCTTGAGACGCAAGAGGTTGACGCACATATTCCCGGTGAGGAATTTTGGTGCAGCTCTTTTTTTTTTTTCTTTTCTCCCTTTTTAATGCTCGCCCTCTCCTTGTTCCTTTTAGCCATTTGTTTTTTTCAGCATGAGTTGAATTTTTTTCCGCTAAACTTCTTGACTCACGACTTACTCCCCCTTTTTTCCGTATGACGGTTTTGATTTTTTCCGTTCCTCGGGCCGTGGATGACACAGATCGTTTTTCCGTTTTTTGTCGTTCTCAAGAAAAGAATTTTTTCTCTTTTCCTCTCCTCCTTTTTGTTTTTTTGTTGATTCCTCATTCTGCGGGGTCTTCTCTTTTTTCCTTTTTTTAAATCTTTTTCTTGGAATGCGCCCTCCTTCTTCCCCTTTTCTTTCTCTTTCTGAGCTGTCTTATTCGTCCCTGTAAGGTATTAATCATTTTTTTTTCTTGTCTTATTAGAGGAATCTTGAGGTCACCTTCTGTTCCCACCTTCTGGACTCTGAAAAAGGGTCCCCCTTCTTTCTAGTGGGAAGGACCAAAAGTTCCTCCCCCCCTTCTTTTTTTTTTTCGGTATAGGAGTATGTCTACGTCGGTCGTATTTTTTTTAGTCCCCCAGTG
>Ga0179593_1421219_pt1 | contig 15185 bp, 28 predicted proteins | sample CZODoug2_1_08_16_FD_185931 | JGI IMG/M metagenome (GOLD analysis project Ga0179593, IMG submission 185931) | Vadose zone soil fungal communities from Angelo Coast Range Reserve, California, USA - CZODoug2_1_08_16fungal (PacBio error correction) | ecosystem: Environmental > Terrestrial > Soil >... | reverse complement strand
CCTCTGATTTCTCTGCCTTTTCCCCCCTCTCCCGCCGGTTTCATCGGTTGTGCGTTGATCGCTCTTGAAAATTCTAAGCCCCCGTTCCCTTGGGGATCGGTTGGGTTTAACTACTGAGGAAAACTTTCGTGTTCGGGTTGTCTTTTCAATCAGGGGCCGTATTCACACTCGGTTCTTTTCTTGAGGGATAGGTTTGGAAGTGACTGCCTCCCGCTTTGAAACCCCCTTTTGCACCCGGGACCCACAACTCGAGTGAGTGAATCTTGTGGCCGATATGTGTTTTTCTCCCCCCCTTGCTCCAGACTTCCCGCCCCACCCCCCGTACCCCAGAGTCCCCCTGTCAACGTTTTCTCTCCCCCTCCTTTTCCCCCAAACTCTGCTTTTTCATGGTACACGATCGATTCCTGTGTTGAGGGCTTTTACTGGAACGCAGGCATTGCGTTACTTCCTCCCTCAACTATCACCCCCCCGTTATTGAGCTGAAGTTATTCCAACTTTTTGAGCCCCTTTTTCCCCCTTCCGGGGGCAAACAGTCTCTCGTTTGTCCCTGTCCCCACCTCGTTTGTCACCCACTCCCGAACCTGGCAGTAGTTTAATTCCCTACCCTTTTTCACACTGGGATTCAATGTTGTCCCCCCTTCTGTGCGTTATTTTCTTGTGTTTGTCTTCCTTTTCGGGCTTTGTTTCTTCCCAGACTGGATTTGCCCCCTTATTTAGTTCCTCCTTTTTTGTGGTTTCCCGTCCAAGAGGAAGGTGTTTTTTTTTTTTTCGCGGCCTGCTTTTCCTGACGTTAGTTTCCCCCGCCGAATTTTATGGCCCCCACGCAATCGATACTTTTCGTCCCACGGGTTCGTCCTGGTGCCCCCTTTGGGATGTTTTGCTCCCACGTATCTTCCCTGTTTTGTGAGGCCCCCAAGGGAACCGACGTCCCGATCCTTAACCTTTGGTCCCGTGGGCCCTTTGTTGGCTTTTGTTCATATACCCCTAGGACTTGCCCCCTTGGGGGCGCGGAAGGGCCGGCCCTTTTTCGATGCCGCCCTTGGCACTTGTTCCGCACCCGCCCAAGGCATGTGTTACCCTCCTAGGCCAACTGTGATCAGTCACCTCGATTGCAATCCCCCCTCCCCCGTTTTTTCTCTTTCTCACTTTTCCCCGACCCACCCTCCGCCAGGTCCCTGGTCCCCCCTTGAAGTGGCACCGACCCTCTTTTCTGCCGTCCCCCTCTTTTTTAAACCCTTAACGTGCCCCGCTTTTTCTTCCAAGCCGGCGGCATCCAATACTCCCTATCCCCCGTAACTTGCAAGGCGAATCCCTACGAGAATTTCCTTTATGGACGCGGCAATTTCTGTGAATCCTTCTTGACCCACCCCACTTTTCCCCCTGAGGTATAATCCTCTGGATTGCTTCTTTTATCCTCCCACCTGCCTCCACTGCATGTTGCTAGTGCCCCAACTTTTTACTCCATGGAAAAAGGTTTTCTTTTTCCTTTTCCTTCCTTCTGTGGGATTCCCTTTCTGTTTTCTCGTTTGACGACGCACTATCTTTCTCAGTCAGTTCCCGCCCCTGATTTTTTCTTTTTTGGGTTTTTGACATAACTTTCCAACTCCGTCCGTGTTAGCTTTAACGAGGAAATCCCGTTCATCCCCCCCTCTTCGGACTTCGCCTCGTGGTTGATTGAAACCGGACTTTTTTCCCCCCCCCCCCCTTACTTGCACCCCTTAGAGGAAACTTCAAGTTTTTCCCCCGGCCAGTTCCTTTCGCATCCCCTTTTTCCCCTCCAGCGGCTTTTTTTAAACCTCCCCCCCCCGCCTTTCAACCTCCCGATGGCTTTCCCTTGAACGGACGATTTCTTGTCCATAGTTCCTTTTCCTGTGGACCCCCCTTTTTTCTTCCTTTCCTTGTCCACCCTTTCGACGGCGTAAACCGATCCTTTTTTACTTTCCCTTGCAATGCACCAGCCTGAACGTTGCACTTCTTTCCTAGAACGCCACCTTTTCACTGGCTATCTTCCTCCTTCATCGCCCTTCCCTGTGATCTCTTCCCCTTTTCACGGGGGAAATTGAATTTAGGATTTGCTCCTCAGCCTCATTCGCCCTGACAAGTGCGGTAGAACCCCCCTCTTTCTTTTTCTCCTTCGGTTTTTTCATTTCTTTTTTTTTTTTTTGTTTGTTGTTTTGTGATCCGGTCCCCCCCTTCCCGGAGCATCATCAACGTTTTCGCGTTCTTTCTTCAAACCTGATCTTTTTTCCGAGGACCTTGCTGGGTACCCCCTGGTGTTGCCAGTTGATCACCTGTTCAGTTCCCAGTTGGTGCCCCAATTCTTATTTCGTGTGATTGGGGCCCGTGCTTTATGTCCTTTGAAAGGGGGCCCCCTGAGTTTCCCTCTTTCCTTTGCATCGTGGGGATTCTTCCCGGAAAACCTAACCCCTCCTTCTTTCTTTTGTTAGTTTTCCCCCCCTCTATTTGCTCCGGTTCCTTTTCCGGGATTCCCTCAGGGTCATCCCTGTTACGGCCTACTTTCGGTTTCTTTTTTCAAACATTGACCCCGGCCCCAACACCTTTAATTGGTTCTCTAGCCTTTTTCCCTTTTGAAGTATCTCCTCAGAAGAGGAAGTTTTACGCCTTATTTTCTTCTTCCCGTGTTTTATCCTTTTGACGACACGAAGCCCCCCCAATCCTCCCTTTTTACCGGGATGAAGTTTAATCAACTTCCTCAAAGTTTAGTCCCCTTTTTTATACATACAAGACCCCCGTCTTTTTTCAAGCCGTTTTCTAATTCTCAGATTCCACCTGTTTTTTTTTTCCAAGTAGCACCCCCCGTTTGCAATGTACCACGGAATATACGAATATCATCCCGCGCCCCAGTCCCTCACGCCCCCGAATAAGTGAACAGATTTTGCCCCCCACGATTTGGTCTTCCCCTCCTTCCTAGTTCTTTCTCTTGTGCCGCCCACTTTCCAAGCGTGGTCGTACCAAATTGCCCCTTTTTAACCAACGTTGTTTTATTTGGCTTTTAGCTTGTTAGCCGTTGCGGCATAAATATTCCCTCAGCCAGTGATCTCCCCTCCTTTCCAATGAATGCCCGGCTTGCCCCCATCCCCCCCTAGTCCTTTTCTGTCTCTCTTCTTTCCCGTTCCCGGCTATTCCTTGACCCCCCTCCGAGATGCGTACCGGCTACGTAACCTTGGGTCGACGTACGTTATGTGTTTTGCCTTTTTTTACATGAGCTTCTTCCTCCTAAATGAGGTTTTTGTTTTTTTCCTCCCCCCAAACTTGTTGTTTTCAGCTTTCTGTTATTTGAGCAGTTGTTTCATTCATGACTTCCCTTTTCTATTTTCCGGTGCGGGTTTTTGATCTTCCTGGAAGTTCTACCCTGGGGTACTATGCCTCTTGCTTGGGCGCACCCCCTGATTCATGTTTTTTCCCTCATGCAAGTCCTGCCCCCCTGTTGTCCACTTATTCTTTTTCGAGTCCCTAAGTGAGTCTTACCACCGGTGGGGAACCTCAACGGGGGCGAGGACAAAGTCGTTGGATTTCCCCCCGCTCACTACCCCGGCAATAGCTCCCTCTCTCTACTTTCTTTTTTTTCCACGTTTTCTCCTCCTTCTTTTTTTTTTTTTTGTCTCATTAAGGCACACTTACGTCCTGTCAATATTTTTTCGCGTTGCTTATTTCCCCCTTTTTTTCGGTTAATCATTTTTTTTCCTTTCCCTTTCCTCCTGCGGGTCTTTTCTCCCCTTGAGCCCTTTCTATTATAGTAGAGGCACAGATACTTTCCCTGTTTTTTTAGCAGGGCACTTTATGCTTTGAATGACATCCCCCTGGTTACTCACTCCGCATCTGGACTTTTTTTGGGCACCACCTTCTTTTTTCTCCTCAGGGTTGTCCTTTTTTTTTCCTGTGCGGAACTGGCCTTTCTTTCACCTTCTTTCTTTGGACCAAGACTCTGGTTTCCCCAACAACGGGGATCACACTCTCCATCCCTCTGGTCGGTCCTTTTTTATAAGTCCTGTTTCTTCTTTCTTTTTTTACTTCGAGGTTCAGGTCGCGATCCTTGCTGTCCCCCCCCTTTCTACTCTTTTTTTCCGGATCACGGGCGTCAAAGACGGTGACTCATGCTTCTGTTTCTATTGGTTTGTTCTACTTCCCTTAAGTCCCTTGTATTTCTTTCAGGAATCTGGGATTTATCCCTTCCGGCTACAGCGACCCCCCCCTCTGGTCCCCTTCTCTAAATGGTTTTCCCCTTTTGTACCGTCCTTCTGGCGGGGCCTACTCCGATGTTAGTCCCATCTTGTTATCCTTTCGGACCCACACAGCAGTTAACAGTAGTCTGAGTACTCCTCACCGTTGATCCTGCTCCTCCTTTCTTTTTTTGCTCCGTTGCGCCTCCCATACTTCTTTAGAGTTTTTAGCTCAGTCATTTCCCTACACCTTTGTGGCTCTCTCCTACCTTTTTCTTGAGGATTTGATGTTTCAAGCCATCCCTTGCCGGGGTCCCGTCCTTTCTTGTGTAATCTTTCCCCCATCTCCGCGTCCTGATTCTCTTTTCTTCGTCTTATTTTTCCCCCCCCTTTCTTTTTTGCCGTTGTTCCCAGCCCACCACCCGGCTGCCCTTTACTGGTGATTCATTTCCTGTCGTCGGTTCCTCCTCCCTCCCCCCCTCCCCCCCCCCCTCTTCTTGGTCTTTCTTTTTTTCCTGCCTCCTCCCCACCCGATGCATCTTTTGTGCACGTCAGGAATACCCCAAATCTGCACATGCCCCCCCCCCTTTCCCAGCGGGAGTTATTAAGCAACCGATCCCCCCTTCCCCGTTTTTCCCCAAAGTTCTTTTTCCTTGCTAGGTCCCTTCCTTTTCTCTTTCCCTTTTGGCCCGTGACGCCCATCGTCCTTCCCTTGACGGCCGGTCCCGAACCCTCCCCCTTAACCCCCTTCCCCCCTGAGTGAGTCACTCAACTAGACCCCCCCTTTTAGGTCCCTCCCTTGGTTTTTTCTTCTTTTCTGCCTCGTTCTTCCCAACCCGTCCAGTGAGCTGCCCCCCCCAGTCCCCCCCCCTTTCCCATGAAGTCCCGACATCAGGAGTTTTCCTTGTTTTTTTTTTTTTTTTTTATTTCTTCTTTTCTTCTTTCCCGTTCACGGGCTAAGATGAGTTTCCCCCCAGGCGCCTTTTTGCCCCTCCCCCCTTGAAAGGTACGGCCCCCGGACTGGTTCCCTTCTTCAAGGACCCCAAATCTTGGCTGGGCCTTTTAAGTAAGAATCAGGTATTTTCCCCCCTTTTGTTTGGACTTCTTTTCAAAATAACGGTGCATGTGATGCTCCCCCCTTATGCCCCTTTCCTGTGTACCGTCATGGTCTTCTTTTCCGTTTCGACCCTTTTCCCGGTGTCCCTTTTTGTCCGTTGGAGGAACAGAAGCTCAGGAGTCATGTGTGTTCAGGGACGGCGAGATATTCTCCCCCACAATCTACCCCTCTTGCTTTCTATTTTTCTTCGCTAGGTTTTTCACTATGGCTTTCTTTTAACATTAGTGTTTCAGTTCTCCCCCAAGCGGTGATCCCCGAAGGTCTTGGCTGTTAGTCTTTTCCACCTTCGTGTTCTGTGTTACTGGGGCGTTCCCCCCTTGCTGCTTTTGCGGTTTTCGAATTAACTGAGCCACAGCTTCCTTGACAATTCCCCCCGATTTTTACCCTCCCCTTCCTCACTTAATCTGTCCGCTGAATTTGGTTCCTGCCTATCCTTTAGAGCCATGCTCCCCTGTCTTTTTTCGTAGGATGTTTCTCCTATTTTTGGTTTCTTAATCCTTGGTTGCATCTCTTTCCCCTCGGGCCAGCTGGCCGGTTCCCTCGGGTCGAGTTCCGACGACGTTCTTTTCTCTTTAAGATCTGTTTTTATGGATGAATAGTGCAGCCTTTTATTCACATTGATCCTTACCCCTTCTTTTTTTTTTATTCCGTTAATGGAATCTGGTGTAACGTCTCTTTTATCCCTCCCTCCCACTTAACTTCCCTACTAAAGGGGGTGTGTTGCCCTCAGCACTTGACTTTACGGCCTTTTTTTCCCGTCTCTCTTCTTCCCCCCAAAAGTAAAAAGCGGGATTTTAAGTTCCTTCTTACTGTTTTTTTTTAAAACTTAACCCCCCTTTGTGACTCCCCCTGGCAGTGACGATATTTCCCTTCCCCCACCCTTTCCGACTTCACCTTTTTTTTTTTTTGACTACCAGTCCATCTTTTTTCCCTCTAGCCAGACTCGAATGTTTACTCCCAGTGCTGAACCTTTTTTCATTCCCTGTCCGCCCCGCCTCCCCCCTTCTTAAAAAAACCAAAGTCCCGTCCCCCCCCCCCTCCCCCGAACTAAACTGGAGCCCCTCAAGTTCTTTCCCCCCCGTCCCCTTTCCGTCTACCAAACAACCCCTCCTCAATTGTCCCTGGGTACAGCACAGTTCCCCTTTAAAATCAAGTGACCTTTTCCCCTGATTAAACGACTAAATTTGGGTTGACCCCCGCTGTTCTCCGCCATCCCTTTTCGGTATGCATGGTATGGGGTCCCCAGGAGACTTTTTTTCTTTTCGGGCCCTAACGGGTTTCTGTTTCGGTTCTTTTTCCTAGCATTTTTTTTCCCCCCCCCCCGCCCCCCATTATCCTGATTTCATTTTCCCTTCTAAATTGGTTCCCCACCATTTCAGACCTTGTGAAGCTTTAAGTCGTTTGAGATCTTTATCTTTTTGAAGGTTCTTTTGCACATTCGTGCTTTTCCCCCATGATCGGAACATTTCCTCGGTTCTTCCTTCATTCCTTTTACCCCCTCTGGTAGTAATTCCCCATTTCCAAGCTCACCTCAGTTTTGACTCGGAACCCCCCTTCTTGAGCCCCACCCCCCAACTGTGAATTCCCCCCCCCTACCGACCATCGGGCTTCCCTCCTATTCTGCGTGCCGGTGGGCGGCACCGTGTTTTCAAGGTTTTCCCTCTTGGGTCCTAATTTCCCCCTTCAAGACGGCCAATTCTGCTCCCTTTTCAAAGATTTAAACTGGTCTTTTCTTTCCCTCCCTTCTGGCCCCCGCTTTCCTTCCTTTTTTTCCCTCGGATCCCCCCTCCTTCAGGAGAGTGGCCTTTTACTTCTGCGCCCCCTTTCAGGATTCCTCCCCACCGAGGTGCCATCAAGGGAGACGTTACAATGTAAGACCTTACACTTTTTTCTCTGACCTCCTTTCCCCACGTCGTGGCGGGCGGCACGGTTGCCTTTGGGCTTTCTCTTTGTAGGTGGTCTGGAGTTTTTTTTTCTTCCTTACAGTTAGGATGCAACCCCCAAGACTTTTCCTTTCTTTATGATTTCCCTTGCCCTCCGTCCCCCCATCCATTCCCACGAGCCCTTCGTTTGTTTTCCTCGACTCTTCCTTTTATATCTATTTTCCATCATACAAGGTGTTTTTTTTCTTTATAATCGGACCCCCCCCTGGATTTTAAACCACTTCGAAGTTTTTGTGTTAGCGGTTCCCCGTTACCTGTCGGATACGGTCGTTTACCCAGTCCCGCACCTGGTTTTACTTCTCCGCTCACCCCCTCCAGCCCTTTTTTTTCAAAACCTGCGGGACCTGCCCCGTAACTTTTAATCGTGACCATTTAATGTCACCCCACCGTGTTTATCCATAAGTTCTACAGGAGTGAGGCGCAGGTGCCGGTGAGGTTTTCCCCCGGTTAGGTCCATCAGTTTCTTTCCCCAGGGCTCTTTTACCTTCCATAGGAGGCAACTACTGCTTAGGGACTGACGGCGTTGTGATGGGCTGGGCCCGAGGTTGAGGTCCGTCTTACGCCGGGTAGATTTTTTTCCCGAAATTTCCGCTTCTCTCTCGTAAAGAACCTTTAACATGGGCGTTTTTCGGGGTAGTTTACTAGACAAGAAATCAAGGGTCTAACCGGGGTGTTTTGGGGGATTCCCTTTCCCAGTTCCTGGAGGCACTGAGCGTCGTTTTTCGCCTTTGCGGTTTTTGTTCCAAGTTTCCTTTCCGATTGACCCCCCTTTTTGCCAGTTTTTCTTTAACCAAGACCCCCTCTTAAGCCTGTCTTGGGCGATTTGTGAGCATGCCCCCCGAAGGCAACCAAGTCCTTCACATCGACGAGTTGGGAACCTCGTTCGGGGTGCAGTGGGGATTGATTTTCTATCGGGGGATAGTCCAACTTTTTCCTTTCCGGGCCTCCCTCGTTGCAAAGCTTTTCACACCTGTTATTTGCGCAGGCGCCGTACCACCCCGGCCCCCCAGGTTCTCCCATCCAGTTCCTCAATGCACCTTTTTTGTAAAGGGATTTGTCACCACCAGAATTACGGTTGACGTTCAATCCTTTCCTACTGGACACCCCTGGTATATGTATGGGTTTCCCCAGTTTTTGCCCGTCTCTTTCGCAGGTGTTGTGGTCTTAATGAAGAATGTCGGCTACTTAGTCCTTTTCTTGGGTCGGTTTGTGTGTGTTACCACGAAGGGGTGGTCGCTCGGGAAATGAATTTCGTCGCCCCACAGAGTACATTTTGCGGAAGCTTTCCTCTACTTTGTAGGTAATGGGTGTCACGGGTTTTCTTCTTCCGGTTCCGGGTCTTTTGATCTTGAGAAGAAAGTGTTCGTTCCTATTTGTTCTTGGACATGCCGGGAGTCCATTTTTGGCCAAGCCGGACCCCCCTGAGGCCGGCTTTTGAGTCCTGCTTCTTTTTGCGATTTCCCATTTAAAAGGACTGTTGAGTTTGCCCGGGTCCCCTGTGAGGGGAGGTCCGGGCGGACTTGGTGCAGCCCCGTTTGAACGGGACGGACCTTGGAGGCCCTTTTGTTTTACCATTAGGTTCCCTTTTCCCTTCCGTTTCTTTCCCTCCGTTCCAGATGGGGCCGTAACGAGGTCTGTTGCCAGTCCCTTCCCCCCCCACCGTCTCGAGTAGCCCTTTCCGTTTTTTTTACCAGCTTGCCTTATCCCGACGTACGCCCAGTCTTGTCAGCCCTTATTGTCCCCTTCCAACGCAGCTTGCGCGGATGAATTGTCTCCCCTCTCATCGAACGCTCGGGCTTATTTTGTTCCCCCCTTTTCCACAACCCCCGGTTTTCTTTTTTTTTTAACTCTTTCTTTCTTGTGAAGTTAAAAGAAGAAGCTGGGGCTCCCTTTTTTGCACACCTTACCCCCTCCCCGATGGTCTCCTTGTCACCTTTGTTGTGACCTCCAACAGTCATGGGATAGGGGTATGGCCACGCTTTTTCTTTTTTTTTCCCTCTTAGTTCCCCCGCTGTCTTATCGCGAGGTCTACCTTCCCCTTACTTAAACCCCCAGTACCGACCAGTGGTCAGATGTGTTTCACTCAGATTCTTTCCCAGACCCTGGTTCCGTCCCCTCCCCAAGATCTTCCTGAGTCTCTTTTGTTGAAAAACCGGCTTTCCAATTTTTGAAATAAGTTCCCAATTCCTCCTCCCCCTCAAGCCCTGTTAACGGCAGGTAAATCTCCCCTACCCAATTTCCTCATTTTCTATTACCCTCTCCATAAGATCAACCCCCCCCCCCCTTTCCATCCCCCTCCTTCTGGGACCTGAACGTCCCCTCCCCGCCTTTTCTTTTCATTTCACCTTTCTCCCTTTTTCCTTTTTGCCTTCCCCATCACCGCGCCACACAAGCTACCCCCCACCTCCTTTTTCTGTTCCCTTCGTTAACTTTACCCTGACCTGAATAGCCCTCTGGGGGCAGTCCAAACTTCCCCCCCCCCTGCACCCCTTTCTAGTCCCTGGTCCGTTCAGTAGGCTCAGTCTTCTACCTTTACCTGTTTTTACTTTTGGGAAAATTAGCATTGAAGGCCTCAAGGATCATTTTCCGCCCCTTCCCCAACGGAGGCTTTCTTTCTCTTTAACCCCCCCCTGTTGGATTCTTTTTTTTTTTCGGTTGGACTTGGGTGTTTTTTCCCTTGAAGTTGAGTCAGGAACTTCAAGTGGTCCCTCTGGAGATTTCCTTTTTTCCCTCTTTTTTCCCCTTTTTTTTCCCTCTCTTTTTTTCCCGGGGGCCGGGGATCGTTCTTTTTCCCCCTTTTGGATTGATTCAGTTTTTTTTTCCTGGGGGAGAAATCCTTGGCAGCTTTTTTGCCCGTTTTTGGTCTCAGCAAGGAGGGCGTTCGGTTTTTCCCCTTTTGTTGTCCTCCCCCTTCTAAGAGGCGACCCCGATCTTTGGGCACGGCATTCATCCGTTCGTCATTCCCAGCTGCCTGGTTTACCAGACTGTTCCACCCTGTTTTCTTCCCATTACGGCTTGCGGTTCGTTTGCTTTTTGCCCCCCTTGCTTTCCCCCCCCCCCTCCCTTTTGGTCCATTACTTACCTTCAGTGAACGGTGCAGAACCAGGTTTCCTTCTTAAAGTGTATGACGCCCGCCTCCCCCTCCTTTCCCGGTCGGGCCCCGGTTTGTTCCCCGAGTTCCCTTTCACCTTTTCTTTCCACTTTCGAAAAGACAGCAGCTTGACCGTCTTTTCTTTCCCCCATGAACTCAGGTATTCGAACCCTTTCCCCCCATTGGTTGTTGTCCCCCTCCTTTATGCAGGCCCCTTTTCTCTCCGTCCCTTCTGTGAAGGCTGGTTACTCCCGAACGGTCTTTTTCCCCCCCCCTTCCCTTTGTTAGTCCAATCTTGTCACATTTGCCTCTTTTGCCCTCCCAGTTAAGCCCGTTCGTCCCCTTTTTGCCCCAAAATTTGTCTTTCTTTTTTGGTTTTTAACAGGGTTATGGCTTGCTTTTTTTTTCTTTCTTGGTCCCCCTTCCCTTCATCCCCAGGTCTCCCTTGCACCACTGCTCATTGATTACCCCATGAACCTCCATCCCCCCCTGGCTTTACAACTGACTCGCCTCCAGTATTTTTTTCTTTCCCCCTTCTGTTTTTCACTCCAGGCTTCCCGATGCGGTAAAAGCATTCCCGGTGGAGTTTCAAATTTTGCCCTATTTAAGTCACTAGGGAAGGCCCCCATAGCTCAGTTTTTGGGGGCCGCAATAAATTCGGGTTTGACCTCAACCCCTTTTTTTTACCCTCCCTTTTTCTTATTGATTAGTTCGCCTCTTGAGAAGACCCCCCCCCATTTCTTTTCCCGATCAAGGCCCGGCGGGCAAAAGGTCCCCCACCAGTCCCCCATTTTTCTTTTCCTCTTTTTGCTCCCCCCCCGATGTTGGCCCCCTTTTCAAAGTCCCAAACCTGGTTTTTTCCCCCCCCAAACTCCTTGATTTTTTTTTCCGCCAGAGAGAGTAAAGATTCCGTTCCCTTTCCCCCCCTTTCTCAGGACCCCCCCCCCCCCCCTCCCCCTCTTCGGTTCGGTTTGCTTTGAACGCCTACTTTTTCGTTGACGATTCTGACTTTTCCCTTACAGGGCCAGTTATATCCCTTCTTCCCCCCCCCCCCCCTTCCCCCTTTCCTTTTTTTTTTTTTCTTGTTTCGGTCTCTCTCTTGTGTTAAACCCCCTTCAACCTCGCTTCGTTATTGCCCGTGGCGTAATAGGATCCATTTACCCCCTTTTGAGGTTTTAACAGGTGCAACTGGCCCCATGACCCTCTCTTTTCCCCGCACCTTGATTTCCGTTCTTTTTTCCCCCCCAGTTTTTGTCTTTCCCTTTCCTTTTCTTGGCATTCAATTTTCTTGTGCGGCAAGGAGCAGATTTGACTGGTTGGTTCAACCCATTTTTTTTTCCCTTTCGAATGCAAAAGTAGTGACCCCCACATATGGGCCTTTGTTTTTTCCTAAGTTGGCCCTACTATTGTTCACCCCCGTGTTTTATACCTCTGCCTTTTTTTTAGTTCGACTTCCTTTCTTTTGACCAGTGTGTTAAGAACAAAGTAGAATAAATCATATAGTCTTTCCTTCCCTTTGATGTTCCCCCCTCTTTCCCCATTTCTAGTCCTCTGACTGGAGATCCTGGGCGAGGTTATTTTCATGTTGATTTCCTGTCCTATTTCTTTCCCTCTTTCCTTCTTTTTCCCCCCTCTAACAAGATCCAAATCTTTTTTGGTGCCGGCCCCCCTTTTGTCCCATTTCTTACCTTGGACTCAGCGCTGTACATTCAATCCTTTTCCCTTCCCCCCCTTTTTTTTTACCCCGTTCCCCCCCCCTCTTCCCCAAGTCTTGTCGCGCTGGATTCCTTGTGTGTCGATCCCTTGATGTTAGGGTGGATTCGCCTCCTGGTCTTTCTCGATTTCCCTGTCCTTCCCCCTCAATGGCTTTAAGTGTTTTTTTTTTCTTTTTCCCTTTTTCCTTTTTTCCCCCCCTGGTTCGTTCGTTTTTTTTTTGTGGGGGATGATGACACTTTTCCCCAGTCCACTCCCATTGATCCCGTTTTCCCCTCTTTTTATTAGAACATACCTCGAGTTTTAGTTTATGTTTTTCCTCCTTCTTCTTACCCTGGTGGCCTCGTCCCAAGCACCCCTCCCCCGCGGGTCCATTAATCTTTCTTTCCCCCGTGTCCCCGTTCCGGGGAGCTCCTATAGACAACCCGATCTGGCGTCGTTCGCCTCCTTTTCGTCTCACACCCTCTCCCCTTCCACACTGTTCCTTGTCCCCCTCTTTTCTTTCAAGTTCTGCCCCCCCCTTTTCAAAACACTCATTAACAGTTACGTGGCGTTTTTTTCCTTTCCTCATCCACGGCTCCAACCCAGTTGATCGTCCTCTCCTTAGTTGTTTTTTTTTTTTTTCGTCCTTTTTTTTTCCTTTTCCCCCCCCCAACTTTTTTCTCCCTCTGGCCATTTCGCCTTTCTCCCCCCCCGAAGGTCAGTTTTCTCCACGTGCCCTGCTTAGTTTCGAGCCCCCCATTTTCTTTCAAATCGCCTGTCCCTTCCTACTGCTTTTCCTTTTTTTATTTTTTCGCACCTGCTACCTTTCCCTTCTTACCCAGTTTTCGGTAGTTTTTCAAGTTTATTTTTTTTGTGCGGGACTTTTGGGCGTCGGGGGTTTGTCGTTTTTTCTTTCTTCTGTTTCTTTTTCTTTTTTTCAGTTCTCCTAAATGAGTTTGCTCCTTTTGTTTTTTATCGGGCCCTGGCCGGGGCACTTCCTTGCGTGCTTTCCCCTTCACACTCCCTATTCCTTCCCCTGGACCCTGTTTTTACGGCGTTTTTTTTCTATTCCAACCCCCGACGCTTTCGGGTTCTCTGGGATGGCACCTTTCCCCGTTTTGCAAACCCCGTTTGAATTTTTTTTTTTTGACCGATTTCGGCTTTCTTTCCCCCCCGGAGGTCTTTTTTCGTTCCCGTATCTGTGTTTTTTTTTTTTTTTGTTTTTTTTTCTTTTTTTTCTTTTTCTACTCTCCCGGTGGATAGTTTGATTGAACCATCTACGGGCGTTCTCATATTACGTTTCGCCCGATATGTCTACCTTCTGGTCTTTCCCCCCCCCCCATCGTGCTCTCTATACAACCACTTGTTTGACAAAAGATTTTTTTTTTTTATTTTTTAAGTTAAGTTGTAAACAGGTTGGTATGTGGAAGGAGCAGTTCCCCCCCTCTGACGTCTTCCCTTTTTTAGACTCAAAGATGGCTCTCTAAAACAATTTCTTGTCCAACCCCCGCGATGGACAAAGAATAAGTGGTCTGTATCATCATCTTTCTTTTTTCCCCTCTTTTCTCCCGCCCTTCCCCCTCTTTCCTGTTGAGTGCCTCCTTTCTGCACTTTGGTCCGGGATCCGTATTTTATTTTCTGCTGCGAGGGTGGATTGCGTATTTTCGTCATCCTTGTTGGTTTTATTCTTTTTTTCGTGACCAAGGGAGAGACCGTACTGATTTTACTTCACTTTTTTTTCTGGTGGAGGAAACCCTTTCCTTAGCTTTTTTTTTTTTTCAACTTTTCTCTTAGACCTGACCTTGGCCTCCGCATCTGTTGGGCGGGGAAAGCCCCACGTGCTCGTTCTTTCGGCCTTTCTCCCTTTGTTACCACCCCTTCCCCCCTGACGGCTCCCCATTTCCCTGGTTTGAAACACCCTATTAACTGCCTTTCTTCTCCTTGACCTCCCTCCCCCGTACCGTCCCCCGAATCTTCTTCCTTAATTGATTGGAATTTTTCGCTTTTTCAGCTCTTTAATGGCGCGACCCCGCTACCTTTTTCCCCCCACCCCCCCCCCCTTCTTCCCCCCCATGGAAGTCCCCTCCCTTTCGCCACTTTCTTCCCAAGAAGTCCCACCAACTTTTTTTACGTCCCTTAGCCTTTTTTAAAGCCCCAGGAAACTATCCCACCCCTACTTGCCCCCCTTTCTCGACTTGTTTCTTCCCCCCCCCCTTTTTTTTCAATTTGGGTCCCCCGCTTTGGAGGAAGCCCCCCCTCTTTAGGTATCTTAATTGTATGGTTTTTTCTTTTTTCCGGTGTTTCGCCGTCCCTTAACTTTTTTTTTACCTCCGTTCTTGGTTACCTCCCCATGGCCCGTGAGCAAATTTCATCAACCGTTTTCCTCAACTTTCCTGCTCGTCCCGTACGTCTGCTCCTTCTCTTTCGATGTTTGTCCCTTTCTTTTCCTTTATTCGCCCCTTTTTCCCAACCCCGATCGTTCCCCGCACTATTCCTCTTGTGAAACTTTTTTTCAGTTTCACACCTTCACACCTTGCCCTCACCCCCCTTACTCCCCCCCTTGTTCTTTTTTTTCCCCTTCCCCTAGTCCCCCCCTCTTCAGGTACCCCCCACCCCTCCCCCGGAAAATGTCCCCCGGGCTCTCATTTTTTTTTTTTTTCCTTGCTCGGGCTGACCTGGGTCAGCGTCCCGGTGCTTTTCCTATCTTTCTTCCCCCTCCCAGTCCTGGTTCTTTTTTCCCCCACCTTGTTCCTACCATGCAATTGTCCATCCTTTTCCCTATTTTGTTTTTTTTTCCTTTCCTTTTTTCTTCTCTCCCGGCCAGAGAGGCCTGTGTTCCCCCCGCGCCTTTTCCTCCCCTTCCCCCCTTATGCCCTGTTTATTTTCCTCCCGGGCCGGTTGACAGGGGGTACTGCCCCAACCTGGGTTCCCTCGTTTTTTTTTTTTTTTCCAACTGCGAGGTGCTCCCCCTTCCCCCTGTGCCTTTCTCTTAGTCTTTCATTTCTTTCTTTTTCTTGCTTTCTGTGCGGATTCCTTGGATTTTTTTTTGACCCCATGAAAGCCTTTGGAGCCGTCGCCGTTTCCCCCAGCCGCCACCCTCCCCGGGACCCCCTTTATTTCTTCTTTTTTTAGATGTTCTATCCTTCCTTTATTTTTTA
>Ga0179593_1384124_pt1 | contig 15185 bp, 15 predicted proteins | sample CZODoug2_1_08_16_FD_185931 | JGI IMG/M metagenome (GOLD analysis project Ga0179593, IMG submission 185931) | Vadose zone soil fungal communities from Angelo Coast Range Reserve, California, USA - CZODoug2_1_08_16fungal (PacBio error correction) | ecosystem: Environmental > Terrestrial > Soil >... | reverse complement strand
ATTCCGAACCCAGCATCTCGATATCTCGTTCATTGCCTTAGTTACCCTTCGGGTGGAAGGTGTTTTTTCCCCTGGTCAACTTCTCTTTTCTTCCCTCCTCCTTTTATCAAAGGGATGGACTCCCCGACATGGACCCCCTCTGGAAATGTCTGTTTTCCCCCTTCCCACCGACCCAAGCCGTGTCGGACCCCCCGCTCGCGGTTTTTTCCCTGCCATTGCTTTTTCCCCCTTCATTGAAGGGATAGCCGATCTTTCCTCCGGCTCCACTGGGCAGATGACGCACCACGGATACCCTCTTCGCAGGTGAAAGCGAGGCTCGTTGTCCTCAGCCCTGGTTGCAGTCGGGGAACCTCAAACCGGCCCCCACCGGGGGCAGTTATGGCGACGCTTTTTTTGGTCTTTGCCTTACGCCGACCCCCCTTGATTCGTACTGCCCTTACCGTTCTTGTGAGATTCAAGCTTGCACCTCTTCCTTTTTACATCTTGCCCGACGGCTATGCCTCCCTCAGGGAAGACCCGTGTTGACGGGGGGGTCGCTCGTTCTGCCCTTTTATCCAGAAATTTCCCGCATTCCGCGTCCTCCTCTTCCCCAATATTGTTCACCCGTCTCCCCTTTGGGCAGTTTGGCTTTTTTTTCCCGATCCCCTCCTCCTTTTCTTCCCCCACCGATAAATCCCCCCCCCTGACGCAGGCATGAAGATCCCCAATGGTTTTCGCCCGAGTGAAAAAGGCGCGGGCGAGTTTTTTTGATGAGTTCGAGCTTCCCACCCCCCTCTCGACGATGGTGCCGACTTTTCGTGAGTGTAGGACGGTAACGCGCAGAGGTGTCGACTTTTTTTTTTGTGTATGGCGAATAGATGTTTTAACTGGTCAGTGTTTCACTTGATGGCCAACGAGTAAGTTTTCTCCTTCCTAGCGAAGCTTGGGAACTCGGTTTCCCCCCTCCTTTGTTTCTTGCAGTGGAGAATCAGCCTACTCCCGTTTTGTGCTGGACTCACTAGTCACTTGCATGAGACCTTTCAAGCATGCATTTCCTTGACGGCCTGTCCCCGGGTTTTGTATTTTTTCACCCCCCCCGTCCGCAGGCGGGACATCGAGGTGTTCCCTCCTCCGACCCGATTGTTTCTGCTCCAGTTAACTGTGCTTGCCAAAGAGCACTTTTTTTTCTGAAGCAGCAGGGGCCCCGGACGATGTTTTGACCAGGACGTTCTTCTCAGTGAATCAGTTTGACCCGTATCGAGGCACTCCCGCCGCCACGTTCTTTGCGCCTTCTCCCAGGCCACTCCCTTCTTTCCTCTCTCTTTTCCTCCCTTGTTTCCGATGGTCTCACGCCGGTTTCTCCTTAGCTACCTTCAATTGGAGGAGATGGTTTTGACCTCGATACGAGGCGACCTGCTTACCGGGTCGTTGCCCGAACGTCCCCGCGTGTCGACTTTCTTCCCCTGCCACCTCCGTATTCTTCTTTCACCACTTTCTTTCCCCTCCCATTCTTGCTTCCGACCAAACTTTTCGTGTTGAACACCTCCGTTTGCTCCAGTGGAAAGAGAAAAGATGCGTGGACCTTGCTATCCCTTTCATGGTCCTTCCCCTTCCTTGCACTTCTCCTGAGATTCTGTACCGCCCTCTCTTGAGTAGGCTTTGATGCTCCCCGCCTCCCCCCGCTCCTGAACAGCTAGTGCTGACGCGACGGACTCCCTTTCCTGAGTGACTCCCCGCAACCGTTTCCCATATCGGCCCCCCACGATACGAGTACAGGACCCTGCGCGTTACCGGGTCGTCCCCCCCACCGTACCACGTTCTTCCATCGGTCCCTTCTATTTTTTTGTACCCTCTCCCCTAGCACCAATATTAGATTTGGCAATTTAGAAGGGTCGTTTCCCCCACGCGGTATCTCTCCCCCATCGTCCACAGTAGTGCGTCGGGGTGAGTCCTTCTCGGGCGTCCTTTCCCCCGAAGCCCCGCCTTTCCCTTGGCAAGCGATATTGTCATCCTTGGGATACGAGTTTCCCTGTCTGTTCTGTTTTTCTCGTGGTTTCTGCGACCCCGAACCCGCGCCCCACCGCTTGCAACCCCCCTTTGCGTCCCCGCTCCTTCGTGCTTTCGTAGACGCGAGATGTCGCTTTCTTTTTTTTTCCCGTGATTGAACCATAACCCTTAGATTTTCCACCCTTCCTACGACACTTGGCGTTAAGGGAACCCCCCCCTTCGGCGCCGCTACTCAATTGTGTTTCGTTGAATGGTGCCCTGAGTAAGAGCTCTGCGCTTTCTTATTCCATTCCCGTCTCTCCCCCTGTATCGGTGCTGCGGGGTGCGGTGGCCTTTTGTTTGGGCCGCCGTTGCACTCCTGTCCGGCGATTCTTCCGTCCCCTTGTATTTCAAGACCGGCCGTTTTTTCTCTGCGGGTGCCACACGCCACGGCTTGTAGTTTCGTTCGGCCAGGTCACTATTTGTTTTCCCCTGGTTGATCTTTCCTGGTTTTCTAACCCCTTTTTTCGGATCCCATTCGGTTTTTTCTGAACCCCGGTCAGACGAACCATGTTCCACCCGGTACTACTCAATGACGAGTCTCGGGTCCGCCGATGGCTTGGTTCTTTCAGGTGGCGTTGGATCATGTTTCTGGCCGAGTATGAGAAGGGAAACTCTATTGACCTTTTTTAGTACAAGAAACTCCGGAAAGCGCCCTGCTTCCATCCAAACACTGCCTTTTCTCCCACAACGCATTTTTCCTTTCCCTGCCCCCTGAGAACAACATGCTTTCTTTTTGCACCCGCATTTGAGAGTCTCCTGATCTCTTCCCCGCCCGCCGCCGGTAACGTCTCGACCGGGCGGTCTTCGGCCTTGTCCCCCGCCTTTTCAAGGCTCGGTCCTTTTTTTTTGCTCCTATGCACCAAGACCAAAAGCCGCTGTCCTTTTTTTTCAACTTTTTTGCTTTTCCGCAGTGTGGTCGCATCCGGACGAATGTTCCGCCGCTCGGTGTCGCCTCCCTTGGGCGTCTCCCCTTCCTTCCTTTTTCAACCCCGCATTGTATACACGATGATTCCCCTGACCCGCACGGTTCCATATTCGGTAAAGACCTTGACAATTAGCCGTCTCCAACGGTTCGCCTCCTTTCCGCTCCCGGTCTTCCTTTCCGTTCGTCCGTTCCGAGGGCACATCCGCTCTCCCTCCGCCGATAACCCCGTACTCCCCAATAATGAGAATTGGCCCTTATCTCTTGGTTGTCCCTGTCGGTGCCCCCTCTCCTCCCAATGGGATCCTTTGCCGTTCTCACCCTTGAGAGATCTCACTTGTTTAGATCCTCTTTACCTTGATGATCTCGAATCGTTCCCGCTCGTCGTTTGCGTTGCCCCTCCTGCTCCCAATTGTCCCCCCGGATTTTTTTAACAGACAAGGTCAACAATTCACTTCCTCTTTTTTTTTTTTTTTTTTCCTGAGGCGATTTTCCTCGTCATCGAGTTTTTTTCTTTCCCCCTGCCCTGACCGGAAGGCTAAGACGTACTCGCAGTGAGGAGAAGGTTGAGCGGCCATGCGCGAGCTGAAATTTTTTTATGACCCCGTGGTGACATGGGTCCCCCCTCAGTCCCCGCTTTCCGTGTAGACCACGACATGCGGTTTTTTTACCCTTCTTTTTCGTCCCCCCCTCCTCTAGAACCGCTTCTCGTCACACGGGTGACACGGAGACCATCCCTAATCGGCCCCAAATTTCTAGCCTTGATCCCCGCTTCTTTATGTGGCTCTTTTGTTCCCCAACTTAGCCTTTATAAGTAGTCAGGGGAAACTGCACGCGGGTCGTCTTCGTTGGGCGTAGGGTCTTGTACTTGAATTGAATTCCTCTCTCAGGTCTTCCTTAGGGTGGCGGTCCCCCCCCTCTTGAGTTGGCGGACATGGGTTTTCCTCGGGACCCCTTTTACGGCACGCCTGTGTGCCCTTTTTCGGCGGGCTACAGGCCTTTTGGGCGCTCGTTTCTTTTTCGCGGTTGCGAGCCGTCCGCCGTTCACACATTTCTTCCCTTTCCCCTTAAGACATCCCTCTTTCTGGTCTCTCATCGTTACAGTATTTTACCTTTTTTTCAAAAGTGTTTCTCATGCCGCGTATCGAGGCCCTTTGGTCTCCAGGGCTGGCATCGCCCCCCTGTCGAACCCACCTTCTTTCCCCTTTTTTTCTTCAAGGCAATTTGGCCGTCTGCAAACACTTTTTAGCGGGGGACCTTGGCAACGTTCCTTTTCTTTATCCCCTTTCACGTGTTCCCTTCGCCCGCCTTCTTCCTTTCCCGTGGCCCACGGCCGATCGCCCCAGCAGAACAGCTACCGGGACTTTGCCTATCGAGTGCGCGTGGCTAGACCCTTTTTCTCCCGTCTTTCCCCTTCCCCTCTCCCTTTGGTCTTCGCTGGCTGTTTCAGAGAGTTTCGCCCCCCTTCCCCAGCGTAATGGACATTTCCCATTTTCCCTTGTTTGACCACGTGTTCACCCCTCTCTTTCCCTCTCGACCCGATTAGCCCGCCTCCACCTTCTTCCTTTTCTCCGTGTTGAAGGGGCTACGATTCGGTTTTTCGCCTCTGAATGACCTCGCTTTTCCAAGCTAACGCGTATCCGCACCGATTTCCCTTCACCCCCCGCTTGGACTTTCTTGCTTCCTTTCCCCGACGCACCTTATAAACAAACCGCGAAGTTTCTCCCCTTTGGACCAGTGGATATATTGATATAAAGCGGTTTAGACTTTCCGAAAAGGCTCTTCCATCGCCTATTTTTGCTTTAGTTCGCTTCTCTTTGACACCCCCCACTCTCGACCTCCTTTTCCTCCACGTGGTCTGGATTGTGTCCGTCGTCCGATGTTTTTTAGTCTCTTCCTTTTTTTGACTGGACCCCTAGATTTTCATGTGTGCTCTGGGGACCTTTTTGCAAACTCTACCCGACGGAGCGCTGAGCGGGTACCTTCCCCCCCCGGTGTTCCGACGCGGTCCTTCTTTGGTGCTGTTTCTCCCCCCCGATCTTTGTTTACGATATAGTAAGTGCTTTTTGGGAGTGAGATTCCTTTTTTTTGAAGGCAACTTTATCGGTTTACTTGTCGGTTTCTTTTCCCCCCGACGCAGCTATGAGGTGTTCCCGATTACCTCTACGTTGTCCGGCGCACTGTACATGGTGTTTCCTTCTCCCCTTATTTGTTTCCCCGTCCGATAGGGAAGGACAGTAGACCAATTGGTTCTTAGGTAGAAAACGGTGCTCTTCGCCTCGTATCGATCACAATCCGCCGCCATCGGCACCTTCTCTCCCTGATGACACAGGACAAAGTCACTTTTCTCCTCTCTCTTTTTTTCTCCCTCTTGTTGTTTCGATCCCGAAGGTCTTGGATTTTTCACTTTCCCCGTCCGTGTGTAAAACGAGTAGCCTTGTCGTTGTGCCGAACTGCCTCTTCGGCCGGCCCACTTCTCGGTCAGCTTTTCCACCCACCCCTTTTTCTTTGTTCCCCCCCCCTCCCTTCCTTTAGCACCCAGTATAGGGAGTCGTGAACACCTAGATGTCGCCGAGCCCCGTGAAGTCTTTCCGGGACCGGCAGTGGCGCTGTGAGGCCAACTTTTTTTTTTTCCCAATCCGCCACCTGGATCGTCCAGAGTCGATTTTCTCTTCGGTGCTGAGAATCCACCCAACCTGCACCTCTTCTTTCCCCCAGGTTGTTTGTCATTCCCAGCTGGACGTCGGACAATTTCCTCGTCAAAGCACCTGAGCGGACCCAGTTTCCCTTGGTTTTGTACAACAACCGCTCAGTCTCCTCGGCGCGTTTCTTCCCCCCCCCTCCTACCCGTTCTTCTCTGTCGAGAGTTTTTACCCCCTAGACAAATCGGCGATGGCACGATTGTCAGAAAGGGTCGAACACGGTTGTTGAATCTAAAATTTCACCTTATTTCGCTTCCCTTTTTGTCTTTGTCCTTTTTCGGCGGGTGTGCTAATCCCGACACAGTCGCCTCTTTTCTCGGCCCATCGTTTTTCTTTGTATTTGGATCGTCGGTCAGGAACGAATCGAAGCCCAACCTTGTCCCCCCCTTCGGCCCTTTTCCTCCGGTAGTTAAGCGGCTTTCCTTCCCCCTTTTCGCTTAGTCGCTCTGTTCAGATGTGCAGCCCGAAGGGTTCGGAAACAGGAGTAACACATTTGTAGGCGTTTCCTTATCACCCTCCGGCGGGCGTACTCCCACGGTTTTTCAAGTTGACATTCCCTCTGGAAAAGGCAGGCTTCCGCGAGATCGATTAACCTGTCTTATTGGGTATGTGCTCGGGTCTCCTCGGGTTTCCTCGCGGACAGACTTTCGGCGATTCTGTTCTCCACCTTTATTCTCCCTCCAATGTAAAAGCCTTTTTTTGGTGCAGAAGGATGATTGGTATCGGTAAGTTGCATTCAGCGGGTGAGTTCCAGGTGATTTCCCACACCTTTGCTTCTCCCCACTTGCCCTTTGCCCGTCGTACGCTGACCCTTTTTCCTTTACCCCTGTTCAACCCGAAAGAAGTAAGGACCGAGGCCTAAAGATTTTTTCAATTTGAGTACTCATGTGTGGCAGCCGGATCCTCGCCGGGTAAACGCCCCCCTCGGTCTACCGGTTTTTCAACGCCCCCCCTTAATTTCCCTCCGCCCCAGTAATACCCTCAAGTTTCTTGCCAGACAACAAGAAGAAGGGCCTTTCGACCCCTATCCCTGTCCAGGACCCTCCCCGCCACCGCCGCTGTCTCCCTTTTTTATCCCGATTGCCTTTTCCCCTCCCCTGCCGCTTCCTATCCCCCAGGAGGGGAAGTTAGCTTGAAGCCTATTAAGGACCTGGTTTTCGAGGCAACAGAACCTTGGCCCCTTTCTTCAAGGCTCTCAACCCCGATGCCCTCAGTTTGTCGCAGGTTGCTACCGATGTTCGTTTCTTTCGAGGGGTTAGACGGACCGTGGTTCTGAAAGTCCCCCTAAACACAAAGTTATTTCGTGGTCACCCTGCTCTTTGACTTTTCCCTCCCCGAGTTCTGTCATCAGCCACGTGTCCTACCGCCCCCCTATTTGCTTGACACCCATTTTAACATTGTCGATACGAGGGTAGAGGGTCCCTACCCCGCACTCGATGACCGCTGCCCCACGTCGCGTCCCACCTCCTCGTCCTCCCCGTCTGTATGTAAATGTACGGTTCCCGCATAGACCCACCGGGTAGAGGAGGCGGAGCCAACGCCTCTCTCGAAACTCTTCAGGATCTTTCTTTTCCCCCTACTTTTTTTTTTTGTCTGCTTATATTTGCCATTTAGGTGAAGTCTTGATTCGGTTGCGGTTCCCTTTACTTGTCACTTGTTATTGGTTGTCACGACAGGGACACCATTGTACTACTCTCTTGCCGAGGCGGTCTGATTTTTTTAGGGGTAAGAGGGAATGTTTGGCTGTCACACGGATGCCGCCGTAATCGCCATTTTCAGCGACGGTGGCCTTCCCCCTTGGCGAGCCGGATTCGCTTCTTAAACCCCCGTGTCTGAGTTGCGAAGTCAAAGCCCTCTACACCCAAGCAATTCTCCTTTTTTTTAACGCCCTGATTTTTCCCGCCCAGGTCGTTGACCACCGCGAACTGCCGGTCACCATTTTTTTGGTTCTGGTCCCTTCAAGACTGCGTCTTCTCAAAAAAAATTTGGCAGGTTGGCTGTTCTGTCATCGCAAGCCCCTCCCTTGGCTCAGCGGCCAGCCCTGTCTCCCCTCGGCGCCGTCGCGCAGGGGGTTTTTAATAGGATCCCCAGGGCTTCCTCTCCCCCTTTTGCCGGGCCCCAGCGGGCCGTTGTGGAGTTCGGGGGTACAGGCAATTTTGGGTTTGGGGTCACCGGCCTGCCATGGAGGAGTGGGCGCGGGCACTGCGTTTTTGGCCCCCCTTCTGCCTGATTCGGGGTTCCCCGGCGACCGCCGTTCCGCCCTGCTTACACAACCTTTGCCACGTCCAGTACAGCTCTAGCGGGCGCAGTTTTTTATGTAATCCGGGGATGTCAGTCTCCTTTTCAAAGCGTCCCTCCCTTCTTCCAAGAGGCACAGTGTTGAGCCACCCTTTTTTTTCATCGACCTTTCCCCCCACCCTTCCAAGTCCAGCCTTGACGATCAAAGACGTGTGGCTTCCCCCCCGCGGGGGACCCCCGGCCATCGTGCTCTTTACCCCTTTTCAGGAAAGAAGAACGACTTGTTCCTTTTTCCTTTTTTAAACGAGGACGATGCCGCCCCAATTTCACCGCTACAAGCTGGCAGGCCCCTCGAGCGGCGTTGCAGCAGGCCCTTTGCCCGCAGTCCTGTGCCCCGTTCCCCCCCCGTGTGGGAGGCTAAGCTCCTTTTTAAGGTAACAAGCCGACCCCCACGTGTGCTTCCCCCCCTACACGTCGGGTTCTGTCGCTCATCCCTTCACCCGCTCTTCCACCTGCCGTACCTAATACTGAATTAACGGATGGCCCTTTTTAAATTTGTTCTTTGATACTTCCTCGCCGCAGTCCTTCCCGACCAGACATTTCCCATCCGCTACCTCCCGCTTCCCCCAACTCTTCAAGATGGGCAGGCGGTTTTTTGACAGACGAAAGCAGATCTTTTCTTATCCACCACCCCCAGTGGACGCAGTTTTTCTTCTATCCCCACACGCGTGGTTTTCGACCCTTTTTTTGCTTGTTTTTGCCCCTTGCTTCCCTCTTTCTTTGTGGATGTTTGTCCCAAACACACTCCCACCCCTTTTACGCCATTTGGCTGTCGTACGGTAACAGATTCTCGTACGGTTTTTTCCGGGGCCGGATCTCTAACTGGTCCCGGGGCTTTTGCACGTTTGGCCAACGAGTCGTCCGTCTACGGAAGCAGAGAGGTTTTTAAATTACAGATTTACTTTCCTAGGTTTTGCCCCCCCTTTTCGACAGCTGCATCACCGACCGATCGGCATGCTGGACTCTTCTCTTGTCTGTCTTTTGCCCTCTGATTTCCTTCCCATTCGCAATTTCTAGGAAGGACAGGGAGCGTCCCCCACCTCCGAAGGCGGTCTTTTTTTGACTACGACACTACTTTTTCCTTCGTCGTTGGTGATGGCCCCCAGGCCATTTTTGGACAGATGACCGCCTCGCAGTGGCGTGCTCTCCTCCCTCTTTTACGTTCGGCTCCCGCCCTTACCCGCCTCGACTCGTCGAGGCACCCTTTTTTATGGTCTTTGCCGGTCTGAACAAGGAAAGAAATTCTGACCATCTCTGATTTTTTATTAGATTGATACGCCGGTCTTGGTTTTCCTGGTCTCCCCTTTCGACTTTTGGCTTTTTGGTGTCCTCCCTTACGGCTCGAAGGACCCTTTTTGTTTCTTTGCCGACCCTGTCAAACAGAGGCGTCTTGAAGAGGAAGGCCACTAGACTTTTTTTTCAGCTTTTTAAACCCAATAGTGATAATGGGCCTTCGGTCCGTGCCGAACAACTTATTCTGAGTTCGTCACACTCGAGTCGCTGTTTTCCCTCCTCCGAGCACTTTCCAGGCCGATTTTCCCTTTGTATGCCTTTTTTCCCACTTCTCTTTTTCAATCCCCGTATCGTACAGAAGAGATAGGAGTTTTGTTTCGAGCCAAATTTATCACGCCGAACACTTTATTCAGCTCGCTTTTCGGACGTGACTTCCTTTGCCAGCACCGTGCCCTCCCCCGGCCATTTTTCCCATCTGCGTGGCCTTCCCCCCACCCCGTTACCGATCATAAATGCGCGTCCCATTTTATTAGACCACGTAATTTTTTACTTGAGTGTTTTTACCCGACTCGCACCTGCCCAACTCGGCTTTTTCCCTGTTCGCAGTGTCGACCCTCGTTTTATATTCCTTCTTCCCATTTTTCACTTCTCGTCGGAGTTTTGAATGTTCGGGCGTCGTGCACGACCAGTTGCCCAGCTGGGCTCTTTCCGTTTCCCCTCTTTTTTTCTTTTCCGGAGACGAGGCTGCGATGTTTTTATGTTAATGATCGGCGGTGGCCTACAGCAGAAGAAAACCACGAGTGCATTGCTAGCGTTTTTTTCTCGGGTAGCGTTCCGACTTCTGTTATCGATGTAGCGAGCGTTTTCCCCTCTTTTTCCCAGCCCGAAAAAGAGGTTGGGACTTGTAAATATAAAACTGTCGGCGTATAAACCCTCCGGCGGCCAGTCTCCCCACGGGTTTTGCGTTGAATGTCCCTAATGAGCCCATGTATGCTGTCACTTTCTCCCCTCTTCCCTTTGATAACTTTTTTTGGGTTTTCGGGCGACTTTCTTGTGGCCGCGCGGAGAAGCCTTCCTCTCTTCACGTTCACAGGGGTACCCGCCTCCATTTTTTGGTAACAGGCAGCGTGGTGCGTGCCACAATGGACCAAGGATTGTTGTATCTTCCGTGCGAAGTTTCCGGTTTGTTTCTTTTAGATTCCAGCCCTGGTGGCTCCCCCCCTCCTCCTCATTCCATAGGAGATTCCCAGTGGTAAGGACCCCTAACATCAACGGCCAAGAACGTATAGACCTCGACGCCCGCCTGTTTTTCTTTTCCTTGTTGCTGTTTTGGCTTGGACGTAGGAGATTTGCCGCAACAGAATACGGCGAGTTTTTTTTCCCCTCAAACGCCCCCCTGTGCCATCTCAGCCTCCCCTCCACACATGCCTTTGCCGGTTCCCTCCCCCCCAACGTCTCCTTGACAGTACCACTGAATCCCCCCTTTGACTGACCTTTCTGACCAATGGATAAGATCGCAGGAGTAGCCAGAAGCCTTTAACTCCGGCGGATCCTTTCACGGCTTCCGGACCCCCTTTTTTCCCTTCGAAGGGCTTGCTTCTCTAGCCCCCTCCCCTCCTTTTTTACGGAGACTCAAAGTTTCTGCCTTCCTGGTGGCCCTTATTTCTTCTCCCCCCTCCTTCCCGTCCCTGTTCTCCCCTGTTTCGTCCTGATGTTGTGAGTAAAACCGCGCGTTACTACAGCTCCCCCCCCCCTTGTGCCTTCACCCGGAATTAGTCCCCCATCCCCCGGTTTTCATAGAAAGCAGAAGCTCCCCTTCCCTAGCCGTTTCAAATGGCCTACGGCTGCCCGTCGTCTCCCGCGGGCCCGCTCATTCCAACCCGATGACTCTTCCAACCCGTCGGCTACCCACGACGAGTAGAAGGATCCTGGTCCCTGTCCGTACCCAGCAAGCCCCCCTTTTTTAGCGGCTTCCTTGCTCCCCCAGGCGATAGCCCTTTTTAGGAGATAGCTCTTTTCCCCCTCCGTTGTTTTTTTTCCAGATCCTGAAGCGGTGACGCTCTCGTCGGTTTCGCAGTCCTGCCGCACCCCTTGTTTTTTATTCGGGGGGACAGGGACAAGTTCAGATCCTGTGGCGAAGGAGGCAGGAGGCGTGTGGATTCAGTGTCAAGACCCCTCGTTCCCTGGTTCTTTGCCCCCCCCTGATTCCCGCCGGGACACGTAATCGGAATTTTCCTTGTTTGCTTGTTTCAATGCGGACGATTTCTTTTTTCGATCCGTTATGCCTCCTTCGCTAATTCACCCTTTTTTTTTTTTCAGCTTGTTATACCCCGACTGCGCGGTTGGACTAGTACCTTCTGTTGCCCCCGCCCCGTTTCGACCAACTAGGTTCCCTTAGGGTCCCTTTGGACAGCAGAACAGCACTATCTTAAGCCCCACTGTAGAGATTTCGCCCTTCAGTTCCCATTATGTTATAAGTCACCGCCCTTCCATTGAATTCTCCGCTTTCCTAGAAAGCGTTCTCTCGTTACCTTCGTCTTGACGGACGTTCCTTTGATTAAAGGCCCTCCCGTCCTGTTCGGATTCACCTTGGCATGGGATTGGGGAAAGTTCCTGCTTCGTGGAGGAAAATCCCCCTGCGGTGGACGGTTGAGCTTCGGCGGTTTTCGGGTAAAACCGGCTCGGCCTAGTTCCTTTGGCAAAGGGAACCGACCCCTCTTGGTAAGGCCTAAACACCGGATACCGCTCCCCCCAGTACAAAGTTTCCCAACCGAACCATCCTCGGGACGGGGGCCCACCCCGCTGGTTGCTGATACGTTCCCACAATGCTTGGACCCATTTTTCCCTTTCTTTCCCCCTGACGCGCCGTTTCCCAGAGGCCTTTTCTGAGTTTTAAGGGAATCTCTTCCCCCCCCCCAAACTCTGAATGTACCAAGACGATAACGCGTGGCTGTGGGCACCACCCTGCCTCGCGGGGTACTTCACCTTGCCTTGATGATACTGCGCCCGCTCCAATCGCCTCATCCGCGGCGGCGAGTTGCGATGACTACCCCAAGAGTCCCTCTTACAAAGTCTTGATTTGTCTGGTTCCGCGGAGCGGTTTAAGATTGACCAGTCAGGGGCCCTTCCTTTCAAAACCCCGGGGCGATGTTCAGCCGGATTTCTCCATTTCCCCTTACAATTTTCGTCCTTCTTCAAATACAAGTAGGGTTTTTGTCTACAATGTTTTGAGATCGTACATCGCCGACGTCAGGCCTTTACTCCCTCTTTCCCTGTTCCGCCCATGTGCCCGGTTTGGGCTTCGATTTTTTCTTTTCCTGCCCTCTAGTCTTTTAAGCATTAGTCTGAGGACACCCTAGTAAACATTCCGGCCCGATGTCCTCCTGGCAATGACCCGCCGCAGCTTCTCCACCCGATCCTAATACAAGTGACCTGTTCCTCCTGCAGATTCTACACCTCTTTTTTTGCCCTTTCGTGAAGGCTCAAATCAGACGAGTTGTCGTAGTCGTTTCACAAAAACTTCGACCTTCTTGGCCGCCTGAACTTTCTTTGGTCGTAGTTGTCGGCCGTGTGGCACCTCCGCCCCTCTTTTAAGACCTCGTCGAGTTTGTACTGGCCAGACTCGCCTTTTCATTGATTTGATGGGACCCTGGCACTGGGCAGCTCCCCGGCCCGCAAGATTGCGGGTCACTTCCGGGGTCCGTTTCATCTTTGCCGTCAGTGGGTTATGCGTCAACGTGGATATGGTGACCCCTTTCCCAGTGTGTTTGTTTACGAGAAGGAAGTTACCTGCATCTGAGAAATGTGATCGTCCGGCACTTGCTCGTTATGTTTTTCTTTCACCCCTCCTAGTCGACATCGATTTCCCAAGATCTCCTGTCTTACTTTTTAGTCGTCTGGTGTTTCAAATTCTTTCTTTGGTGACGAGGAATTCCGAGCACCGCGGTGACGTTCGGCGAAACGCAACCGGTGAAGCCGTCTCTTTTTCCTTTCTCTTCCCCCCCATCGTCTCCCAATTTCCATGATTAGCGGCACCCCGACCTTGCGTTCCTATTTCTCTTTTTTGTTAGGAGATCACCGGTCTGGCTTTACTGGAGCTCCAGTTCCGGATGGCCTTCCCGTGGTGCCTCGCTACGATCGACGTTTTTTTTTTTTTTTCGCCCGAGTCCCCACCTCTGTTTTCGACCTTTTTTCGGCAACTCTCTTTGTTCTCTTCCCCCAAAAGGGAAAAGCACCTTTCTTTTTATTGAAAGGGTAGAGTAGTGACCCATCGAGGCGCAGCCGACAGCCGCGTGGACCGCCGCTCCCTTTTTTTTTCATGGCCTGACCCTTTGGGCCCCCCCCTTTTCTTTCAATCAGATCGTTTTCTTTTTTCTTTCACACCCTGCAACGCTGAACACGGACGTTCCCCCCCCTGTCGACGATTACTTCTTTTCCCTCCCCCCTTTTCCCCCAGCCCGGTCACAGTTGTCCCATCGAGCAACAACCCCCCCACCCCAATTTGTGTTAAAACCCACCAACAAACCCAAAACCCCCAAAAAACCCGGCGTCCCCGATACGTGACGGACCTCGGCGCGTTCACGGCCGGCCCCCCCGCGTAACAGTCTCCATCGTCGAGCTTTTTTGATAACGACAAAGACAACTCTGCTCTTCCACTTCACGCAGGGCTCCACCCTTCTTTGTAGATCTGCAGGACCCCGACCCCGGTACAATTTAGTATCTTTTGTCGGTTTTTCTCCCCCCGCTCTCCTTTAGTGCCCTAGTTCTTTTGCGAATCGTTGAAGATTGGGCCTCGGGGTTACGCGGATTGTCTGATCCGCCCCTTCTCTGCGGGCTCCTACCACGCCCACCCACGAGTGGCACCCACCCTTTGGACACGTAAGTAGTATCTTCCTCCTTCTTCGCTGTATCTCCTTTTTCCCGACGATGCATTCCTCCCCCCTGCCGGTTATTGACCCTTCCCCAGTACTTCCCCTCTTGTGGCGTTTCCCTTTTACCATAGCTAAAGCTGAGCCCTTTTTTGCCCCGGACCGACTGCTAGGTTTATGTCCCCTCGGCTTTCACCTGCCCAGTCTCTCTTGTCGCGGTGATGAGGTTTTGTCGGCCTCTTCCTCCTTTGGCCTGGAGGAAGACTTCTTCCCTTCTTTGTCCAACAGGGTAAGCAAACTGAGGGCCCTTGAGGTTTTGCCCACGGCTCCCGGCTTTTCTCGTTTCCTGCTTTCGAGGTAAAGGTTGGTTTCCCTTTCGATCTCCCTGGTGCAATGACCCAGCCGCTTGTAAGGACTACACCCTGTTCCCTTCATTCACGACTCCATGAACTCCGTGCCCCGAGGGTCTCTGTTAGTTTTGACGAATGGGCCGTGTAGGCTAGACGGAACCGCCTCTCATTTTCGTTGTACCCTGTCCCCGCCGGTGCCCGCTTCCGCCTCCTCAAAACAGCCTTTCTTTTCTCCCCCAGCTGATGTAAAGTGCAACAGCCCACCAGCTTGACGCCTGAAACCTGCGCCCCCTTGGATCTTCCGGCTTCAGGAAGCCGCCCCGCCTCCTCGATAGACCCTTAGTTTTCCCTTTCACTTCTGGGAATCTCAAGGACCCGTCGGCTCGAGCCCCGACCAAGCGCTCATCTTCTCTCAACTTTGCTGGATACTCGGTTTTAATTTTACCTTCCCCAGCTCCAGACGCGTTCCGTTGGTCTGCGAACTTTTGGGTCGCACGTCTACTTTCCAAGAGAGGTCGTTGTGACCAAAGTTTTATGCTCCCCGTGAGTCCGCAACCGGTTTCATCTACCCAGCAGCTCGCTCTTTGCTCCCCCCTTTCATCCTTTCGGATTACGGAGGCTCCCTGTCGTACGGGAATAGAGTTTACCTCACGCTCGAACCTTTCTTCAATTGGAGAAAATAGCCGCCGTTCGGATAAGTACCTCGCCCGTCCCCTGAACCCCCGCATCGTCCCACGTGTTTGCGGAAGCTTCCCCTGCGCCACCTTTACTCTCGTTCAAGTTG
>Ga0179593_1695990_pt1 | contig 15186 bp, 12 predicted proteins | sample CZODoug2_1_08_16_FD_185931 | JGI IMG/M metagenome (GOLD analysis project Ga0179593, IMG submission 185931) | Vadose zone soil fungal communities from Angelo Coast Range Reserve, California, USA - CZODoug2_1_08_16fungal (PacBio error correction) | ecosystem: Environmental > Terrestrial > Soil >... | reverse complement strand
CGCCTTTCTGCTTTAATAAAAGACCAAGAGAAGGCGGCTTGTCTGCGAGACCACAACCCCTTGTTACCCCCGTGCTTCCTTTTTCTTCCGCATCTTCCTGGTGCACCTTAGTATGTCCTTTCTTTTCTTTTGTTTCCCCGCTCTCGTCCACTCTTGCCAAACACATTCCTGCCCTACCGCCTTTTCGGGTGAGTTCTAGTGACGACATTTCAATAATACCCCCATCACGGTCGCAGCGACCCCTTTTTAGCCATGTGGGCCTTCACGATCGTCTTTCCGCGAGCTTGGCGGCTGATCCATGTCGGTGCCTCTTATCTAAATTAGCACTTAGGAACCTTCTTCTCCTTTACGCGAAGAGGACCGTTTTCCCCCCTTTGGAGGAAAAGTTAGAAAGGATCGTTATGAACTTGTTAGAACCCCCCCCCCTCTTTCTCAGACCAACGCTGAACCCACTTTTCTCTTTTCCCTGGATTGAGAGTTTTTCTTTTCCAGAGAAGCAAGGCTCCCCATCGATTGAGGCTGTTGACGAAGTTCAGGATTCTTCTCTTTCCTCTTTTTTCCGGATCGCGGACCTCCTTCTCCTCCGCGCTCGATAGCCCCCTCGATGACTGGCCACCTTTTTATTATTCGCTCCCCCCACTCCTTTGAAGGTCTTGCTGCCTTTCTCTTCCTTCATTCTCCTTGCAAAATTTCCGGCCTGCTAGGACATGTTCTTTCAAGAGAGGTAGCCGCGACAATTCCACTTTCCCCCCCCAACACGAAGGAATTGCTCCTTCCCCCTTCCAATACTCAGATGAGAACTTTCTTTCCTCCGCGGCGGTGATAGCTCCTTCGAGGGTTTTTTTTTTTTTGCACGATAGACCTGCCACCTTTCTTCGCACACAACGCCCAGCTCTCTTTCCCTCCCTTCGATAATCTTTCTTGGTCGCGGACGAACTTGTAAGTTTACACATTTTGCTATTCCCCGTCTCCATTTCGGTCTTGCTCCTTTCCCCCTTGTTGGCGCTTTCCGCCGGCTTCTCTAATGTAGGAGCAGGAGCATCGTGGAGCCGCGTTCCCGCTTGACCCATTTCCCCCGCACGCAGCCAAGAGTTTTTTTTTTCTGCCGCCGTCCGTGACCCACGATAAAGGTTGTGATCGAGCCATCGGCTTTAAGCCGCTTGTTCCCAGCTCACCACAAGATTCACACTTCCCCTTTCCGGCGTCCCCGCCATTTTCTTTCTGCCTGCGAAGCGGGCCGCTCCCCCCCTCCATCGGACCCTCGGTCAAGCAACTTCAACTCGTTACTCTCCCGCCGACTTCCTGAAATGAGGGACATAATCCTCCCCTTCCGATAGGGAATGATGGTGCTTTCAAGTGGCTCTACCCCTCGGTCGTCCGAAAGGACTTGATCCCCTTTCTCCCTCCAATCTTCGACCTCCTTTTAGGGATTGCCGGAGCGCAGACCCTTGGCAGGAAGGAAGACTATGACCTGCACATGACGGAGTGTCCGCACATCTCTCCCAACCCTCGAAAGGCTCTCCCCCTTCCCTCCCTCTTTTTATTGGTTTTCTTGTGAGGTTCCCCTCTTCTTTTTCCTTCCCCGGGCCGTGCAGTTTCGTGAAAGTGCCTTGATCTGCGCCCATGCCCTGAGCAGGTCGCCATCTACTCCTTGATGATGCTCCCCCCATAAACTTCCTCTTCCACTTCGATGTGATTGAGAACGTCTTCTGCTGCCTCATGACCTACGCGAGGATTCTTTGAGCAGACATTCCCCCACGGGGTCAGTGATTCCCTTGTCTGAAAGGGATCTTTTTTCCTTTTTCTTCCGTCATGCCCCTCTCCAACGAGCTTTTAAATAGAGCCATCTGTGCGCTACGAACCATGACTCCGCGTATCGGAGATCCCCCCCCCCCTCCTTCAAAAGGCTTTTTTCCCGGACATCGACTCTTTTGGGGGAAACGCGTGTCGCCTCCCTCTCCCCGGCCAGGAAGCTTGATCTTTCAGCTCCGGTTCTCCCAATTTCCTGCCTCCCCTGTGAAACGAGTCTCGCAACCTCACCCTAAAGGAAGGTTTTTTTTTTCTCTTTGTGGCGGCCATTCCTCTCTTTTCATCCTTGACAGAGATGTTCATACTTCCTGAGCACTTTCCCTTGGGCGCTTTATCGGGGCGAAGACTCGTTGAACGTCTGCGCCCGCGACGGATTGTACCATCCCCTTCCTGAACCCCTCGTCTGACGTCTTTTGAGAGACAACCTCGTACCCGCTCACTAGATTTCCTGTGAAGACCTCCCTTCTTACGCGGTTCCCGAAGAAGAAGAGCGTCTGGTCGGCGTCGAGACTCCTTTTCTCCTTCTAGCCGAAAATTTTTCCGACCTTCTTGCAGAGGCGGCCTCGGACCCTCCCCCTCTTCAGAACGAAGTGAGGAGCCAGTGTCCTGGCCCCCAAAACCCCCCTCCTCGGCGTTGACCCATCAGGTGAAGATCTTTCACAAGCAAGATCATCTCTTTGCCTTCCGCGAAGGTTATTTTTCGTCAGCATCCCTTTGAAAGGATTCATATTGCGCTTAAAATCGATGCCCTTTTTACGCCCGTTCAAGCTGGCATAAACTCCCGGAACTTCCTTTCCTTTTCACTCTTGGAAACAGCCCCCCCCGATTGGGACATGGGTAGAGCCATATTTGTCCTCTTTCCCTTCCCGGCCACCTTCCTTCATAGTAGTATGCCTTTTCCTCCCCAATGTCTTGCGCTCCCGGCACCCCCTTTCTCCTTTAGAAGATTGATGGATGCCGGATTGGCCGTTTCCCTTACGAAAGATTTGCTCACCCTTTTCCCTCCTCCATCATTTTCTTCCGAAATGCCTTATTTACCTCCCCTTTCCCCCCCCCCATAATGATAGGTCGTTTCGTCTTTCCCTCTTTCCAGTTTAGGGACGCTCCCTTTCCCCCTCTTTCGGTTTTCGAAATTTCTTCTTTTCGCTCCATCGATCAGGTGCTGGCGGTGAACGCCTTTTTGCATCGGTGTAGAGCTGGTAGCCTTTTTTATATTACCTCCCCCCCCATTGGTCGAGATCACCCCTTTATTGAGGTTTTTTTCCGGAGGGAGACATTTTGAGTCTTAAAGAAATTCCCCCTTTTTTCCCCTTTGTCAAGCGCGCGCTTTTTCTAGGATAAGGAGCATAATTTTGCCCCTCCGCCGGCGTGCTTGCCCTCCCTCTCCACACTAACTGTTTCGCCACCTTTCCTCTTGCATATAACAATTTTCCCCAGACGACAGATTTTCGTCCGCTTTTCCCCCTCTGGAGGGAGGCCGGGATTTTCCCCTTCACGAAATCTCTTTTTTTTCGTAAAAGGACTTGAGACTTCTTTCTTTCCCCAAGAGAGAAAGATAGTGATCCCAACCTGACGCTTCGGACCGTCCATCTCCTTTCCCCTCCCCTCTTTGCTTCCTTCCCCCTCTCCGCCTGCCGTCCCCTTTTTTTTGGAATGGGAAGCGCTCACATATAGTCCGTCTCTGTGGATTTTTTCTCTCCGAGCTTCCCCGGCATGAGTTCGCGGCCATTTTCCTTTCCTCGCCGAGAAAGGCAGCACGTCCCGTCCAAGGCTTGCGCTTTCTGTGATTCGAGTTGTCCCTTCAATACTAAAGTGAGGAGATAGAGCCTTTCGCCCTAACCTGATTCCTTATCCGTACCCTTCCCTGCTCCCCTTTTTCCCTCCTGCAATTATTCATCCCCCTTTTCCCTCCCCCGCGCGCCTTGCGTTTCTCGTGAACTAGAAATCCATGGGAGTATTTCTTCCCGTTGGTTAAGCTTTATCTTCTCCCTCTCTTGTGTGGGAATCCCTTCCCCTTCCTTTTCCGTCATAACTTCATGAAAAGTTGAGGACGGGTTCTCTGAGGTCGAACGCCCCCCCTTCCCCGTCGAATTGTTTTTTTTTGTTTTTCCCGAAGTGCCTCCCTTCTTTTTCCCCTCCGATCGCCTCCAGCTCGATGCATGTTTTTCTGGCTTGGTCGCGGCGACCGTGCTGGATGTTTCCCTCCTCCCTTTCCCGACCGACACCGAAACGCGCATGCTCTCGTTTCCCCCTTCCCCTATTGCCGAGGGTTTCATCATGCGACGCAGCCCCCTCTTTTCTCTTCCTACGCAGCGGTTCTTCGCAGCGCTTTATGACTCGCATAACCACCTCTTTAATTTCTTCTCCCTCCCTGGAATATGCTCCTTCATCCTTTCCCTTCCCTTCTTCCCTGATCTTTCGTACAGGTAATTCCCCCCTCTTTTTTTCCTCTTCTTTTATGGCATTGAAAGGCATTTTTTTTTCCTTCTTGTGAATTCGGAGCAGCACCCTGATCCACTCTCGACATGTTGATTTAACCCATCTTTTCCTTTCGTGGCACCTGAGCTCTTTCTTTTCGGAATTGGATGCGTCGTTCTGGCTTTTCCAGTATAATAGAAGAGGCTCATTTCTTGATGTATTCCGCCTCTTTTTTTTTCTCCTTCTTTTTTGAAGGCGTTTCACTCTTCTCTCCTTCCTTTGCTTTCCGCCTAAGCACCTTTCTCCCCTCTCTTCTCAGCCACAGGATCGTTCCTCCCCCCTTCGGTGTCAGGGGACGATATGATCGAACCCAACCGTCGAGCGTCTCAGGCCGTTGGTGGAGCAGCGGCCCCTTTCCCCCCCAGATCGAATGACTTCCCTCCCCTTCCCCTTAAAAGTGTTAGTGAGGCCGGAACAGCTAGGGGCCTTGTCCACGAATCTACCTCCTTCTCCCTTTTTTTTTTGTTTCGAGAGATCGTGTGACTCGGCCTCTCTTGTCCCTCCTCCCCCCCCTCCCCCTGGTAATAATTTCACCCACCCTTTCAACTTTCTTCATATCGATCTTGCGCTGCTGCGACTGTCCCCGACGGTTGGGTTACGATAATGGCGTCCTGAACACTGAAAAACCCTTGCGCCCCCATTTTTCCCCCCCCCTCTTTTCGCGGACGCTCCGTTTTTCTTACTTTTTTCGTCTCCGGTTGATGATTCCCCCCCCCCCCTCTTTTCTCCCAGGCTTTTACAGCGGAATCCTTGACCAAAGAGATAGAGATAGAAAGCATCATGAGAGCGTTTGTCGTGGACCGCCGACCTCTCTTCCCCGTCCGCATAAAAATTTCCCTTTGATCATCAGGTGCCACGGCGCGAAAACTTTTTTTTCCCGAGTGGGATAGGTGCTGCTCCGAAGTAACGAACCGATTCTCCTCTTCTTTAATATCCATACCCAACATCTCTTCCCTTTCCTCCCCCCCTTCTCGCTACCGATGACGATCCTTTTTTTGTTCCCCAGGATTAGGACGCATTCCCCCCTTCTCTCTTAAGAAGTAGTTGGGTAGGAGATTAATACCAGGAAAGCCGGCTTCTGTTCCCCCTTTTCCTTCTTAGTTTCCTCTACCTTCTTTTTCTTCCCCTTCCTTCTGAAAGCTATAGGAACCCCCCTTTTTCTTCGGCCTTTCGGTGCGTTTCAGTGACGACTTTTCTTTCAAAAAAGACGGTCGCCGCTCCAGAGCACCTCAGATTCTTCGTTCCTGGTCAGCGAGCTGGCCCTTCCCCCCCTCTTTCTGATTGATAAAATCTTTCTCCCCTCGTCCATCTTGTTTAGCGATTCCCTTTTTTCTCTCCATGGTAATGCTCGAGGAGGACAAGTTAGGACTGATCTTTAAGCCACTTGATCCCCCCCCAAAAAGCGTTCTCCTCTCCCCCTTCCCCCCACAGCGGATTTCTTTTGACGCCCCTGGATTGCGTTTCCTCCCCAAAGAAAGAGAAGCCACGGCTCAGAGATCGGCGTTCAGGCGCGGATTACTTTTCCTCCGTTAAGGATCTCCTCCTTCTGCGAGACGACGTTCCTTTTATACTGGAGTATGAAATTCTTCCCCCTGCCAACCCGATCCGATTCTCCCCTCCTTTGCGTTTTTCCTTTTTTCTCTGCGAGCGCGCGCGGAACCTTCCCTCCCCCCCTAAGGAATGATCGGGACATGCTTCCCATTTCTCATCGAGATTTCGTCCCCTTCCAATAGAGGCCCCCCCTTTTTGGTCCTTCAATTACCCTTTCTCCTTTTTATGGCAGAAGAAGAGGCTTCTATATCTCCTCTTGGAGAGCGTGTCTTTTCCCCCCCTTCGCCCCCCCAAGTCTTAAGCCCCCCCCTTCGAGGTCGATCTCTCGGCCGAATCCGATTTGGTCGCGGCGGCCCCTTCCCCCCCGTTAGGGTCCTTTTTTCTCTTACTGACGAACTTTGGCGCAGCAAGGTGCGTGGTGTTCGGCCATCGCTGCACGCCGGCTTCTTGCCTACTTGCTCGGCTTCCCTCTTTTTACCAGGATTTTCTTCTTGACCATGGATCTGCCACGATCAATTTTCCTTCATGTCGCTCCCTTCTCCCCTCCCACGATAAGGTTGTGGCTCTCCCCCCTTTTCAGCCGCGGGCCCTTTCCTCTTCCTATGAAACTGCGAACCGGACCCGTCGTCCCGACTCACCTTTCTGCTTATTTTTTCCGGCGGGCCGGCGTACGCTTGCCCTCGCTTTCGAACCCCCCTCCCCGGCCTGCGTCAGCACCTTTCCTACCTACGAGAACGCCGATATGATTTTAGGTCCATTGTTAAATGAGAATCGGCCACTCCCCCCTCCTCCCTCATCCATTCCTTTTCCAGTGTCGGCAACTCGAGTCCTCTCTTCAGGGAATCAATCAAATTTTTGAAAGTTTTTTTGTGGGTGTGGGGGTTTTTTTTGTGGGGGTTTTTTTTTTCCTGCGAAGGGATGGATTGCCTTTTTCTTTCCTCAGTAGTAGGAAGCAAGGCATGACAAGATGCTTCAATTTATCGTGTCCGAAAAGATCTCCCCCCCCAGGCTCACCATGTCACAGCCCTCCTCCCTTTTCCTGTTCTGTTTCCAGAGTGCTTCTCCCGGGCGTTGATAGGTGTTTTTTTCAAGAGTGCCCGGCTTCCCCGGGCCCATTGATCTGTAATTTTCTCGTTCGCCAAGCGATTCCTTCTTTTACGCACAAACCTTTCTCTTCTATTATGTGAATCTGCGTTACAGGGCGGAATGCCACCGATCAGGCCTCCTGGAGATTGGCTGAGTTTTTTTTTCTCCTTTGCCACGGGCTCACCGTCCGTAACTTCTTTGCTTTTTTTTTGCCCTTGGGGGTTTTTGCAAGGTTAAAAAACCCCTTTCCTCACCGACGCACTGTCTTTTTTCTCACCATCGAGACCCTTTTCTTTTCCCCTCTCCGACAAGAAGCGCGTCTTCTCCCCCGCAGTCAAAGGCGGCTGCGTCAAATATTCCCCTTTCTACTTTTTCGCGATGACGCTGTTTTCTTCTGGACGGAAGTCCTCTTCTCTTTTCCCAGCTCCGGTTACAATAGGCGCACCGTCCCACGCCGTCTTCCCCTCCCCTCGCCAAAGGATTTTTTCTTTTTCTTAAAAATCTTCTTTTTCCTCCAGGGGTTGTGTTGAGAGTATGTTCTCATTTATCCTTCCTTTTTGTGCGCTAGTTTTAGAAGGAGGTGACACAGCTGGCTTTTTTCTTTTTTCCGGGATCTTTATATAGAAGGCCTGCCGGTCGCCTCATTTTTCCTCTACCAAAAGCTCCCAGAGCTCCCTATGCCGGCGGTTGACTTTGAAGAAGGTGAGAGGTTTTTCCGGTAGACGCCCTTCTACGCGTCGTCCTTTTACGGCGTCTTCCTCGAGGTTATAAGAAAAAGTGCGTCGTTGCGGGGCCCCTTCCGGAAATCCCTTCCTATAAAGTGTTTAAGAAAGATTTAGTGATTTAGTCTTTGTTCCTTTTCTTCCGTGTCTGATTTGATGCTCCCACCCAAATCCCTCATTCCTCGTCGTCCATTGTCATCCGGTGTCCCGAATTCCCCCTTTTAAACGCAGATCACATCGATTTTTTTTCCGCGAAGGTTAGTCGGTTTTCCTCCTTCCCTTTCTGCTGCCCGGCTCGCTTCCTTCCCCCTTCCCGTCACTTTTACGGCCGGGCCCCCCTTTTCTTAAACAACTGAAACGGCCCGGTGACTTAGCTGTTTTCTCTTTTGTAAACCTCCCCCTGACCCCCCCTTTTCGGTGTGGACATGGGTAGATCCTTTTCTCTTTTTTTTCTCGGCCTTTCTGCATGAGTAGGATGAATGCGCAGACGACCCTTAACCTGTCCTGCGCCCCCCCGCAATCCATCTATCTAGTCCTTCTTTTTTTTTATGGCTGGGATAAAGTTTCCTCTCAGATTGCCACTGACGACAGAAAGTCATGGATTATTCGTGCTTATTCGCAAATGCCCTTATTCCCCCTTCATGGAAACCCCCCCTGATCGGCGTGCATCGATCTCCCTATTCCTTCACGAGGAAGGTCCTATTTCCTACGCCCCCTCCTCTTCCCGATTCGCCGGCCATCCTCCATCCTATTTCTGTCCCCGGTTTACTCCTTTTCTTCTTTTTGTGAGATGGCTCCCGCGGCGATCACTCTCCCCCTTCCTCGATCACAAACCTTGATCGTTTCTGGAGTGAGCGAGGGTTTTTGGTCCTTTAGGAGGACCTGACAGCGTCCCGAAAAACGCTTGGCATTAGTGAGATCCATGGTTCATCCCCTTGCACCTTTTTTAGGTCTGCTCCGACAGAATACCTTTCTTTTTCTCAGAAGGCGCTTCCGCTATTTTTCACCCGAAGCCCTCCTTGATGCGACACCCGGATTTCCTAGTGCATATAACCCCTTTTTTTTTTCCCCCCCTTCTGACTTGACGATTTTTTCTCAAATATCTGAGTCCCGGCCTTTGATAGTCTCCCTTTCCCTCGACTCGCTCTTCCCTTGGCGGAAGAATTTTTCCCCTCCCCTTTCTTCCCCTATCTCGTGCAAACCCCCTTTGAGCGTGATCTATCACAAGAAGAGGGCTTCGGCCAGTCGCAATTCTCCACCTCCTCCTTAGGGCCGCCGGTCTAGTTTAGTTTTGGTCCGCTATTGCTGGGCTCTAACATCTCGAGCGCCCCCCTCTTTTTTTTTTTGGAATCCATTTGCGTACAGGATTTTCTTCGTTAGAGGCACATAATTTCCAGCGCATTTTCCGCTATCCCCTTCGCAACGCTCCCCCCCGTTGGTCGCGGATGCTTTCTTTGTGGAAAGGAAGCGAGTGCCCCCTCCCCTATCGAGTAGAGAAAGTAACTGCTGAGAGAGGCCTAAGCTCCTCTTCTCAATAAGAGCATTCGGGCAAGCATTCCCCTCTGTCCCTCCGTGAGTAGCTTTTTTCGTGAACTCTCAAAAGACCCATTTTTTTCGGAGGAACCCTCTTTGGTTCTTCTTCAGAGTTGGATCGGTCTTTTCCCTTTTTTCAATTCAAGTTAATTAAAGATTGTCACTTTTCTATCATGAACAGTTGCGCTGGTTCTCCTCTTTTTCTTCCCCAGATGTGACGGCGAGGAACGAAGTCTCCCCCCCCTCTCTATCGAAGCTTTCCTCAAAAAAAAAAAACCTCCAGATATCCATGTAGCTTTCTCGTCCCCATCTGATTGATATGGTGCTTCTGCTTTTTTTGTAGGACCTCATCCCCTTCGCACCGAAAAAGGAGAATTCATCCCTTTGCCTCTGGCCGAGAGCTTTCGAATGCCGCCGTCGCGGGCAAGTGGCGTTACTCTTTCCTCCTCCTCGGTCTTCGCCTCCGCCCTTTCTCCCTTTTTTGGTCTAAGGCATTCCCCCTCCCCCGATTTCCGAGAAGGGACTTTTCATCCTGGGTTCAGACGCTTCTGGCAAGGAATAGCTTTTGTCCCAATTTCCATGTATGAAATTTGTGAATCCGATGGTGATGGCCCGGCAGTTTCCTTCCTTTCCTCCTTCGGATGAGAAACGATTCCCCCTCCCCTCTCCTCACACGAGGTTTGTTCGCGCGTGCTTTCACTTGATCTTTTTCCCAACTCCCCCCCCCTAATGTCTGATGTGGATTTTTTTTTGGCTGCCTCGTGCCGTCATCGAGCGTTTTTCTTCCCCTCGCGATTAGATTGGTTGATTAACTTTTTTTTCATCTCTGTTCAAGCCTGCGAGCTCTCTCTTGCTTCGTTTTTCCCACCGGAGAAATATCCTTCCTGTCCTCTTTCCGACCGAAATCGGGTTCCCCCTTTTAAGGTGTTAAGGGAAGAAATGATCGAACCAAGTCTCAGGCTCTTCTCCTTTTTGCCTTGGTGGAGAAGATATTCGGTGCAGAAGAGCCCTCTCGATTTCTCATCCCTCCTTCCCCAATTTGAAAGCGATTTTTCCCGCGGCGCAAGATAGAGGCCTCGTCCCCCGAATCTCTATATTTCCTCCTTTTCTCTTTCGTGGAGAGGACCTCGAGCTGTCTTCCTCCCTCCCCATGGTATAATTCACCCATTGGCTTTCCTTCCCTTCTTTTCATATCGTTTTCGCTGCGGTGCGTTCCCCTTTTTCTACTCGAGAAGACGGTTGGTTAGATCATGCGTCATGAACTCTTTTTTTCCATTTGGACCGATTCTGTCGTAACCTCTTCATTTTTTCTACCTGCTTTTCTTATTTTCCGGTGTGAGCGACTCCCTTCCCCCTTTCTTGACAAGAGGCTTTCCCCCCCCCCCTCACACAAGCAGATCGCTATCGTTTTCTCCTTTCTCCTCGGAGATGACGGCTGATTCCCTTCTTTCCTTGCCTCCCCATCAGAAATGTCAATTTTTCTTTTTCTTCCCCCGGCTCGAAAACCGCGTGTGACCTCCCCCTTTTTTTCTTGTTTTTTTTTTTTGGTTTCTTCCTCAGGAACGAAATAACGAAGGACGCCTTTCCCCTTACCCCACCCTCGATGACAAGGGTCCTCCCCGGTCCTTCATATCCTTGCCGATAAGCGTCGGACGCAAGTTCCATCGTATAGAAATCGGTAAATGAAGACTCGTTGGTATGAGATTTCCCCAGTCCACTTCCTTCGGCTGCGAAGAACGCTTCTTCGCCCCTTCCGTCTTTTTTTTTATGGCCCGCAGGCCTCTTCTCTTTGAACTCATCTGCCAACCGCGTCAAAGATAGAATGAGTTTTTTCCCTGACTGCGGGCGACCAAAAGCACTGTCGCCGAAGCCCCCGCCCTTTTCTCTTTCCCCCTCCCCCCCCCTCTTCCATGGCCATCTTCTTTTTTATCGGTTCGGAGAATCTCCTTCTTTTTTCGCCTCTCAATCTTGTTTTTTCTCTTTTTCCCTTTTCTCGGCGCAAAACTGGTCATGATTCTCCGGGGAGACCTTTCCGTTTTCCTCGTTAAGGAACTGAGTTTCATGCCCCCTTTCCGATCAAACGATGACACCCTCTTCCCGCGACGCCACACATGATCTATCCCTCAACGCAAAAGAGAACTGCGAAGCGCCTTTCTTCATAAGCGGGATGATTTCGAATCCTTCCGGACCCTTCATCCCCCTTTTTTCGACGCGCTAGATTCTCCCTTCCTTCCATTGCAAAGAGATGAATGGAAAAATATATCAGATCCCCAGCCTTTGAAGGCGTGCTGCATTTTCTCTTTCAGGAGAGGGTCCCCATCCTCCCTCCTTCCTCTTATAGGAAATTTCTTCTTCTCCGTAGATGTTAGCAGCCGCCAGGCAAATCTTAACACCTTTCGCACTCAATTCCAAATTTCTCATTGAATTGTATGGAAGAAGTCATCTGGTGATAGTCTCCTTCTTTTTTGAGAATCGGTGGGGTGCCCCCGATGACCCCCAAAAAGTATGAAGCAACCCTTCCCCTCTAGGGCCCGATGCACCCTGATAAGCCCGACCCCCCTTCAAAGCAAGAGATTGGAAGTGTGACGGATGCAAAAGCGGAGGGTGGGGGCGAGGGGAATAGCCAAATTCCCACAAACATTCCTGGGGGGAAGCACCACTTCCCCTGTTTCCCCGGGGATCGGACGAAACTTCCAGTGCCAACTTTCCGTTACATTACCACCCCCCCAAAAGTTTTGCTCCAGTTACAAAAGGGTATTCGTCCCTCCTCCGGGGCCATTCGTGGTAGGCGAGGAGGAATAGAGCCCCCGCCCCCCTTCCCCCGAATGTAGCGCCTGATCTTTCAATTCTCCTTACCAGGATCTCCCTCTCCCCCTCAGTCGACGCAGGTACCGTACCCCCTAACGCCCCTCTCCCTTTTTTTGATCGCGCCAGATGGCCCTTTCCCCGGTGAGAACATCTTCTACCTTCTACTCGCGAAACGGAACCGGTCTTTTCCTCATCGATGGCGGCTGGCCGGAAGAATCGGGCACTGATTTAGTCCCCCCCCCTCGTACCGTGCCCGCTTCCTTTTTCCCCTTTCAAATAGGTCCCCCCTGAGCACTCCGACTTTCTGAAATGAGGGAAATAAGTCATTTGACAGACTCTTTCTTTCATGAAATTATGCTTTCAGGTCAGGCCCCCTTATCCCGGACCTTTTCCCATTAAATATCGAATTTTCATTGAGCATCGGATTTGCTCGTGATCGCCTCCATTTCAGAGTTTCTTCCGACTAATTATTTCCCGGAACTTACCGATTTCCCTCAAATGCCCAAACATAGACGTCTCCCCCCCAGCCTCTTCAGATGGTCTTTTTTTTGGAACCAGATCGGACTTCCCTTTCCGTTGCAGGTGTTCCTTTCCCTTTTCGTAAAAGGGTTGTCCCTCTTCTCGCATCGAGCCGTCTCCTCTTCCGTGATTATGATTCTTCCATAAACTTCGCGACTGCCGCATTTGCTTCGTTCCGGAGGCTCCCCCTTCCCTCCCCTGGTTTCAACGAGGAGATGCTGCGTGTTTTTTTCCCTTACCTCCAGGCAACTTATTACGCACTTCTTTTTTTGCTCGCTGAGTAAGGGGCTGCTTTTTTCTCGGTTAAGCGAAAAGACGAAATTCCTACCCTGCCCCTCTTTTCTCAGAGAAATTCGGCCTCTTCTCCGTACGAGAGTCTTCTCTCCCCCTCCCGTCACCGGAGGACGGAGTACACCTCCGTCTCTTGTCGCGAGGACGATGTGTCGATATGACTAGGCCCTCCTTCCCGGAGTCTTTTCCCGTCCCCCCTGATAGAAGCCCCTTCTTCTCCTCTCCCCGTCTCTTCCGATGAACGAGCCCCCCTTCAACTTATGATGAAACATCTCTATCTTTTCCTCATAATAAGTTTTTGTCCTCTGATACTTCCCAGCAGAGAGCACTTCGCGGTACTTTACCTCCCGTCGTTGACATTCCCCCTCGGATTGTATTAGAGCCGGAGCTCCCCCATCTCCTTTGGCATGACTTACCCCGTCTTCCTTTCCACAAGAGTAAGCTCTACCCTTACTCCGTCCAGGTGAGCCCTTCCTCTTTTGAACGAGGTGGGTCCCCCTCCCCTCCTAAGAGCGTACTTTTCCTTAGTAGAGAAGAGTTTCGCGAGGTCTAAACCCTTTTTTCCATTTCGTAGTTGCGCTTCCACCTTTCTTCGGCCATAAAAACTTTCCCCTTTCTTATCCCGGGAAGGAACGTTCCATACTTTGTTTTTCCTGGATGAGCAATCCCCTCTCCTTTGACAATTTCATCCCCGAAAGCAGCAGGACCTTTACTTTTTCTCGAGTTGAGGGCAGTCGCGACGGGTATGTTCTGGGTCAGCATCATCCCCCTTGATACTCTTTTCCCTCCTTTCTGCGCTTACTAACCTTTTAAGAAGGGAAGTGGAAACCCAACCCCCTCCACGGCACGGTTTACCTGAGGCTTTTCATCTTTTCTAAACCTCCCCCCTCCCCCCAGCGGCTGGGAAATTTCTCTCCTTTTTTAGAGGTTTGGTCTTGCGGAACCTCTCGGCATAGAGTCTTTCCTCTACTCACGAACAATTTCTTCGCGCAGGGCAATTCCCCTTCGCATTAACTCTTTAGAAGTCTTCGTTCTCAAGATTAAGGGCCAGTGAGCCCCTTCGTGGCAGACCCTTATTCCCCATCATGTCCCTTCCGCTTCTGTACGAAAGGAATATTTCCCTCATTTAAGTAACTCCCAAAATCATGCTCTTTATTTAAAGATCTTCTCGGCTAGCGTAAGATTTAGGTGGTAGAAATAGCGTTACCTCTTAGAGGAAATCCCTCAATTCGGCAGGTTTCGAAGAAGGGTAAGTCAGTGAAGTGGGGGTGAGAGCTGGTACGACCTCTTTTAAAGAAATCTCTGTTCTCCCCACACAATTGAGAGTTTTTTCTTTCTTTCCGGACGGAGGAAGACCCTTCTCTCAAACGATTGTAATTCTTGGACCTTTCCCCTAGCGGATTACGGGTTCTCCGTACCGGCCGCTACCTTCCTCCCAGACGAGCGTCCTTGGCAGACCGCGACCCCCCACGCACTGGTTTTCCTTTATTTCGTCAGTGCACCCCCCAATTTCCTCAGTCCCGACTTTTGCGTAAGAGACTTAACCTTCCTTTCTTCGGCCGGGATCAGCTTTCCATAGACCCCTCCTTAGGAGTTGGTGGCTTTTCTTTTGGAGAACGAGGATCTTCCAACCGGCGCGCCCTCTTCCCCGCCAGACGGAGGCTTCCTTTTCATCTGCTATGGAATTGAAGTCCTTCCCTCCCCCTTGGTAAGAGATGTAAGTGTTCCCTCGAGAACCATTCTTCGATTCCTTTCTTGCTTTTTCAGAACCTTTTCCCGGAATGATTTGTTTTGACAAGAGACTTCGATCGACTGATCGTCCCTTTTTTTTTTTTTTGGGGCCGTCAAAGGCGGTTTCTTTTCTCTGGTTTTTCCCCCCCCTTTAGTGAAATCTATCCGTTGAGGCGACGTTTTTTTTTAGTAGCGCAAGTATTACCCCTTCCCGACGATCCGGACAGACTGCTGCCTCCTTAATCAGAGACTGAGGCCAGCGACATCCGCAATAGTGCAGCAGTGCTCTTGCGCGGGTTTTCTCTCTCTCCTGCAAATCAGGGGAGTTAGGCTTTTTTCCCGTACGCTTTGGTTGGTGGTCTCGCTCCCCCTCTTTTTTTTGCATTAACTCATTTCCTCTTCCGTCCCTTTCTCCCCGAAAGCCCTTCTCCCGGGTCTCTCGGCGCGTAACTCAAAAACAAGATCTTAGTTATGCCCTTTTTTCCCCAATTATTCTCGACCCTCCTCTATTTTTCCTCCGCCTCCATCTGTCATGGGCTTGGGCGCTTTCTCCCCTTTCTTCAGTCAAGTCGTATGAACGCACCGAAAAAGTCGCATGCGAATCTCTTTGTCAGATTCTCCCTTCAGTCATTGCCGCGCCGCGGGCCCCTTTTTTCCT
>Ga0179593_1530405_pt1 | contig 15186 bp, 17 predicted proteins | sample CZODoug2_1_08_16_FD_185931 | JGI IMG/M metagenome (GOLD analysis project Ga0179593, IMG submission 185931) | Vadose zone soil fungal communities from Angelo Coast Range Reserve, California, USA - CZODoug2_1_08_16fungal (PacBio error correction) | ecosystem: Environmental > Terrestrial > Soil >... | reverse complement strand
CCAATTCCCTTTTTTTCCCCCTGCCCTCATTTGATTGTTTACTTTTCCCCTCGGCAGGCGGTCCTTTTTAGACGGTTCGGTTTACTAGCTATCTCTGTATTCGTCCCTGTTCCGCACCCCCTTTTTCGATCTTATTCCAGGGAATCTTTCTGGTTCCCTATGTTTTTGCTACGTTTTTAAACAAGCATCACTGATCGTCCTTCTGAAAGTTTGTTGATGCCCTTCCCCCCAGGGTTCTTGCCAAGCAAAGCGCTGCCCTATTCAGTGTTGTGTGTGGTTTTTTTTTTTTTTTACCCCACATGTTTAGGTCAGAACTTAGATTCCTTCCATCACAGGTTGAGTTGACTCCTCTGGGAAATAAATAGCCATTCCCCCCCACCTTCCCCTTTCAAAATTTTTTAGTTGCTTTTTCCCATCCCGAAGTGGTTTCAGACTTTATCCCCCACAGTCTCCTTAAGCGCTTTTGTGACTCTCGCCTGTTGCTACGTGTCACAGAAACTATAATTTAGTCTAGTCCCTCCCCCGTGTTGTGGTTGTTTTTTCCACTGTAACAACAATGGTTGTGAATTGTCCCCCCTCGTTAAATCCCTTAGCCGTAAGTTAATCCCCCCTTCCAATTTTGTAATTGATAGAGTATAACCCCTCGAATACGGCAATGGCCCATCCGGTGGTATTCTTGCCCCTACAAGCCCCTTTTTTTGTGAAGTATTAGTCTCATTTTTCCTGTTTTCCCCAGTTTCTTCTCTTCTTTATTCTGACCCTTTCCATGACCAGCTTTTTCCCCCCATCTAGGTGTTTGTTTCTTTCTCCTAACCCCCACCCTTTCCAGGTGTACCTATCTTTTCCGACACTAACCCCCGAAAGGAAATAGGGTCGACCCACCTGGATCTCGAGCAGAACCCTCCCTCCCCAAGACTTCCAGGAGCCCCCGGTCTTACTCGGCACTTTAATTTTCTTCCACCTCTAAAGTCTTTTTTCCTCCAAATCGTGCCAAACCGCGAATATACCTCTGCCTGTTTACCCAACAAACCCCAAAGCCCGCTGGACTTGTTTTCTTCTTGACCCAATGCCTTTCTGTGAGGACCGAGCTTTCAAAAGAAACGTTTTTTTTGGCCCCCCTTTTCCTTTTTTCCTCTTGGACGTTTTTTTATTTTTCCTGCTTTGACAAGTTGTAATAAAGCCCTCTCTTCCCCACTCTCCTCCCCCGTGACCTCTGTCGATTTCCCTTCTTCCCCCGTGATTGCCCCTTTCTTGGTGAAAACCTTATTTTTATTGAAGTCTTTCCCACAAAGGCCTCAGACTGGTAGAGGAATCCCCTTCCTTTTTAAGTGCCCCAGTTTTGCCCACCCGCCCCCATTTTTTACAAGTCTCAGTGCTTTACGTGGCTTTTCCCATCATTGTTGTTTTTTTTTTTTTCCGAGTTTGACCTATTTTCTCGAGGTTCAATTTTTCGTGGCTTTCTTTTTTTTTTTCACGAACAAAGGAATTTTTTGTCCAATTCCTGAATCTCTTAAACCACAATTAAGTTACTGTATTTGGCCCTTTCCTTCCAAGTGTTCCTTTGGATGCCCCGGTTTCAGGCTATGTGTCCCACCCTCTTAGGGCGACTGCATGGCCGTAACCTCCCTCGAAAACCTACAGTTTTTTTTCTTCCTCTTCGGGGATCCCCTGCCTATCTCCGAAGAAGGAGACTGGTTTTTCAGCGCCCACAACTCCCCGTGAGTTTTTTTTTTTTTTTTTGATACCCCTCCTCAACCAGACCATTCCCGCCACCACCATCTAGGTGCGCATACCTTTTTTTTCCTCCTTTCCGCCCCCCCCCCATCTCCACCCCCTTTTTTCACATTACCAATCACTTTTCTGGGGTCGGGGAAACACCAAAAAGATCCTATTTTTCCTTCCTTTTTCCCTCCTCCAAGGTGCTTTTTACCCCCATACAAGATGAAACCCCCCCCTGGTGATTTCTATGTCCCCCCCTTCTGGTCCATTTACGCGGACCCCGTGTTTACCCAAAATCTCGCATCCAAGTTAATATCTATTTCCCCTCTCCCCTGGTATTTTCCAAAGAGTCCCCCTCTTCTCGGTAAAAAACCCGCGTTCCCCCCTTCACTCAATTTGCTGACTTTCGTTTTCCCCTAGTTGACGTCAATAAATCACCAGCCTTTTTTCTAATAAAATGGACTCTTTTCATTTTGCATTTGGTGTGTTGCTTCCCTTTTCCCTCTCCCCTCAAAAGCGGCGGTGGTGGCAGCCCCTTTCTTCTTTCCCTGGCCCAAAAACTATTAGAAACACTTTCATATTTTTTCCAGCTGTCTGGGTCCTTTTCCCCCGCGCCCCCAAAAGCCCTTGCCCCCGGCATTTTGTTTTTTTTTTCAAAAGTTTTGAGTCTTTAACGGATTACGTCTCTTGCAGTTTCCTTGCCCCTGCCTTCGTACTTGTTTGCCTCAGCCACTGTCGGTAAATGCGGTTCTTTTTTATTGTGGGATCCCTTTGCAACCATTCGCACTTGGGTGCAAAGCACCCCTTTTTTTGGCACCACACTGAACCAACCCTAAAGTTGATCATATTTACTACTCTTCGTTTTTTTTTTTTTTGAAAAAAGTTATCTATGTTTTCTTTCCCTGAAGAGGTTTATTTCTATTCCCCCACTGAGTTTCGAAGGCGCCATAGAAATTTTTTTTTCCCATTCAGGAAGATTTTTGTCCTTGCAACCTGGAAAGGAGTTTTCTCTTCCAAGATGACGGCCGCGGAATCTAAATTTTACCGACCACCACCATTAATTGTTTTCTGATCGCCCCTTGACCCGTTCCTTCTCATGCTAAACCTTTTAGTACTTTTTTCTCCCCCCATGTTCAGTATTCCTTCCCCCCCTTACTTTCTTTCTTTCCAAGTCCCTTTGACCACCCAAAATATTTATATGCTTGTTTCCTCTTTTCCGGTATGATAAGAAGTACCACGGAATTGCGGTGCCAATCTTTTTTTCGCTCCGAAACTGTACGGTGGTTACTTGAACCCCCCCTTTTTCCTTCCCGAAGCCTTTTTTGCAAGGGTGTTCCCCCGCCCACGAGCAGGCGTATTCTTTTTCCTCTCTTGGTCCAAATGCAAGCCTCTCCTTTTTCCGTTGGATTTTACCACCCCTTTTTCGTTTCACCCCCCAGTTTTAACCCCCCAAGGGTTTTGTTCCTTGCCAAGACTATGGTAGGTTAAGCCCTCCTCCCTATTTTGTTGATTTCGCAGCCCTACGTTTTTTTTTTTTACCCCCGTTTTTTTGTCCAAAGGTTCAAAATGACTTTTCCCCCCTCTTTCCCCACTTTTTGAGTTTTTGTTTTCTTCCCAAAAAAGATTTTCGAGAAAACTGTTATCTGACAATCCTTCTTTTTTTGCTTGGACCTGGTATTGTTTCTTCCTATGAGGAGTTTGTCCCCTGCTCCTTTTTTTTGTTAAAAAATCACCTCAAAGGAGTTTATAATTTTCCTTTTAGTCCCCCCAATGTAGTAAGCCAACTTACTTTGTGCTCTTTTTTTTTTTTCTCTTAGCAATGTTCCCGATTCCGTCACCTCCCGGATGCCCCTTCCCAATTTCCACGACAGTCCTCCTCCCCTGCCTGGGACTGATTGTTCCTATCATAGATCGGTTTTGACCTCCCCTTCTTTTTCTGCCGAACAATTGTTCCAAGTCGAACTCGGGTCCCCCATCCTCCTCCTTTTTAAGACAACACGGCTGGAGTAGTTCTGTTTCTTTTGACACATAGACAGCCGTCATGTTTCCCAAGTTTCCGAGCGTATGTCTTCTTTTCTTCAGAGAATCTTTTTTCCCCCGACCTTTAACCGAGGCCAGGTCCCCTCTTTTCCCTTTTCAACCAGGGTTTGATGAAAGGACTGTCTTTCCTCTTCCTTTTTAAACCGCCCCACGTCTTCCAGCGACCTTTTTTAACCATCCCTTCCCCCATTCCCTTACGACGTGGGAGGCAATGGTCCTTTTTTTTCCCCCTCAAAGCATGTCATCCCCTTTTTCCGTTGCTTTTGTGCTTTCCCCCTCGTGAATGGCCCTTCAGATTGTAGTCCTCCCGCTGTGGCGGATCATTAAATTCCTCTTGGCCGATAATGTGCTAATTATTCCGCATTGAGCTGGGCCGTTGGCCACCAAGTGTCTTTCGTGCAATGAATGGACACGAGGTGTTTTTCCGACTCCCCTTTATCAGCCAATTTAGTTGTCCCCTGGTCGCAGCCCCAGCGGGACCTTTTTCGACGGTTCTGGATATGATTCTCCCTTTCCGAAATGGGGAGAGCATCGGCGCCCCTCGGATGGCATTACAGTTCTTTTATCAGGCTTTAAACTTTTATGTTCCCCCTTTTTTCCTCAGCTTCTCTCGGAAATGGAGAACTCCCCCCTCAGGACAATACGGAAGTGGGAGTTTCCCTCGGTCAGATGCTGTCCCTTCAGTTTCCCCATTAACCAACTTTTCTCAGGCTTGTAATTTCATGAGTGTCAATACTTGGCCAAACTCTCCCTCGGGAGCGAAATTCCGCCTGGTAGGTCGTTTTTGACTTTTTTAGCCCCCCTTATTAAGGACCCCCCCCCCCCTTTATTTTGAAGGCAATCCGATGAGGACAAGCTTTTTTTCTTCCCCCTTTTTGGAGGGTCAAGAGTATCTCAACGTGAGTCCCTTCCCTCCGTTCTTTTTTTTTTTTTTTTGAGTCAATTCTGGGTCTTTTTGTGGCATTGGATTGAGTCCGCCGCAAACTCCCCCCCCTCCATTTCTGGACAGAGAGGGAATACGTGCCCTTTTCGATCAACCATGTCACCCTGGACTTTTTTTTTTTGATCTCAGGCAGCAAGGTCTTTTCCCCCTTACGCATCTAGAGCAGCAGGCCTCCTGGCTCTTTCCCTAGTTCACCGATCAGCTTTACCAAACCTGTTTCTTCCCCCCCCTCTCTTCCACTCACTCCGGGTTTTGGTTTTTTTTAACGATATGACCAAATTTTTTTCCCTTTTTGAACCCGACGACTATTCTTTCTTTGTCTTTCTTTGTCCGCGCGGCATATACTCCCTTATACCCTGCAGGTTTGTAGTCTCTGCCTCACCTCGGACCTTTTTTCCTGATAGATGACAGGCCCTTTCCGACGAGGATGTTTCGGACGCTTTCTTCTTTTTTGGTGACGAAAGATTCCCCTTCCCCTTGCTCTCCTTATTCAGTAACCCGTTGTCTTTCGTCACTAAGGCAAGAGAAACCAAGAGTCAGGTGGCTAAATTTCCCCCCCTTAAACTTGCCTGGCGCGACCCCCCCCCGTTCAGCTTTCTCCGGGTTAACATCGATACGTTCTTTGGCCCCCCCCCCCCCCCCAAATCAATTGAACAAAGAGTTCCGACAGAGCGGTTCTTCCCTACGGTTGTTCCCTGCATTTTTTATCCCAGTACTCCCCCTCTATGGAGGAATATACTTTCCTCTACCCCCTTCTTGACGTTTTATTTTTGGATCCTTGACGGCTAGGAATCCCCTCTGTTAAACGCCTTTTGTGAGGATTTTTACCATTGAGATGTTTGTCCCCCCCATTCACTGGGGTTAGAATCCTCGCCCCCCCATTCTTGGAATTTTTTTTACATTGAGTTCTTTTTCCCCCTAGACCCTCTCGGACAATTTCAACTGGCCAACCCCTTTTCCCCTTTAAATGGTTATTCTCCCCCCTGACTTTAGTTGGTGGGGAACCTGTCCCTACCCCTTTCTCCAGGTTGATCTTTCTTCCCACAAACTGGTTTTCAGGGCCCTATCCCATTCTGGATCGACACCTTCCCGTTTTCCCTTTGCGTGTGGGTTTTCTCTGGTTCGCCCCCAACTATCTTTTCCCGATAGCTGTCTTCCGAAAAATCCCCCCCCCAGTAAGGTAGGCATTTTGGAGAAAGGAATTTCCCTCCGCTTCAAAATCTAATATATTCGCACTTCGGAACATTATTATTTCAATGTTTTTACCTTCTTTTCCCCCCTGTGCTTGCCGTAAAGTCTTATTCCAATTTCACGCGGTATTTTGGGACTTCTTCCTCCCGTCGCCAGGAAAAACCAATTTCTTTTTTTTTTCCCTTTCATACAGTTTTGTTTTCTCCCGTTTGTTTGCACGTTTACAAATTTGCTTGGCCATGTGGGACTTTTTTTCCCCCTTTTGGTTTGGTTTTTTAGATGTTCATTGCGGAAGTTTGTCGGCCGTTTTGAATCTCCCAAATACCGCCCCCCTTTTGTTGACTTGTTAATTCCCGGGACTTTGGCAATATTGACGGTTTTTTTGGAATGCCATTTTGTTCTTGAACAATTCCCCTCTATTCACGGCACTCCCCGGCCCAAAGAAACCAGTCTTTGTCATGAGGCTCAAGTATCTTGTACACAACAGGGTAAAACGGTCCCTTTCCTTCCCTCCCCCCTTTCACGTTTGTCTTATGAATTTTTCGTGACTCGGAGTCTTTTTTTTTAAAGGTGCCTTCTTATAACCCCCCGTGCCCCACTTCTTCGGTCCAAACCAAAAAAAATGCCTGAAAGGATCTTCAAAACCCCCCGTTCAGATGGCTGTTGGTAGGCAGTCTCGTTTTCTTTCAGAGTTTGGTCCCCTCTGACGGTTTCCACTCCCTCGTGAGACGTTTAAAGTGCCCCGATTCTCTCCTCTGTAAAACAAGCCAGAACAACACTCCTAGTTTGGGTGGATCCATTTTTCCATCCCTTTTGGGCCCCCTTCCATCTGATTTTATTTTTTCAAGTCCTCCCTTCTGAGACGCATCGACGACCCTCACTGTCCCACCCTTTTTCCCACCCAGACACAATATTAGGCTGAACTCCTTTGCCATAATCTTGCCCACCCCACACCCCCCCCTTCACAAAACCTGATTTTTCTCCCCCTCTTTTTTTTATTACAAATCCCTGGCTTTTACGGTGACACCACCATTTCCCCCTGATATTTTTTTCTGCGCTTTTCATTTCCCCCTCCTTCGCGAGATTTCCCCCCACATGAAACCTTCCGGGCCCCAAAAATTTGTGGCGGGGTCAGTCCTTGAAAAAGTATTACAACTTGACATTTCTCCCTCACCCACTTCTACCAGTTCCTATCTACAGACTTTTCCCTGTGTTTGCAAACCCACCTTCCCCCCTTCGCGGCCACACCTCTCTTTCCTCCGTACTTCGACCCTTTATCCGTGCAGTTTCTCACCCTTCCTGGTCTGTTTTTAGGATTATCGACCTTGAAATCTAAACACCATCCGCTTTTTTTTTTTTAAGACTCGACGATTTTTGATCGAACTCCTAGCACCCCCTCGGGGCAGGCTCGAATCCCCCTTTTCGGACAAACAAAAAAATAGCCCCCCCGTGGTACTAGCCTTTTCGCCTGTACCTTTCCCTACTTTTTTCCTTGCCCACTCACCACCTTGCTGACGCGTTACCCTGTGGGTTGGACCAACCACCGCAACCCCCCTTTGAGAACTGTGAGTTTCTGTCCTCCCGTCCGTCCGTTTTGACTTTGGTGGACCCTCCCTGGGGGGAGTCGCGGCGTTTTTATTTCCATTGCTCCCCGTTTTTTAGACAATAGTGGAAGTTTTTGATTAGAACCAGGTGATATCAAGGCCCCCCTTTCTTGGGCCCTTTTACCCCACGTTTTTCCCCCCTCTTGTTGTAGATCTGACTTTTTTTCCCCCCTTTTTTTTTCCGATTTTTTTTTTTTTTCTTGATTATCCCCTGATAACTGAGATTAGACAACAGCGATCACCATTCACCTTCTAGTGATTGATGCCCCCCCAACCTGTCCCAACAAAGGTTCACGATGCTTTTTTCAACTAAATTTGAGGGTCGCAGATTTCCCACTGGTTTTTCCGCTTTCCTAGGAGTAGTCCCCAGAGTCTGTGTTTTTTTCGATCCCCTAATCCCCCCCGTCCGCTCTCACTTTTTTCTCCTTTTCTGCCCCCAATTGACAAGTATTTGAACCCAATGTCCCTTTTGTATTCGCTTTTTTTCTGGATTTTTTTTTTTTCCTTTGGATCCCCACCAATTAGCTGATGAGCGGTCGGACTTGCCTTGATTTTTTTTTTTAGAGTACGCCTTCCCTGTTGACCCATCGAGGCTCCCCTGCTGGAGGTACCGTTTTGTCAACGGCCCCCCACCCCAAACTTGGACATGCCCCCCCGGCGGTTCTGGAATTTCCCCCTCCCCAGCGGGCCGCGGTATTCTTAGACAACGTGGAGTGTCTCAGGTCCCGGCTCTTTCCTTTCCTTTTTCTTCCCCAAGACAAGTGTTTTTTTTTTGTGTTTTTTTTCCCCGTCGGGGTCTTCTTAACTGACTCCCCGCCCCGATTCGTAAATGTTTCCCCTTCGGAACGGCAATATCTTGTTCTTTTTTTTTTGATTTCCCTGACCAATGATTTTATCACACCTGGATGACCCCCCTACACCTTTTTCTTTCTTGGTGTTCAGGACCAAACTGATTTCTACCCCCCCCCTCGTATCCTACTTTTAAAGTTTTTAGGACGGGTCCCCTTTTTTTTTAGGCTTTGGCTTCGCCTCTGGGACCCTTTTCTCTTTGAAAAATCACCCCTCCTTTCCTGTTCCTTTCTCTTTTTTCCTTTTTGACGGACCCCCCCCCCCCCCCTCCCTAGACTGCAAATTTTTTTATGATTAGTTGTTTTGTCTCTGCTTTTTTTTTTCCTTTGCTGTGCTTTTAGGAATCCTGAAACTGTCCCTGGCCCCCCAGGCTTTGACCTCTTTTTTTTTTCCGTTTGCCCCTTTCCCCTACAAGTTAGGGCCATCATTTTTTTTCCCCTTGAATTCTCTTTAGGTTTGTCCCTACCCTTTTTGGGAGTTTTTTAGTCCTTACTAGCCCCTTGAAAATGCAGCGGTTCCCCCCCTCCCCCCCCCCCCCCTTTCAAGATCCCCTTTCAACGAGGTTTCCCTTTTTAGTTTGGGTCCTTTTTGGAAAACCCAGAGTGATCTCAGTACACTTTTTTCTTGGCACTGCCCCTTGTTATCATGATGAGTAAACTTTTCCCATTCCCCTTTCCTTTTTAGTTTTTTAAAGGTACCCCTTTCTCCGTCATTAAGTTTGTCCCGGTTTGGATCTTAACGATTTTCTTTCTTTAGTTTTTTTAAGAATCCGCCTTTTCCCCCTCTATTAACTTACCTTGTCCCTTTAGTCCTTTTACGACCTTCAGATTGGGGCCACTTCCGACCAAATTGACATGATTCCATTTTGTATGACCCCTCTGCACAGGAAAGAATCTATTGGACCTGATCAGCTTTCGGTTTAATTTTTTTTGCGTCCTCATACGGTTTTTGTGATTCATTGTTGAATTGGTTTTTTTGCTCTTCAAGGTTTTCGCGGCGTTTTGGGCTCTTCGCGATGAATGCCGGAACCTTTTGAGGTGGACTGTGGTTCCCCTCCCGGCAGGAATTTCCGTTATTCTTTTTCTGAGTAGATGACCACCCAACACTAGCCTTATCCGAAGTAGACTTTTCCGATCCTTGCGCCCCCATTGTCCCCCCGTACTATCAGTCACATCCCCCCCCGGTCTTTTAACGGAAAACCGCATCCCCTTAAGTTTCAATTTTTCGGGTTCCCGTAAGATTAGGCAAGGACACTTTTTAACTGTTCCGAATTTCCGTTTTGCGTTTAGTTTCGTGACATTTTGCCCCACTCCTTGAATCAAGTCAACCACACCAAAGTTTGGTTCCTTCCGATGATGGATTCCCCTATGGGCCGTCCCTTGTTCCCCGCCTCCTTCGTCTTCGAGTTGATAAACCTCGGGAAGTTGTAGACATTTTTTTTCCTACCCACTGCCATTCGGGACTTGGAATTACCCCCTGCTATTCAGATGTGGTTTTTTTTTGTCTGTCTTTGGTTTTTGGCCCTCTTTCTGATCACCCCTTGACTGAGGAGTGAACTGTCCCCCTGGTCCCTAATTGTGGAGGCACTCCTTGGCCCCTCCTTGGCCTGCTTTTTCTTGCAGGTCAATACCCATTTCATGACGAGCAGAGGCCTTTCCTTCGTTTTTCCCCCTAAACTAATGAACCTTTCGGACCGCTCCTTCCTCATCTGTGTCAAAGCCCTTGGGCAATGAATTATAGAGTAAAGGCCCGTTCCCTTTCATTGAACATATAATCCTACTCCGCAGTGCTGGTGTCCCCCCACCCCAGCCTAGGAGTTAGGTTTACTCCTCAACTCAACTTTGGTTGGGGTGTGCATAGTTGTTTGTAGCGGACCTCTTTCCTAAATCTTCCAATGAGTTTCCTTTCAGAAGTTGAACGGCAATTTTCCTTCTGGCCAGTTCGTTTCGTTGATCTAGAATCGTTAAGTGACAGGAATCCAACCTATCGATTTTTCCGGTTCCCCTGTTTTCCCGTTCATGTATGCAATTTTGGACCGTTTCATGCCTTCTAGCCTCGGTCATGCCATGGAACGTTTTTCTTAGATCCAGGAAAGTGTCCCCCTCCTCGGTTGCTGCAATCTAGCCCCAAGTTCAGGAGCGCCAATGGTCAGGAGCCGTGCCCCTCTGGTCCCCTGTTGATCTCTCCTAACGGGAATTTAAAAAAAACTTCGCTTCCCACCCAGACCAGTAGTTTTTTTTTACTACTTCCCCGGTTAGATTTAAGTTCCCCCCCCAGAGAGGAAATTTATTCGCCCCCCCTTTCCCCCTTTGAGTCCTGGACCATCACTGCTTAAACACATCAACATTTGAACCGTCTCACCCCCTCCCCCCCCTTGTTGGGAGACATTTTCCAGTTCTTATCCACCCCTGATGTTTAATCCAACCCTTCTTTTTTTTTTCTCCGGAATTTTCTTTGATTTCTGTTTCCCGGCCTTTTTGTCCTTGTCTTCCCAACCGTGCCCCAAGTGTGGATTGAATTCCCCTGAGATCCCGTGCACTGTTTTTGTGTCCCTATCTGCGTAAGTCTTCCTGTCGCACAGGTTTTTCGCTGTTCCCACTATCCCCTCTTTTGTTCCCGAACTTTCCCCGGCGGTGGTTTTAAGGGACTTTTACTCGCACCAAACCTCCTCTTCAATGGCAAGGGCCCGCTCTTCCAATCACCTTTTTGACATTCGCGCCTTTTTCGGTAGTGAGGGTGTCATAGTCGTAGAACTTCCTCCCCACCCCTTAGAGCAACCATCGGCCCATCCTCCTTCATCATTTTACGGCACAGCTCTCTTGAAGTCCATCTGATCGGTACCATTCAGTAGTGACCAAGACAGATCCCATCCACATTTATGGGGTTATCAGGACAAACAATTAAATCGATTTTGTGACAGTGATGTTGTTTTCAGACGTTTCCGTCCGGTTGTCCGTAAATTTTTTCCCAGTACCATGGGGACCCGTCTAGTTCGTGACTAATTTTGTGGGCAATGGCGACCTTAGACAGGTGAAAAAAAGACTTGGATGGGATCCTGCCCTTCGAATTCGCTTCTTGCAGGTCTTCCTCGAGTCGGTCGAAAAAATAAGAAATAGATTAAATATTCTCATCCCCGGTGAAAAGGTAGTCAGAACTTTTTTATAGTTTTGTGAAGTGTCCGGTTCGAGTGTCCCCCCAAATGGTTTGTATCGGGACAACGTTTGAGAGCGCCCTCTTCCATACAGGTGGCCCCGCACCTCTTGGCCTTTCCCCGTTACGTTTTGGACTCCCTGTCTTCCTTTTTAAATCCCCCGAACCTTCGTGCCTCCAGTTATTGCGTCCTTTCACTTTTTTTTTTAATTGACTTTTTTTGTCATTTGCCACCGCGTGAGCTGAACTCAACTTTTCTCCCTTCGCTAACACCTGCGTTTTTTTCCCACCCCCCAAGGACACGTTGTTCCACAAACCCCCCCCTAACTTCTAAATGATAGGAATCAGTCCGTTGGCTATTGCAACGTCGCCGTCTTTAATGTTGGCTTTGTTGGCTCCCAGCCTTTTGCAGTTTGTCCTACGAGGGGACTCAGAGCATCAACCCCCCAACCCTACATCCGTCAACAAAAGACAAAAACAAATAAGTGGGCAGTCGTTCTTGCATTGGGGTTCCTCCCGTGCCCCTATTCTAGTAAGAAATTTTCTTGGGTCCACCCTTAGCCGTCCTTATCCCTGACCCTCCCCCCCCATCAGTAACACATGCTTTTGGTTGGCGCTTTCTACACTTTCGCTTTGCTCTTCCCGGCCCCCCCCCCCTTAACAAATGGTAATTTTATAACCTTCCTTGGGACTTACGTTTGCCACCACGCCCTATTCCTTTCTTTTTCCTCCAATTACTAACCCCGTTGGCTTATCCTCATCCAGAGAAGCTTGGCCGTACCCCCGTGCTTTTTTATCCTTTTTGCCCCTAATTGTGATCTTCCTGGGACTGTGTCCCACACATGTTTGGCCTCGGTTTTCTGTTGAATACCCGCGACTGTCTTTTTGTTCCAACCCTGGTAACGGCCGCCGTTTCAACACCTCATGTCGTTAACGTTACCTTCGTCAACTTTTTTTTTTTCATGATTGCCTTTGTTGACAACGCCCGTCAGGTGCGGGGACAGTCGGCGAAAGCTTCAATCCCCCGGATATTTTTCTCAGTTGTGAAGATCACGGACATTTTGGACGACCTAAGGATTGTGAACCTTACGTGTAAATTGCGAAAAACAACCCAAACAAAATTCTTGTACCCATTGGGAGAGCCCCCGCCCCCTCTGATAAGATGTTCCGCCCGTTTTTTTTCCAGGGGGTTACCGTTTTTTGTCCCTGACATGTCTTCCCAACCTTGGAGGTCGCAGTCACCAGTTCGTATTGTGAAACTGCCCTTGTTACTTGGTTTCACATGTGCCGGAACGCGGGAAGAGGGCTGCTGAGGGTTTCCCTTCTTTTTTTTTTTGATGCCCGTTTGCCAACGGAGGTCTAAAAGTCCTAAAGTTTTAAAACGGTGCCTTCCCACCCCCCGCTAGCTCTTTTTAATCATATCCTTGTTTGGTTGAACTAGCCGTTTGTCCGAGGTGGCCGGGCTAACTTTTCTTTCCCCCCCCTTCCTCTTTCTCAACTCCTTTCTTGCCCCAATACCGAGGCCGGCTGCATTCTTCCCAACATGGCACCCAAGTCCCGTTCGGAGCTTCCGATTCGGCCCCCCTTTTTCTCTCCTTCTGGGTCTTCGCGTATGGTTGCGGTGACTCCCCTTTTCCCAGGCCTCTCATCTCTTTCCCTTTGTTCCTTTTTTTGCACTTTAGCTTTTTTTACAACCCTTTTCGGCGATTTCATTCCCTTTCGTGATCCCAACTCGTACTGAGTCCTTTTTCTTCGATGTCCTTTATTATTTAGACTCACGCATTCCTCCAAAAATGTGTCCCTTTTCGCCCATTGCTAAGGGTAATGGTGGAAACGCCAAAAAAATCTCTTGGTCCCGGGGCCGGGGGCCTTGACAGCCCAGTCCTAGGATCCGCATCTCTTGCTCTTCTCTTTGCGACCCCTTTTTCACGTCCCTGATGTTCAACCTTTAGTTTTTAAGATACAAAAAGGGTCATTTCGTGATTAAGGAGCCTCCTGGATTTTTTTTTTTGGACCCTGTTTTTTTTTCCCCTTTTCTCCTACCAATATCATTTCCTCCCTCCCCTTCTTTTTTTTTTTTTTCAAAAGATTTCACCAGTAACCCGTTTTTTCGTGTGTGGTGGGTCGGGCAAAAGGATGAGAGCCATGCTTGTCGACCCCTAGCTTTGGTTCGGAAGCCTGTTTTACTGTATCCGGGCCTTTGGAATTCCCTCCCTTTACCCCCCCTCCCTTCCTCGGTAGTATCATAGGGGGCAGGGGACCCCTTCCTAGAAGTTTCACCCCTTTTTTCTTTTTCCCTCTATGCTTTTTACGATGAATGACACCCCTGCACTACTTCCTCACCCTCCGGTCTACAAAAGAAAGCGTATTGTTCAGTATCGTTAGTCCTAAACTTTTTTATTGCGTGTTTTCGTTTCCGGGAATTCGCACATGACAGTTTCGACCATCAGAGGTTTTCCCCCAAATCTTAGCCACTCTGGGGTTTGGGTGGTCCCCCTCGTCATTATTTTTTCCCTTTTCCACCGGTCTGACAATTTCGCGGCGGCTTATTTGGACGATACGCACCTGGTCAGATTCCACGATCCGGGCATTTGATAGAAAACTTTCCCCCCGGGTCTCTTTTAAAGATTGGATTCTATGCTTATTCTCCAGGCCGTAAATCGCGTTCAGCCCCTTTTCCCCCCTCCCGGTTCCTTCTACTCAAGTGGTTTAGAAAAATTTGAGCAACAACAGTTTCCAGATCACTCTTTTCCAAGTCCTTTTTCCCGGCTAGAGGTAGATTTAACGTGCCAAAATTGGCTCAGGGATTTGCCCCTGACGGGCCCAGTTTATTCCTTCCTGGATGATTTTAAGATCAAGTGGGATCAGGACGGGATTTTTTTGTTGCCGCTGGTGTGGGCCTCTTCCGATCTAAGGTTTCCCCCTTGTTTCCCCCCCGGTGGTCCAGAGCGTCTATCTTCCCTCTCGCAGACCCCACTGTTAGTTGCGTTCTTGGTTAGGCGTCGTTCCCCTTTCAGATAAGAGAGAACAAACCTGGGTTTTTCCTACTCATTTTTTTCATCGAATGAGTTCACGGGCTTTACGATATTTACACGTAACTTTTCCTTGTTTTAACGTCTCTTATCGGGAGAGAGGGAACCTATTCCCCCAGCTTTTTTCCTGGCAGTGCACCTTCAGAATGGGTAAACTATGAAACCAGGCCCCCCCCCCCCACCTGTTCCTTCCTGTTCTTGATTCTATATGGGCAGTCCCTTTCTGGACCGATTTCCGCGCTTTTTTAAGACCAATTCCGCCTTCTTGACGTTCTAGAACTGGTGAGAAATGATCAAGACATCCTCTTGTCCTTTTGAATTCTATTGGTGAAATTCTTGTGTTGTTCTGTTAGCCCTTCAAACTGTTGACAACTCGCTTCCTGCCTTTCCCTTTTTTTTTTGCGGGCGAATTTCCCGGTGCGGAGGCCGTTCACGGCGCTTTTGTGCTTCCGTGGTTTTGGCGGGAATAACTGAAGCAAATATGAAGAGAGCCTCCCGGGCCACTCTTCCTCCCTTCAACAATTGACACGTGCCCTTTCCCGCTAACTTAAATCGATCTTTCTTGAAGTTGCCTCCCACGTTTTTAATACTGCCTGTCAGAGCAATTTCCTATTCTCTCTGTCCTAACGACTTCCCCTTACTCGTTGAACACTCATTG
>Ga0179593_1490709_pt1 | contig 15186 bp, 15 predicted proteins | sample CZODoug2_1_08_16_FD_185931 | JGI IMG/M metagenome (GOLD analysis project Ga0179593, IMG submission 185931) | Vadose zone soil fungal communities from Angelo Coast Range Reserve, California, USA - CZODoug2_1_08_16fungal (PacBio error correction) | ecosystem: Environmental > Terrestrial > Soil >... | reverse complement strand
AGAAGTCTGAGAGTGCCCTTTCTTTTGTGAAGGGGGCGGGGTCCCCCCTGGCATCTTTCTTTCCTGCTTCAATTCCCAGGGTTTGGGAATAGTTTTGATGCACTCCAGGCGTTGCGTAGTTTCGCGATTTTTAAGCATGAATAGATATACCCAGTCTTGCGTCTGACGTAGTTTTGGCCGTTGCGCCCTTTTCCCCCAGTCTGTATGTCCACGACGAGCTTCATTCGTAGTTCGGGTGAGGATTGCGGTTGTCCCCCCCTTAAAGATCAAACCACGCCCCCAAGAAAAGCCTTTGCTTTGCCGGCGGACTTTTGTTGTCAACTTTTTTTACCTTCTTGCTCGTGTGCCTGGTCGTATTTCTCGTTAGCTTGCGACTGTTTTCTGCCAACCGGGACCCCATAGGTTAAAATTAAAGGTCTCATGACACCTGTCCCTGTGCTTTTCCCCCAATCCCGCTCGCCCGCGTTGCAACGTTTTGGTCCCGGTCCTTTTTAGAGGCCCCCCGGTGTTTTGCGGAAAAGAGATTTTTTTTTTTTTTTTTTTTGTCTCTCTGTTTCCCCGCATTTCCCACCCGCGTGGACTTTAGGGGTCTTGACGATTGCGGGCCCATCGTAGGCCCAGCTAAGAGGCGCTGACAGATCACGCGTTTTTGCACGTACGCTTTCAATTCTCTTCCCGCGGTTAATTTGGCTTTCTCCTTGATTCGTTTTTCCTTTCCTTAACATATGCTGGCCGCCACTCGCCCCAAACAGTTGGGTGCCTTGCAGGAAGCCGTTTGGATGTGCCCGGGTTTTCCACCAATTTGTTTTTCTTTTTTAAACCTTCTTGAGCAGTCCTTGTCACGTTGCCTCCCCGGTTTCCACCATGCGGCTTTTCCCCTCCAGGTTTGCGTGCTTGAGTCTGCCGCCCATTCCCCTTAAGGGAAACGTCCTTTCACGCGCCGCGCCTTGTTGCCAAGCCTCCTTTTTTTTTCGTGGAGAGCACATTGGGGTTAGGTCATTTTCTCTAACCCCCCTCTCCCCCCCTCCCAATGATTTGCTTTTTTTCTCTTCTCTTCCGTTACACCTCGAAAAAAACTGACGAGAATCGCGCCATCCTTTTTCCCCAGATGAGCCAACCCCCCGTCTTGCTGAATCGCGTCCCCCCCCACCCCTTTTCTGCCCCAACCTTTTTTGCATCCCCCTCTCTTTCCCCTTTTTTTTTTTCAACCCCTCTCCCCCTTACCCGCCGTTCCCCTTCCCCAGGTTACCCCAGGTTTTTCGGTTCGGTCGTCCGTAGGTCGTTTTTGAATCCTTTTCCATCTGTACCCCATCCGCGTCATTTTTTTCCCTGCCGTTCTTCTAAACGTATTTGAAGTAATTTTGTTTGAAACGCTCGAATGCGTTCGCGATGCCTTTCACGTTCCCGCCAGAATTCCTATCCTTTCAGATTCCTCCCTGACGTGAGCGCCGGATCCATTCTCATGCAAGCTCTTTCTTTTTCTTGACACCCGATTTGCTTTTCTATTAAACTGATGTTACCTAACAGGTTTGTTTTTTTTTACATCTGTGCCCCCCCCCGAAGTGCTTTGTGTTTTGTGAAGACCTTTCTGTGGCGTCGGCGACTTATTTCTTCTTTCCCCTTGCAGTAATTGTCAAGTTTTTGCTTCTCACCCCGATCCTCTGGATTTGCTTGAAAAAACTACCAGCCTGGCCGCCCACGTGGACGAGAAATTGAGACTGGCACCCCCCCCATCTTTTCTGGTTCAACCCAGGACCTCGTCTTTTATCGCGGCTTTCTTTTTCCGTCTCACGCTTTTTTTTTTCCAAATACATGAATGCACGCCGATCAGGTTCCCCCTTCCGCGATCTTTGAAGAACCTTCCACTGACTCCGGCCCTGCGGCTGGCTTTCTTTCTCCCCCATAGCAGCGGTTCAATGCAGTTTAGTGGCGCCTTTTTCCCCCGTTTTTTGAGTTTTAGGGGTTACTTTTCTTGCTTGAACCCATCCCCTTTGACCCATGTCGGAGTGGAAGTCAACTTTATTTAGTTGCTGTTAGACAGTTCCCCTTGCAGGTGTTTTTTTCCCCGTGTGCGATTACGAAGTGCGAGGAAATTTTCTTTAGTTGTCGCCTTTGGCGTTTGTCCTATGCTCACCCGCCTGTTTTGCCTCACTTCCCGTGCCCGGGTTTAGCTCCTGTGGCTGTTTTACAGTGCATAGCGTTTAACGACGGTTCGTGATTTCGGACCGGGACGGTTTGGATTCTTGGATGCTTTTTTTTTCCTTCGTCTGCCGCCCCCAGCCCCGGGGTGGGCACGCCCGACTCCGACTTTTGGTTACAGGCTGAGGCCTGGTACCTTTGGTGGGCTGGCATTTTCCCTTTCGGTCTTTTTGTTAACGGTGTGTTTTCACTTTTTTCTGTGGGGCTCTGTCGGGACCAGTGTTTTTTCCTGCAGAGACCCCCCCTCCCAGGCAGGCGAGAAGATGGGCCTTTTTTTCCCTCACGTTTTCGTTGGTCGAGGGTTTTGTCAACCAATCCCGAGAAAAGAATGCTCGCAGCGGCACCCCCCCACCCCCAGTTTCCACATCTTCTCCGAAACTTTCATGCCTATCACTCTCCAACAACAGCCCCCTTTTCACCACTTCAAACACGGCGTCGGTTTCTCCTCTCCGAATTTCTGCGCTTCGGCTTGTTTTCGACATCCGTGCACAAAATTCCTGGTCGGACGTGTTTTGAAGGTTCCCCCGTATATGCTTTCACCGGTCGAGGTGCAGCCTTCGGGGTCTTTGGTTGAGGAGTTACTGAATACTTCTGTGGTAGCTTTTTCTTCTTTTATCTCCTCCGTTCCATGGTTGCGGGGCTTTCCCAACTTCCCGTGCATTAGAGCTAGATAGCGTGGCCGAGCCGCCTCGCGTTCCCCCCGCATCCAGCGCGGGTTTTCCCTGGTGATTGAACAATTTTTTTTTGTTTCTCGCACCTCCGTATCCCGCCCCCCGCCGGTGTTCTCCTCTTCTGGTTGTGTGTGGCTTGTTTTTGCGATGAACCCGCCCGGTGACATTGAATCCCGGTTTGCGTGTGGGATCGTCCCTCTTCTCTTTTTCAGTCCTGGAACATTTTTCGTGGGGAGCTTTAGCTCTTTTCCTTCTCCCCCCCGTTTTTTTTTTCCGGATTGGAGACTCTTTGCCCGGTACAGTCCTGCACAAGATGTTTCTGATTGAGCCCCCCACCGGCGGCTCTTCTAGACAGGAGTTTCATCGCACTTCGTGTTTTTTCCCAGGGTTGAGTCCCATAAGTATGAATGGCGCCGTGGAGGGATATTGCAGTTTGCTGAGCACCAAAACCCCTGTCTTACTGCACGATGATTTTCGCCGGCGCGATGCCCTCATGACCTTGCCCCACTCTTAGTAATAGAGAGTTTTCCTTTTTTTTCCCCGGTTTTTTTTTTGCCGTGCAAGCTTGACCAGCCTTTTTTGCCAAAGGTGGCCGTGTCACGGATGCGATTTCCGACCCTCCCAGTTCCCCGCTGCTCCGTGCCCTGCAAACCAGGACCAACCTGCCACCAAGCCCCACTGACAAGCTGCAAACTTTTGGACCTTTTGCCTTGAGGAGGGCACGTCATCCCCGTGTAAAGATGGCCAGGTTCACCCCCCTGGTGCTCCTGCGACAGCCGCAGATTTTGAAGAATAGGCGTAAGTGCATTCAATAAGAGTTGTGGGTTTGTTTTTGTGTTCTGGCGAGTTTTTACCGTTTTGAAGTTGGGACCCCCCTTTTTTTGCTAGGCTGAGGTCCCTTATTTTTTAGCGTGTTTTTCTTCCCGGCTTGCAACGTCCCCAAGTTATGTCGCCCCCCGCTCTCCGACCTTTCCCAACGCCCGGTTTTTTGGGTATGATGCTTAAGACCCTGGCACCTTCGACACCGGTTCCCGTTCAGCAGCGGCATTTCCCCCCCGGTAACTTGCCCAGACCCCCTCTTTCCCTTCACGCCGGCCGCCAGTTCCGGGTTTACTGTACCCGCGTCCTTTCGTTGGAAAAAACCCCTCCCCCCTGGCGGTTCCGCTCCCTTTTTTCTTGCGCCAGTCCCTCGTACAACCGGCACTGGACCATCAAACAGCGATTCTTGCTACCCAAGCCGTAAGAGATTTTTTTTCCCACGTTCCACCTTCCCTATTGAGACAGGATGCCACGTTTCGTCAACAGGTCCACCTTCCTACTCTTCCAACGGTGGCTTCCCTTCCACTTTCTCGCCGGTTTATTTGGGTTCCTTCTTCCCATCACGTTTGCCCTTCCTTCTCAACAGCCACCACGTCATTTCCATTTTCCCCGTCCTTTTGATTGCGCATGTGTTAGGTAAGCTCAGTTCCTTTCCCCGCGCCCGCTCTTCTCGCGGCGTCCCAGGCGGCGAACCAAATTCCCCCGTTCGCGCTCTTTGCTCCAATTGCGCGCCCCTTTCTCCTTTCCGGTCTTCCAGTGCCCCTTCCCGCTCATTCCGGTCATCCTCTCTTTGTTTACGGCCTTTTTAATCTTCTTTTGAAGCCTTGGTTTCGACTCGAAAGGCCGTGGGTCCCGGGGATCGGCTTGGTCCCTGTCACGCCAAAGTTTTTTTTTTTTTCCAGGTCCCGGTGCGTTTGGCGACACCCCACCTGCCACTTTGCCTTTCCACCGTGGGCCCGTTGAGGTTTCCAAGGCCTTTCTCGCTCTGTGTGCATTCCTTTCCTGCACCAATTATTTCCTTGGCTATTCTGTTTCCCCTGTCCTAAGGGTAAAGGCTTCCCACCCCCCCAACCCAGGCGCCCTCGGATGGGGCGGGTGTTGTGCGTCTTTTGAAAACTTTCTGTTCCTCCAAAGATCGTTTTCGTGTTTTTCGGCCTCCTCCATTCGGGTTCCAGCCCTTTAAAGTGCAGGGCGGCTTGTCAAGGGCCTTTCTCGTCTTATTCGAAGTTTAGGCTGTCCTCGATAGTTAGTGGTGGCCGCTTTTTCCCTTATAGTGGTCTCTTTTGGAAGCTGCGTAGGTTGGGAGGCGATTTCCATCCCCCCCAAGTATTGGCCCAACCATCAGTTTTCATACGAAAGACGTTTCCCTATGCGATTTTTGACGGCGTAGCTTGTTTTGACTTGAAGCTTTTGTTCCTTGGCTTCTTTTCCCTGGCTCGCCCCGGCTGTACTGGGATTCTCCCTCCCCTTTGGTTGAACCTGTTTTTAATTTGGGTGGACTTTTTTCTTGGTCTGGTCTTATGCCGCTGTTTCCAAAGATGAAAAAGCCGTTTTGTCGATTTTTCAAAGTTTGACCTAACGCTTTTTGGGGGAGCGCCCCTCACAATTTCCCGGTTCGCGAGCTTGGAGTATGGCCGGCGATTCTTGTTTGAAAAAACGCTGATTTTCAGAGTTGTACCCTTCCCTAGTAACTTTCTCCTCCCTTTCCGGACCATGAATGATCATCATTTTCCCTTGATTTTTTTTCGGCGGGTGATTAGGAAAATGACCAGCCGCACTCCCAACTTGTTTACCCTTGCTCAGCCCCTAAACAGCGGAGACCGGGCACTGCGAGGCGGCCCTTTGGTTTCTTCTTGCCCGCCCTTTGCGGAACCATTGACGTTTGAGCAAGAGTGCTGAAGCTCTTCAGGCGGGCGTGGGGGAACCGGCAGCTTCCAGACTGTTTTGCCGAAAACATTCCCCTTTCTGCAACATTTTTCCCCGGCACTGATGAGTCGGAATGGCGTCCCCAACCCCATGTTTTTAGTGAGAGGTTACGGAGGACCCGGTCTTGATCGACCCTGAGCGAGGGGCCTGGTTACGTTGCCATGATTTGTCCCCCTAAAGTTCGGGACTTTTGTTCGTGGATTCGGGGGCACCCCCATTCTGCGGCTTTCCCGACCGGAGTGCCCGGACCTTCGAAAAACTGTCCCGCGCTTTTTTCTTAGTGCTTGTCGGCCACCGTCTCGGAACGCCTTACGGTCCCTTTTCTTCTTCTCATCTGTGCCCTCTTTGTTTTTTGGGTTTGGCTGGTGGTACCGGCTGGTACCCCCCGTTGCAGGGCCCCGCTTGGTTGACCTGCGCTTTTCTTTCGGTTGTGCCCACCCTAAATGCTGAGCACCTTTTTTGGGCCGCGCTTCTGCATTGGCCAACAGACCCTATGGCGTTGCACCCGCGGGTCGCTCTCTGGAGATTGTCGGGTTCCCCAGCCCAATTTCCTACGTTCAGCTAATTTTTTCCCAGCGCGTCTTTGCAAAGCCGGTTTCGCACACAGGCGCCCTTTTTTTTTGACACCCCGAGTTTAGCAGTTCTAATCTTTCGCTCCTTTACAGCGCGACCCTCACAAGTGAGGGCAGCGATTCCCCCGGCCCTGTTGCCATTGAAGTTGACGTGGGAAGGGCCCCCCCGTGCAAGGAGACGGTCGTGCCCCCTGCCCCAGGCTTTCTCTTTTTCTTTTTCATCTCTCGTGTTGTTTTATTTGTAAGAGCTTTTTTGTCGAGATCAGTTTCGTCTTTCCCCCCTGCCGGTTGCCCCCCCAGCGGGCCCCGACTGCTCGGCCTGCCAAGTCGCGTGAATTTTCTTGCTTTTACGAGTTGAGGTGAGAGCTCGGTTCCAGGGTCTTTGCGAAGTTTCTTTCGCGGTTTCGTACGGTCGCCTTAGTTGATCGTCAAGCTTTTTGATTACTGGGTGACTGCTGAATATGGTCCCCTTCTTCAGTGTGTTTCTTTTAGACATTGCCCAGACTGTCTCTCAGGGCCTCCCACTTCCTTCGGCTTTTTTCTTAACAGCGCTGTTCTTACGAATTGAGTGTTTTTCCAATTTTTTTCTTTCCCCCATTTGAATCGCTTGGTCCCAAGATTTCCTGGGCAACTTTGTGCAACAGCACGTGCTCTGTGTGAAAACCCGGGGGAGTTTGGGCATCAGAAGTCCTGGGCTGTTCACCATTACTCTCGCGCCGTGGACCTCCCCCAGGTCCCCAGCTGGCGGGAAGCTTCAGTGTGTTTTCGCTGCCTTTTCGTTCGTTCCACGCGCAGAGGCTTGGACTTTTTCTGGGACCGCGCAAGACCTTCCACTGTTACCCCAGGTTTCGTACGTCCGGTCCCTTCCTTCTGAATCCCGGTCTCCCTCAGGGGCTTGTCCCGAACCGTCTTCCCCCACCTTTTGGGGGGACGGCCCCCCCCGTGAAACCCTCTTGTTGTCCGGTTTTGCCACCCAGTAACGGCCCTTTGGTTAGGCCCCTCTTGTCGTTGTCGGAGAACTGTTCCCCACAGCCGCCTTGCGGCTTCAGCCCTTGCCCGATCGTTTTTTTTTTTTTAATTTAGACCTACGCACAAGCAGGGAGAAAGGGTTCAGCAGTACCGTCTTCGCTGCGCATTGCCTACCCAAAGAGTGTTTCGTGTGGGTTTATCTGACGAGGTAGTTTTTTTGGGGGCGTTTATGCCAGTTTTGAACTTTCTTTAAGTTTTACCCCCCGCTGAACCCTGCTTCCCTTTCCCCTTTCCTGGCTGGCTATTGTCCTCCCGCCTGTTCCCCACACAAACAAAACAACTCATCTGTTTTCTAATCCCGCTAAAGACCTTTTCCCGCTCGTGAACCTCTTCTATGAACCTTTTGCCTGCACAAAATCGTTTTGGCACCGCAGACCAGCCTCCCTTTTTTCATTTCTTTAACCCAGCGCCTTACCTACCCCCCTCAAGTTTTTTTCCCCCATTCAACCCGGGTTCTTACGAGGGCCCGTTTTTTTTTTTCAATTTTACGCCGGCGTTTCTACTTGAATCTCCTTGCACCTTTCTCTTTACAGCAGGTACCCAATTCAGTCTTACATTCGTCTCACCGGCTCTTATGACCAAAACGTATTTTTGCATCGGGTGAGGTCCCCTTTGGACTCCGCTAGTGGCCAGCCCCTCGCACGGTCACATTAAGGAAATGGACTGCGATTGTTGGCGCGTCAGATTTTACTTCCGTATCGACGCTTTTCGTTTCCTTGATCCACCCTTTCGCAAATCCGCTCTTATGTCCTGGAACCCTTGACGTCTGGCAGAGAAAACACAGCTCGTGCTTCACCCAAGGTTTCAGTTGTGTATATCAGACCATGTTGCGGCCATGTGTTGGGTGGAAGCCTTGCTGTTGGCGCTGGGACTCCTGCCACAGGCCAGTTTCCCTTTTCCCCGTCCCGCCGCCACGATGCTAATTACTTTGAGGAAAACCTAGTCGTCCAGGGCCCCAGGGTTCAATGCCAAGTTGTCTTGTGGTGATCCCACGCGCCTTCCTGGACCCCCAAACATTTTGGGCGGACCCGGCCCCGTTCGTGCGGATAGCTGCACGGAGTCGAAACCCCCGCGGACATTTCAAACCCCCTATGACCCACGCCGTAATTAAAGCTTCCCTCTGCCCCTGATCTCCTGGCAATGCCACTCTTTTTTGAACTTCGCTTGAGCTTGGATACACCCCCCGTGCGCGCCCTGTTCCCTTCGCCGCGGTGCCCCCCCTCCAGTTTCGCCTTTCTTTTTTGATCGGGGGGAGTGCAATCTTGTCCCTACAAGTTTCCAGGCAGCTCTCAGCCCCACTGGCTTTTCTGGTTTTGCTGTTTGTTTGACCCCCTACGGGTTCAGGCCAAGGTTCGAGTGCCCCACGTCAGGCAGTTGCTTTCACCGGATTTCTGGCAGCGTTTGGTTCCCGAGCTCGACGCCCCGTGGCCGAACCTCTTTGATTGCGGTCGGTTGCCTTTCCCTGGATTTGGGATCCCGCGGTCAGTTACCCCGTCCCCCTTGGGCCTGATCTGCGTCCCCCGTATTCTTTTTTGACTGTCGGTTCTTTGGCCTTTTACTGCGCTTTCCAATTGAAGGAGTCGTTTTGTAACGGCCACGACCGTTTCCCTTGCGGTTGCCTTGGCCCCCTGTTCCCCTGCATTGGTACCGCGGTTTCGTTATAGGCAGTTTAACTTTTGAGGAGTGCCTAGTCAGGTTTTTTGGGTCCCCCTGGACTTTTTTCTTTGATTTCTGTTGAAAATGGAGGTTACCCCAGCAGACCGGGGGGCGTGCTTCGAGTTCCCTTTTTGGAGACCATTTTACCGTTTTCGCGGTCTTTCCCCTTTCCCCCCGCTTTCCCGCCCCCCATAGGAACAAGTCTCCACCCCCCAACCCGGGACCACTAGCTAAAAACCGCGTCCTTGGTTGGGGTTGTTTCTGGTTTGTTGGTTTTTACCACGTATTGAATGCTTAGTTGCCGCTTCGCGATCCCCCCCCTATGAACCTGTTTTTGTTTTCTGTCGGTTTTTTCGCGTGATGTTCCCCGGTTTTTGACCCAGATCTTGCCCCCTGGGCATTTGTTGTATGTTTTTGGATTTGCCCTTGCCTGCGGGGGGTTTCTTGTTTGCTGTTTTTTCCCCTTAAGTTAGTGCCAGTGCTGGCGCGGACAACTCCTTCTCAGGACTGGTAAGTTTTTCCCCCTTTTTGAGGGTACCCTCTTGTCCAACTTGACCTTTTCAGTTTTCCGTGCTTTTTTCTTGCCCCTAAGTGTTGCGTCCTGCCCGGGCATACCTTTGCCGCCCCCGTTGTCATGCCCCTTGTGCTGGCAGATTAACCATTTTTTCCTCGCCCTACTTGCCTATCCCTGCCCCCCCCCAGTTTTTTGAGCTCTTCGTCTGTCTTTGGAGGGCAGCCTTTTTGCACGTGTCCTTGACGCCTGGCTATCGTTTTCTCCTGGCTGGCTTCTTTTTCGAGGCTCGTTTTGCCCAGAAAGGTGAACCTTTTATTGAGGTGATATCCGTTTTCTTGCCTCACGTTGGTGGTGGTGGGGAGTATGGACTTCGTCGCATAGAGTCTACCAAGTCCTTAAACGACGATTTTTTCTGATTAGAAGTTTTTAAGGAGAAGATCTTACCCCCCCTTGATTTTTTTATTCAAAGTTTACTTTCTGGTTACCAGCAGTTTGGGGGGGGCGTCTCTGTTTTTGGGTCCGACCGGGGTAGTTGGAGTATACCTCAATTTGGTCTTTTACCCACCATATACGGACCGCCGCCCCCCAAAATCAATTTCTTTTGGGGATTCTGTAGCGGTTTTTAGTTGGAGGATCGGCATTTTTTTGCATGCCCAGCTCCACAATTATGTCCCGCCCGGGACTTTCTACAATTTGTGGGCCCCGTTTGCCTACCGTTACAACGACGGAAAGGTGTTGAAGTGCGGGTTTGATGAATAGGGCGGACCGTCGCCCCCCGGCGGGCAGGAAGGTTCCCACCCCGCCCCAAACACGGCCCCCCCAGCCCTCCTTGCACCGAGACCTTTGGGACGGCCGATCGGGTTTGGTTTTTTACCGGAACAAGCATCGTGCCTGCACAATACTGTATACAAAACTTATCCTGCGGACGCAAAACCCCTTCGGGTGAACCTAACTGTCTCCTTTGGCATCTGCTAGTCCGTTTTTTAAAGGGTGGATGGTTCGCAAGGCAGAAGGGCGGACGCACGTCTTCCTACGTTGGTGCCCGTTGTCCCGCGTTTGATGGCTGAGGGTTTTTACTTTCTCGGTGTTGTACTTTTTGTTACCTTTTAGGATCCTTGAGTTTATCGAGTGGTTCGAACCCCCCCCCCCTCCCCTCCACCCCCCGCTCCGGGTAACACACACAAACCCCGACAAGTGCTTTCTCCCCCCCCCTTGTTTTTTCGCCCCCTTACGGTCCCCCCTGGGCGCTTTATCCTCTTTCCCTTCCCACCTTTTTTCAACCGAATATTTTTTCCTTTCCCTAAGAGTTTGTTGACAGTTTACTAACCTGTGAGTATCCCCATTGGCAGTCAATCACCCCTTGTAAAACTCGCACTTTATTTCCTTTGTGCAGCCCGGGTGCCCGGTCCGGCGTAGTTCCCCCTTCGGTTTGGTCGTTTTTTCTATTATTGTTCGGGTCTCTTGCGTTCGTCTTGTTCTCGGTGACAATGGGGGAGAAAGTTTCACTTGATTCAGTTCGTCCCCGTGGGACACCCCCAATTTAGGGCTGTGATCCGAGTCGGCCACCGGCTCCTATTCTTCCTGCGAACAAAGGTATTACCCAACCAAGTTTACAGTTCCGGTGTGCGGCGCGACCCCCGGGCTGTTCGTATCTAGGTCCCCCCCCCCACACAGGAGTCTTTCCCTCCCCCCCCCAGCCCCGCTTGCGGTATTTTTCACCCCCGCGGTTTTTCGGGTTTTAACTGGCCACATACCCTTTGGTTTGTCCGCACTCGAGAGTACGGCCCCAACAGGATTTGGCAGCCCTGAAGACAATCCTGTGACCCTCGCGTTCCCCCTGGGGGGGGGTCACACTTCCCAGTGCGTTTTTTCCAACACCCACCCCTTACGCGCTTCCCCGTCAAGGTGGCCTCGTTCCCCGTTTTTTGGTTTTCCACAGAAACCGTCATCCCGTGACCTCGATCCCTTTGGCTCCCATTTATTGGTACTTTTTCTACCGAAGGACCGAGGTTAAACGAATCTGCTTCTGCGATATTCTGCCGTTCCACCTTTCCGTCGACCCCAACTGTTTTGTTGTTTCCTTTTGAGCTGCTTTCCTTGATCCCTCATCGCCATCCTCCCTTTTCAGGTTCTAGTGCACCCTTTTGCTTGCGCTTTCTCATTCGATTGTCTTTTTACATGTCACGCTGTTCAATCTCTTCTAATGGTTCGTAACTAGCAAAAGTCCTGGCACTTGAATTCGGGGCATGTTGTTGGTCCGAAATAGTGGGTGTGGGTTCCATATTGTGACCTTTCGTGATCCCACAAAGCCCCCTTTGAGCAACTTGTGCTGTTTGCTGTCATCAATCCTCGGATTGTAGGTTTTCACCAGGCTCCCTTGACGTGGGTGCCCTCTGGGCACTTTGCCAAATTACTGCCTTTGTGTCCTGCCTCTTTCCCCTCCTTTCATCAAGTCTTACACCACCCTAAACCACCTTTTTTTTTTAGCGTGAGGATTTGGGCGAGATCTCCCAACGGTTTTGAAAACCCACTTTTCTGTTTACCAGTCCCTATTCACATTTTGTGTCTACGCGGCTTTTGTGTTTGTTTTTTTTTTGTTCTCGGCTACTCCTTTTTTTTTCCACTTTTGTTTTCCCCCAGCACCAAAGCGGCGTGTTGCTGGGCTCCGGCGCCGCCAGGTATTTTTTTTTTGACCACAGTAAGTTCAACAGGTTTTCATCGGCGATAAAAAACTTCCGCGTGTAGTGTTTTTGGATCATACTCTCTTAGCCACTAGCATTAGGGGCCGTTTGCGGTCAGACAGCCCAATTCTGCCCACAAAGTTGGATAATAAGCTTTTTTTGAGCTTTGAGATTTTTGTTGACGAGGAGTGGGGTTTACCCGGCTGTTTTTTCGCCGAGGGGCTTATTCCAGCGCCACGTTGTACGGTACGACTTAAGGAGGGTGCCAAGGGAATTTTTTATGCGGCTGGTCCCGGCGCTTTCCACGTGACCCCGCGTTGTGGTGTTGTTTTTTTCCTTTTTGTCCCCCAAACTTCTTTGTTTTTTCTCTTTAAAGGTTCCGAAACCGCTTGTTTTTCTTGCGACTTTTACTTTCCCCCGGGTGAGAAGAGGGACAGGACGTGACGGTTTCTTTACGCGAGTTCCATTATTCTGGGAGGGTTCCTGGTTCCCCCATTCTTCTTGTTGTTTTGTGTTACCACGTTTTTTCCGTCGTAGGTTTTTTCCTTTCCCCGCATTTATAAGTTCCACGCCATTGGGGACATCAGTGTCTTTGCTTTAGGGGTGGTGTTTAGAGGGACCCTGGGCGTCCCCCCCTGCAACGAAGATGGTTGTTTGTATCCCCACTTTAAAACCCCCCTAGAACTGAAGACAACAAACCCAACGGTCGCCGGGGCATCCCAATTTTTTGTAGTTAGCGTGCTCTCTTGGCCCTTTGCTTTGCCCCCCCTGGATCCGGCGGCCTATTGCCTCTCACAAGGATTGAAGAATCCCAGTTTTGTGGGCCCCGTCAGTTGAGAATACTTTGTTTTTCGTCCAGGTTGTGTGCAGGGGTGCAAACTTACATCATCCCGGCGCGAAGTCTAAGGGAAGTTTGCCCCACAACCCACAGGGTCCGTTTGGCCCTTACCACTCCCTTTCCTCCACCCCCCCCCCTTTCCACCAATTTCCATCTCTACCCCCCATACTTCCTTTTGCAGCCCCTCCCCTCTGGTCTTGACTGCTTCAACACTAACCTACCCCATTCCCTCCACCCCCTCTACTCCCTAACCTCCCCTTACCCTCTTCACCCCCCATTGTTCTTATCCCTCCCCCTAGCACCGCATTTACCTTTCCTTTTCCACACGTCCTCCCCTTAATTCCCACGCCTTCTCCGTCATCAATTTTCCCTCCCCATCTTCCTTCCTCCTTACCCCCCCCTCTCCACCTATCATCCGACCCCTCCGTTCTCCCTCTACCACCCTCCTCCACCCAATTTCTTTCTACCTTCCTCGTTCCTCGCTCCTATCCTCCCCACCGCCTTCCTTTCTCCCTCCCCCCCTCTTTCCCCTCGCAGTTTTCTCCCCAACTTCCTCCCCTCCCCTCCACCTCTCCTGTCGCCCCTTTTCTTGTTTCTCTTTATGTCCGTCCTTCCCTACCCCTACTTCTCCTTTATAATCTCCCGGCTTAATCCAATCTGTATTAACTAATACCTCCTCCGCTCCCCCACCCTTCTTCTCCTGTCCCCCCCCCTTGGCTCCATCTTTATGTCCCCTCATCTCCAATGGCTTTTCCCCCCCTGTTCTCTCCCTCCTCTCCCCTCCTCCCCCCCACCTCCTCGCCCCCACCTACAACCCTCCCTCGTTCTCCAGCTTCATCCAAACTCTAATCCACCACTCACCTCTTCCCCCTCACCCCCCCATCTCCCCGCACCTCCTTCCCCCTTCCCCACTCCTTCCTCCCTCCCATTTCCCCTCCCTTCCGGGTGCGTGGCGAGTTCGTGAGAACATTTGTCCTCCTTTGCAATCGTCGTTTCCACTTACTGGCCTCCATTGGCCTTTTGTTTCCTCCCCGGCCCTATTTTCCTTTTCCAAGTTGTGCCCCCTTATCTGATGGGTTGGTGCTCTTTTTTTCATAATAGCGTGCTGGCAAGGTCCTGCGTGTTCCAAGCTCGCAATAAGTGTTTTTTTTTTTCTTGATCCTTTGTGAGGTATGCAATGTAGACCAAAATGATCGGTCGTTTTTTTTTCCACATGCCACTTGAGGACTTACGACAAAACTTTTCGAGTTTCGTTGCTCTTCTTTGTATGTTTTCCGCTGGCAGTTGCAGGCTTTTTTTTTCCACGTCCTTATTGGGACCCCACTCGATTTTTCCCCATCCAACACGCACCAAGAAAGCTTACCCACCTTCGCGCAATCTTTTTTTCTCGGCAGTGACTTCGGTTCCCTGTGCACCGCGAGATTTGCCGTTTTTAATGGCGTCATTTATTTGGGGCAGGCTTGTAGCGTAGGTCGAATTCTAAACTCCTTTTTTCCAGTCGGACACCCCGCTCTTTACCCCTGTCCGTTCTGGTGTTTTTTTCGTCGCAAATGTTGAACCCTTATTCCCCCAATCTCTCTAAGAACTTTTCGCTGACGCGCGACACCGTCCCCCGCTGCTGGGCCCCCCATACAGGCTATTGGAATTTGAACAGCCCTTCCGAAGGGGCTTGGGTTTGCAACTCCCGAGCCTTGGCCCCACTTGTCGATCAGCTGTGCGCTCTTCCTATTTACTACTCCTTTCAATTTGTTTTTGTTGTTGAATTATATCCCCCCGCTTGGGCAGACTCCCCTTTTCTGTTAAAAGCGGTCCATGGTCTCTTCCTGTCCAATCGACCCCCCCTCCATGAAGGGATGGGAACCCTGCTTTCCCTTTTGTCGAGTGTACGGTCTCTCCTCTTCTCTCCTCCTGGTTTTTTAAGGTCTCTTTTTGTTTGAGATTCCCGTATGGATTCTTGGTCTTGACTTTTTTTTTTTTCTTACCGTAGGAGTTCTTCTTACCGGAAGACATCGGTTTGCGGCGTCCCATCCGGTTTCTTTGTGGTACCTGCCCTAGTGAAGTTCTCGTTCAGTTTATTGGTTTTCGGGAGGGCAATCAATCGTTCGGTTTACATATTCTCCTTCCCCCAATTGCGCCCTGGCGAAATTTCCCCCTTGCCGCGATTTGCGGCTTCATTTTCGTTACTTTCTTGCCGGGGAACCTCCCCTCCCCTTTCGACCCGCGGGGCCCGACAGGTTTTACGAATCCCAGGCACGGGTGTCGGGGTCGATGACCGGCCGGC
>Ga0179593_1814573_pt1 | contig 15187 bp, 17 predicted proteins | sample CZODoug2_1_08_16_FD_185931 | JGI IMG/M metagenome (GOLD analysis project Ga0179593, IMG submission 185931) | Vadose zone soil fungal communities from Angelo Coast Range Reserve, California, USA - CZODoug2_1_08_16fungal (PacBio error correction) | ecosystem: Environmental > Terrestrial > Soil >... | reverse complement strand
AAAGCCGCGTCCACTTTCGTCTTGCCGATTTACGCAGGGGCTTCCCTTGTCATTTTGTTTTATTACACAGTTTTGACCTGCAGGGCCTTATTCAATCGTTCTTTGGGGGTTTAAAAAATCGTCGGCGGGCGTATGCTGATTCCTTTTTTTTTTAAAGTGGAGCTGTCTTTGATTAGCCCACGGGGACATCCTCCGGCCGGGTAACGCCCCTTCCACGGCGGGCCGCTTTGGTTTTTCCATGTTCATTGGCACTCCCCTGCCCTACTTTCGTGCCTTTGCGCTAGCTCCCCACAGCGGAAACGTGCACGTTCCGGATAGTAGCCCTGGAGGACCCGGGATTCTCCGGTTCGACTTCCCTCTCGGCCATTGTCCACATCTGCGCCGCTTTTTCGTAAGGTTTTTTCCAACCCCCCATTTTTCGCCGGTAGAGTCTGTTGATATCACCCTTTCCCAGCCCCTGTTTCCTCTTGTTATATTCGCCGTCCTTTCCCATGGGCCTGTCCAAGAATTTTTTCTTTTGTTTCGTGTTTTTCTCCCTCCAAGGTCGTTTTTTTCTTACCGCCACTCTCCTCGCCATTAGGTCCTCTTAACAAGCGGGGCCCTTACGACATGTGCTTTTCCCCCATCTAGATGGCCTGATTTCTCGTCACCGAGCCTCAGATTCACGCCTCGCACCCCCCGGCGCCAGATCTCCTGTTCCCCAGCGTTTTGTGGTCCTTTTTTTTCCCCGCTCGGACGTGAATTTCCCCTTCAATCGGTTTTTTGAGGCCACGTGGAAGGCGCCGTTTCGGGGAAATTCACTTTTCCACTTTCTAAGCATCTTTTAGTTCCAAAAAAAACACCCCGCCGCTGGCCTTTGGCGGAGAATTTTTCCTTTTTTCCATTGTTTTTTCTTTTTTTTGTAATTGTAATTGCAGGGCCTTTATGTTTCGTTTTCACCTTGGCTCGAGTCTTTTGCATCTGGTTCTCATGGCGTTTTTTCTCCCTCAGGTTTTGTTTCCCGGTTCCCCAAGGCCGCGGAATCGTCCTTCCGACTCGTTTTTTTTCTTGTGTTCTGGGTCCGAGCTTCCCCCCCTTACGGCTTTTTTTTCTGGTCGGTTTTCCCGCGTAACCATAAATTTTGAAACCCCCGATTCAACCGAGTCTCGTGTGGCCTCCCCGGCCGCAACATCCCCCCCCTTCAAAAGGATTTTCGTGCCTACCCCACATCCAAGCCCCGTAACTTCCGGTCCCTCCAAGTTCTGATTGACGCGCTTTCCCTTCCTGTCCCGCTGGGGCCTTTTTTTCGTGAATTTTGTAACCGTTCCCAAGAATCGGAAACTCAAGCTTGTCGAAGAGATATTCGTCTTCGATACTATTGGGGGCGGCGTTTTAACACGTTCCCGGTACAGAGAAGTCCCTTCCAGGGCCTTCCAACTATTTTTCGGCGGGTATTCTGCGGTTGTCCGGGGCCCCAGTCGTTCAACAATTGCTCGATTTTTTGCGAGGAGGCTGTTTTTGGCCTGTTAGGTTGACGATGACTATCCCGACTTTTTTTACGGGCGTTGCACCCTTCCCCTCAACACCGAACATGTATTTAGTTTTCTGAGGGCCACAGTTTGGGAGTCTCATCTCAACCCCCAAAATGTTTTTTGTCCGTCTCCCCCCGGGAAAAAGTCTCCGTTGTAGAAGGTTGGGCCGTTGGGTAGCGACCTTCGGCATCGCCACCCTTGTGATCGGCTCGAGTTGGGTTTGAACGGAACTTTCCCCGTTTCCCATTGTGGGCTTCCCCTCGTCTATTTTTTTCCAACGAAGTGACTTGAATCCTGCGGTTGCATTTTTTTCCGTACACGTGATCCCCTTTACAAGACCCCTCTCCCCGGGAACGGCTTTTCCCTGTTTTTTTTAACGGCCTTTTTCCTTCCCGCGGGATTGGCTTTGGCACCACCCCTGCCCTGATTTTTTTTTCTCCTCGCCCTTTCAACCCACCCCTGCTTGGGAGTACACTGATAAGTGGTAGCAATTTTTTCCTTTCCTGGTCTCGGTGTTTTGCCAGACTGCCCCATTCCAAAATTTCGGTTTTTATGACGCGGCTTCTTGAGGTCGCCGTCCTTTTGAAGTAAAAACATTTTTTTGAACCCATCCGGCTCTTTAGGGCTCTGTCTTTTGGCCAACAAAACCCGTTTTTCTTTGGTCGGCGTTCAGGAGTCCTTCTTCCCCTGTCCCCTCCCTCAGATTCTGTTCGTATATCACAGTTGTGCGTCAAAGGATCTACCTGGGGCGTGTTCCTTTGAAAGGCTGGTCTTTCCCCCGGCCAATTCCCCAAAATGGATCTGCAGTCGGTTTCCCATCAGTTTGCTTTTCCCACTTTTTTCCCTCTTCTCTTTTCTCCCGTGTTGTTGTTGTGGTCGCTTCTTCTTTCCAAGGTGTTCCCACCTGTGCTCTACTCACTGATTTCTGTGTGAACTTTCTGGGGGGGGGGGGGGTTGGGGCCTTTACCGCCTTAGCGGCAACCCCTTTTTTTCAGGTAGATCCTTGCTTCACCCGTGTATCCCCCCCCTCCCATATGACCGTTTTCCGGCCGCCCCTTAAATTTTCCGCTCCCGCTAACGGTTCCTAAAACTTTATGTGCCCCCCGACATCGCCTACTCTCCGGGATTGTCGCCCCCAATGTTTACTTCAAAACCTTTCTTTTTCGTTTCTTCTGCCTTCTCCTACACCCAAACCCCCAGACTTTTTTCCTGACAATTTCTCGGGAGACCAGTGTCATGAAAAACTTTTTTGGACACTTACTTCCCCTGGTTGCCCGGTGTGACCCCGGTTTCCCTGACCATTTCGCTTTTCTCTGGGATCATTCACGTGCTTTCCCTTTTTTCAGCGTCTGGACTTGGAAGTCCCTGGGACGTCCATGAACTTCCATTTTTGCAGTCCCTCCCCGTTTTTCGACGGGCTCCCTTGGATTTTTGGTGGAACCCCCCCACGGCGGTTCATCTTTTTTTCTTTCGACCCCCATTTTCCCCGATGCGCCGCTACTCCCCCCCGTCTACATCCCTTTTTTTGCTTATGGAAGAGCCCTTCCTTTTTTTTTTTTTTTCTGATCGCCCCCCCCTTGGTCCCCGACCAAAAAACCCTAATCATTCGTGATGGTCCCCAATTTGCTTTTGCCGGTCTTCCCCTGAAAGGCCTCTTCTAGTCTCCACCCCGCTCTTCCCTCCTTTCCTCTCCTGTTTATGAATTCTCCACATTCCCCTACAGGCCCCCGAGTCCCCCACTATTGGGAATTCCCTTTTTCCCTGATTTCTCCGCCGGTGGCGGGGAGGGAACCCCCAAACGCCTGCTCATTTCCTCTGCCCCCTTAGCCTCTTTATCTTCCTCCCCCAGGGCGTGACTTTCCTTTTGTCGATTCCTTGCCGTTACCTTTCAAGGAACCCCGACAAGCGGTTCCCCCTTATGAAGGGGTCCCCCTTAGTAACCTTATGGTAGCCCCGGGTATCTTGGTGCTGATCCCCTTTCTCGGCACCTTTCCACTCCTTTTTCTGGATGTTGCTCCGTGGAGGCAACCTGCCCCCTGGCTTTCAAATTTATGTCCGCGGGATTGCCCCTTCAAACACAGGCTTCTTTTTCCTTGCTCTCCTCGAAACAAGTTTTTAGGATTCAAGGATCCTAAGAGCGCGTCTTGAATGGCCTCCGTCCCGGCTCGGCGACCCCCCCCCACCCATTTCATGACCCCAGATCCTGCTAGAGCCGACCTTGCGACACCACGATGCCTGTTTGCATTACAGCTCGGTGTCTGCTTTCGGTGCCCCCAATTCTACGCCCAGCCGGGTGCTGGTTGTTTTGGATGTTTTCCCTGCTGCTTTCGGCCGTGGTCAGTGCATTGAATTTCCCTCTGGCAGCGGATCCACGTGGGCATCAACCGATCAGATTTTTTCCCTTTTCTCTGAGTATCTTCCCACCCCAAACCACCGCGTTGTGCCCCTTTCTTTAACCTTCTTCTTGCGCCCTGTTTTTTTGAAGGTGACCCTCTGCTCCCCTTTCTGGTTGGTGGAAAAGGAGTAATCCCCCCCATCTGACCGGGATTTTTTCGCGGCGTGTCTATGTTCGGGTACACATTGACTCCTTGATTTCTCTAATGTTTTTTGCCGCGCTGTCTTTTTGCTGTCTTTCTGGATACCTTTTTAAAGTCTAGTACCTCAAAAGATTCCTGGTCCGCGGCATGGAGTCGTCGCGTTAAAAGGCGGTGCGTTGCCCCTTCCTCTTCTACCCGCGCTCGCCAGGGCGACTGGGTTTCTTCGGCCGTGGGGCGCTCTCCAAGGCAGCAGCGGATTTTCCCCGCCGACCTACTTTCCCGTATCCCTGTTAGTCCAGCCTTTTTCCCTTTTTCCCTCCTTGTTTTGTATCTCCCACGGAAATTTTGGTCCCTTCGTCCTGCGCCTTTGAGGGAGGCCCCTGCGGGCCCTTCCTGCGTTAACCCTCTTTTTTTGCTTTATTCTTTTTTCTTTTATATCGCGCGCGGACCGCAAACGGGACTCCTCGCCTACTCCCCTTGGCGTATTCCCGGACATGATATTGCCCTGTCCCCTTTTTATCCCAATACGGCCCGGTCGTTTTCCTTTCCTTCCCAAACTTGACCGTGGAACCCTCTTTCAGCACATGGGTCGAGCACGACCACGTTTTTTTGGGTGGCCATGTCGCTTGCTGCCTGGTATAATCTTTGCGTTCCTGTCCCGACTCCAAGGCTTTTCGGAAAACATTGATTGAGGTTCCCCCCCGAGATGGCTGCTTTCCTCAACCTGCTTTTCTTGAGTATTATTTTGCCATCATACTCATCCTCTAAGAATCTGGCTTTGAGTTTTTTGTCCCCCTGCGCCCCTTGCGCCGACCATTTTTTTCCAACGAGTTCTTCCAACGCTCTTTTTTTTGGAAGGAACTTTTTTCTTTTTGAGTCTTTCGAACCTTGACGGGGACTCCTACGCACCCCCCCTCCCGCCCCCTTTCCTTTCCTCGGACAACTTTTTCGATGAGGGGTTCGCGTTTCTTTTACTGCTTGATGTTTTTGACCCCACAGCGACATTTTCTTATCGTAGTCCCTTCCATGGATATTTTCGGGTCTTCCAAGCCCCTTTTCTCCCCCAAATCCTCCCCGAAGAGCTCGGGGAGGGGGCCCTTTTATAACTCGGAATCCCCTCGGCCGCGAAAGTCCTTTTTTCCACGTTTGTCAACACGCCGACTTCTATCTGCCCCCTTAATTGCCTTCCTCCGTCTCACAGGTCATGCCTTCGCGCTCCAGGAAATACCCTTTTCGAACTCATCCGAACCTGGAGGGTTTGCTCGATCCCCCGGTTTTTTTTTCAAAAAACCCGACGTGCCTGCTCCTGCACAACGCCCTTTAAATCCTCCTAATTTCGGGAAGAATTTTCGTTCTCGGTGCGGGGGGTACCGCTCTTTCCCCCAGAGAACTTCCTCGGCAAGACTTTTCGTGCAACCCGCCCCCACCCCGGCCCTGGGGTGCTAGGGCTGGGCTTTATCCTCTCGTCGTTTTTCTTTTGCGCGTCCGCCCCCCCCATTCGTCTGGCCCTTCTTTTGGCTTCGAGGGTCGCTTTCGGAGGCCTCAAGGTTTTACCGTTCCCCTTCATCCTGATCACCCCCCGTAACCAAAAAATTCATGGAGAGATACGCTCCTCAGCTGTTGCTTCCTTTTGCGGCTTGGTTGACTTGTCTGCTTCCGCACCATTAATTGAGGCATTTCCGCTTGAATCTCCCAAGTGGCCTTCCCGTGGCTCTACATGGGTCGACAGAAAATTTGGTTGTCACCACAGGGATTTCCTAAACGGACCGGTACGCCCGGGGAGAGGGCGTCTTTGCGCCACACGTGTTCCCAATTGGCCAAGTTCCCGTTCGGGAGAGGCCCCTTCCCGGTATGAGGTTTTTTCCTTCCCATTTTCGTCCCCGCGTTTGGGATTTGGTGTTCCTGTGGGATTCCAATGTTCTCCCGCGTAAGTAACCCCATCGACCCCCCCATGATGGCCCTTTTTCCCACGCAGATCCAAAATACGGCCTTTTTTAGTTGACCCTTCACCATCCATCGGCCCTTGGGCCGTAATCGGTTCCCCCCTTTTTTCAATTTTTACCTTTAGTTTTTCCATGCCCCAAATCTGTCGTCTCTTCCATCCGCTCACTTCTCCTCTTTTTTGAATTTACCCCCTCTCCTTCGTTTCGGACTTTGCAGGGCGCGGGCCCGATTGCCTCTTTCATGTGGTGGTTTTTCTGTTTTTTTTCTCCCGCTCTCTGTTATGCCCTGAAATCGCCCTCCCCGATTCTTCCCGATAGGCAGGTCCCCCCAGACTACACTTTACACGTACGGCCCCCCTTGAGAATCATTGGGACCTTTTTTTTTGTGGACCCTTTTTTTCCTCCTCTAATATGCCTTCGTAAACCTGCCCGTGGAGCTTTTTTTCGGATTCTCTTTTTTTTTACTATTTTTTTTTATGCTTTTGGAATGTTCGGCGTGCGTCCGTCCCCCCCGCGATGGATTTTCCCCCCGTACTGAGCGGGGGCTTGCGTTTTTTTTTTGTCTTGACACTTTCCTCCTGGTGGCTTCTCTTTCCCTTGGACGGCCTTTCTGATCCCCATGATGCTCATTATTCTTGGTTTTTTTTGCGGGGCCTTTTCGCGAAATTTTTTGATCTTTTTTCCATCATAACGTGATGGTAATTCTACCAAGTCAATTTCCCCTCCATCGTCGTATTTGTCGGTTTTTGTTTGTAAGTTCATTCATCCCCTTTTCAATTGGCACCCCTTTGGTTGAGCAGTGATCCCTTCCCCCTGGTTTTCCATAATTTTTTCAATTAAATCTGTGTTTTGACTTTCTTTCTCGTATCCCACCTGGGGGCCGACGGTCCTGGAAACCAAGGATCACCAGTATTGTATTTTTTTTAAGTAGTACTCCGTTTGGTGTTGTTTGAGGAATCCGAGATCGCTGTGTTTGAGGCCCCTTTTTGTTTTCCTCGCCGTTTTGTCCTCCTTTCATCAACAACCTCTTTCCAGTTGCACAAAAAACCATGATGTGGTCCCCCGGTAAGACCCCCCCACGGCCCATTATTTTGGTCCCATGGAGAAAAACGGGTGACAATGGGATGGGCAGAACCTTATTCCCCCCCCCACGTGCCCTACTGAACTTTTTGTCCCCTTCAATTCTGAGGCCTGACCATCCACTTTCCTGTTTCAGCCCCCCCCTATTTGGCCTCCTTCCCCCTCCTCCACAGTAGTAAGCATGACGATTTCACGCCGGCCAATGTTTTCCGAAATGCCCCCGGGCGGATTAAACAACGTTCATCTCCCCCCCGGAACCAAAAAATCGGGGTGTCACCCCCCTCTTCGGGATTTTGCGGTGAAGGAAAATTAAATTCATTCTGCCGTTTCGGGGACCGCCCTTTTTACCGTAAGCAGTACCCCCCGCCCTTGCGACCGAGAAATCCCGGCTCACGCAATTTTTACCCGGCATATTCGATTTGATCACACAACCCCTATCAATTTTGTTTCCCCCTTTGTGGCGACGTGTTCCGTTTAGTCGCTGCGTGATCGTTAATCATCGGCGCGAGGTTCGGGTTGCCACAACATAGGCGCTTTTTCCCCACCGGCCTTGAAAACCCTCCCCCCCGTCACCCTCTTATCTGCCCCAACATCGCGGGGCCCCTGCCGCGTTTTTTCCTTCGTGCGGACCTTCCCCCCCCCCAGGATCTTCGGCAGGGTCGGCGTTCCAAGGATGGATTTACTGGACCCAGCTTGGTGCGGATGTTCCCCGGTTCCCTCAACAAAAACTACCCCCCCCCAATTCCCCTTTTTTCCCCCCTCTTGACGGCCCCACAACTGCCTCTTTCTGTTTTATGCAAACCCAACAGCGCGATTTTTTTTCATTTTTTTTTTTTTTTTTTAATCGGCCCTTTAAGGTCCTTCCGCATCGGGAAATTCCCCTTTTTCGCTTTTACGGCGAACTTCTGAATCCACTCTCACCATTCCCCGCGATGCGACCCTTTTTATCGACCCTTTTTTTTTTTAACCTGTTTTCAATTTCTCCCCCCCCTCCAACCACTACAGGTGCTCCTCCAAGGGACCCCGTGTGCTCCCCAGACGCTCTCCCCGGGCAGGCTTCCGGTCTTTCTGGTGTCCAACCCCCCCCCAAATATTCGGGCGCCATTCGAGCCTTCAGGGCATTGTCCCCCACCCTTTTTTTTAGAATTCCCATGCGCATTGCACCTACCTGGAGCGCGTTTCTTTGTTCCCCTTTTTTTTTTTTTTCGGCCCAAAGAGACTCTTAAGCCCCAAGGCTGCGGTTCGCGATCTTCGCCCGAAAGCTTTTTTTTCCTTTCCCGCGGCCCTAGCCGAAAACGGAAGTAGAGAACTTCCAAGGAATCCTGTGCAGTCAGACTCAAAAACCTGGTACGGTTAAAAAAACTTCGGTCCCGCCCCCCCCCCCCCTTCGACTCCAATTACAATTGGTCCTCCCCCCCGTCGCCGTCTGGGGTGGGTTGCGTTGGGCTTACTTTTGTTTCCTGACCGCGCGGTATCTTCCCGGCCACCGCGAGCGCGGGTTTTGCGTGCCCCTGGTCGTGGTGGAGTCGCTGGCAGTCTTCGGGTTTGAAAGAAACCTTTTTCTTATTTCCCCCCGCCACCGGCGGTCCTCATTTCTTCCTCTGAGTTCTTTTTTTTGTATTCGGATCGTCTTAGTCTCCCCCCTGTTTTAGCCGGCGTCGGAAAGGGACACCAAATCCTCAGTTATCGATGAGTTTTCCCGGGAATTTCCTTTTTTCTTTTTAAAAGCGCGGCCAGTTGTTCCCCTGGTAGGTTCCCTTTAGGATCTTCCATACGTGCATTTCTTCTCAGGCGTCCTGTGAGTTCGTTTCCTTCTCGACGCGTTCTTCCTCGTTAACCCAGTGGAGATCCCTATTTTCAGAATAATTCTGTCATTGGATTCTGTCCAAAACTGCTGTGAGGGTGTTGACTTCCATCTTCCGGTCAGCAAATTCCCCCCTCGAAATACAAGCCCCACTGTGATTTGTGGCTCGTCCTTTCAGCGTGATCAACAAACGCGTGGCTCCCTTTTCCCTAATTTTCGTTCTTAACCTCCCGGGGGGGTTTTCCTTGGAAGGCCTTTAAGGAGTTTTTGAGCTCGGGTTTCCTTAGCTTTTTTTTTTTTTCTCGCTCTTGCAAGATTGTCGGGCTGATCTGGTGCTTCGCTTTTCGAACTCCCGATTCATGAATTGTTTCACTCTTCTGGCCCGCTTGTGAAACCCACAGACTGGCAATGCCCATCCGCATTTTGGACCTTTTTTTTCCCCCTCTCCTTCTGTCCCCCCCCTTTCCCCCTACCTTTGTCCCCGAACACCCCTGAGCGGCGCAAGTGGGCGCTCCCAGAGTCGCTTTTTTTTTTTTTTCCCAAGCATCTTTCCCCCGTGGACACCCACAAGCGTTTGTGTCTGCTCGAGGGGTTTTGGTTTGGGCGTTTTTTGAAACCTTTGGACCAAAAGCGCTGTCCACCTTTTCTCGTTTCCGATCCCTGTCCGGCCTTTTTTCTTATTTATTCACGCATTGCAGTTCCATATCAACCCCTTTTGGAAAATCGCCACCTTGCGTAGGTTAAGAGCCCCCGTAACCTCCGCCGCTGATATTCTTTCTCCAGCCACAAGCCGACGATTCCCCCCTTCCGGTTCCGTGGCCGCTTCACGGCGGAGGGCCCCCCCCCTTGTTTTTGGTTCGACTGGGGGGGGGGGGAGGTCTCCTTTTCATACCCCCCCCCTCTCGTGCAACCCTTGATCGTTCGGTCCATGGAGGGAACGGATTTTTTCGCGGCACTCCGCTTCCCGGTTATTTTTTTTCCCCCATTTGCGCCGCTTTTGCTCAAAACAACCTTTTCCCTTCCCGGCGGGGAGCGAGTGGGTGGAATTCCCCCTCCTGAATCTTTCACAGACTGATTTTCGCCGCCTCCTCCCCTGATTCTGGAAATCTTTTTTCTTCGAGGCGTTTACCATTCTCCTCAAGAACTTTTTCACCGCCGCGCCAGTCCGCTTGAATTCTCCTCCTGGAATCATTCCCGCGACATTATTTTATCTTTCTTCTTTCCCTCGTCCCCTCGGACGCAGGAGGTGCCGCTCTTCCCCCACCAAAAGTTGCTGGTTATCCTTTCCACATGCCTTTTTTGGTTTTGTCCCCTTTTAATCGTTTTTTGGACGTGAAATGTTCTGAATCGTTTTTGGCACAAGTGTGTTTTTGTCCGGGCGACTTTTTCGGGGACAAATTCCCTCAGACACTTTTCCCCGCGATTTTTGAGAAGCAAGGAACTCACCCTTGTGCGCCTCTTTTCTGATATTTTCTTCCCGCCTAATACACCCCTTGGGGCTTGTCATGACCTGGCCATAGTTCTGTCTTTTTCCGGTTGGGGAGATCATGTTTGGGGTAATTGACCCTTTTTTTTTTTTTCGCGCCTTATTCCGTTCCAGGCATCGCTGTGGACGCGCTCCCCCGATCTTGATCTTCTGTCTTTTTAGTGCTTCCCAGACTGCTTTTTTCCCGTTTCCCTCGTTCCCCCAATTTTGGAAATCCCGATTTGGCAAACCCCCCGTTGTTGCTAACGGCTCTGGCGCCCAATCCAAGGGAAAAAACCTTGGAAAACGTTGTCCGCTCCTGATAATCACCGCACCGTAGTCCCCCCCCCTGAACGTTTTTTTTCTCGACTCCGTATTACTCTGTCCCCGCGGCCTTGTTTTTTTTGAATGTAAAGGCAAGAATTCCCCTTTTCCCCTTGCCCCCTTTTTTTCTGCTGGAGACGTTAAGCGATGGCCCCCGATACGTTCCACTCGCGCGTTCATTCACCAGCCAAGGAGAGATTTTTCATGAAAGGCTCCTTTCCCCCCCCATATTTTTTTGCTTTTCGCCGTTCCGGGACAATTCGTCAAGGTTGCTTCTGATTGGATTGTCTGCGTGGCCTGTTCTTTTCTAACCTTCTCTCTTCCCCCTACCCGGGCTTTTTTCGCGCAAACAAATCCAAATCCACGAATCGTGAGGGAGCTTTTTTCCCCAAACTTGGTTGCAGGTGGTCGATAGCTCCAAAAAGGACATTCCCCTTTTTTTGTTTTCCTGTCATAACAAAGATCCGGGATGTCGAGGTGGTTGGAGTATCGTCCAAGTTTCGACTTTTTCCCATCTAACCCTTTTCCCCACAAAAAACTTTCGTGTGTTTTTTCCGGTCCCAGAGGGGTCTTTTTTTACGTTCGCGCCGGCACCTTTTTCACCCTGTGACTGGAGTTTTTCCTTTCGTCCCAGGACGCCCCCCCCTTTCAGACGCTCCCCCTTTTTCAAGACGGCTTTTTTTCCCGGGCATCGCGATCGGTATGTGTTTTTTTTGATTTTCCTTCTCCTGAGTGATCTGCGCGGCGGGCAACCTCCGCGGGTTAGTAAGTGGCAACTTTTCTCATTCCTTTCTCGGTCACCATCCATTTTCAGGAACATTTTCTTGTTTGGGGTTTTTCTTGAACGGCTATTCCTATTTTTGCGAGTCGAATTCCTTTTTTTCAGTAACCACATGATTTGGCGTCATCCCGGGACTAGTGGGAGATTTTTTCCCCCCCCCAATCCACTTTTTTCTTTATCTGTTCGGCGGCCCCCTTCCCTTTTCGGCTGGCAACGGTTTCCCCATTCTTGGTGGTATCCACTTGGGCAGCCCTCCATTCTTTTTTTTTTTTCCTGCGCTTTTTGGCGCGGTCCTGTCAGAGGCCAGACCCCCCCCGGTCAACACCGATCCTTTTGTTAAAGAGCCTTCCCCAGTTTAATGAACTCTTTTTCCTTTCCCGTTGTTTTTTTCTCTAAGATACTTTGGGAAACTCCAAAACTTCTTTTTCTACCGACTGCTCGTGTTACCCTGGGTCTTTTTCCCGGCCCTCGCGCCCAAGGCGCAGGTTTCTGCTTTCATTCTGTCACACTTATAACGTTCACCAGACTTTCCCTTTGCCGGCAGACTTACGTTTTTTCCCTGCGTGCCCGCTACAGTAACATTACTTTTTCAAGAATCGGGCCCTACCTCCGGGATTGTACGCCAAATGCCACTCCGACGGATTCTAGCAATCCGCGTCCCCCCAACATCCCTTTTTTTTCCCTGACCTTCTGTTCCGAGACCAGTTGACATGAAACAACCCACTTACTCCTTTTCTTTGCGACCGCCCTGTTTCATGGCACCCTTGGCCCCCATCCCCTTTCTGCGGTCGCCTTTCCCTCTTTCCGGGGATCTTTGGAAAGGGGAAGCCTGGGACGAAACTCCCCCATGATTCACTCGCGCCTCTCATTCAGCCCCCATTGTTCCCCTCCCGGTTTTCCTCTTTTTTTTTATGATGCGCTTCCCCCCGTTAATGCAGGTTTATTCCGCTAATACCCAAGTCTAAATCCCCCCCCTTGACCTGGCCCCTCCCTGTCCTCTCCTTTTTTGTCGTCTACCGGACCCACCCTGTGCCCTTTTCGAACTTAACTTCATTTCCGGGATGGAACCTTTGAAGAACGTCGATTTTCTCTCTCTTCTCCTACTTCCACGCTATACCCTTGACTTCTTCCCTTGACGCCTTGAATTTCCGTGTCCAGACGACCTCGCGACACCTGGGAAAGGACTTTTGCTCCTTCCTGTGACTTGGTGCAGTGTTAGGACCCACCACGCGCGCAATTTCCAGTATCGCATCTCTCATTCCGTCGAACCAGTGGTTCTTGCTCCTTTTGCCGTTACCTTTTACACGAACCACAGCGAGGGAGATGGAAGGTGAGTTCCCTGGTTCGGTCCTGGCACTTTACTGCTTTCTTTTTTTTCTTTTTCCGTTTCTTCGTTTCCCCCACGTTCCCCTTTGTTGCCTGGTCTTTTGACGCGGGTCTCTTTTCACCCGGTCTTCTTCCTAGGGATTTTCTTCCCCAGTTGCGACCCCCCATCCCCCGCCTTCTTCGCCGTAGTCCCCCCCTCTGGCCCCTCTTCCCAGATAAATTCCCGGGATGGTTCCGTCCGCGGGCCTTCCTTTTCAACGGATTATTTCCCTAACCCACAATGCCCTTTCCCACCTTCTCCTATTTTCGAGACGCTGCGCCTAAAGATGCCCTGGGGCATTTACTTTCCTCCACGGTATGAGGCGTACTCCAATCTCCCTGCAAACCTTCCCGTCCTTGTTGTCTTGACGACATTTTGCTGCTTTCCCACTTTTTATGGACAAGGACATTTTTTCCGAGCTTAAAACCCGGCAGAACATTTTTTTTTTCCCGGTCTCCCTGCTTCTTCCGTTACCCCCCCCCCCCCCCGATTAGTATGTCCCTTGCGGCTGTTGTTTGGCGAGGGGTAATTCTCCCTGTTTTAGTCAGGTGACTTGGATCAACTTTTTAACTGGATTGGCGAGCTCTTGTCGGTCCCCTTCTCGATTCTGACCGACACTTAATCCTGGGTTTTCCTCGCGTCAGTGCGTCTTTGCGTCATTTCCCGGCTCGAGCAAAAAGATTTTTGGACGCGTTTTGGGAGTTCGGACCCACAACCGGCCGTTATTGTAAAAGAAATCTGATTCCCCACGCGCTCGCCTGGGCGTAGGAAAAACTCTTGGCGTCCCCTCTCTTACCAGGCCCCCTGACAGCGGGTTTACGACAGCCTCCGATCCGTATTCCTCCCCTCTTGGATTTTCTCGTGCACTCCTGCTGTGTTGTTTCCTTTTTGCCCCGAATTTTCTCCCAGTCGCGCGTGGATCTTCCGGCCGCTCCCCGGATTGGCTCTTCTTCTATCCGGTTTTTTTTTTTTTTTTCCCATCAAGCTCTTTCCTTCCCTCTCATACGCCTGCTTGGCGATTTTTTCCAGGGACTGTTTTTTCTGATATTGGCCATGCGTTGTATACCAATACGCCCCCCTTTTCTCTGCCCCCAGACGTACCGTTGTCTTTTCCGCCCCCCCCCTTTTGCCCTCGCGTCACGACACGTCTCGGTGAGGTCCTTTTTGAAAGAGAGCTTTTCCTTTGGCTCCCCACTGCTCTCTTCCTGATTTTCCATTGAACCGGAGGGCATCCATTGAGAGTTTCCTTGGCTTCCTTCCACCCCTGAGGGATTTTTTCCTGTTTCCTATTGTCCCTCGGCTCTTCTTTCCCCTTGCCATGAATTTTTTCCTTTCGAGCTGCCCACCACGCGCTCCGAAAAATTTGCCTCAGGCCTCAGACACCTCTTGGTCTTTTCGAACTGGTCTCAAACTGCTTCTTCTTCCTCGTGACCTTCCCGGACCGTGAATAGTCCCACACAAAACACTTCCTTCGGGCACTCCGGGATTCACGCTTGCGCTCCCCCGCGCCCCTTTTGCTTGAGCTCTTCCCTATTTCTGACCCCGGCATGGTCAGTGATTTGAAGTTTCCCGTACAGCGTTCTGTCCAAATAGACCCCCCCCCTTCGCTTTTTCCCCCTCCTGAGGTCTGCGGGCCTTGCTACGTCGAAACCCTGACGGGCTTCGAAATGGGAACTCCAACCGCCCGTCCTTTCCTTTCGTCTGTTTGCCCGTCTTGGGCTCCGAAACCGTCTCACCTTTTTTCCATGCCTTCGCCTTTGCATCCATCCAAGTCGAACTCTCTTTTCCCTTCGGCTTTTTCCCCTTTGCGGTTGGCCCGTGGCCGGAACCCTTCCGGCTTTTCTACGACTCTAATATTCCTTAGGTGGACGAATTTCTGTCCCCTCGGGTGTCGTGGTCTCGGGCTCTTCCGCTATTAGCGGACTCGCCCTTCAAGAACCCTCCGCAACACGGTGGTTGCGCTCTGGCTGGCGCCTGACATTTTTCTCCCCCGTCGGCCCCCTCTGTCGCACGCCACTCCCGGCGCGGGAAAACCCCCCTGGAGGTCCTGACTAGGACCTGTCTCCGTCCCGTTCTCCTTTAACTGGGGACCCAACCCCCCCAACTGTTTCCTCTGATCACCCCCGCCCCCCCTCATCTTGGGGCTTCCAGTTGGGGTTTTGTGACCTTTTTGCCCTGGGTTCTTTCTACGCCCTTCGTTGAGTCATTTGCTTGAATCTAAAGTGCCCCTGAAAAGGCGGGGCTCATAAATGTTTTCATCAATTTTTTCCACCAGCTTCCCTTCCATTTTTTCCGGGCCAGCCCAGGTTTTTCGGTTTCGACCCTTGTTTCCCCCCCCTTTAGCAATCCCCGGAGTTTTGGTGTCTTCGTCTGCCC
>Ga0179593_1715084_pt1 | contig 15187 bp, 16 predicted proteins | sample CZODoug2_1_08_16_FD_185931 | JGI IMG/M metagenome (GOLD analysis project Ga0179593, IMG submission 185931) | Vadose zone soil fungal communities from Angelo Coast Range Reserve, California, USA - CZODoug2_1_08_16fungal (PacBio error correction) | ecosystem: Environmental > Terrestrial > Soil >... | reverse complement strand
TTTCATCTTTCACCGAAGATGCCTTCTAGAGGAGTCCCCCAGGGCGAGGGGTCCTCCTTTTCGCCCTGCCCGATCCCCTCCCTGGCCGGCCCCTTGGCCGTCGTCCTTCCAGTGCGGTGGGAACCCCGGGGTTTTTTTTCCTCCAGGGAACACAGTTCTTCACCGCCTTGACCCCCCAGCCCTTCGTCTCCTTCGGGTTCAGGTGAAAGGGGTGAAGTTTCTCGCCCTTTTGGGTGAAAGCAGGATATGCCAGCCACAGCCCACCCCCCCCCCCTTTTCGCCCCGTGACTGCTTTTTAAGGGAGTCTTTCCCCATTCCCTTCCTCCCCGCCGCTGGGCCAAGCGTCCCCTTTGACACGACGGTCCGCCCGCAGTAAATCCCCCCCCCGGCCCCGCCGCGCGTCCTGCAGCCATTCCGTACGGCCAGGGCCCTTGTCCGGTTCAAGTCTTCGTAAAGGTCTCTGACCCGTCCGAAGGCGCCCCGAGGCGACCCCCCCCACTCTAAACCCCAAGAACCCCTAAGTACCCGCGCCACGTTCCACTTTGTTTTCCCCCCCCACGCCCCGGTTGGCTCCCCCCTTCCTTTTTCGGTTCCGGAACCGTGACGCTCCTTTTCCTCTTCCCCTTCTACGACGGCGTTCTCTTTGATTTTTCACCGGCGGTTTGTTCCGTACCTTGAAGCAACGCCTTCCCAGCTCGTACTCTCATCAGGGGACCCACCGGACATCCTTTCTGAACCTTCCCCTCCGCTTGAAGAAGTTTCGGTGCGGGCAGCCAGTCCGATGTCCCTCGAGCCTCGCGCATTTTGGGGCGGCCCACTTTCCCGGGGTTTTAGTAGTTGATCCCCCCCGTACCCAGTCTCGGCTCTTTTTTTGAACTTAATGCCGATTTCCCCCCCTCGCCCGGCCATCAACTCGTGCCGATTTTTTCCTCGGTCCCTCCCCAGAAGGAATCTGGGGGTTTTAGAAGGGTTTGCTGGAGCCATTTCGTAGAAGTCGCGGCCATGCAACACTCCCTCGGGATTCGGCCCGGGCAGCCAATTGTTCGCCGTCCTCTGCTATTTCCCTCTGATGGTAAGTGGTTTTGCCCTTGCCTCGAGGGACACTGGCTCTGCGTGCCCGAGGACGGGTGTGGGCTGACCCCCGGCAGTGTTTTGGAAAAGGCCTGTTGTTTTTGCAAAAGGTGGTTGTCCCGAAGAGGGGAATGATTTTTTTTGTATCCCTCCAGTTGAGGTTCCATCCCCTTTCTTGCACCACGCTACGCCCATTGGGCGTGTGTCCTTCCCCGGGCGTCCCCTTTCGACATTCCAGGCGTTGTAGCGGTTCCGAAATGCCCCCCCCCCCTCGTGGAAGACCTGATGGATTTGGTCCCCCCAGATTCGAGGTCGGTGCAAGTAGTTCCGTCTCTTTTTTACTTGGTCTTGCCCGCCGTGACGGAGCCCCCCCCCAGGCGTGTTTTAAGGTCAGTTCCTCCTTCTTCCTGTTGGAGTCACTGGGGGCCATTCCAGATCGACTTTTTACTAACCCGGGTCCGCCCCCTGGTATCTGTTCTTGGCCCGGTCCTCGGAGCCGCCGTAGCGGTGTCTAGTTCGCAATTCTCCCCTGAGGACGTCCTTGCTTTTTTCTTTGTTCGGCGGATCGTCCACCCCCACCGCTGGATCGCTTTGTTCCGCGGCTCCCAATATGGTGGGCCCCCTGGGGACACGACCCCTCTCCCAAGCCGTTTGCTGGGAACTGCGGTTTTTCGTGGCACATGCGCTGTCTCATCATTCCCCCTTTACGTAAGAACCCCAAGGGTCGGTGTTGCACTGTCAGTTACGGCTTCTTTTTTGCGCGATGTCTCTTCTTCTTTTCCCCTGCGGCCCTTTGGGGGGTGGGCTCGCGCCCCACTGCGGAGCTCTACAGTGTCACTGCACCCTCCCCCCGATTTTCTTTCCCGCCGTCCCCTTCCGCACTCAAGTCCGTCTCTGCCCCTTCCCTTTCCAGTCTCGGGTCTTCTAGACCGTCTTCCCGTTTTTTTTTTTTTCGTCCCCGTGATCTCGTTCTTTCTTTGTCGGGACCGTTTTAGTGCGCGTGTGCCTGGGGCGCTCTTGCCAGGGTGTGCCCTCGGGGGCTTAGGGTTTCGCCCCCGTGTCCCAACCTTTCATTGGGCGTCCTCCTGCCAGTGGAATAAGACACGTGCCTCAGGACAACGGCCCCCATGGGTCCCCCCCAGTATACTTGCGTCAGGACTCCAGAAGCTTATGGAAGTAGGCCCCCCCACCTCTTTTCCCGGCCTGACGGAACTTTTTTGAGACTTCCCGGGCCCCTTCCCCCGTAGCCTAATTCCCTGGGTGAATTTAGCCCCGCACCGTCGGTCTGTTAAAGAGACTCTCGCCTGGTTTTACTGGAACCTCGCGAAGTGAGGACGTCTTCGTACCATCTTTCTGAATGCAGAGCTAAAAGGCGTAACAGCCGAGTCCTTTGTTCCTGTTGTTTAAGTTCCTCGGTTGGGGAGTTTTCGGATTTGATTTGAAAACCCTTTTTTCCTGCCGTTTAGTTTTTCAATCGTTCCTCGGGGTCCCAGTGTTCTTTTTGCACGTCGTCGTGTTTCCGTGCCGGGCTCCTTCCCAGCGCAGCCGTCCCTTTTCCGTTGTGACCCTCTTCTTTTTGGCGGTGCCCCTCAGACCAGTTACGGCGTCTTTCTGGCCGGCTTAGTGTACTGCTTTTCAGCGAGTTAAAGGACTGCCCTCCATCTTTAAGGGTTCCGTCCAAAAGTTAGGTTCGCCCCTTTTTCCTGGGTGACGCCTCAGGCTCGATGACGTCGTGTGGGTGATCCCTTCGGAGCAATCTCAGCCGTTTTCGACGAACCCACTCTGTCCCCCGGACCCAGTTCCATCTCCTCCCCCCCCCGTTTTTTTTTTTTCTCTATGTTAAAAACGGCGAGGTCCCGAGAATGTTTGTTCGCTGAACGGTTGGCGAGTATTCCCCCCTCGATCCCCATTTTCGGTAGACCCAATAGTGCACCCCCCCAAGATGACCAGGAGTAACCCATTTTCCCCCGGCGAACTCATAGGGACCCGGGAAGTCCCTGTCCGTAGTAAATTGTTAGGGAAGTCTTTTTTGTATATCAGCAGTTATCTTTTTTCCCAGGTACCTGCCTGGACGCGACTTCTGATAGGGCGGACTCTTCGCAAAGCGCGTCCCCCCACTTTCAGTCTGTCTTCCCCCTCGTGGGCCCGTCGGCGTTCCGGTACCAGACTTTTGCTCGGCACCACAGAACCGCGGAAGATGTCCTTTCCCCGGGAGTTATTCGCGAACCACTCTTTGGTGTGTCCCCCCCCCATCAACTTCGGGGCATCCCCCCGCCTTTTCTTCGTCCCTCGTTTTTTTTGACCAAGCATGGTAGTTGCGCCTTTTGGGGCAGCTTTTTCTGATTTTTCCTCACGCGATTTCACCTAAATTCTGTCCCCGACTTCAGGTTGGGCTCAACCGTTGCCAAGGGAGCCGTGCTCTGCGGAGGGCCTGCTCAGTCCGGTTCCCCTCCTGGGGGAAATGTCGGGGGTGCCGAAAGTAATAGCTTTGTCCGACCGTAATTAGCCCTCGCTGGTTATTCAGGTGCGTACTTGCCTTTTATTTTCGGTCATTTTTCGAGCGCCATTTGCGAGTTTGGACACCTCGGGTCCCCGGACGCCCCGAGTGTCCCCCCCTGGGGTGTGCAGGCGTTATCTTCTTGCCAGGGGCCCTCCCCCTCAGTGTTGTCCCCGAACTCCTTCAGCTACTGCCCTTTCACGTGGACGGTCCTCTTTCCCCCAGCTGGACCGGTTCTTGGAGCAGCAGACTTTCCTCGTGCGGTCCTTGGAAGGAGGCCGCCCGTCGTTTTATTTTTTTTTCTTGTTTTTTTGCGTCGTGTTTCAAAGAGTGACAGGGCGCCCGCGTTTGCGACCCCCGGTTTCCCGCCCTCGAACACTGCACCACCCCTCCGAGCCCCCCCCCGAAGCCGTAACTTTCCCTCACCCCGTTGACTAGCCCTTAAGGATGATTCTCCATTGTTTTTTTACGACCCCCCCCCCCCCCCCCCTACCGCAGTCTGTCGTCTCTGTGGGCGTGGGTCCTTGCCCCACCCAGATCGGATGTCCGAAAACAAAATGATCCGTCGGTTGTGTGGGACTTTCCTTTCCCCCTCCCCACACACGGAAACACCGGACGGCTCCATTCTGGAAGTGGCCCCTTCACTACCACCGCTACTGTGAGGAACGGGGCCCCATCGGCCCCCCCTCGGGGTTCTTTACCAGCTTCTCGTACCGATTTTCCCTTCCCCCGGCGGCCTTAGAATTCTACGACCCCATGGTTTCCAACGCCCCCCCTTTTTTTCTTTCCCTTCGGGTTTCCTCCGCCCGTTCCTCCCCCCCCCTCCCACTTTTCCCGTGAAGTGATGGCTGTTTTTCCCATCAGCGGCCTCCGCTGGGGTTGCTGAACCGCAACCGTGTCCCGGCCTTTTCGAACTAGGCGCCGGTCGGTCGCCGCCCGTGCTTGGGCGAACGCTGTTTCCCCCTTTTTTTATCACCCCAACGAGCCCGCCCAAACACACCCCCGGGAAAAACCGCGCTTCTTTCCAAATCCCCTGGCCCACACAAATCCTGTTTCGCCCTGCTGTTTTTCCTCCCACCAAACCCTCACCCTGTTGCCTCTTCGTCCGGTCCCGGCAGATGACGGCCTTTTTCGTCACGGGCCATCGGGAATTCCCCCAACTCGGCCCCTCCTGACCTGGGTCGCCCCCTTCGGTTCGGCCCTTTCTTCGCAGGCCGTCCCCTCTTTATACTCCTCCCCTTCTTTTTCTTTCGCTGACCCCTTCTGTGCTCCTGTGGGCCTACCCGGAAGTTTTTTCGTCGCTTTGATGCCTGCCTGTTCTGCGGACCTGAAGTTTCGCGGAGGGCCGATCTCCAAAAATGTTCTTAACATACTTACAACTCCCCGACCATTTGGCCCCCCCCGAGAGGTCCGGAGGGATTTTTTTCAGTTCGGTTCCTGACTCTTTTCCCCTTTCTCGACCTACCCTTCTCCCGTATTGGAAACTGGAGGAGGTCAACCGACATTCGGTTTTTATGGCCGGGTGTGTCCCTTGAGTTCGCCGACTGTTTTTTTGGGCCCTTCTCTACTTTGACCGCCTTTCCGGCGGTTCGTCCCCCCAAGATTTTTATTTTTGGACTGCAGTTAAGGTTACGAGTTTTATCCCCGACAGTGCGGATCACGTTCCTTTTTCCCCCTTTGACGGGCCATTTCCCCTTTCGCTGCAAACGGCTCCCAGTTCCGGCTTTGTCCGTTGTTCCACTGCGTTTGTTTTTTCTGGAACCCCAACTTCGATGTCGGTTTTGTACGGCTCTTCGTCTTGGCCCCCTCTTTTTTACTACGTTTGCCGTGCTGAAATTCACCGGGAGCGGTCGTACGTTTGGATGTCTCGCTCGCTGACGGGCTTTGATGACGGCGGGGGTCTCCCCCCCCACGTCGTGTCCGGTTTCTGGGCCGAGGGCCCCCCCTGAAGAGGGTCGGTCCCTTTTGATGGACGGTCGGCTCTTCTACGCTCTAAACGATATTGGGTGTCCCTGGTACGGCCTATGCCCTTGCTCGCCTCCCCTTTTAGGACTTTTTTTTTTTTTTTCCCCTACCCCCTTCAGGCTGTAAGTTTTGATTCTTTTTTTTTTTCACCGTGCGGTGCGCTGTTTTCGCAAACCCGGTTTGTTTCCTGTGCACTGTCCGACTGTTTCCCACGGCACGTTTTTTGCGTAACGGCGTGGATCGTGTTTCCCCTGCGGCGGGCTTCTTTTTCCCTGTCGATCCCCCTTTTTTTTTTTTAACGCGGGCTCTGGGGCGGGTCTCTTTTTTTCCTCCTCCTTCCCGGGTGTTTTTGTTTTCCTGATCCCGTCCCGTGCCCCCGCTCCTGGTTTTTGAAAGGTGATGAGGGGGTCGCCGTGCCCGCGCCCGGACCGATCACGTTCTACCTCCGGCCCCACCGTTCCTTTCCCCCGGTCGGACAGTGCGCGCCCCGGGTTGGCGACCAGTCCCCCAGCTCTCCCGCACGGTGGTCCGTGCCTCTCTCCTCGACATGTTTTTTTTTTTGTTGCGCAATTCCTCCCTCCTTTTGGTCTCAGGAATCTAGAGGGGCCGTTATCCCACCCCCGATTTTTCCCCCCCTTTTTTTTTTGAGCTTACGTCCCTTTCCCCTTTGAACCCGGCCTGGCTCGGCCCACCGACGGACCTACGGGGTCCCTCTTTCATCCCGCTCCCCCACTCTCCTTTTTTTCTTCCATCGTACTCCGGCTCCTGGGTGGTCTCAGCGTGTCTTCTGTGGAACACCCTGACCAAAGCGCTGCCCTTCCTCCTCCCACTTCTTCTTTTTCAGCAACTTTTTCCCACACGTTTCCTCCCCGCGCAACTCCCCCACGCCTGTTTCCCCCCCAGCGTGAAGCGCCCGTTACATGGCCGTCGAGTCCGATCCTTGTCTCCCCCTCGTAACTGTCTTTCTCTTTTGTGATGAAGACCGCGTGAGGGCTTCTTCCCAGTAGCCTCTTTTCGGCGAAAGCCCCCTTTTCCTTTCTCTTAGCGCCCTTTCCCCCACTTTTTTTCGAAAGAAGTGTTTGGAACCGTTCCATCCTTCCCCTACGTCGGGGATTCGGGCGGTAAATTTGTAAGTAAGATGAACTAGATCGGCGCCCTCTTTTTGGATGGGACCCAACTTTTTTTTGCTGTAGTAGTTGATCCCGTATGTGGATAGGTTTTACCGCGATGAATTTTCAGGTCTAGAAAAATCTGGCATCCACCCTTCTTTCCCTCCGTTGATTGGCCCCGAGCAGCCCTTGTCGCGGATGGGCGTGGTTTTTGAGAAAATCTACACCCCACCACCCCCCCCCGCCCTCTTTTTTTTCTTTCCCCGTCCTCGGTCCGCTGTCCCCAGGCCGCAGTCGGCCGTGCTTTTTTTAACGAGTGTTTTCTTCGGATGTTCCGTTTTTGCCGGCCGGTCAGGGATTGACGGCGAGGTCCCTTTTTGCGGAGGGGCTTGGTTGGCTTTTCTTTTGCAGTGAGTCCCTCCACCACAGAGGATTTTTGCCAGGTTCCTGTGCGCCGTCGTTTTTTTTTTCGCGTGGCCGAGGTTTTTGTTTTTTTTTGTTCGGCTTTGGCTTCGTTGATTTTATTCACTTCTTGACGCTGGTTTTGTTTCAGGCGTGCGGTCCCGTGCCGTCCGTGCATTTACCGGAGTCATCTTTTTGCTCGCGGTTTTTTGTTTTCAGCCCCCCACCCCTCCCTTCCGGAGGCCGCTGCTTGATGCAGCCTCCCGTGGGAGGGTCCCCCCAGCCTCGGGTCGCCGGGGCGGGATTCCAGTGAATTAGCGCTTTCCACCAGGGGGGGGTTTGGTTTGGTTTTTTTTTTTTTTTTGTTTTTTTGGTTTCTAGAAGTGTTCCCCGAGGCCGCCTGGAGGTTAACTTTTTTGGCCAAGTAGATCGACGGCTGTAACGCTCGCCGAGGTCGGTCGAGGGAGTTCCCCGTCTCGGCGTGCGGGTGGGTTAAAGTTTGGGTTTCCAGTCAGCCTTTTTTTTTTTTCCGTCCTTTTTTCTTGCCGGTTTTCGGCGGGCGAATTCGCTCCCCGCCAGTGATTTTTTTTGTCCGCGGCTCCCTCCTTTTTCTGGTGCCCTATGTGGAAAAGCCACCTCGTTAGGCAATCGTGGTGACTTCGGCTTTTTTTTTTTCCATGCTGCTTCATCCTTTACGGCCCTCCCTTTTGAAAAGTCAACGGTCCCCGGTGTGAACTGTTGTATTCGTACGATTCTTGTTGGTCCTGGGACTTTTGGGTGTGGTTTTTAGTTTCGCGGCTTCCCGGGTGGGGCCTTCCGAGACCACGCGTAAGATGTTTCGCTGCCTTCCCAGGAAGGGCTTTTACGGGCGGCCCCCCCCCTCCCTTCAGGGACTTTTTTACGGATAAGTCGGCTCTTTCCTCAGGTCAAGTCTCTTCGTTGCGTAGAACCGTTTTTCTTTTTCCACCGTGATTTGCTGAGCCGTCGGGGAAAAAAGGAGGTTCTTTGTGCCATGGAAGGATTCTCCCTAACTTGGAAGGTGGTTTGTTCCCCCTCGGGGGGTTGTCGGGGCGACCCTTTTTAGGTTGTTTTCCACCTCTTACCTGGCGCTTGAAGAGAATCCCCCCCTTGCGCCTCAACCTGAATACTTATCTCCCCTGTCTTTAAGAGTCCGGTTTACGCCGAAAATGTACGTCAGGAGACCAATGCTCCCCCCTGGCATCGTGACGGCCCGAGCTCCGAACCCCGAAAGTAGCGGCCCCTTTTGGTCTCCACTTTTCTTTTTCCCGCGTCTGTAGGAGACTTCATCGGAATGGACTGGAGCTTCGTCCGGTCGAGGGATTCCTTTTTCCCCAGTTATTTTCGTCGCTTCTCCAGGTTGCGCCGATGGGCCTGTTGGTCAACAGGTTTTTACCCCCCTGGTTGGGTTGATTTTTTCGGAGTTGACCAACGACTTGTTCGCGGGTTGGGCGTTCACTAACATCCGTACAATCGTCTCCTTTCGGGTCCTTCCCTCTCTCTTCACGTCGCGTTTTGTACGCCGTGGCCCCGTTCCCATTTCATGGTGTCTCTTGACGCCAGCGGGGTCCGGTGGACAGCGCTTGGCGAGGGCAGATTCCCCCCCCCCTCCGCGCTCCCAGCCAGTCTTCTTCATCCCTTTTATGGCCGATCTTCTAATGTTGATCAGCTCCGAAGACGGCCATGGGGACTGTTTCGTGCCGGTTTTTTTTTTTTTCCGGTCCCTCAGTTTTTTCTGGTCGCCCGTTTAATGGTCGACGAGTTTCGTGTTGGATAGTGTTGCACGGGCAATTTTCTTCTTCCTTGTTGCTTCAGTCAGGATCTTCGCCAGCCGTCTCGAACACCATCTTGCTTTTTTTCCATCCTCCTTCCCTCCTTTTTTGTTTTCTGAGCGCCTGAACGGGCGCGCCCTTGGTTGTTTTCTACCGGCGGTTTGCGAGACTTTCCCTCGACTTTCCCCCCTCCCCTTGTTTTTTTTCGAGTCATCGTTTTCCCACGAGCTGACCCCCCCTGCGTCACCCATTACACGGGAGACCTTATTGCAAGCTTTTTTTCCCCGAGTCCATGTTTCTTTGTCTTCGGCCCCCGTGATTCAAGAATCCCAAGCTCGGCGACCTGCCCGCGGACCCTTCCGAGGATGTTCGCGGCCGGTTTTCAATGGCTCGCCCGCCTTTCACCGGCAAGGCGCTTTTTTTGAAGGGCCGTTGCGTACGACGACGTCCCTTCCTGGCTAAGGGACCCCCCCCCTTTGGACGTTTCTTTTTTTTTTGGCCGGGCCCTGACAAACGGCGGTGTCCACCAATCCCCAAACTCCGGACTCCCAACCCGTTCTACCTTGCTGGGTGGCTCGGTCACTGGATGCAGCGCCGGGCCTTCTGTACGACTTAATCACCCGGGCGAGGCTTTTTGAGAGCTTTTCTTTTCCCCAATTAGCTGGGTCCCCAACCGTCGACAAGGCCCGGAGGGCCGCTACTTTTTTTTTTCGTGAGGGTGGGAGCTCCAGTCAGTCACGCGACTGGTTTCCCAGGGTTTCGTGTGGGCCGAACGTCACCATCTCCCCTTTGTCAGACTCCCTTCTCCAGGAGAAACACCCGAGTTATTCACTGGTGAGGCCCGGTCTCATTTCGTTATTTCTCGAGAGCCCCCTGGTGAGGTTTGTCCCCCAAAGCGGGGCCCCAGAAGCAAACTGAGTTTGGAACCCTGGAAGGAGCCCTCAGCTTCCGAACCTTTTACCTGGGGCACGCGCCCCCCGTTGTTCCGATTTTTCAGCTAGAGATCCCTTTCGGTGATTGAAGGGGCCCCGGTACGGCCTCACCCGAGACTTCTTGTCAGAGTCGATCGTGCGGGTTTTTCAAGGGGAGGGCTCTTTAGGCCCTTTCTTTTTTTGAGGGAAGGCGGCCTGTGGACACGGTGGCTCCGCCCGGTGTTGGTGCGACTTCCCGGGCGCAGTTTTTCGAAACTCCCCGGTCCCCCCCCCCCACCCTATTCCGCCCCCAACCCTTTTCAGCAGTAAAATCCCCCACCGAACCCGTTGACCTTTCCTCCGGAGTCTTCCTGCGTTGCCCAAGGGGCTCTAAAACCACAAGCACCGAAGGGAAAGCCAGGCCCCAAGCTTACCTTGGTCTTGCGGTCCACCTCTTCCACCAGATCGATTTTCCCGCCGGCGGGCCCCAAAATTCATCCGTCGGTGTGTTGTGGCCCCCTTCGCCGCCGAACGTCCCACCAGTTTCCCCCACGGCGGGACCCTCCCCTTGCGGTTTTCACTACCACCGTGACGCCGAGGACGTGGGCCCCCTTCCCCTCGGAGTTTCCCCTCGTACCTCATCTCCTTTTTCCCCGCGTGCCACTCCCCCGGCGGTTCGACTTCACGCCGGGGCCTTCTGCCTCTTTTCACGGCTCATCCTGCCCAGTACGACCTCTTTCCCTTTTTTCCCCCATCCCGCTGAAAGTTTTTTTGAGGCTGAATCAATTCTCCCTGGCTCCGCACCGCGGTTTTGGTGGCTGTTGCTTCCCCCCCCCTCGCACCGTTTTTTTCGAGCTTCGCGTTTGCTTCCGCCGGCACTTTCGCCGCGCTTCGGACCGCCCTCCCCCGTGGATCCCACCCTCCCCCCACGACCCTACGCCCCCCCAACCCTCTCGCTGGCCCGAGGTCGTCCGAACAACTCCCCCATTTTTGCAAACAACCTTTCTTCTCAACTGGCCCGCCCACCCGCTCCTAGCCCCCTAATCGGCGTCCCCGACCTGCGTGTTCGTTGTTCCCGGTCTGTTTTTCACGGACTCTTCGCCAACTCGCCCCACGTCCCCTGGGGGCTGTTCGCCTTTTTTGGACTTGCACTTGGCCGCCGTACTTACGAACCTTCCTTCCACCCCGCCTTTCGGGCGGACCCCCGCTGTCTCGGGAACCTAACCCAGGCGACCGTGGGTGGTTCTTTTCGCCGGGCTGATTCGGAGGCGGACCTGTAGTCGCGGAGCCGCTTCGACTGGTACCCCTTTTGAGTCATCTTTACTACCATCGCCGACCAAGTTTTTTTTTTCGATTCTCTTGGGAGTTTTCCATCGATCATCTGACTGGCTCTTATGGCCCGCCCCCCATCCTTCTTTCCGCCCCGGGAATGAGGGTTCACTTTTTTCACCGTCCCTCGGCCTGGCCTTTTTTTTGTGGTTCCCCCGTAGGCGCTGATTGTCTGGGGGTTCCCGAGCGATCCGGACCGTCCCGCCGGTCCTTCCCCACGTATTCCTTGCTGCAAGTTACCCGGGCATCGACTTCCCCAGTTTTAATCCGTTCCCTCGCTTTCCCCCTTGTCCTGTTTTCTTGCTGCACCGGTTTTGTTTTTTGTCATTTCCCCTGCGTGGGAAGTTCGCTTTCACATTCGTGTGGTTCGTTTTTTAACTCGGGATTGGTCTTGGTCCCCTCGGCGGCTTCGTTGTTGTCCACGTCCCCTTTTTCCACGCTGGCTTTCCCGAAGGCTTTGTACGGCTGGTTTGCGCTCCGCCCTTTTCGCCGCTTGGGGGGGGTTGATGTTCTTCGGACCCCCCAGTGTGCTCCCTTTGTTCGTCTGTCCCCCCCCCCGAAGTTCCCTCGGAGCGGTTTGGCCTGGGCTTTGCCCGTCGGCGACTTTCTCGCCACCGGGGCGATCTGGGTCTGGTCGCCCCCCCTCTTCTCTGGCTCGGCCTACCCTTGAGGACTTTTTACGGCCACCGGTCCTTGTCGAAGTTGAGACTTTTATGGGGTCTTTTTTGGTCACCGGTTGCTTTTTCTCGCTTGTTTCACTTGGTGGGCCCCCGTTGTTCTGCGGCACTGTCCGCCCCGACGGGAACTTGGGGCACGGGCGTCCCCCTTGGTACTCGTTTTTTTAGGGCTTCTGGCGGGCCCCCCTCCCTGTCCGCTCCTCGCTTCGGAGCTTCCCCCTCCGTACTCCCCCGTTGTTTTGAGAGATCGCCGCGCCCCTTTAGGGAGCGACCTGGCCGAGGGGGCTTTCAGCCCGCCCCCCGCAACGATCCCTACGTCCTTTGGTCCCCCGGCTTGGTCGGACAGTCCCCAGACAAATGGGGGTGGCCTTTCCAGTGACACCCGGCAGGCCGCACCGTTGCCGGGCCAACTGCTCTCCTTCGACATCCTTTTGTTGTTTTTTTTTGCACGTCCCGAAGTCCTCCGCTTGGCTAGTTTGCCTTACTTCAGAGGGGGCCGTACCCCCCTTTCAACCAAGATTCGCAACTTTTTTTTCGAGCGCGGCGCTCCAGCCGGCAGACCCTCTCTCGGGCTCGGCCCTTTTCGCCCCGGACTTCCCGAAGGTTTTTTACGACGCAGTCATCCCGTTTGCCGCAGCGCTTTTCTTGCCGTTTTTGTCCTTCCCCCCCCTACGACGGTCCTTTCCTGTGGTCCGCTTCCATAGTGTTCGTATTTTTTTTCTTTGTGGACCAGTATGAAGCGCCGGAGTCTACCCTCCGCCCAACTTTGCCCATGCCCAACGACCCCCACCCCCCCGAATGTACCCCGCTACAGTCCCTTTCCCATGTTACCAACTTTTCTGTGCAGAGCCCGGACCTCCGTTCGAGGCCGATTACTGTCCTTTTTTTTTTTTCCCTCGTAACTGCATCCTTCGGCTTTGAACCCGGCGGTTATTCGGTTCCACTCTTCTTGCCCCCGCCGGCCTGCCCCCTTGAGCAGCTTGTCAGCTTGGGGGACCCTTGGGCCAGACAGAAGTAGGGACCGTTCCATCGTTTCACCCCCCCCTCTCTTCGACTTTGGGCGGGTCGGCGTTGGTCCTCCCATTAAGTTCCCCGCTGAAATCGATCTTTTCCGCGCTCGGGGTCCCCACCCCTTCTCTGGTTTTTTCTTAGTTGCTTTTCCTAAAAGCCGAATCGTTACCCGATGACCTCAAGGCCATTCGGCCCCTCTCCTGGCATTCACCCCCCTCGCCGAGGCCCTCCTGTTATATTTCCCAGTATGCAAGTCCGGGGTGGTGTCGCGCAAGGGGCTTTGTTGATTTTCCGAAGAGGTCCGTAAGAACGTCGGCCTTCCCCCTGTCCCAGTTCTCGTTTTTTCAAGTGCTGCAAGCCGTCCCCGGTTCGTTCTTTCTCGTTGTTCCTTCCCCCCTTACCGGGAAGGCCGGACGCGCAGGAAGGGCCCGGACGGGAGACTTTTCTTTCGGGGGTCTTCGAGGGTGGCCACCGTGGGGAGTCCTTCCGGCAGTGTTTTTCGAACAGGCGTTTTTTTCCCGTTTTGGGGTCTTTGAGCCTTTTTTTTGAGCGCTGGACGAGGAGGGTTGTTCGTGCTGGCTATGGAGGGTGCCCTTCTTGAACGGCCTGACCCAGGGTCTTTGAGCGTCCCCAGTGCCGGCGTAGTTTCCCTTCTCGAAGCCCTCATCCCGGTGGTGCGGTTTTCCTCCAAGCAACCCCCTGCGCGATGGAGCCTCTGGCTGCAGTCCCTCCCCCCTCTTCAGCGGGTTTCCAGTGAAGAGGTTGGTATAGGGGGAGGATGCCTCCCTCCGTCCTGCCCGCGTCACCCCCCCCCCTTTTCCCTGTTCAGGAACTTTTTTTCGGGCAAGCCTTCTTTCTGGGAGTTCACGGCCCCCGGACAAGGAGATCGAGCAGCTGTTACTTTCGTACCCCCCCCCGAGCGGAGAGGATGGATTGTGCCGGGCCCACCCCCCCCTGTCCTCGGCAGTAATAGGCGGTGTGGTCGCAGCCCGCTTTTGAAGCCATTTTGTGGCCGGGTTCCCTTCCCCGCGCTAAGGGCGCCCACCGACGGCCTTTGATTCCGCGGCCCTCGAATCTTTCTTCGGGACTCCGGTCTTTTGGAACCCAGAAACAGAGGATTTTTTCTGACGCAGGGTCGTTTCCCTGAGGGAGGGGGGGTTTCTCGCAGAGTCTTTCGCGAGGATCATTCCCCCCCCGGAAGGTAAGGTCCCAACGTGTACGGTTATTTAAACTGGGGAGTTACCTTTTTAATTGGGTTTTTCAGAGATGGTTTTCCTTTAGTTCTTTAGCGTCCTGGCGGTCCTTTTTTCCGGTCCCTCAACGGGGGCGGCCCTTCAAGCACCCCCCCAGTTGTTGGTAAAATGCCCCCCGCCCCCCCTTCCCCCGGGGCGCCCCTCCCTCCTCATTGCCGCCACGCGTGGGCGTTTCTACGTAACTTTCTTTTTTTTTTTTTTTTTGGTCGGGCGGCGTAGACCGTCTTCGTCCCCCGTGTCCTTCTCTTTTACCCTTCCGGGGACACCGGCGTTTTGGGGGCGCTTTTTCTGGCCGTGCTTGGAGTTTCGGCCCTGCTCGTTTTTTGGTGTGCACCGGGGATCCCTTGGGCGCCCTCCTCGTTCTCCAACCCCCCCCCCCCCCCTGGCCATGGCTCAGATTCCGCGGATTCCGCCCCTTTTTTTTTTTGCGCCCACCTAATACCCCTCATGGTCTTTACGGAGTCCTTTCGCGAAGCTATGAAGTCGGCACCCCCCGACTGTGGCTCCTTGCCTGGCTTGTTTCTTCCCGGCCCCCCTCGCCGTATCCTTTTGATGCCTGGCTGCGACGGTCGCCCCGCGATAGCGGGAGGGCCGCTCTGCCGGGATTTTTGGCAGGTCCGCCTCAGGTGCGTCCGTCCTTTCCCAAGATCTTGCCTCGCGCATCCCAGGCTTTCCGACGAGTTCACTGGGGTTAGACGGGTCCTTTTTGTCTGTATTGCCGGGAGTTATTTGTTTACCGCCGTTTTTTTTTTGGGCCGGTCCTCAACCCATAGCCGTCCATCTTTTTTGGGGTCTAGTGTCCTTTTTTTGCTCACGGTCGTCGTCTGTACGGCTTGCTTTCTCCTTCATGGATTGCAGGCGCTGCCCTTTTCCGGCGTGCGTTTGGTGGCTGATCCTTCCCGCGACGATTCCGCCAGTCCCCTGGTCCGCTGTTTTTTTTTTTTTTTTTTCTTTGCGGTATGGCAGAGGCTAACGCTTGAATCTTCTTTCTTCTTTGGAAGCCAGTACCGGACATCTTTCCCTGCCCCGGCTGGGGCCGACTGGTGAGGTTCTCCTTGTCCTTGACGGCCCGTGGGTCAGTTCTCGTGGCCGCTTGTCCTTGACGGTTTTTTTCCGTCTGAGAATGCTTTTTCCCCCGCCTTCCCCTTCTAAACACCATCTTTCGCCGTTCC
>Ga0179593_1684247_pt1 | contig 15187 bp, 11 predicted proteins | sample CZODoug2_1_08_16_FD_185931 | JGI IMG/M metagenome (GOLD analysis project Ga0179593, IMG submission 185931) | Vadose zone soil fungal communities from Angelo Coast Range Reserve, California, USA - CZODoug2_1_08_16fungal (PacBio error correction) | ecosystem: Environmental > Terrestrial > Soil >... | reverse complement strand
CCCCTCGACCTGGGGGACGATCGTCCTTTCTACACCTCTCTGCTCAGTCATCCCAACTCTTTGATTCGCCCCCCTCTCAGCGGAACACCACACCCCCCTTTTAGCACCGGCTTCCGGAATGGACAACTTTCCTCCGAAATCTCCTCTTTTGGCAGAATTAACTAATGGTGTCTTGAACTACCTCCCAAGGTCAGATGTTGTTGGCCCCCTTACGGCATGGCCCTTCACCCAACTGTTCCTTTTATTGACTTTTCTTCCCACCGTGCAGCCTCTTCCCTCCTCTTGGAGAAGTTCATTTCAGTGCCGACTACCGACCCGTCCCTCGGGAAACCCCCTGCAGAGTGCACTTTGGTCTTCAGATGGTTTCCTTCCCCTTCCGGGAAAATGAGGATGGAGTACGCTAGTCCAGTGTAACGGTTTTGCAGAGGCTGGTAGGCCTTGTCGAGGTTGAAGGATGTTGCTCTGTCCTTTTCTTCCAGGCCTTTCTACGAAGTGATCGCCTCGGGATTGAAGATCCGGCGGTCTTTGCGGTTTTGTGCCTCTTCTTTCTTGTCCCTCCAACCGACAAATTCCCAGATGGTTTGAACGACCCCTTGCACGTCGGCTAGAGAGTTTCCCCCCCCTCACTTGCTGTTCGCAGTTATTAGAGAATAAAGGTTTTTCCCTCCTTAAACTTGCTGTTTTTTCCCCCGGTTTTTCTATCGGAGGAAGCTTGTCTTGGTTGATATGAAGGGCCCTTCTTCTTGATTCAGCCCGACGCATGCTCGTAACCGTGTTCAAAGAAGTTCATGGTTCTACACCGACCCCCTTAAACCTGTTTCTACAGGGCAATTGGGAAAGCTCCACAAAGCATTAAGTACCCTTTTTTGTCGAAAGGCATCTCCGCCCTTCCTACAGTGAGGCTGATAGAAGACGGAAGGCTAAGTTAGGAATGGATACGTCTTACTCAAGTTCCCCCTTTTTAGCACCCCCCCTTTATTGAAGCTCTACATGTCAGAAAAGATCTTAATAAAAAAAAGATGATCCAAGGTGTTACTATTTTCACTCTGCTGAATGGGAGTCCTCTAACTTTTTTCCCCCAGGAGGTGTTCGTGTTAAGCGCACGGGGACGATCTTGAGATCGATGTTTTTCCGCTTTTACGACCCCCTAACTACAGAACGGCCTCCTAGGCCCTTACTTGAAAGAAGGACTGACCCTTTCGCGGAGCTGATTTCAAAGGTCAGTGTAAAACTTGTAGGTAGTTCCTTCCCGTTTTTCTCAAGTCAGGTTTCATCTATACAACCTTCCCATGCTTAATGATTTTTATTCAATGGGTGGTCTCCCGCGATGAAGGCTTTTTTGGCCGGGTTCGTTTTCTGTTTTTTCCCCCCAGTTGTCAGGCCATCCTTTTGCCTAGGAACCCTTCCTTTTTAAAGGAAAGGTCTGGTCTGGCTTCATAAGGTTGCGCGACCTTTTAGCCGAGGCCAAGGCGGGGTCCCAGGAAGAACCCCTTTCCTTTTCTTCTACCGATTTTCCTCGGGAGGCAGTCTCAGAAACGTACGTGCGCGTGCCCCCAGGGATGAGCCTTTTCACCTAGTTTCGTCCACCTCCTGTAACCCCCTTCCCCTTTTTCAAAACCTTCCCGCGGAGCCCCCTGGAGAAGACCCATCGACAGAACCAGCCACCCCCGAAGATCCACCCCAAGAAAAAGCAAAACAAGAGCGGCAGCCAATAAGGCGTTTTCCCTAGAACCCCGCTTAAAAGGAGTTGGGCTCCAAACCCAAGCACCCGGCCCACGCCGCTTTATAGCTCTTCTATATATGTCCTTTAGTAAGGCTGCGAATTATTATTTTTTTTACCCTCCCTTCACCTCAGGGTCGTGATGTGATATGTAGGTTGATTTCGCCTTATTTTTTTTTTGTGTTAGATCTTTTTTTTGTGTATCCGAGTTGTGGAGCCCCAGAAGATGGTAAGCTGACGAGAAAAGCCTTCGTACGGAGAGTCCCTCTGCATTAGTTATTTTTTAGAAAATAATTAGTTTCTGATATAAAAAAAGCCTATGTACCTTTTCCCCCCCTTGTTTACCTCTCCCCCTAGGCCTCAACCCCGTTAGTGCAATTCTCCCCCGAAAGAAGCCCCCTTCTCTCTTTTTACAATAATAATTGTTTTTTGCTATTCCTGCTGATTAGGTTGTTCCTTGGAAAAAAACGGCAACTGTCGTAGAAGAGGCGGCTGTGTAGGATACACCGTGAGTTTCCGAGAAGATTTGGCGGTTGTGATCTCGAACTGCTTCCCCCTAAATAAAGCCATTTTGAAAAAGACATCAGAGAAGAAGTCCTTTATGGTAGAAAGGCATGACCAGAGCCCCCTCCCCCTTCGTCTTCCTCCCGAAGTGCTAAGAGTTAGTGCAGTCTTATTATCCCCTTTCCCTCGTTAGGATTCCGTCGTATGAACAGCTTATAGGATGCAGAGGATTAGGACCCCCCCCCCCCTCCATCTGATTCTGGGTGAGCATTACAGTTTGCCAGGGGCGCGGTGCCCCCCGGTTTGCTTAGTTTTTACGTGTCATCGCCACCGGTCTTGCCTGGCTGTTTTGGCGCTTTTTTTTTTTGGAGGCTTTGATTTTCTTTCCTATGTTGCGGACGATGGCTCTCCGCCTCTCCAGTTTTCCGGTGGTTCTTCCGATTTGTAGACGGGCTTTTTTTTGAACCCCTCTCCGTTAAAGACACTTTCAGGAAAGAGCGAAGGAAGGTGCGGTCTCCTCTCAATTGGCTTTTGCCCTCCTCCACCCCTAAGACCACGCCGGTGGTTTCTATGGACCTTAGTTATTTGAGCAGGTAACTTTAGGTGAATACAAAGCCCGGACGTTTGGCAGACCAGGCAGGAAGCCCCCGGGCCCCTGCCCCAGGTCAACATCACTGCCAACTTCCCCAAAGACGGCCTCGTTCCCCCTCTTCTCTCAGGTCACAGGGTCATTCATGCTTGTCTTCAGCCCCTTTTGATGATAACTTTATTTTTTTTTAGTTCCCCTGTTGCAGCTCATGAACCGGGGGTCTCTCTTCGGTAGAATATGACCCCCCCCGTCTGAGGAGTCACTTCAGGTTTCCTCGATTAATTTACGACCCTTTTGGTTTCTTCGTCTCCTTTGGCCAGCCTCCACGCCTGCTTCTCAACTTATTCCTGAGGTCCCTGCGACCGCCCCCCCGAAGATAAGAGGACCCCACAGTTTGTGCCCGTTTATGTCTTTCCTTCTTTCAGAACTCGGCCCCCTGCGATCCTTCGGGATGTCGCCTTTTCGACATTTTTCTTTTCTCCCCCCTCTGGGTTTCGACAGGTCTGCCTTTCCCTCGTCCCCTTTTTCACTTAGTTTCCCTGAACGAGTCGTAGAGCTTAGCACGGTCCGGATGGCGGAGGGTCTCAAAATCAGCTGGTTTAAAAAATTTCCGGGCAGCCGAGAGGGGGAAAGGGAACCAGATTTCCCTTAGAAACTTTGTTGTGATTTGTTTTTTTCGAAGGACATGGGTTAAAGTCGTTTCCACTGTGTTTTCCTTCACGTGTGTCAGTCCGTCTGTAGCTTTTCCCGCGGTTTTCCTCCCCCTCTCACCACGCCCGACCTCGTATTCTGAGTTACTCCGGCTAGCACCTTTTCCGCTTAGGCTGTTTGCGAAATTGTTTAAACAGCCTTTTCGCTGTTTTCGGCCCCCGGTCTCTCCGTATTTTGTGGTAGTCCCGAAGAATAGTGAGGATATTGTTTGGCCCTCCCCACAGGGAAGAAGATCAATAGCCCCCAACACCCCTCCCCCCTGGGAAGAGTCTTCGTAGGGAGAGACCAACTTGCAGGATTTCCTTCCGAGAGAGTTGACAGCGCCCATTTAAACCCTTTTCAAAAGAACCGCCCCGCCCCCCCGTAGATTCTTCTCCCATCTCAAGTTCCAGGTAAGGAAGACATCTTCTAGTGAATGGCTCCCCCCCCCGCAAGATTAGTTACACGTTTCAACTTCGTAGGAGTGTCTTGTGATGGTATCGGTTTCGGTTCCCTTTCCCCCCCCCCCCCATGGTGGAATTCTTCTCTGCGGACTCCCTTTTTTCGGCTGGGTATTAGTAACTTCTTTTTTCTTTCCGGACGGGGCACCCCCCGCGACGTCGTCGGTAAGCTTTCGCCCCCTTAATTGAATCCGGACACAATCCTATCCTCGTCTTTTAAGTAGGCCAGTACGCGAGTCGGGTGCGCACACTCGATTTGGGGTGGTTGGCGCCGGTTCTTTAGCCAGGCGAAGCCTCCCTTCCTTCGAGTGTTCGGAGTTTTTTCGGAAGCTCTCTTTGTTCTTCTTCCCCTCCATCGCCACCCTTCGGTGATATCTCTCTTTCTAATCATCCGTGTTGGAGAGATCCCCTCTCCCTGGTGGCAGAGGCGGACTTCCCTTTTTTTCCGCCCTCCCAAACTCGCCCCCTCCGGCTTTCGCATGACGAAAGAGAACGCGACCCCCCCCCCCCTCGCAGTTTTTCCTCCGGCCGTTCCGAGGGCTTTCCTTGACATAATTCCCTCCCGAGTGGGCCTGACCCGTAATGGGCGACGGAGACCTACGGCGTCGACGTTGTTGCAAGTCATCATGCCCCCCCCCCTGACCACCCCCCTTTTACTGTTCGGGGGGAAGACACCCCGCAACAAAGTGGTCCCCGCAGAGATTGGAAGTTTACTCATCATCCTTACCTCCTCCTTCCTGTTTTTCCGGTACCAACGTTCGGAAATGTTGCGTGCCAGCTCAGGACACTCAGGGGGGGTTTTGTGGGGGTTTTTTTTGAGGCTGTCGCGGTGTGGCCCCCTCTCCCCCATGGACTGGGACCCTAGGGAAAAGTGAGCAGGGAGGAAAGAGCTGAGATCAGGGAATCCCGGGAAGAAGAGGAGTTTTTCGTTAGGGGACCTGGAAGCCCCTTCTCCACCCTCTCCCCTAGTCCCTTCTGCCACTTTCCACCCTCCACCCCCTCCCTACTCGGGAAAGTTTTAAGGATTCCCAAGGATCCCACTTGGACCAAGCAGGAAGCCTGGTATCCTTTGACCCAGGACTCTCCCCGGGAGTATTTGAGGTCAAGAGGCGGCAGAGGAATTGGGGACACTCTTACCCTCCAAATATAATCTTTCTTTTACATGTCAAGAACTCCTCCCAAGATCCCGTGATACTGGAAGAGAGTAGGACCAGCTAAAATTTTTTGTGGTCGAAGGAGCTCTAGGGGTCAGACGACTAGTTATGAATCTAGTAGACCCGGTCTCGGAGGTCATTTTTTAAGTGTTTACCAGGGACTTGCTTTTTTTTATCACAGAGATCCCTCTGGAGCTTAGCCAGTTCCCAACCCTTGCCCCAACTTTAAATGCCCTACCCGTCAAGAACCATTTCCATGGAAAGTTGGGACAGGTACCCCCTTCCCCCCGGTGTATCCGGCGATGTTGATCAACCATAGCAGGCTTTTTTTGTTAGCGGTCCGCGGACCCATACGAGTTCCAGTTGATACTAGAGTCGTCCCTTCCCCCCCTGTCCACCTTTCGGGGCTTAGGATCCGGTGTCGAAACGGACTCCCGACCGCTGATCCCATTTGTGCCTGAGACCTTTTCCGTAATCCTCGCAAGCCCTTTTTTTTTTCTACTTCCTCCCCGCGGTTCTCTTTATCCTTTTCAGGACCTCAGTTGGGGCCGGAGATGGCCACCCGAGTCCTATTCCAACACCCCGTATCACTGAGAGCCTGGGTACGCCCCTGAGAATCACCTACCTGAGGTCTCCCGGGAGATGCTTAGACCATTAATTCGCCCCCCTTTGATCGTTGCATTACACGTGATCTAAGGAATTCCTTCTACGTAAGCAACCTTTCACATGTCAGTCCCTCACCCGTTTCTTCGTCCTATTTAGTTTTGAAGGAGGGGGGCCTGCTTTTTGAGCCAAAGGTGGCCTTAATCTCCGCCTTTCAGAGTTCCTTTCTCCATGACCGGTGGGCTTTTTTGGAGTAAGCCTACCCGTCAGACCAAGAAATCGGCCTATAAAAAGAGGTGGCGGGCGGCCTCCCAGTGCCATTTTTTTTTCCGAGACACCCGGGAGGAAAGTCTGCCACATTAAGGCCTCGCCCCCAGTTTCACCAACTAGTAGTGAACCAAAGCAAGGCTCTCTAAGAAAAAAAGATTTAAACGACCCCCAGGCTATCCAATAGAAATCAAATAATGTAACGCCCCCCGTACCGACCTCATCGTAACTTCCAGTTTCTCATTCTTACCCCGGAGGACTGTGGAAGTGCAATACCGAGGCCCCCCCTAGTCGGGATCACCTCCCCCCCCCCCCCTCCCCTTAGGATTTTCCCCGAATTCAGCGGCTCTGAAGACCGCGTCAGCCGAGCTCGGTTTTTGGTTTTTTTCCCCAGACCGGCGGAGCACTCCCTCGGCGCGCCGATTCTCCCCCGAACTCCCCGGCGCCGGCGTGGGCCCTCCTTTTGCGCGGCGCCTTGGTCCGGGACGCGAGTAACGGAGTGGCGTGAGGCTGGAAGGTTTTTATTCACCTTGGTCGACTTCAAGTTCTATATACCTGTCCCTCCCTGTTACCCCTCCCTCCCCACAAGAATAGGCGACCCCCAAAAAGTTGAAGTGACAATCCCACAACCCCCCCTCTCGATCTGGGAAGTTTCTTTTTGAGAGCGATTTTTTTGGTGCGAGTTCCCCGTGGAAGGACTCGTGGGGAGAAGAGGAGGCTGTGGGGCGGACCCAAGGGAAAAAACCTGCGGGGTCCCCGGAAGAGGTGCCTTCCATGATAGAGAAAGTTCAAGGAGTTGTAGAAATTATCTGTAATCAAGAGAAAACGACGACTTTCACGAGACTGTTTGCCCGACAGGTCACCAGCACTTCCCCAAGATTATATAAGTCTCCCCTTCGTGCTCCGCGGTTAGGATTCTAAGTTCTCTCTAGAGGATAGGATCGTATCCCCCTTTTCCGAGGAGTATTCGGCCCCCTTAAGAGTATTCGTCCCTGTGTGTCCGCTTTTCTGGTTTCCTGGGGTGATCCTAAGGGGGCCGTCGGCATGTATCTTGGATTCCCCCCTATTTTCCCTTTTTATGGGAGAACTTCTGGTGCATGGCCTTGTTAGTTTTTCGGAGCTCCTTTTGTCTCCTATGGTGCTGGTATTGGTACTGGGGGTCGAAGAGTTTCTTGGCTGGTTGTCGGCTATGTTGCCTTCGTTGAAGATTCGTGTAAAGAAAGGGGTGCCGGTCCTTCTTTGAGTTGACATTAAGACGGTGACTGTCCAAGATTACTTATAGTTGCTGTCCCCGCCAGGGGGTGTCATCCCAGAGGTAGATCTGTCTACCGGTAATGAATAAAAAGCCGACATGCCGACCTCCCTTTCTTCAGCCCCCTAGAGGGACGGAAAAAACGTTTTACAAATAATGACTTTTCAAAAGAAGTTCCATAGGCATCCCCCCTCCAGAATGATAATCCTTCAAGGCATTCTTGATTCCTTTCTCAGAATTCGTAATACATGCTCACTGGCTATCCTTCCCCCGTTGAAGCCCTTTTTCCTGGTCGAGTTACCCTTTACGACGAGCCCGGAATAGGAGAGCCCTATCTTTACCATCGTCCCCCCAGAGACGATTGCCTTCGACTTGGAGTTCTCTTGAAGACGGTTTTTGACCCCGTATTCTTTCACTTCTATATAACATCAGGATTACAACATTTTCCCCCACTGTATGAAGAACCAACCGTTTTCTTCTGATGACCCTTAGAAAGGCAGAAGCCTGTTCTTCACACCGTGGTATCAGCATTTTCTAGATCAGTTCAGTAGGAGATATCAGCACCTCGGGTGGTTTCGGAGATGTCCCCGCTCCCTGCCCTCCCCTTACGTCTTTCTCGAGCTTTTCAGCACGGTCGGGATGCCGTTTTTTTAGATCAACAGCCTGTAGGGTCTCTCTTTTGTGGACTTTAACCACGCCCCTGATCCACTGTGTTGGTCTCTTTATTGATTAATTTCTTTCCCAGTTTTGGAAAAGGTGTGTTCCTTGAGAAAGTTCCCAGAGAAGATGAGCTGTTCTCTCCTCCCAGTCCTTACCCGCCCAAAAGGACATCTCCGACTTCTAAATGAGAGTCTCGGACGCGTGAAAAGAGTATGATGTAGAACTTGGAAAGGCTTTTTAGGGCCATCCCCCAGCTAAGTTCCCTTAAGTGTCATCGTGTAGTTCAGACCCTCGAAAGAGGATTTATGGTACCTGGACCCCCCTTAAGCAAGAATCCCCCGGAACCCCTCCCCCTTGCCAAAGCAGCCCGTAGAGCGAGCAAGCCTCTGCTTTTCCAGAGAGATGTTTGGGTAAGGGTCCGACTTTGTACAGAGTAAAAATCTTTGACCGGAACACGACCTGCCCCGACCCCTTTACAAGTCTCTTTTCCGGCCATTCTCCTTCCATAAGAGGACGCCCCCCCCCTGCTAGATCTGGCCCCAGTTTTCCGATACGTTTTGGGAACTTTCCAGATTTTCCGGTTTCCGGCATTTTGAACTTTCCCCCCCCATTCTCCCAAGCTCCCCCCCCATCCGGCGGGGTAGTCGAAGAACGGAAAGGTGTTGTCTCTGCAGTAGGCCCAACCCTTTTTTCCCTTTTAAGCGTGTAGGTAAGACCCTTAGAAAAAGGACCAATCGGCCAACCTTCCTTCTGTAGTATGTATTAGTGCGTCCCGTGAATTTTCCTCCCCCCTTTGAGTTTTTTGGTGGTAGAGGTTCTAGTAGCCAGGCCTCCTCCCTCTTGAGATTGTAGGTACTGCGTCTTTAGTCCTTCCCAAGAAAAAAGGTATTCTTATAATATATATCTATAATAGTATTGTTGTTTCTCCGATAAAAGAACTGTCATTCCTTCCCCCAAAAGTCGTGTTTCTAGAATATACGACCCCCCTAAGGAGGATTCCTCTTTAGACAGAAGCTACCGAGCCTCGGTTCCTCCTGAGACTTTCAGGGCCCCTTTTACTCCTACGTTGATCTGGGGGCAGAAGTCATCCTGGTGTTCTTAAAGACAGAAGGCTTCCTGATTCTCCTTCCGTTGGCCCCTTCAAAAAACTTTCATGTTATTTCCCCGGCAAACCGGCCTGGTTTTTCCCGAAGTTACCCCTACAGGGCCCTCCTACCAGAAAAGACTCTTCCCCTGCTAACACGCAATTGGCGGGCAAGCTCCATTCTTCCCCTCGTGATTTAAATGAGATGGCTTTAAGGGAGCCTTTTACCGGGGGCCTTCCCGGACTTGGTGCCTTGGTAACTCCAGCCCCAGATATCCTAAACTACTAGGCCCCATAGGGGGGGTGGGGGGGGGTTCCCTTAAACGGACGACTAGCTTTACCCCTTTTGGTCAGATTCGCTGCTTGGTGAAGGACAAACCCTCTTCTTTCGATTTTCACTACCACTCTCTTTAGCGAGCCCGGAGTATTTGTTTGATTTTTTTTTGTGCCCTTAGTGCTTCTCAACTTTTTAGAGACCCTCAATCGTTTTTCAAGACCCCCTCTGCTTACGAAGTCAGTCGAACTCCCTTCAGGACTTTCTTTTATAGGAAGGGAAGTCAGTGAGGATCCAGATCTTCGCGACGTACCTCTGGATCCCTGACCACAGAATTCAAATGAGACCATACACCCTAAACCAAAGGAAGGCCTTTCGGTAAACCCTTCGGCCAGTACTTTTTTTCAGACGGTATCCCCCGGTCAATCCTTTTCTCTGCTCTTACCTTTTCTGGATCCAGAAGTTCCTTCCTGCTAGAGGTGCAGGGGCTACGACCCCCGGTGCTGCATTTCGAACTTTCCATAACAGAAGCTTTCGCAACCGGTGCCTTAGTTCTGCCCTGCGCGGGCTTTCGGAAGTCATCCTCCCGGCGGTTTTTTTCTCCCCTTTTTTCGCCGATTAATGAAGAATTTATCCAAAGTGTAGATATCCTGGGGCCTTCTGCCCTTTAGAGACGAACTCAGAGTCACGGAATAGCCCCCTTTCCACGAAATTGAAATTCTCCGTCTTTGATTTTCCCGGCGCCGTCGATAGACGGTTTTGCACGGTCGTCTTTTATTCCGTTTCATAAGGACGTTCTTTCTGAATTCCTCATGTCCATTACCTTGCGTCTTTATGTCCTCGGTTCCCTTGAGGGATTTGGGGGGTTTGTAGTTGTACCTGCAGGCCCACTTCCGGCATGACAGGTTGAAAAGGACTTCTTTTGCGGTGGCTTTCCCCAGTCCGGAGGTTCGCACATCGTGGCACGTCTTAAACCCCCTTGCGGGGGACTTACCGTCGACTCTAACCTTTCGGCCCCAGGGAGGACAGTTCCTGACCGCCCGTCGGCCGTGCCGCCAAGTGTTTCTGGCTTCTCCTTACATCCCTTGACCCCATGCCTGACACAGCGCAGCGCGACTCCGACCATGCCCCTTTCGTCCCCCGACGATCCTACCCCCCAGCACGAACCCAGGCACCAACTATCGCACAAAGGGCAGTCCGGTGGAAGAGACCCGTCGAGCCAGTTTGGGCTTCGAAAGATCCCCCCCCCCCAGCTTTCAGTAAACCGAATCCGTTTCGGAACGAATCTTCTCGAGCTCTTTCCCCCCCCCCCCCGAATCCTCCTGAAGCCAGAAATCTTTGCGCCGCCTTCTCTTCCGCGGAAATAGGCTCCCGCAGGGCTGGTTCCTCCTTCTGAGTCGGTTCCCTCGAAACGAAATGTGAAGGAGGCGTCTATGAGGAGGCTGAGTGGTCCTCTTTTCCTACCATTTTATATGTTAAAAGTAAATATGCAGTAAACCCGTTGTTAACAGACCCCCTTTCCTGAAAACAAGTTCCGTGAAATCCCAACAGAACCCCCCCAATATATATCACATTTTGTTTTTCTCTCTCTTTTTAGGTTGGGGGATTGTACTTTTGAACCTTTTTTTGTCGCCGAGGCGGAGTTTCTTCGGTACACTCGGTTGCTTCCGATGGACGTGTGGTTACTGGTTAGGGATGCGAAAGAATTTTAACCCCGCTTTGCCAAGCCTTTCTCCAGAGCATAGGGTAGGAGTTCAAGAAATTTTGCGCAGAGAAACCCTAGTGAGGGGCTCCCTCGAGTTCTGATGCAGCCGATTAGGGGCTCCGAGTTATTTGCGTCTCTTACATTCTTCCTTTGCCGAGATAGGTCTCGGATTCCCCTTCTTGTGGACAGGAAATAAGAGGAGGGAGTGGCGATCTGGGTTATCCTCGTGGTGTGAGCTATTATGTTCGCATTGCCAACGGCCTGTGATGATTGTTTTAGAAGACGATGTTGGGGAATTTTTGATGTATATCAGTTCATATTTTTTTCTTCCTTAGGAGTCCTTTCAGAAGAGTGTCCATGGGGTAGGAGATGTGGTCGAAGTTTGAACGAAGATTTCCAGCCATTGGTTTTTTCCTTAAACCTCGATTCAGCGCTCCCCTGTTAGACTTACTGACTTGCTAGTGCAATCGGGTGATGAAGCACCAAGGTTTGTAATCTCCTCTGGTAGTATATGGTCTCTAAAGTTCCTCGAGGTACCCAAGAAGAAAGGTCGGGGAAGACCCCCTTGTAAGATCACTTCCCCTGGAGTCTTGCGGGACTCAATGTTAGCACACCCCCCTTCCCCCCCCTAAACGGCTAGAGCACAGCAGAATGTCCTGAATAAAGTTTGGTCATTTGTTGCCATTAAGACCTTTTTTCTTAATTCTTTCGGGAATCTACGAGCGACCGGTCCCCCTCTAAAGTCCCGGGTAGACGGAAGGCGCCGCTCAACCCCTTGACTAGGACCTCCGCGGCCCTTTAAACTTGCTAAGGTAGACTTTCTTTTTAGGCTACCCGCCCAGGTTGACCCCTCCCTCCCCTACCCGGGTGATTTTTTTTATAGTTTCCCCGTAGGGAGAGACCCCCGGAAAAAACCTTCACCGAGGTAGCGACACCCTTGAGGATTTTTAGGGAGAAAGGCCTTCGTCTAAGACCCTTACAAAGTGGAGTACTATTAGCTCCCTTCTTTCCCTTTCCATTGCTCTTCTCTAAAATCGGGGTACAGGTCGGAGACCCTGCCGTTCCGTAGCCATGAAGACTACTGTGCCGCTCCCAGAAGTCCTTTAAGGATAGGAGGATTCTTGAGCCATATAAGTACCAAAGAGTTACTGGCAGAGCTTGGTCAGGTTCCCCCGACTTGACCTCAAATGTTGGGTATTTCTACTGATCGGTCTCCATGGGCCGGAGGGGGAAAAGTTGGGGCTGCAGCTTGCCCTGAAGATGAGCGGTATCCCTCCGGATTATCCAACTTGACAGCTCTCCTAGTAGTCCGAAATTGAATAGGCGGAAGACACGCTAGTAGGATCCCACCCCTCTGAGGCTTGCTGCAACTTGGCCCCTCAAAGAAAAGGTTTTTTAGTCCGCTCGCCCTCGCCTCGTTTCGCTAGTGGTAGTTCAGCCCTCCGAAGAGTGGGGATCTTGTAGGGCCCCCCAAAGCATCCTCTGACCCCCTCCGAACTCCACCCGAGAATTTCCGGAGCAACTTAGGCACTTCTGAATGGTTGGGGCCCCGAAGAGGCGGTGGGGGGGAAGTCTCTCCCGAAGTTCCCAGCGGTTCTCTCCGGACCCGCACCTTTTAAAACGTTCCGTAGCTCGCGCCGAAATCTAAGTTTCCCCTCTTCACCAGCTTCTTGCTGGCAGAAACACAGGTTTTCCGATGCGTGGTACTTTTTTTCACAGGATTTTTTTTTAGTCGGCCGGTGTAGTGGTTGAAATGCTGACCTTTCCCTTTAGGAGGGGTTGCTTCTCCCAGGAAAAGGTTGTTTGTGGCCATGGGGGCACAGACCCACGTCTCCCTTCTTCAGGTAACCGTCCCGGAATTTCTTTCGCAAAATAGCCTCGGTGGTTGCGCTTGAGTCCTCCTGGGAGCACAACGTCTGGTGTGTGGTTTCGTTCCGCCATTCTCCTGTCGGTAGAGTTGGTTTCGGATCTGAAGCAGACCACCTCAGGTTGATGTAGACGTCAGTCATCCCCATGTATTTAGACTATATCTCCCCCGTTTTTTTTTTCCTATATACCAAGAAATGGTGCGCTATTTAAACTTTTCTCTCTTCCCGCATCTCGACCCCTTCTCCGGCGGCCTTCGCATGGTACTCCAGGCCCCACACCTTGGGAGAACCTCCCCCGGCGCGTCGTTTTGCAACACATACTCCCTCGCCGATGGTTTCAAGTTACCTGGTTTCGCCTCCTGGCCGCCTTGGAGAGTGGTCTGGGACCTTCCTGGCCCCGGCACTTTTCTTTCTTCCCGACAACGCCGTCCCCAAGTGGAGCTTTCCGCCAGATTTGAAGTTCCTCGCCCTGTTTCCTACCCTCCCGAAGCTGGGCCCGCTACCAACCCTCGGGAACCTTGGGCGGCCAGCTTTCCCTTTCCGGTCGTAAGTTATTTTTTTAAACGCGACCTGAAGAGAGCTAAGTTAAAGGGTCGCGGGTTCGGGCCTGGTGATTTACCGCTCAAAGAAAGGATAACCGAGGGCTCCCAGACCGGATTTCCTGCCGGACGCTTCCCCTAGGTGAACAGTGTATGAGAGGATGCTGCCTGGTGCAGACCCCGAAAAGACTCATTTTTTGGTCTTACTCCCCTGTTTGGAGAGACCGGACATGCAAAGCTCCCCTTTGATGTTCTGCCCCCGTTCAGAGCGCAGAAGAGTTGCTTCCCGAAATTTTGACGAGTTTCTGGCTCATTCTTTTAGACTCCGAGGAGGAGCCTGACCTTTTGATTGTAAGAGCTTGATAACTCCATTCAGAGATTAAAACTGGCTAGGCTACCCAAGTTCCCCTTAAGTTAAAATGCCTTTACCCCCTACCCAGGGCTCCCCTCCCCCAGGCGTGGGTCAAGGTCCCCCCCTGGCCCGTACTTGGTGTGTTTTGATTTCCCCCGCAGGCCCCTTGACTGATAGAGTTTTTTTTTTTTTGTGTTCTTTCCTTGGCTACGGAACTGCTTTTCTGTCCTTCATTTCTTTCCCTTTCGAACCTCGGTGCTGAGATCCCGAAATGGAGACCCCATCTTCGAAATAAAGACCGGGGTTCATAGTTCTCACTCTGTGCTTTTAATACCTTTCCCCAAGACAGTGGGTTTAGGTCTTCGGGCTGACAGAAGGTGTTCTTTTGGACTATAACTTTTTGAGATCGACTCGTGGGGCCGCTGGAATAGTCCGCTACATAACCTTTTCCAAGGAATTAGCTAGGTGAAATAGTGCCCGCGAGCACGATACTCTTGCGGTCCTGTCTCGTACTTTTAAGTGATGCTCACCGCTAGGCCATTATCATCCATTCGGGGTACGACTCCTCAGAATGATCAAGACTGGCTATCCAATTGAGTTAGTTCGTAGTGGGGCCCAAAGTATTGGGTAGGGACCCGCGGGTGAAAACGGTTCCCTTTAAACCCCCCCCTTAAAGCTCCTGAGGAGACCGGAAGAGACGAAATTCGGACACCCCCCTACTGAAATGGTCACCCCGGACCGGTGGATCGCATAGAAGCCAGGCTAGCCTATAGAAAGCGCATCCCGAGGACAGGAGGGTGGAGTCTTCAGAAAGTCTCCTCCCACGCTTGGTCAGGAAAAAAGGGATTTCCAGTTTTTCCCTACCCCCGTGCAAAAGTTTTTCTTGCTCCCCGTCTGGAGCAACACCTCCCTTCTAAAAATCTCCTTCCCCCAAGAGAAACTCGGCGACTACGGGCCGCCATTCCGCAACAATTCAACTACACGCCTCTATAGACACCCCCTAACATTTTTCCAGAAAAACACTCGCCCATTTCCTTTGGTCAGCTTTTTCCCTAACGAGACGCCCGTAGTAGGGATCCCCCCCCAGACCTTCCGCCCCCGATGTGCTCCCACCTCCTCCTTCGGAAGAATAATTATCCAGCTACCGGGGCAGCAATCCCGTCAAGAAGAATCGCTCCTGAACCATGGAGCCCCCCCCCCCCCCCCCCCCCCCCCCCCCCCCCCCCCCCCCCCCCCCCCCCCCCCCCCCCCCCCTACCAAAGGCTCATCGTGAGATCTCCGATTAGCGGAGCCCTATGGGTCCCTTAACTAAACACTCAGGAGAGTCCTTGAGGTCTTTTGGCGCTTGAGGAAGAGAGGCGACCCCCCCCTTCCCCTTCGAAGAACACAAGGACCCTTTCCCCCCCTCAAGGTGTTCCACATCGAAGAGCTCACAAACACACTTAAGTGCGACAAAACCACCACA
>Ga0179593_1680921_pt1 | contig 15188 bp, 13 predicted proteins | sample CZODoug2_1_08_16_FD_185931 | JGI IMG/M metagenome (GOLD analysis project Ga0179593, IMG submission 185931) | Vadose zone soil fungal communities from Angelo Coast Range Reserve, California, USA - CZODoug2_1_08_16fungal (PacBio error correction) | ecosystem: Environmental > Terrestrial > Soil >... | reverse complement strand
GCTCGATGTTTTTCCCCCCTCCCCTCTCCTTTCCCTCCCCCGCCCGCTAACGGGAAACGATCTTTTGCCGTGCATTTTTTTTCTTTTCCGTCGACAACGAGAGATATCGGCTGACTCTTTCTTTTGATCGAGCGGAGCACAGGGATCGACTCGCTGCTTCTCTCTTTTTTTTCCCTCTTCCAGAGAAAGACGCCAAGTCGTTATGCTCTGGAGAGAGCCGCCCTCCCCCCCTACTAGTGTGGTAGAGACGGACTTCCTTCCGAAACGCAGAGAAGATGGTCGCCCCTCCCCCCCTCCCCCCCCCCCTCCTCTTCTACTGTCGGAGAAGAGTGAAACGGGTTCGGCAGATCGCGATCGGGCTTCTTCTCTTCTTGGACAGGAGCGAGCGTTCTTTGGTCGTACTTATGTAGCGGATTCCCCTCTTCCCCCCTTTTCTTCCTCTTCCTTTTTCTAGGAAGGAGCGGCTGATGATGGTGGCCTTTGCTTTCTTCTTTTGGTTGCTAGGATCAGAAGGCTTCCCTAATGTCGGCGGAGCCTCCCCTTTTCTCCTTGTCCATTCTACTTTCCAGAGAGGAGTGAGCTGATTGCTTTCTTCCTCCTATGAGAGGAAGCGCGGTCCCTTTCTCAACATATTCGTCTACTCTCCCTTCTCCTGTTTCTGCCGTAGGCGAGAGGATCGGATTTTCAATAAGGGTGGTGGTCACTGCATTTTTTCCCTCGTGAGGAGAAGCTGCATTTCTTCTTGGCACCTAGTGTAATGGGAGAATTCGGTTTCCTTTCCTTTTTTTTTCCTTTGTTTGCGTTTAGTGAGCGGAAATTCTACACGGCCGCAACAGGGTTCTCTTTCTCCCCTCGAGAGCAGAGATGGACGCGTTTCCCGACGCCGGCGACAAGAAGCGGGTCCCTCCTTCCTTCCCCCTCTTTGCGCGGGCGGATAGACTCTTCTCGCGCTGCTTTTCGCCGGGACTGTTTTCTCCGGGATTAGGGCTATCAGAGCAATTTCCGGCTCGAGCATACACAGCTTTTTCTTTTTTCCCTTTTCTTCTTCCTGCTTATATCAACGTAAGAATGGACTGCATTGTGCTCGAGTTCTCACTTTTTTCCGCCCAAGAGGGTTGGTCGCCATATATTCTCTCTCCCCCTTGCACGTTAGACGGCGTTTCGCGGGGGAGTCGATCTTCCCCAACGTATGAGCGATCAAGCTCGAGTTTTTTTTCATCGGGATACAGTTCACGATTCCTTCGCCCCTTTTCCGTTTCTCCCGCCACAGAGGATGGACTTTCGTTAACGTCTCCCCTCCCCCCCTTTTTCGAGCGAGGGTGTTAACCTCTCGCGTATCCTTCTTTTCTCCCCTCCTACTTTCGCCGACGCACAGGTATTCTCGTGCTCAGCGCTTCTTTTTTCGGAGACATTCCACTTCTTTCGTATCAAGGAGATCGGCCGAAGCCTCCCTCCTTCTCTCCCCCCTCTTTCCCCTTTTGTTCTGCAGAAGGAGGATACCCCGGCCGATCGCTAGAGCGCTTCTTCCTTGAGGACTTACAGCTTTTGGAAGGACGCGGACGCCCTTGTCTCCCCCTTTCTCTTCCCATCCAGCGTCACGCCGTGCTCTCCTGGACCGGCTACTCTCTTTGGAAAGCGACAGATCTTTTCCTAGCAATCCACGAGCGACGCTCTCCCCCCTTAGATAGGCGGGCGAAAGAACTGAAGCGCTCCGGCATACCCCCTTTCGAGGGGTAGAGAGACGTTGATTGCGACCGGGTCGAAAGCCCCTCTTCCTCTTTTTCTTTGGGGAAACGTGTGGATGAGGTTTTTTTCCTCCCCCTTCTTCGGGCAGCCAGAGTGTAGGGGATCCCCTCCCTCTATATTTAATACTAATCGTTGTTGTTTTTTCTCGTAGTACAATACAATCTCTTTTCCTTCCCTGCTGCCCAAAATCGCGTAGGTTTTTGCCCAAAGAAGTAGACTTCCCGAGGCGTAGAACATTTCTTCCTTCCCCCCTCTCCTCCAAGAGACGTCGAGCCCTCTCGGAGAGATGCCCCGTTCTCCCCACGCCTTTCCCTCTTTTCGTGGAATAGGCCGAGAGCGCCTCGCCTTCTAGGGACGCTTGACACACCTTTCTAGTAGCCGTGTACAGGTTTTTTTTTTCTCTTTCCTCTTTACGATTATGCCCCGAGGAAGTCCGCTTCCCGTTAGTCATGAGTCTTTTTCCCCCTTGTCGAGAAGTACGGGAAGTACGCCTCACCACAGAGTCGCGATCGATCCCTCTCTCCCCCCCCCCCTTCCCTTTCTCTCAGAAAAAACGAAGCGTTCCATTGAAGGATCTGTTTCCCCTTTTAGGCGATTCCTTTGATAGTGCTTTCTTCCCCTTCCTCCTTTTCCTTTCCCTATGAAGAAGGAGCCCGCGGAGAGGAGCCTTCTTCCTTCAAGTGTCGACCCGATCTCGCGCGAAGGGCTTCTTTCCCCCCTTTTTCCCCGCCCGAGGCTCTAGCGAGCAGCGGCCCCCCCCCCTCTTCCCCCTCGTAAGGTCAAGAAGCTTTCCTTTTCGGAGAATTTTCCCTTTTCTTCTCTCAGGACCAGTTCCTCACGCCTCGTCTTGAGCGGCTCATACGTTGTTTTTTTCCCCCCTTTCCCCCCCCCATCCGAAGAAACCGCCTCTTACGCGTTTCGAGATATGGCCTCTTCTTTTCCCCCAAAAAAAACGCGGTCGCCCGCCCCTTTTCAGCTGCTTTCCTCATCCTCGAGCTTTCTCTTTTCACGACCCCCCGAAGAGGCAGCTGTTTTCTTTCGAGAACGACCGGGATTTCGATTGAGCGAGAGACAGAAATCCCCCCCCCTTCTCCCCCTCCCTCTCCTTCTCCCGGAAGGAAAATAGAGCTCCAGCACCTAAAAGGTTTCGCCCCCTCAGTCAGAAAAGGATTGGCGCCGTTTTCTTGACCAGCGCCAGACGCGCCTTCTCTTCCTTCTTCTTTGCCTCACTCATAAAGACGAACTGTTTAACGGTGATCAGGATTCCCAGACACACCCCTCACAAGTGAATCCGGCCCTCTTTCCCCCCTTTTCTTCTGGCCCGGATGAGGTCGCGGACCGTAGTAAAGCGGCAGCTTCTCTTTTTCGGGTTGAAGTACTCAGCGATGCCTTTGGGCTCCAAGCCGAGAAGATAGACGCCTCCCCTCCTTCCCCCTTCATTTTGTTACGAATAGGTAGAGATAGTAGAGTCCTATGTCTACGAGAAGAGCAGGAGGCGATTTCCCCCCCCCTTTCCCTCCTAGAGGAACGTATCATTTTTCGCGGTTCGATCTCGGCAGGACATGTCTTTTTTTTTCCCTCTCCCTTTTTTCCCTATCCCCCACGGGAACGAACGTCTTCTAAGGACACCCGCCCCTCTTTTCACACGGACAGAGGTCACCGGGATAGTTATCCTCTCCTTTTCCCCCCCTGTACCCTACCACCCTTTTCCGAGAGAGGGAAGGAATCTTCTTCGCGAGCGCCGAAAGACCCCCCTTTTCCCCTCCCCTCTTCTCATTCTCCTTCGCTCACAGAGCAGATCGGTGTGCTACAAGCTTTTCCCCTTTCGGTCGGTCAGTAGCGAAAAAACACTACTCTTTGCGGCGAGCGCTAAAGCGCCTCCCTCCTCCCTCCCTTCGTGCTCTGTCAAGCGACTGTTTCCGGCTAAGCACCGCGGTTGGCGCCGATAGATCCAGTGTAACCCCGAGCGCAGCCGAGATCTCGGTTTTTCCTCTTCCCCTTTCCTCCCCCCCCCTTCCCGCCGAGAAAAGATCGTTTAGCTCGCGAGGTTCTTTTACCGGATCTTTTCATTTTTCTGCATCAGATAGATTTTCATCACTCCTCTTTTCGTGGCGACAACTAAGCAGACGTACATTCTCCTTTCCCCTCCTTTCTTCCCCTCTTCTTTTTCCGCTACCGTGAAGAGGTTTCCCCTCATCCTCACGGTCCGTCTCAACTCTATCCCTTTTCTTTTTACGAATGGATCGAGCGGCGCACCTTATCGCCGGAGAGACGAGTCCTCCTTCCCTCTCCCTTTCTTCGTTGAGGAGGGGAGCGCGTGGCCCGCGGCGACCGACGTCTACTCGACGACGAAAGACGAAGATGTGCTTTCCGCGTATTTTTTTCTGCTGTGCGAGAAGGCGCCTTCTCCCTCTTTTCACTGGTTTATGTAGGCCTCCCTCCCTGTCGTCCGATCGAGTGCCCTCTTTCGTAGGGGTAGAATTCATTTTTTTCCCCCCCCGGTGAACGCTTTCCTCTTCTCTTACTTGAGCCGGAGCTTTGTGCTGGTGGCCTCGACGGACTTCCTTTCCTTTCGGATAAGGACGGATCTGGCGCCTTCTTCTCCCCTACCGCTGATCTCAATGCCCTTTTTCTCCCTCTGCGGTGACGAGATTGTAGGATCTAGTACGATGAATTCCTCAGAGAGAGCGACCTATTTTCTCTTTATCCTGTCGGCCGTAGGAGAGCGGCTCTTTTTTCTTTTTTTCTCATCGAGGAGAGGCCCTCATGCGACGCTTCCCTTTTCCCCGAAGCGGGCGACATCGTTGCCTAATTCCACTTGGGGCGCGAAAGTGTGATTTTTTGCTCCTCTTCTTTTTTTTCCCCCCTTTTATTCACCGGAGCAAAAGGGTTCTCGATGGAGTGCTGGCCCTTTCCCCCCTTTTTTAGTCGTGGAGCTGGTCCTTTTCAAGACGAGGTCGACCGGGGTCCTTTCTCCTTTTCCTTTTCCTTCCGTATGCAGGAGGTAGACTTCGTGGACCTGCCTGCCTTTTTCTTCTCCGCGCAATCGCCGCTCCTTCGGCTCGATAATACAAAAGCGCCTTCCCTTTCCTCTTTCTCTGAGGCGGCGGGAGATCCCGCCGGGACGCTCTTTTTTTTTCAGAGATAGCGTGCGAGAACGGTCTCTCCGGCCATATATAGAAGTTTTTCACTTCTTTTTTCCACCTGTTTCTCCGCGGTTATGAGGGTTCCCGACTCGGCCATGGGTTCAACACTTCCCCAAGATCGAGGCGGCTTCCCGGGATCCCGTTAACGATCATGCTCCCTTTTCTCCCCCTTTTGTCGTCCCCGCCAAGCGGCTTGACGTCGTTTCAACGTTTTTCTCGAGTTAGCGAGCGGGCTTCTTTTTTATACCGTCCGAGAACTTCCTCTTCCCCCCTTCTCCTTTCCGTCGCAGAAGAAGTGTACGCTTATACTACACGCGGGGGCCGGCTTCTTTTTTTCGGGAGAAGACGAAGCACGATCCCCCTCCGATACTAAGAGACGATGCCGTTTTTTTTTTTTCTTTGCTCGCGGCGATCGGCTAGAGCGTCACTTGGTCGGAATTTTCTCGAAAGGAGCAGTGTTTGACCTCTGGCGCGGATCTTTCCGCGTTCTCTCCTCTTCCGCGACTAACTGAGAACGGCCTCTTGCGACCTCAGCCGGTGGGTTCCCCCCCTGGGTAGAGGCGCTCTCCTTTCCGATATCCAAATGCTTTGTTCCCTCCCCGGGTTTCTTTCCCGAAACGGGTTCATCGATTCCATTTCTTCCGGTCGCTTTCTCTCAGCTGCGCGACGACCGGTTCCTCCTCCCCTTCTTGTTGTCGAAGTACTGGTTAACACGTGCTTTTTTTCTTCGCACGGGGCGCTTCCCCTGTAGGGGAAGACGCTCTTCTTTTCCTCCGACTAACGGTGTTTTTTTCTTCTCCTTTTTCCTCTTTTTCGTTCGTCATACCGTCGGGATGCTTTTTTTTTCCCAAAATCGTAATCCTTGTGCCCCACCGACTTCTCCTCCTCCTCGTTGCGTCGAAAAGGTCGCTCCTGAACTTTCTTAAACGCGCCGACCCCCTTCAGGGGTAAGCGTATTTTTCGGTCCGAAGCAGATCTTCCCCCCCTTTTCTTCTCGGAGCTTTGACTGGGAGGAGAGCTCCCTAGATCGGGCATGCCCACCTTTAAATCGAGTAGCCGGTAAAGGTAGTTCGTCTCCTCCCCTTTTCTTCCTTCCCCCCGCGGAAGTCTTCTACCGGGCGTCCGAGTCGTCCCCCCTTCCCCTGGAAGTACGCCCTCTACTTCCCTTCCCTCTTCCCTCTCCCCCTCGCTCGCCGAAATACAGCGCAACAGAACAACGGCAGCTTTCTATCGGCTGGCGGTCCCATATCTCCTTGAATAGTGATGGCCTCCCCCTTTTTCCGTGGGCAGGTATCAGAGAAGCTATGTGCCCTCTTTTTTCCTCACACGGGTCGGCGACGTCTTTCCGGGCGCGGACGGTTCCCCTTTTTCACCCTGGTGAAAGCCGCTTGAAAACCCTTTGCCAGTAGAGTCTTTCGTACGTCCACCGATTTTCTGTCGCCCCAACGAAGATTGACTCGTTTCATCTGGGGGGATCGTTCTTTTTTTCGTGATAGGAATGTCCCGCGCTCATACGTGTTGGTGAAAAACTTTCCCCTCCCTCCCCCCCCATAGAATCAGCGTCGAACTTTTACTTCTTCGAGATTGGACTTCCGCCGTGCTCGAACGAGGAGATATGATCCCTCCTTTTTTCCCCGGAGAAGTTGATATCCCCTCATTCCCCTGAGACGCTGCATCTCCTTTCTGAGATGTGGATCTCTCTATCCCCCCCCTCCCGTTCTGAACTGGGAGCGGCGATGGATCCGAATTCAGGAGCCTTCCTTCCTCCCTCTTTCGACGAGTCCTTCCGATTCCGCCCCCCTTAAGCGTCGAACAGCGTCTTTTCCCCCCTGCGCGGACCAGCGCCAAGACTCTGCCTCCTCTCTTATCGGGCCAGAAACTCAATTCCCCCCGTACATGTGGAGCCCTCCCCCGCTCACGAAAAACGACCCACCTCGCCCCAAGTGAATCGGCCACGAATTCTCCCCCTATCCCTCCTTTCTTTTCGGAGAAGGCGAGCCCCCTCGGCAGCGTCGCCGGCCCGTGTTGACGTACTCCGCTCTCGGGCTCCAGCCGAGCCGCTCGCCGACTTTCCCCTTCCTTTCTCCTGGTGGGAGAAGAATAGGTCGTCCTTTGTGAGTAAGACGTCCTAAGCGCCTTCTTGGTCGCCTCAGACCCGGTCTCCTCTCTTTGAAAAAAGTCTCTGGCCTTATGCCGATCAGCGGTCGCCTCGCCTTCTTTTTTAGCAGAGAACCACGGGACAGATACGTCCCTCCGCCCGCGACGGATCAGTACTCGTAAACCCTTTTTCCCCCCTCCTTTCCCCGGATCGGTTACGCCTTCAAGTCACAACCGACGCCACCACTTTCCCGGGCAATCGATCGACCGTCAGTTCTCCGACAGAAAAAAAGGTGCACTTCTCCTCTTTGCCGGAGAAGGAGAGAACACTTAGCCGATAGATTCCAGAGGAGAGGAGGTAGGACTCACATAGTCGGCTGTCGTTTTTTTCTTCCTCTTTCCCTCATTTCTTTCGCCGATAGAAGAGAGATCCCCATCCCCGAAGAGAACGTTCTTTTCCTCGTAGGCGCAGGAGATAAGAAGAGAGCTCTCTCTCCGTCGTCCCCGGAAAAGGAGACAGCCTTCCCTTTTTTTCCGAGGAACGGTTTGGGATGACGCAACACCTCTTCCCCCGGTAGAGGAGAGGGTCGGTGACCGTCTTTTCCCAGCGCGAATCTCTCTCTTTTAAGAATAATAAGTTGTTGTTTTCTCTCGTCTCTTTTTTTTTACTCCTTTCCCCCCCTGATCCTTCACCGACCGAGACGAGACCGGGACCTTGGTCGGCCTGGCAGCGGTTGGCTCCTTTTCCCCCCCGTCGGAAACGCAGAGATCTCTGTCTTTCCCTTGCTCGAGCGGCGAAACAGGGCTTTCCTTTCCTTTTTTTTTTCCCCCCCTTCCCCGACGAGTAGTGAAATATTCAGCCCGTCGCGTCGGAGTCTGCCTTTTTCCCTGGCGACCGACGTCGACCTCGTGTTTTCCTTCCCTCTGTGATGCCGAAAGAAGCGCTCTTTTTTTTTCCCCCCCCCCCCTCCCCCTCCTTCTCTGGCGCGAAGAGCAAATTCGATTAGTCTAGTGCCGGGTTTGTCCCCTCTGCGGGTCAGATTCGAGTGACGGCTCTTTTTTTTTTGGGGTAGGATTTCACTTCTTTTCCCTCTCCAGGTGAACGAGGTTCTGCCGGGTTTCGGACGGTACCGTCTCTCTCTGGAAGGATCGGGCCCGTTTTTTTGCGGAGCCCATACATGTCCGGCTCTCCTCTCTCGTCATGAAGGTCCCAATTCCGTCCGCGAGGCGGTCTCCCCCCATAGACGCCATCGTCGAGACTCCCTCGATCTCCTTCCCCCCCTCTTTTTCCCAAAAGGCGAAAGGCCCCGACCTGTCAGGCCGTGGCGCTTTTTTGGTTGGTGTCCTGGAAAAAACTCTTCCTCCCTCCTCCCTTCGCTTCTCCGAAAAGAAAAGCCTCCGACCGTGTTAAAGGGCGCCTCGGGGGTCCTTATCTCTCCTTGTGGGGCGTTTCGTGAGCGGCAATCTTTTCGTCGGGATGAGGTGCTGGAACGATACCCCTCTCTTCTTCCCCTTCGAGTAGTGGCTTGGTCCGCTTCTGCCGGCGCCAAGATTTCGGCGTATTGGCGAAAATGTTTCGGTTTCTCTTTTTTCTCCGGAAGCGTAGCCCCTTTGTCTGCGGAGACCTGACGTCCTCCTCTGCGCCAATCGGCCCTTCCCCCGGGTCGGAGGATCACCCACCCTCTCCTTTTCGGTGTAGTTAACGTGCCGCTCTCTCCGGAGCGGGAGACCCCCCCGTCGCCGGTCCCTCCCTTATTCTCGAGTTCTCAGATGAGCGTGCGAGAAAGGTGCTTTTTATATAGAAGGCGTAAGTCTCCTGTTTCTTTTTTTCCTCTTTCCCTTCGGCCAGGGGTTAAAAAACTGAGCGCCAACTCGAGGCGGAGGTACCCTTTTCCTCCGGGATCCCGTTCACCTTTCCTTCTTTTGCAACGACAAGCTGCTTTTTCCCCTCTTTTCCCCCAAAGTCCTCTATTGGAATGAGAGCGTTAGCCGCTCTCCTTGGCAGGGGATACCGTTCTTCTTTTCGTATCGTCGGAATACTCCCTCTCCTCTCTCTTTTTTTCCCCGCGCCCGAGGGGACTTGCTACGGGAACTTCCCACCCTTTAGCAGACTTGCCCCCTGCAAGAGCCCTTATCCCTTCCTCCCTCTCTCCTTTCAAGCGCACCCCCCGGTTGTTACTGCCGCTTCCTTTTCTCTGTGGTAGAAGGTAGCAGGCTCTTCCAGTATTCTCGCCCTTCTCCCTTTTTTTTCCTCCTGCTGCGGAACGCTTTTCATCAGCGTCACCCTTTAGACAGGATACTCGATTCGTTTCGATCGCGCGGGTAGAGGCTCTTTCTCCCTCCTTCCCCCTCTCTCCCGCTATTTCCATGCGGCAAGATCGCGGCGTCCCGCGCTCACATGGACATTTGGGGTCTAGAGCGTTTTTCTCCTCCTTCCCTCCCCCGTACACCGGGGTAGACAGTCGACTCGCGTGTTCGTCGACTCCCCCTGATGGATGACGATTTTCAGCATCCCTCCTTCTTCGGTTCCCGTCCGAGCTAGTCGATATCTCTCATCCACGTTGTTGTCCCCCTCCAGTCGTACCATACACGAGGCTTTTCTTTTTTGACCAACATCGTCATACAGCCCTTTGTCCCCCCTTTCCTTCCGTAACACGAGCTCGCTGTTGACCCGTCTTTTTCTCGACCCTTTCTTTTTTTTCCCTTCTCCCCTCTCCCCCCGTTAGGTCGGCTCCTCAGCTGAACCCCCTCTTAGAGCGTGGATTTTCGCGCCTAGAAAAGCTCTCTCTTTTGCCAAAAAGGTGCTTCGCGAACGAGTAGCGGCCCCCCCTTTTAGTGAAGCTGATGCCCCTCTCCGCGCCCGGGGTAGTAAGCCGTTTCAAACAAGGCTCCTTTTTTTTTTTCCCTTTGCAAGGCTACATTAGAACCCCCGAGCTAGAGAGCCCTCTCTTCTCCCCCCCCCGCTGGCGGAAGAAACCCCCACGGCAGCGGGCCGCTTTCCTTCGATACTCCGATCTTTTCCCGGTCAGGTGGAAGGTATCCTCGCCTCCTTTCCCCTCTTTCCGCGTCTCACAGCGAGTACACGTCCCGGCGACTCCCCTACGTCGGACGGGCGCTCAGTAAAAGGCCTTCTTTCGTGAACCCTACTTGCGCTCGATTCCGCGGCCAGTATTACGCGTACGGGTCCAGCAGATTTTTTCCCCCGAAATTGTCTAGCAGCTCCTCCTCTGTGATAGAGAAGGGACCATTAGAGATAATACGTCGTTGGGGACCCCCTTTCCGCACCTTTTCTCCCCCTCGAAGAAAAGCGCCTCCAATAAGGAGACGTACTCCTTTCTTTTCCGTTAGAGATCCCCCTCACGACTTCTCACCCTCTCATCAATTGGTTACCGGCTCCCTTTTCCTAGAGCGGCAGCCCCCCCGACCGGCGAGTGGCTTCCCCTTTCGTGCAAGCGCGGAGCTTATTTTTTTTCGGCTCTCCTTAAGGTCTCGGGACCTCTTCTCGATCAGCCCTCCTCCACGAAAAGTTAGCCAATCCGCGACCCGCGTTTTTTCTTTTCCGGCGCGGACCAGCGCCCCCCTTCTTCTCCGCTGCGCTCGAGTCTCTTTCCCTTTCCCTCCCCCTCCCTCCACCCTGTGGAGAATATAAGCCCCATTGCGACTCACGACACGCCCCCACGGTCGCGCCCAAAGTGAATCCGGCCCTTTTTCCTTTACCGAGGGTAGCAGGATGAGGGTCGGCTCCTTCTTTCCTCGGAAGCGTCGCATCCCCGGTTGGTCCCCTCCCAACAGCTAGGGCTCAAAGACGAGCCTTTTTTGGGATAGACGAATAGGTCCTCTTCTTTTTTCCTCTTCTCCTTCGGAAGAGAAGAGTACGCGCGTGCTCCCATACGAACAATCGCGTCAAGTCTTAATGGCAATGCAGCTCATCCTCCCTTTCTCATTCTTTGCTCCCGAAAGAGAAGTCGGGAGACTATTCCCCCCTCGTAGAAGGACACACATGCTTTCCTTTTCCGCGTTTTCTCGGTTATCCGAGAACTTTCTCCCCCCTTCCCCCCCCCACGCAGAGCGCGCGTTCACTATCTAACGCAGCGGCCCCCCCCCCCCCGGGGTTGAACGCTGCGCTCTTTTTTCGATCAGCGTGGGCGAAAGAGGAGACTTCCCTCCCCCCTTCTTTTCTTTCTTTCTTCCCTTTCGCGACCAAACACGAGGTCTCGGTTCGCCTTGCTATGCCGGCGCGCTCCTGCTCCTTTTTCTCGACTGTCAGGGACGGCGAACGCCGCCCTTCCGCTCGATCCCAGTAGTAAAAGACCTTCGCCTCCTTTTTTTTTCTACGGAAAAGTGCGGGCAGTCCAATATGACAGGCCCGCGCCCCAGACTCTTTTTTTTCCCGTCGGTGAACGGATCCTGGACCGGCCTTCCCTTTTCTTTTCCTCCTCCTCAGGGTGGTGTTGATTATATTTCCCTTCTCTGGTCCTGTGGCAAATCAGCGTCGCAGGATCCGGTCGTCCCCCTTCCCGATATGGGGCGCGCTTTCGTAAGCCTGCAAGAAAGGTCCTTTTCTTCCTCTCTCTTCTTCCTTTTTCGGGGAAGGATCAGACGGCGCACAGGGATCCTCGAAGAGTAGCTGACGATTTCCTCTGGAGCGCGCAGGAATAGGGCTCCCTCCTCGCCCTCTTTTTCCCCGACTCGACCGCCGAAGATGGCTTTGCCGCTCGCCGTGGTCGCCCCTGCTTCTTCTCCCTCGAGAAGAGTGAAAAGGTTTATGTCGCTCTCTTTTTTTTTTTTCCTTCGGCGCGCGAGTTGGTGGTAGTCGTTTTCCTCCCTCCCCTTCCCGGTGGACCGCGGGACCGAGGTGCTTTCGCGACGGAGCCGGCGCGGCCTTCTCTTTTTTCCGGGCCGTGGTGCTCGGTTCCGAAGGCTCTGTCCTATTCTCCCCCTTTCTCTCTCCCGTCTGATAGGTAATGAAGGACATTGCTTCATTTGAGGGGTGACGGCGAGTCGGATTCCTTGGCGAGAGCGTCGGACTTCTTTCTACCAAAAGGCGAAAGGCAGGATCCTTCTTCCGTCTTCTCCTCTCCCTTTTTTGGTTACTGAAGAGGAGGACCTCACCCCCGGAGGCAGACGTCCGCTTTCCCTCCCCCTCCCTTGCGACATCGTGATAATGGGCGCCCTTTTTTCTCGCACGTGGTGCTGTGGAGTTTCGTGAGCTTTTCCCCCTGGGCAACAGGGTTAGTAGTCTTTAAAAGATAAATCTATCTCCCTCTCCGCGTAGTGAGCTGTTTTTCCCCGGCACCTTCCCTTCCCCCGACAAGACGCTTTTTGTATTGGCGAAAAGTAGGTTCTCTTCTTCTTTCCTTCCGCGTCGAAGTTTAGCGGATACCTTTCTTCGGGATATAGCGAAATCTCCTCCGGATTGAAGACAGTTCTTCCTCCCCCCCGCGCAGAGTAGGTTTTGGCCCCCAGTGTAACCGTGGGGTGAGGAGCCTTCTCCTCTCGGGACAGGGATGGCTCCCGAGTGCGAGCTGAGCGATCTTCTTCTCCTCTCGGAGTTACGTCGCCCTGAACTTTCGCGGCCGGTTCTGCTGGTCGGCCAGGGGTTCAACAACTTTTTTGGAGGAACTGGTAAATTCGCTCTCCTTGACCCCTTTCCTGCGCCCGGATAGTGTTGCTCCAAGGGATGACGTAAGCGTTCCCCCTTTTTCGAGCGCGGATGTTAACCCGCCGTGCCGGGGCTCCTTCTGGTCGACTACGTAGCCAGGACCTTTCCTCTCTTTTTTCTTTTCTTTTCTCCTCCCTGGAACCGTCAACAGGACCTGGGTCCGACGCCAGACCTAATTTTCCCTCCCCGCCGATACTTCAGAGCCGATGCCGGTTGTTCCTTTTTTTTTCTCGAGAGATTACTCTTTTTTCCCCCCCTTTCTACTTCCCCTCCTTATCGAAAGGATCTTTTTTTTAGACGCGAAGCCCGTTTTCCATCAGAGTCAACGCCGCGAGCGAATCCTTTCGGCTACTAGATTTAGCGTCCCCTCCTCATTTTCTCCCTCTTCTCTCCGGGTTCTGAGGAGATATTTAACCAGTTTTTGCCCCCACTAGAACTCCCCCCCCTGCGGGTTAAGAATAGGAGGGGGTGCTTCCCTCTCGCGACTCCGCATGGAACCTGTTCTCTTGATGCGGCGTTGAGATTCCTCTTTTCCTGCATAGAGCGCTTTGTCGGTGGGGAACCCTTTCTTTATTCTTTCTCCGGACCTTTTTACGAAGAGATCGTCGCCCTTTTCCTACATAATAAGTTTTTTTTTTTTTTGATTCTCCCTCCTGAGATATTTTTAATACGAGCGGGCTCCGCGGAGAAAAAAATCGCTCCCAAAGACTTCTGCTTCCCCCCCCCCCTCCCTTAGAGGATGTACGACCCTTAGCGCGCAGACTGATCTTCACTCCCTAAAGCGAAGCCTTTAGCGCTGCCAAGTTCGGGTCCTCCTCTCCCAACGCAGGGCTTGAGGATTTTTCGTTAGTATCCTTCTAAGAGCCTCTCCCTTCTCAGATCGGCAAAAAGGCGAGTTCATCGAGTAGCCGTTCCAGGTCTTTCTAGGAGCTTTTCCTGATTCCCGGAAGCGTCCGCGGGAGTAATCAAACAAGCTCCTGGTTTAGTACGTGCAAGTAAGCCGTTGCTACCTTGCGCTAGAGTTGCCTTACCCTAGCCGCGGCGAACAACCTTGCGGCTTGAAGTATCGGCTGGCGGTTCTCTTCGTGCGGGTGGCAGAAAGATTTCTTTTTGAATCTTCTTAGAGCCGGCGCCCGGCGTTAAAAACGGCGTCGGCTCCCGATACGTCGTCGAAGGGCCTCTTTCTCCCCCCTTTCCCTTTTCCCCGTCCCAGAGCTGAGATTCCTTTAGAGGAGGGTGAACGCGTACCGTCCAGTCCTCTTTTTCCTCCCCGAAATTGCCGCATTGATCGCCGGAGCGCGAATGGACCAGTTCCCTTCCTCTGCTAATAAGTGGTTTTTCCCCCTTCTTCCTCCATCAACCCTCGCCCCGTTTGTCGAACTCCGGCGTGCTCCGTCGGGGGACTTAGCGATCAAACCCCCTCCCCTTTCCCCCTTCTCTGTCTCCCTCGAGAACCGATGCTTGGGACTTGATCTCCGCGGCCTTTTTTTCGTGAACGACACCGACGCTTTTGATGATCGAGGCTCCCCTCCCTTCCCTCGGCGGAGAGGAGATTGCGCTTTTAATCGTAAGGTCTCCCCGGAGGATTCTTTGGCCGGCAAAGAGATAAGCCCTCCCTCCCCTGACCAGGTCGCAAATACTATACCGAGTCTTTTTCCTTTCCCCCCGGCGAGGACACAGCGCCCTCTGCGCTCGAGGGATCGGGCCCCCTCACCTCCCTTCTCCCCTTTGGCGCGGTGATCAGGACCTTTTGCGCTCCGAAAAGCCCCCTTTCCCAAAAGGGAATCCTTTCCCCCCCCGAGGTAGAAGGCTTTCTTTTCCCTCCTTCTCCCCCCCCTCCGTGCAGCGTACGCCGACGTAGGTTCCGTACTCGCGCTTCCCCTTTTGCTACAAGCCGGAAGATAGCCAGACTTCCTGGGGTAGCGAATAGGTAGCCTCCTCTTTCCTTCGCGAAGGCGTCGATGTTATCGACAATCTCGTCACCGCCTCTCTTCCTTCCTATCATGAGGTAGATCTCTTTTTTCCCTCGAAAGAAGAAGTCTGAGCTCTTTTTCTCTCCCTCTCCCTCGTAGAAGGGCCCCCACACGCCGCGCGGCTTCCTTGGAAGACGCGGTCCACAGGGATAGGTTCTCCTTCCCCCCCCCTCCCCTCCGTACAAAAAGAAGAGCGAGCGCCTTCTACCCGATTGACCAGCAGCGATGCTCTTCCCCTCCCGATGAGAAGAGCGCCACAGCGAAGAGAGAGTGTTCCCCTCCTCCTTCTTTTTCCGAACATAGGTAGGAGGTCGTCCCCCAGAGAACAACACGTCTTTTCGCCTATATTCCTCTTTGCGGCGTGCTATGGGAAGCGCCTCTTCTTCTCTTTTTCCCCGATCGGATAAGGTGATCGCGACTTCATCCAGTGTCCACGACCCCGGCGTTGACGACGGACAGTTCCCCGCGCCACGGACGAGAAAATCTTCTTTTTCTCTTCGCGGTAGGTGATTAAATCAGGACCGGCTCCCCCCCTCCAACACACCCCATCGTTGTCGACACGCC
>Ga0179593_1453946_pt1 | contig 15189 bp, 25 predicted proteins | sample CZODoug2_1_08_16_FD_185931 | JGI IMG/M metagenome (GOLD analysis project Ga0179593, IMG submission 185931) | Vadose zone soil fungal communities from Angelo Coast Range Reserve, California, USA - CZODoug2_1_08_16fungal (PacBio error correction) | ecosystem: Environmental > Terrestrial > Soil >... | reverse complement strand
TCTACATAGTACACCATCTCTGTCGCCCAGCTGCCCCTCGGATTGACACCTTTTCAATCCCAATTTCACCAGATTTTTGCCCCCCCATGTGGATATTGTAATTTTCCCCTTTAATACCACCAGCCTATGATCCTTCATGGTCTTGTCCCCTGTTGGTGATTCCAAGGCCCACATCTCTCGTTGTATCGAACTTCATGCGCCCTCCAATAACATTGGCAACCGCATCCCTCGGAGGAGTTTGGAATATGTCTCCCAATCGTCCGGAAGTCAAGCTTTCCCCCCCCCGTTAGGGCCCCACCGTCGTCCCCCCCACCCATGGTGTTTTTGCATGCTTCTCAATCCTTTGTTCCTTTTTTTGTCGATTGATGGTGCTTCTTGCTCTTTACCCTCATGCATTCTCAGGTCTGGTGTTTGCGCTAGGCGGTTCTCCCCCCCCCCCCTATGGGCGTTCTCCCTCTAACCACTGGGGTGCGCTTTTTTATAGGTTTCATAATATGTACATATTGAATGTTTATAGTGCTCCTGGAGCTCATACAGGCACCACACAATCCCCTGCGTGGGTGAGAATTAGTATTACCCAAGGTATTTTTAGCAGTTTGGGGTTGCCGGGGGTATCTTGTTTTGAAATAACTTCCCCTTCAACCCCAAATAAAGAATTTAATTTCATTTTAGAACCAAATCCCCTGCACTTGATCGAGGAACATGTCTCTAAGGGCCCGTTTTCTTCAGGAACACAGAGCACATCACCTCGAGAGCTTGCAAGTTGTTAAGGAGCTAAGTGCAACCTTTCTCAAGGCCTGTCCCACCCTTCCTGATTGCTATGGCTTTGAACTTTTCAAGCACTTTCTTTTTTGATCTTCTGCTGATTTGCTATGACAGTCCCTTTTTCCTCAAGGTCCCCCCCCTCTATCCCCCCCCATAAGTTTTCTTGACGGTGGCCTCTTTTAAAGATTGACCCCCCCCCCTTCCAAACTTCCTGCCTGTATTTCCGAGCTCAGGCGTTTTCTGCAATGCTGCACACTTTTCATTAATGAAAGATACTGACATCTGCCAACACCGTTCACGATCCCCCACATGAACTCCCCAGACAACTCACCCAGAGGATGTTGATTTAGTTCCCCTACCTTTGACCGCAGCACACTCCACACGGTCTTTTTGATTCAAAATGTGAACCCCCCCATTACCTCTTCCCGCCACTTTTTTTTGGCCTCCCTCCCTTTGTCCTTGGACCTTACTCCTTCCCCGAAGGAACTTTTCATACTTTTTTTTCCTCCCCCCCAATGTCCCCCGGGGGTAGTGTTAGAAGGACCGGCGCGTCCCTCCCCTTTTTATGACCCCCTCCGACCAAATTGCCGAAGACCTCCCTTCAAAAAATTTTTTCTCTTTCAGGTCCACAGGTCCATCAATATAGCAGGTCCACTTTCGCCAGTCACCATTCCTTTCTTTTCCATGGCTTACAATGTACTTGATAGCATGGGTCCCCCCTCCCTTTCTAACAATCGGGACCCCCCCCACTCGAATTCCAAAGCATTTTGTCAGCAGTTTCACCGGCTCACTGAGTTTCCTTTTGCCTTTTCAGTTTGACCTGTCTTGGTGATTCGGCTGATTTCTTTGGCCCACTTCCCTTTTTCTGTACCGTAAAATGTTCCCATCCCCCATTGTCCCCTCCTCCCATTTCACTTGTCTACAGGGTTCCGGCAGGGCAAGTGCAATTTGACCCGGTCTGAAGAGTTGTCAATGAACCCCCGTCAGGAAAGGTGTGAATTCTTAGTTACCTTCACATAGCCCTCCAATCTGGATTCCAGTGCTCCTTGGTTTCAGTTGGCCTCTCCTGGTGCGGGAATATTAACCATCATCCCATCCGTTTTGAGGAATCTTTCCCCCCCCCCTAACATATGTTTGTCAATCCGTCCCGAAATGGGTGTTGCTTTTTGGTGGTGTCTGAGTCGTATTTTTTATCATTCTGGTTCTTCCACCCCTTCCCCCCTCACTATGTCCCAATTTTCTCTTCTTCTTTGTCTCCAGGGGGGTCCCCCTTCCCTCATATTGCAATGGTACAACTGGAACTACGCCTCCACCTGATCTTCCATGGCTCTGTCCCCATTTTTGGGGGTTCCCTGCGTAACCCCCCTCATTCTTCACGCTTGTTACAAATCCGCCCCTAATTTTATAACTATGATGGACCCCATTACAACTACTGGTCAACAAACAGTTTGTCTAAATGCCATTAACCACCCTTTGACGGCTCACTGTGCTCATTTTCAACAACTTCCCTTTTCCTTCCCTCCAATCCCTTGTGGGTTCTGTCTTTGGGGGGGTAAGATTCTATAGTTACTTTTCCTTTTTTACTGGTGACCCTTTTTTCCCCAATTTCTTTTTTTCCTCATTTTTGTTTGTATCGCTTTGTCACCAACCATGAAAGATAATATCTACCTCCCCCCCCCCCCCCCACAACCTCCCCCCCCACGTGATTGATGGGACGTGACCCCTGTGTGGACATTGTTGTAGCATGTGCACCGGAGCCCGCCTTGCCTGTGTGTCATGGATTTCAATGTTGACTGGTGTGACCTCCTTTTTCCACTTTCCCCATTAAATAGTTATACCCCTTCTATGGGCTGTCTTGGCACCCCTGTGTTTAAAAAGACTTTCCCAATGTTCGAATGGGCCCCTGCCACCCTTTTGACAGTCATGGGTTACAGTTCTTTGTTTACCAGCAGTTCTGGCATTGGCCCTTCCCTTTTTTTCAAAAGGAAGTGGGGTCCTTTATCAAATCTCTGCCCCATTTCCCATTTCCCTCTGGATATTTTTTCATTTTTTTCACACAATGTAATGACACTATACTTATTTCCCACCACTTTCCTCCCCCCTTCTTTCCGTCCCTTGAAACCGCCCTCCTGGGTATGTGCCAATATTCGGCCACCTCTGTCTTTTGCTGTTTGTACGCCCTCCCCCTTTTCTTTGCTTGATGGTGTGACAGTGCCTGACCTCACATTGAATTCCCTTCTTTTCCGACTAACTGCAGCCTCACACAATTTCATGACTTTTTTATTGACAACTATCCTACCATTTTCCTTGGATTGAACTCCTACATGCCCTGTACTTTTGAAATATGGACTGCTGTACAATGTTTCATGCAAGTGGTTTAATTCCCCCCCCTTTAAGTGGAATAGAAATACTCCCCTCCCTATCCTGTTCCAGAACCCCCCCGAAAGGGTTCATCCTGACGCACGGCTGCCTCTCCCTTTTGCTGCTTTGCCAACTTCTTTTTCCCCTTTTTGTGGCACTTAGTTCGTTCCCGATGTTACCTGAGATTTTTTTTGCATCTCTGTCCCTATTCCATGGAATCCCCCTTTACGAATTTTCCACTGGCAATGGTCCCTGTACCTGCTGGTCCCTTCCAGTTTTGCTCTCCTTTTTTAAGCTTTAGGTCCCTTTTCGAAGCTGTTGAACAAGCCTATGATAGCAGAGTGCAAGTTCAACACCCTGTAGTGATCATTGGATGTTGTCCCATGACCGTCTTTGTTTGACCTTCCTGGCCCGGCACCTTGATTTTTCAGTGAATCCCCCCCCACCGTTTTCTTCCAGCCTTTTGACTTTCAAGGTTAGCTGTGATTCTTGATTTAGTTGTTTGTTGGGGGTTGTTTTTTTTTTGGGTCTTGTGTGAGGTCTGTTTATTTTCATCCTATACTATTTTGGATTTTTCTTTCTTATTTTTCCTTTTTTTTTCCTTCGTTCCTTGTTTTTTCCACCTGTTCCTTAGTCTCGTCCTGTCTCCCCCAAGGTATCATTCACCTGCCTTTCCTTGAGCTTAGGAATCCAGTTGATTCACGTTTTGATGTTTTGTTTCTCTGTACCATCTATGCCACGTCCCCACCTAACCCTTCTGTTAAAAAGGGCATTAGTTTTTGCCCACCCCCTTTTGGTAGTCAGATCAGCACCGGTTAACGCCCCACTGTGCTTTCCCTTTTTTCTTTAGTCCCCCAGCCCGCCCATTCTTTTTTGCCAGTTCCCTTCGCTTCTAGGCCTTCACTGCAAAGAGCTCTAGATTTGTGTGCTGTGTTCCTTCTGGCCCTGGATCCTGTCATCCGGATATCCATTGCATTGTGGATTTGTTAGGAAAACCAAATAACTTCTTTATTCTTCCCCCCCCCAAGGCTCCACCCTCCCCCCAAACGGTCATCCGCCCGTGGAAGATACACGCAGTTTGTTCAACGACTGTGTATGTTCTCTTATGCTTTTATCCATGCGCCCGTATTCCCACCTTCGAAAAAGATGTAACTTCCGCCTTCTCCCCATAATATGAGAGGAGGGGACCCCCCAGTGTGTCTCTTCGGTCCACCATATTGGTGAGAGCGCCTATCTCAACCAACCACCCTCCCTTATCTGTATTCTATGATAACCCCTCCTTATCCAAACTTCCCTTACTTCTTCGTCTCCTTCACACCCCCCTGTGATTTGAGACCGGTGTTGATCCATTCTGGTTAATCGGTTCTCCTTCATTTCTTGACCATTGCTTTCCACTCCCATCATTGGTTTTTCCATGTAGCCGAGGAGCATGTTTACTTTAGTTCCCCCCCCTTCTCCTTTTTGGCCTTACTAACCAATAATGTTGTGAACAAACTACAATCCTTATAGTCAGTTACGGTTTTTTCGGGCCCTATGACAATTCATCCCTTCCAGCAATATTCCCCGTTTAATTGCCCATGAGAACCCCCCATTTCACTTATGCTGGCGGCCAGCTCCTTTTTTCTGTAATAGGTAGCTCTCTTCTCTCTTTGTTGTGTGTTCAGATCGAGATTCACTAGTCCACACATTTTGATGTGCCTTTTTTCTATTGAATGCTTTTTGGATGATCATGGTGCACTTCAACCCACGATGAGGGGAAATTTTTCTTTGAATTGTCTCATATCTCCCCACACGTCCTCCTTCTTTCCTTCTATCTGTTAGTTGTCACATTCCCGTTGTCGATTCACTCCACCATGAGAGTTTGAGTCAAGAACTTCTCCTACTTAGTGAACTCCCTTTTTTAAACTCGAATCCTGATGAATTTTTCGTTGGAAAGGCCCCTTCAAGCCATGTTTTCGCTTCTATACCCCCCAACCTGTTCTTTTACCCACCCCGTCGAAAATCAAACATGGGTGTTTTTTTCTCTACAAGTCTTCCTTGTTCTGTCTGAGATTCTCCTTGATGGGTTGTTTCTCCTTTCATTATACCTTTTTTTCCATGATAAGGATGGTTGGTTGATAGTCGCCTCCCCCTTCTTGTTTCTCCTAAGAGAAAACCACGGGTTTTGCCCATAAGAAATATTCGGTCTCTTAATCTTTACATAATTTCTCCTGTGTGATAGTGCTACAGGTTCTCCCTCACCTCACCCCCCCTACTATAATTGAATTCCTTTCTTGAGAAGTATATCACCGGTCCCTTTAGCGTTTGGGTTTTTGCAATTTGGGACTTGGTGTTACAAAAAAATGGACCCAAACCCTCCCTTCATTTTTAATGTGTTACCCCCCCAAATACACATGAACGTTATATCTATTACAGTGATAATGGCCCGGTGTTGACATCCCCCCATCTCACCCTACGTCGATCTCTGCGGTGGGTGAAGTCTAGTACCTGTCTCAAATTCGAACCCCTGGATTGATCTTTGCATGCCCCTCATTCCTCCCGTTTTTGGTATCTTTTACATGTGATCTGTCACTCCCCCTGACTTCCATCGGTTGGCCCTAAGGATTACCAAAGAAGGGTCTGTGTTTTTAAGGTTTGAGACGTAAAGATTTGCCCCCCGCAAAAAAACCTTGATACTCGACTTGATTCTTCAGAGCTCCGGGTCAATTTTTTGAAATTGGTCTGCTTACATCTAACTTCACTTTACCCCCCACACGTTCCGCTTACACCTGACCCCCTTCATAATCACCAAGTCTGAGGATGATAAACACCTTCTCCCACACCACCGCCCGCCTCCCCACTAACTCCCCCCTGGTGATGAAACCCCTATGACCTGTCCCTCCAATTTTGGCCCCTAAAGCACTTTGGCCAGGATCTGGCACAAGAGAACTCAGTCCGTGACATTACAGAACCAAGCATGTTTCTACCTCACCTGGCTTTCAGAATGTCCACTCTTCTAGACATCCTTCTTCTTCTGAACGCTCTTAACCCCCCACTTTGCCTTCAGCACCTTTCCCCCCCCAAAATTTCGAATGCGTCCCATTTCAGCCGTAAGCACAGCATTACTAAGACCCTTTCTCAGTTTTACCCCCCCTTCTGCAAGGGATGCCTTTTGTTGGCCTTCACACCTTAACCATGTATATGCAAGACCCCCACCCTTCCCCCTACCTCCTGGAACCCCCCCTCTTCCACATCAGTGGTTTCTTGTGCACTTTATCCTGTCGAGTTTCCGACTGCGACCGCTTCCCCCCCACTTCGTGGTTCTTTTTGACCATGATATGCTGGCTCCCTGTCGAGGCAAATGACAGTTGTGGGCATGTACGTCAATTTTTACCAAATTGCAGCAGTACCATCTTCACTTGTTGTCTCCAGGGTCATTGTGACGGGCCGTTCACCTCATGAACAATGGTTCTGAAGCGTGCAAATAACACGTAATCTGAAATTTTTGTTCATTCTGCGTTTATCACATACAGCTAGCAGTGATTTCCCTTCCCAAGGGATTGGTGTAACCTGTTTCTTGTGCAAGAACCCTCTCTTTGATGTTGCAATACAACTTCTGTGTTGCGAATCTTTTGCCCCCACTTATTTATCAATATTTTCATTTTTCCCTTCCCCGTCAATCCATGGTTGTTTGCTTTTTTTTTAATCTAGTTATTTTTCTTTATCTTCCATGTGTTAAGGCTTCCCCCCTATAAATATTGACCAGTGGAAGATTGGTAAGAGACTCTAAAGGTGGGAACCCCCCAATTTTAACATTATTTTCTTGGCCCCCCCTTGACTCCCATAATGCATGTATAGGAACATTCTGTCCCCCCTTTTTGTCAGGGGACCCTCGCCCCATCTTCAATTATTTTTCCCTTTTGTACCCCCAGATATGCCATTTTTTACTACCTTATTCTTTTCCAACTTTTGTCCCCCCATCCTGTTATACCTTCCCCTAGGAACTTCCCCCCCCCATGACACACAATGGTGATGGCTGACACCCCTTTTATCCCTGACTAAACCTGTCCCCCCCATTTTCACTTCCCCTAAATCATTGTGGTGGATGTTTTTTTTTGTTTGTTTTTTGGGGGTTTGTAGCTCGCGTTTCTTCCTTTCATTGTTACTGGTGACAAGTACACAATCTTTTTTTTTTTACTCCTCTCCGTTTTTTTGTTCTGATATGTTTGAATTGTCCACATACCCACCCCCCCTCCTCTGAATAACTTCTACTCTACCACACAAACATCCCCCGGGGCTTTCTTCCCTTGACCCGTGTGGACCCATTGTTTAGCATTCTCAACGATTTCGCCCGTGCCATTTTCTGGTGGCATGGCCTTTCCCTCTGGGGCATGGTTTGATCCCCGTATTGTCCCTGTTTTTTTCCAGCACAGTTCTCCACACCCTTGTCTGTTTTTCGTGGGCACCAGCTTGGTGCACCACGATGGCCCATTTTTTTCTCCATGTGTCCATGACCCCATGTTTTTTTCGACATAGGCCTCAGGCTTCTTTCACGTCCGTCTTTCCTTTTGGCCAATGAACCTCTTTGTGTTCCCAGGAATGGGCCACCCCCTGGATCCTCGTCTTCAAAGCTGGACCAAGGGTCCCTCCTATACTGTTGAAGTCGCCGTAACCCCTGTTCAATTAACCCAATAGAGGAAGGTCGCACCACCCACGACTCCCAAACATGGATGCTTCTTTTCAACATAGAGTTTGAGGGCCATATTTTTACACCCAACCTCTCCTTCTTTTAGTCCATCAACCAGGAAAAATCTAGGGTTTTTCCCAAGGTGACAACCTCTCTCCTACCTATTAGGATAGTTGTTAGGGTAAATCACGATATAACATTCATCTTGTTTTGTCCACACCTCTTCGACCTTTCCATGTATGCAATCTTTGACCCCCCCCTCCTACATGAACATGTAGACCACTTTTCCCCCCCAATATGGCCTGCCTGTACCCCGTTGGAGGAAAGTGGTACATTCCCCCCCCACATCCCCTGCCTCGACAGTTTTCATATGTCCCTCCACCCGCCCCTTTTTTTTTCCTTCCTGTAGCCCTTCTGCCCCATATAAGTGCTTCCGGTGACCCCCTTCTTAACACTTCTGTGTTAAATGGAGTTGGTCCCGATGTTTTCCCCCCTTGCCCTTTTGTGTCCAATCCATGGGCCTTGTAAGGCACACCGGTCCTCCTTTTTGCCGACTGTAAAACTGGCCCTTTTTCTTGGCCCTGCGGTATGCCTGTGACTTTTCCATTCTACCTTTTTTTTTTTGAACTTGCTTCCCGCCATTTGTCGCTTTTTTCCTCCCCCACTGTAGGATTTTCCTCTCCCGTTTCCCTTTTTCTAACACCCCGGTTGATAATGGCTTGTCTTCCTGCCTTGCCTTTGGTCAGATTGAGCCTGGCCAAGGACTTCTTCAGGGGCATCAACCCTTTGCTTTCCTCGGTAATGTCCCTTTTTTTCAGAAATGTGGCTCTTCCTGAGGTGGGGCGTGTTCTGCAGGTTCTTTTTTTCCCCCTCTTGTTGAGTCTGTAGTGGTAGTAATTTGTCCTCCTTGCCCCTTTTTTGGTCCCCTTGACCGGTCGGCTTTTACCTCAAGACCACGTGTCATCATTCACCCTTGCCATGGACTGAGCAGCTTCCCTTCCCCCGTTCGTCGCCTAATGTTTGTTGTTTTTGTTTTGCACTCGCCCATTTTTTCTTGAACCTTTTTTTTCCCCCTCCCCCCCCAGTATGGGTAGCCCGTTCCATTCTTTCCAAATCTGACCTTTGTTCTTCAAGCTTCCCCTCATTGGAACAGGCCCCAATGTTCTTCCTGACCGTTCTCTGCCAGAGCAACAGGAGTCTCCTTTTCTCTTTTTCCTGCAACCCTGCCGTAGACGAGCTTGTTTTTTGTTGTTCATTCCCTTTTCCATTTATTTTTTGTGGATTGTTAGGACACATAACCCCTCCCTTTTTTTCTTTCTTTCTTCCCCAAGAGAGCCCACGCCCCCCCCAAACGATCAGTGCCCAGAACGTTGGCATATCCTCTCCTCCCTTCTTTTCTTGTATGTTCGGCGTGCATCCGGTAGCCGTCTTCCCCCCCTTTTTTTTACCCTCTCTTAAACCCTATTAATTCCTAATAGGAGCTGCTTGGACCACTTGGTCCTTATTACCCCCACCATAGTTTTTGAGTCACTGAGCCCTCTCCCCCCACAAACCCCCCTTCTAAGTCTGATTTCTAGATCCTGCTCACCCCCTTCCTTTCCCGCACCGGCACCTGTCCGGTCGTGGAGTAGAAGGAACCCACCCTTTTGTTCTGGGCTCCCGTTTTCCCTAACAGGAGGGGGCACCTCTTCTTCTGCCCTTGTTTCCTTTTTCGGGCCACGCCAAGAAAGGTAGAAGGATGCGATTTTCAAGTATTCCTCTGTCAGCATGAATTCTTTCACCTCTTCCTTGTTCCCCTTGAATAACCTCCCCTTTTTTTGTTGACAACTACACCTCTCTCCTGCAAGTCCTTATGTGGTAGTACCCTTCAAATGCATACCCTTCCAGTTATCTTTAAAGTTGACTTTTCCCCCTGTCCTCCCCCACCCCTTTTCTGCTTTTCTTGACCTGCCCCCCTTTCATTTTTTAATAGGTCTCTCTATCCCGTTAACCGCCCTCCCTCTCTTTGTGGCGTTATAGTACCCCCCAAATGCTCTTCCAGTTATTGACATGTTTGTTCTTATCACCTTTTCCCCCCCCCATCAAACTTTTAAAAAATTTTCTGCTTCCCTTTTTAGTGTGCTGTCCATTTCCTCACCCAATTCACCGCTCCTGTCTCCCTCTTTTTTTTTCACCAACCACTTCCCGGGATTAATCCCCCGTCGATTTGAGGCCAAGAAAGTCATCTGACCTTTGCCCCCCTTTCCCCCACCCCTCATCTGATGCCTGTAGGAGTTTTGAACAGTCTTTCCCCCAATTTCCTTCCTACTCCCCCCCACCCGGTTCGTCCCACACTTTAAACCACTCCCCAAAATGGGGGTTTGTTCCCTGCTTCCTGAAGTAAGGGTCCATGTCGTTTTTTTTTTTATGAGGTGATGGGGTGGTTTATCCCCTGACTCTTCTTCCCCCCTTTTCCCTTCAATGATACTGGGATGGGTGGGGTTTCGATAGGCTGGATTCTCCCCCCCCCCTATGGTTGAGCTCTCTAAGAGCCCCCAAAATTTGTTCCCCCCTCCTCTTTTCTTTCTGGTTATATACTTTCATATCTTTTTTAATGTTTTTTACTTTTCCAGGTAGCACGAGACAGGCCCCCCCCAATTACTCCCCTGCTTGCTTTAGCCTTCTTCCCTTTTCCCCCCACGGTTTTGTTAGATGTGTGGTGCATTTTGCCTTGGTGTGAAACACCCCAACGACCCCTCCGGCCATGTACTTTTTTTCACTTTGCCGAAAAACTCCCACTTTCCCCCCCTGGCTTCTTTGATAGTCCCCCCTGGGATCCCTTCCCGGGGAAGTCACACTCTGAACACCAATATCTCTCTTTCTTTTTCCTTGTCGTCGTCCAGGCCTTACTGTCCAGGGAGATCCACTTTTGCTATTGGCCGAACCTTCCGGCGTCAAAGTTGGTCCTTTTACGGATTCTCTTTCATCCCTGCCATTTTCCTAGTTGTGGGACATGAGGACCTTCCCCCCACCAGAATTTGGATTGTGTTGACGGTTTGGTCTCTTGCGTGCCCAGATTTTTTCACCACCCCCAAGCAAACCCCTTGATCCTCTCCTTTCTTCCTTCAGTGATCTCCTTCAGTTCCCACTTTGTGACTGATTACACTTTTGCTGCATTACAGCCTCCCTCCTTGCCATTCCACCCCACTTCCCGCATTTACCCCTTCCTCCCACCCTACTTTTTCAACTCTTCTGTCATGAGTCCCCCCACAAACCCCCTTCCTCACAACTTTTTACCACCGCCGAACACTCCCACATTTCTGACACCCTCCCCACCTTCCCTATCCCCCCTTTGAGGATCCCCTTCACCCCCCCTCCTTTGCCCCGGGAATCTGGCAGCCCTTTTCAAACCTGCATTAATTGCCTCCGAACACAGTGCCACCTGCATCCCCCCCCCCTACAGGGTTCTCTTGCCAATCGGCGACCCATCCTTCTTTTCTTTTCCCGCCCCCCGCCCTTCCACCCTGTTCCACTCAAGTTTTTTCACCCAACACTGGTCAGAGCTTGGTAAAAGTTCCCTTCCCAGAAGCCCGCCGTCTAGGCCACCGTCCCCCTTTCCCAGTTTTACAAGCGGCACTGGTCCTGGCCAGGGTTCCTTACACCCCCTGGACCAGATCTTTTTCTTCCCACCCCCAATACAGGGACGACATCCGTTCCCACTCCCGAATTTCCAAAGTCCTTTTTCCGGCATTGGTCCCCTTCCTCAACTTCTAGTGGCAGCTGACCCTTTATGAACCACTGTCTTTGTTCTGTTTGACCCCCTGACACCCCTGAAGTCTTTTCTCTCGGCACGGCCCAAAATTGACCTGTTGTGGCGTACTTCCCCCCCCCCATTACCTCAGACCGAGTACCAGATTTTCTTCCTCTTACGGTTCATTCTGAGGTCCCATTTCAAGCCAGTTGAACACTTTTTTGTCTGACCTCTTTGTTCAAAAAAAGGAAGTCCATGGGTTTTTTTTTCCTTTTCTTTTTTTTCCATTCCCCCCCCCCCAAGAAGGAAGTTCAACTCCTTTCTTCCTTGTCTCTGTCCCGGTGCTGCCAGCCATCCTTTTTTTTTTTTTTGTTCCATCACTAACATCCTCCTCCTTTTTGGCGTAACTATTTCAAAATCATCATCTATCCTTAAATGCGTAAATACATGCTTTGTTTTTAATGCCTTCTTTTTTTTTGAACTATTCGCTATTTTATTTTCCTTTAATGTGGTCCTCTACACTTCACAATAATATGACCGTTTCCATCTTTTTTCCGGATGTATAATTGTGGGCCACCCCCCCCCCAATTACATTTTCCCCCCCATATGTTCCAATTGGCCATGGAAATTCTTCCCTTTACCATCAATGCATGTATGGCCCCCCCCTTTCTTCCCCCATTTTTTTTTAAGGTCCCCTGTCTGAAAACCTTTGACATTCCCTTTTTCCCCCTCTGGTTCCCCCTCAAATAGGCCCTTTTGTACCCCTTTTTCCCCTTTCCCCCCATGGTACACCCACCCCAGTCCACCCCCTAGTCCCTTGCAGGCCCACCTCACCCAATGGTGCTTGTCTCCAGCTTGTGCTAGGAGCAACCATGTCCCCCCATTTTCCCTTCCCTCACCTGGTGTTTGGATGTGTGTGTGGTGTGAAGAGTCCTCTCTTTATTTCATTTCCCTTTCTTTTACGGGGACAACCGCCAAAACTTCCTCCCTCGCCTTTTTTGTGTTGGAGTTCTGCTTTTGTCATTTTTCCCCCGTCAACACATTTCCCCCCTGTGAATAAATACTTACTCCTAACCCCCAACATCCCCCCCCCCCTGGAGTGAGTGAACGTTCCCCCCCACCATGTTTGTTCCCCCTGTGTTCTAGTCATCTCACACTCTTTAGAAATTACCAGGGTTGATGTGTGATGGACTTTCCATGGTGAATGTCTTTTCCCCATTAGTTTCCTTGTCCCACTAGTGCCTCCCCACCTTCCCTTTTTGCTGAGTGTTCCCCCCCCCCCATTTGTTCACCAACTCCTGGACAACTTTTCTCCCCCGTGGAACCCCAGGCCCCCCCTGGTTTCCAGTAATGTTACGCTCCCCTTCTTCCTTTTCCCGGTAAGTATGTAACTGTGGTGTCCCCTTAACCCAATTCTTTTTGACAGGAGTGGCCCACCTGTCTACCTCTTCCTCCCAAATCTTCAATTTCATTTAGTGTCTACCTTTTCTGCCTTTTGTCTCCTTTCACCCCTTTAATGCCGACCCCTGATTAGAAAGCTGGAACCCACCCAACTCCACCCCCCCCCCATGTCTTTACGGCCCCCCTTTTTCCCCCTACATCGGCGGATTTCCCATTCTTCTGACACCACCTTGTCATGATGTTTGTCTCTCCCAAAATGAAAGGCTCATGTTGGCTTTCCCTCACCTTTTGACCGCGTTTTCTTGAATCCGCTTCTTCTTTCCTTCCCTCCGAGAATGCCACCCCCCTCTTTACTTGTTTCTTTCCCCCCTCGTCCCAAATGTGCATGTCTCCTTGACCTAATCCCGCCACCGTTCCCAATTGTGAAACTCATTTTTCCTCTTAACTTTTTGCTTCCAGGGGACCTTTCCCTTCCCCCCCCTCCCTTTGAATAGCCATTTCCCTAATTAATATTAATTAACTCCCCCCCCCTGACATGTGTTCCCTTTCGAAGATGCCAAATATCATTTCTTACCTTTTCCCCCTTTTGCCCCTTTTTGAGTGGCCCTTTTCCTGTATTTTTGGTACGATGTTTCGTAACTGATATTTTCTTACCTCTTCACCCGCCTTTTTCATTTGCCCCATGACTCCCTTGGCCCTCCTTGTTCCACATGGCAATGGTTTTCCCTTTCTTCTTCCGTAATGGAACTTTGTCCCTCTAAATTTTTTGTGCCCTGCTTCCCTTATTTGGAGTGTATTTTCTAAACAATCAAGGATTCATTCCATTCTTTCCCTTTCCTCCCCCCCCTTTTCTTTCTTATTGGATGTTTTTTTACCTGCCTGGCAATTTCCTTTTATTTCCCCCCCTAGATTCCATTGCCAAGGCACCTTGATTCAGTTCTTTTTCCCCCAAACTTTTTTCAGACGGTATTTTCATTTTCGACTCCCTGTGAGTTTTTTGATGGACTGGTGTGCTTTGTTCTTGCATTTTTATTTTTCACATCCCTTCCCCCCCTCCCTTTCCCTTGAGATGTCTGGCTTCTTTTTTACCTTCGGTCCTTGTTTTTCCATTTCCTTTCTTTAATGTCCTAAACCCTTTTCCTTCCTGCCCAACATCCTGCCTGATTCTGCCGGTAATCAGTACCCTCGTTATTCCCTTTCTTTTTTTTTTTTTTTTTTACCTGTACCCTAGCGTTCCCACACCGTAAAACCTCCCCCTTCTGGGGTATCAAAGGGACTGATTCCCACCTATTCACTGTCCTTTCCTGATCAGCAAGTAACCCTCTCCCCCCCCTTCTTGATTCCTTACTTTTTCCGTTAAACTCGCAAGCCCCCTTTGTTAGACATGCCTGATACGGGTATAGACCTTCAACCTGCCCCCTCGCCCTAGCTTTTTTGCCGTGTGCACAACCTGGCAGGTTTATCCAGGTCTCCAGCTTTCCCCCCTCAGTGGTTTGTAGGAAACCCCTTTCTCACCGAAAATTCTTATGGGGCTGGAGGTCGTTCCCCCCCAAGAGAAACCACAGCCCCCCCCCCCCACCCTCTCAGACTCCGTTTGCTCACATTCGAACGTACGCCCTCTCTTCTGTGTCTTTTTTCCCTGCGCGTTGTCCCCTAAAGGTCGACCTCTCCCCACATTATCAAAGATCGGTCCAACTCGGTAGCCAATTTAATATTAGTCGTTGACACCCCCCGCGGTTTTTCTAGAGGCCTCACCCCATTTTTCTTTTTTTTTCTCCTCTCCTATATAACCCCACCCCATCCAGGATTCCTTTTCTTTCCTTCTTGTCTCCTTCTCTTCTTCAAAATTCCCCCCTTCCTCCCTTCCAACCCCTTCCCTCTTCTGTAGAGCCTGCCCCCCCCCCCCCATTTTTTTTTTCTTTTTTTTTTTCCCTGTGTTGCCTAACAGGAGTTTCCTCCTGTTTTTTTCCTGAAATGTTCTTTCCCTTGCGGGCCAACGCGCACGTTTCCCTTGCCTGGCTGCGTTTTTTCCTGTTCTGCAAGCGGTATTCCTTTCGGGATCACCTCGCCTGTTGGCCGTTCCCCCCCTCCCGTTGTGACACCTTACCATCTAAGCCTCTTCAGTACTCCGTGTGGTTCTGCATCTTCCAAGTACCATACCCCCCCCCTGTCCAGCATCTTTCTTTCAAGTTTTTGAATTTTTCCCCCCTTGGAGTCCTCCCCCACAGTTCACTTCGTTGCGTTACATCGCTTGTTGGTCCTTAGG
>Ga0179593_1478149_pt1 | contig 15190 bp, 23 predicted proteins | sample CZODoug2_1_08_16_FD_185931 | JGI IMG/M metagenome (GOLD analysis project Ga0179593, IMG submission 185931) | Vadose zone soil fungal communities from Angelo Coast Range Reserve, California, USA - CZODoug2_1_08_16fungal (PacBio error correction) | ecosystem: Environmental > Terrestrial > Soil >... | reverse complement strand
GCTATGAAAGGGGACGCTCTCCCATATTGCCGCGCTCCTTCTTTTTGTCGTCATATCGTTCGGTTTGCTGACTTTTTCCCTTTTTTCCTCTCCATTCCCCATTTAAGAAGGTTATTTTGCTCCGTTGTCATCCCTGCTCCCTTTTTTTTTTTTTTTTTGCGCCCAACTGAGTTTCTCCTCTCTTTCAGGCCCCTCCCCCCCTCCGCCTTGGTCCTCGGTTCTCTCCTTTTTTGCATTCAAATTTTGATCCGGGCCCTCGTTTTTGGACCGTCCTTGATGCGAACTTTTCCAATTGTTTTTTTGCATCCTCTTCTTCTTTTCTCAAGTAAGTGCTTTTTTCAGCTCGGCCATTTCTGTGTTTTTTTGAAGGTACTCCTTAAGCCGTATGGTTAGTTTGAGCTGTATTCCCCCTGTGACCACGGGCGGGGGATGACCATGCCTCCTTTGTGTGTTTTCTGTCTATCCCCTCCTGTCGATCCAACCATTGTAACCTTCAACGCTTGGTTAATTACCCCTGGTTTTTTTCCTCGTTTCTCCGGCCAGTTTGGTTTACTATTTTCCCCTCCGTCCAACTCGTTGGTAAACTACCTTTTCCTGCGCACCCTTCTTCCTCTTGCTTTGGCGAAGGGTCTCCTCCCCCCCGAACCTTAAACGTTCCCCTCCCCCAAAAATGTTGTAGCGATCTTGCATTTATGGTGCTTCTTCGTCGTTATTTCCCCCCCCCCCCTCCCCCTCTTTTTCTGTTAGGGTTCTGGTCTTGCAATCAAAAGGACCCCAGTAGTTCGGGTTAGGTGTTCGCCTATTTTCCCTCTCCTGTTCGGTTCATGCCCCCTAAGTACTGAAGTGGCTGTTCCCCCCATTAAATTCTTTGCACCTGCTGGAGGTCTTGGCCGTTCAATCCCTCCGGACCTTTGCACTGGTTTTTTATGTTGCATGCGTTTTGCTTCACATAGTTCCTGGTCGATTCCTCCCCCTATTTCATTTCCCCCCTGTCTGTGACACTCGTCGTGATTTTTTCGCCGTTCAAAAAAAACACTTCGAAATCTTTTTTTCCTTTCCTGATGTTCTCCCCTTTACTTGGCCTTTTATAAATCGAACCCTCGGCCCTTACCAAATTTTCCTTCTGAGAGTCCATGGAGGCTGGTCCCCCCAGACGTCATGTCTTTTGTTGTTGTCTCCTTCTCCTCTATGTTTTTGCCTATACTATGGAAGGCTCAACAGTCCTTTTCTCATTGCCTCTTCCCAATTCCTTTCTTGTCTTTTTTTTTGTGGGTTTACTGCGAAACTTTGTGTTGGCAAGGTTGACTTCTTTGTGGCACCAATTATTTCATCCCCCTTTTCCTCCCTCGTGAAACTCCTTGTGAATACCGGTTTGCCCCCTTTCCGTGATAGTTCCAAGTCCTGAGACCTGTCAAGTGGGTTTGTTTTTTACTGGCTCCCCCAAGTCAGACCTGGGAGTTCTTGTTTTGTCCCCGTTTCCCCCGGGTCGCCTGAGTTCCCTCCCTCCGATTTTCCGCTGCTTCGGAAGGGGTCGTTTTACGTCCCAAAGGGACGGCCCCATCCAGGTTTTTTTGGGATTTTTCCCACGTTGCTGGGTGTCGTTCTTTATTTGTCGAAGATCTCCATCGTCTGTGGGGGTGCAATTTTTTTCATGGAGGCTCTTCCCCCCCAGTGATTGTCCCGGTTTTCCCCTGTTTAGCCCCCCCCAGGGCAAAGTTTTTTACGGCTTTCTCCGAAAATTATTCCCGCTTTCCCGTCGCCTTGGTTTTTTCCGGTTTTCCGGGAAGTATTTTTCTCTATGGTCTTTGTTTTCGTCCGGATTAGTTTTTTTCCCCTCTCGTGGGTTGGACGGGTTGTTGTACCTCCCATTCTCATGTCCCCTTGGTTCCAGGGCCGGGTTTTTCTTTTTTTTTCTGGACTTCCCTTACCGTACATCCGCTCCCTGGAGTTCTTTCTTTGCCTATGTCGGACCCAGTTCCTTGTCACCTGGCCCTTCTCTTTTTTTGTCAAATTCCTTTTCTTTTCCTCTCCTTTTTTTTTTTGTTTTTCTCTTGGAGTATTTTTCTGTGCTCGTTTGAAACATTTTTTGTTTTGTTTTGGTTCATCCCCCCAGGGCCTTGTTTCCGTTCTGTGCTGAGATTTTTTTTTCTTTCACAAGGCTTGTTTTTCTTTAGTCAGGGGCCTTTCAGTTTTTCTTTCTCTTCCTGGAAACCCCGTGACGTTGGTCGTCTCTTTCCCCCTGGGTCATCTTAGGTTTTTGTCCAAGCAACTGTTTTCAGCTTGCCCATAGATTTTTCCCCGTGAACGTCGTTCCCCTCCTCCCCTGGGCTACCCTTCCGTCCCCCTCACACCCCTCCTCCCGCCAAATTGCTTGCGGGCTCAGGCCGGCGTGATCTTTCGTTGTGAGATTACCGATGTCCCAAGAGGAGGCAATTTTCACACTTTTTTTCACACCGGACTCACTTGTGGTCCACGAGTGCTTCTTTTGCCCGTCCCAATTGTGCCCCCCTCCTCAATTTGGCGTTTGGTTCTCTTATCTCTGAACTGTCGCAGCGGACAACGAAAATCCCTTTCAAACGCCTCTGTTGTAACAAAACGGCCTTGTATGGCGTTTATTTCCTTTCAAACCCCCGGCTCTCCCCTGGCCTCTCTTTCCAGTTTTATGTTGTGAATCTCACTTGATGTTATTTTCTTGATCTTTCGCTTTTAGCTCCGTCAATCAACGACCGTCTTCGACTAGTCCTTCCTGCTGTGCTCTGGCGATCCTTTTTGGTTCTTTTCCTTTTTAATTGGGATTGTACTTTTTTGTTTCTGGTGATGTGTGGATGTATGAAAGAACCCCGTTCATGTCCTTATTAATTTGAAAACCAGGCCCGTTCGATGCAGGTGATGACCTCCTCCGTTTTAGCTGGCGGTATTGTATCGTTTTCCCTTTTTCCTCTTGCCCTTTTTTTTCATTACTTTTTTTTTGATTCGAACTGTATTAGGAGGGGACCTTGCTCAAACCTCATGGATTGACTTTTGTTGGGACGCCTTCCCTCGTCCTCATTTCATTCTTTTTTTTTAAGCCTACTTTTTTTTTCACCCGATTTTCATAGTCCCATGGTGTTGCCCATTATTGATTGTCCCTCTTTTTAATTCTATTTTTGTCAGCCCTTATCCCAAACCCCAGATCCGCCCGCAGTTCACCGGACTTAAATTAGGCACTTCTCTTGACCGGCCCTCTTTTCAGGCCCAAGACCTGCCAGCACCCTTGTCTTCTCTTTTTTTGTCTTTTTTTCACCCCTGCACCTCATTCGCTCTTTTTGCCTGTTGCTTTTTTGTCGGTGCCCCGCAACTTCTTTACCCCCCCTTCCTGGCACCGACCTTCCCTTCCTTTGTCACTACTGCGACCACCCGTTGGCCGCCGACCCTTTTTTTCCCTTTTTTTGATTTCAGCCCAGACCCGTGACACCCTTCCTTCCCTTTCCTGTTTCTTTTGGACCAATCCGTACACTCCGCCCCCCGGACAAACTTTTTTTTCATAGACCGACCCCTGGACTTTTTTTTTTTCGTTTCTCTTCCTTCTCCCATCAGCAGGCACGATTTTGTTTTTTTTTAGACCGGGCCTTTTTTTTTGTGTTTTTATTGAACGACGTCGGTTGACTTCCCTTTTACAGGCGGCTTTCCCCTAGCCGTTTTTTTTTGAAAGCGTCCCTTCGGAACCGCACTTGTGTACCCTTGCCTTGATTGGTGTTCTTTTTTTCCTAACTGTTCTTTTGGTTTTTCTCTCCAGCACACTAGATGGCCTCGACGTTTTTATTCGCCTTTCGTTTCTTTTGCATGTGCTTTTTTCGCACGGTATGTTCCTTCTACTTTGTTGCCCTGCGTTGCCCTCCTCCAATTCACTGATCAGCCGATTTTATTACCCTTGGGAACGGTACTTGTTCATAAGGACCTTTCCATGGTTAGTTTTTCCTTTCCCAGGTTTTTCTTCATAAAGTTTCCTGGCCCCTTTCCCCGTGTCCCAGCTGTGTTCGTCTTTCGGTCTGCCTTAACAGCCTGTCTCTATCGCTTGTGCTAGTCATGCTTCTTGGCGGGATCCATTACCCTTTTTTTCTGCTAATAAACCCTTTGTTTTAGGTTTCGTTTTTGTTTAAGTTAGTCGAGACCTTCAGCCCCAACCGCCTGAGCTGACCAACCCAAAGAGTCCTCCAGCTTTGGCGACCATCTTTGTTAGTTGCTCTTCCCTGTTTTCCATTCTCTTTTCTTCCCCTTTTTCCTCATTACTCCCCGTTTTTTTTTTTTGAGATGGATTTTTTCAACGCGTTTTGACCAGTCGACCTTGATTGGTCGCGTCTTCTCTTTTGATTTTTGTTTTCCTTGCAGCTCAGTTTTTTGATTTTTTAAGGTCTTCTTTTCCTGAACTTCCCCCTCTGTGAATTTACCTTTAGAGGTTGTTTTTTTGCCGACATTAATTGTCGAGCCGCCTGTCGCAAGCTTTCTCTTCACTTCTGTGACATGACCCTCCCAACCGTTGGCCCTTCTTTGACCATCTTTTTACTGCCAGGCCTTTCTTCCAGTGCAACCCCATGTTCGGGCCCCTCCCCACATGGGTCAGGCTTCCACCCCCCGAAGCGTTTTTTCCCCAGTTTTGCCTAAGCTCGTCTTTATTTTTTCTCCTTCGCGATTTTGTACCGCCATTCCCTTCTTGTTCCTTGACCTTTGCGCTTCCAGCACTCTTGTTCCTCTTTTCCTTTTTAGTACAACAGGTTCGGGTTCTATGCCCTCGTTTGATGCTCTTGCCCGGTTTTTTTGAATTTCTCACCAGCCTGTCCTTTTCCCTTCACCTTTTTCGTTTTCCTGACGTTTTTTTCCTTCTTCCCTGCTATTTGTGGACCTTTGGGCCCTTACCCGCTTCCCAACTCGTCTCAACTACAATTTTTTATAACCCTCCTTCTTCTGTTTGGTTTTGCCGTTTCTCTCCACTCCCCCCGTGTCAACAAGTCCTGGCTCTCTTGCACCTTCCCTTGCGTGTTCGGAGGTTCCCAGACCCTGCTTTCCTCCCTGTTGGCTTCCTTTCTGTCCCAAAAATCCGTCAACTTTTTTGTTTCGGCCCTTTTCCTATGTTGACTCTTGTTTGCAGGTAGTTTCTCGAAGTACCTCCCTTGGCTTTACTTTTTTTGTCCCATCCTTCCCAAATCTCTACGGTATTCCCTTGATTTTCCCCAATCTTTTTGAGTTTCTCTTTTCCGTTTTGCTGCCACTTCGGGCTTGAGATTTCCCTGCCCGTAGCCCTTCTGTGTCCTGCTCTTTGATAATGGCGTTTCCCCCCCCTCCCGAAATTTTCATGCAAGTTGCTCGAAAGTTAATTGGTTTCGTGCGTCTTATCAACTCTTTCTTCCCATCCTTCTTTCGAAGATGTTAATTCCTTCCAGATCCTCACGCCGTTCTTCTTTACAGTGTGATTGATGATCCCCTCTTTTCCCCTAGTACGTTAGGGGAGCTATCCCGCACTGGGATATACTCACGTAGGGTCGGTTTTCTAGTCTTAATGAGTTGCACGGGTTTGATCCACGTCTATAGAGTCGCTATGATTACAGCGATGCCCAGATCGCCCCCCTCCCCGTGTCTGGGCCTTTCCTCCCTGCTCTGAAATTCTGTCGTTTTTCAAGAATATTTAAACCCTTTTCTTTCCTCTCCTTGGCAGATCCCCCGTCAAAGTTCACACTTTTCTTCCCCTGCGTCTCCTCTCCAGCAAGCCCTTAGAGACGACCCGCTGGTTTCCGTTGTATTTGAGATCTTCAGACCGTGAAATCCTCTTTTTGAGCTTCCTTGCCCGAAGACGGATTTTCCGGCTGACTCCGGTGTACTGTTTTATTTTTCAAATGGTCTTTTCCTTACACAATTGATGTTTGTTCAAGGAGTTGAACGTTGCTTGTATTTACTCGGCTCTCGTCTATCCTCCCGGGCACGTGAGGGGTGGGTTTTGCTGCGCTTTGCCCACTAGCGTCTTATTTCGCCGTGGTTGCTGCCTTGTTCCAGCAATGTGTTTGTCGGGCAATTGTCTGTTTGTTTTTTCGAGCTAGACAAGATGGAACTTTGATTGTTTCACCCCGGTTCTGACCAATGGGCCCCCTCTTTCTGTTTTCATTGCGGCCCCCTTCAATGCCCCTCAGATTTATTCGGGTGAGAAGGTGTGTCCCCCCTTGGACGTTCTGGCTCGAGGTCTTCCGATCGCGGCAAACTTTCTCTCTCCCTTTTTTTCGGACGTGCTTTTTTTCCACTGTGGGTGCCTCTATCGACCCGGGTTTTTGTTATCTTAAAAGGACTGGTTATGATTTTCTTCCCAACACTTACCGGGTTACCATGCCATCGCCTGAGCATATTTGCCCGGCCTTGAATATTAGATCTCCCCCAACCGGTTACTTGATCACAATTATTTGTCCCTCCTAGTTTTGTCGCCCCGTGTGCACATTTTTCCCTCTTCTCTTTCCCTCCAGACCGTTTTTGTTTGTTTTATGAATTGTGATTTGAAAGCAACGGCGTAGGTTTTTGTCTCTGTTAATCAATTCCCTTGGGTCCCTGCTGGCTCTGTTGGTGTTGGCCTTTGCTTGCAACTTGTCTTGACTCCGATTTGTTCAGGCCGTTTCCGTGATTTTAGTTTTTTCAAATGGGCCTATGGGCGAGTTCCCCCGTGTTTTCTCCTTCCTTCGGGACCCCTGCATTCCTTCTCACCCCAGCGCCTTCCTAGTCTTTTCCCTGCTCTTTCGACCCCTTCTCCCAAGGGACTTTCTAACACCCCCTTCCAGCAGCCCTCCACTTGCTTTCCGGGTCCTTCTGTGAGATTTCGGCCTTCCTTTTTTTTTCGAGCCCCCCAAACAGAGACCTTGAACCTTTTTGGTATGACTTTGACCCACTGGACCACAATTTTTCCCTTTGGCCTGTTTCTGCTGCCGTGCAACCATTGCACCCCGGATCTGGTCCTTTGATTCTTCCCGCCGCCCCTCTGATTTATTCAATAACAAGACCATCCCATTTTTTATTCCTTTTTCCCCCCACCCAACCGACCTTTTTCTTCGTTTCATTTGTACCCAATAAACCGTTTTTTTTTACTTTTGCATCTTCCCTTGAGTGCGATTGAATCGTCCCGTGATCGATTTCCCTCTCTGACGCTGGGGCTGGCTCAGGTATTCCCGTGTCCCGCTTCTGTTTCCTCGCTTGTTCCTCGGTCTTTTTTTCAGTGTTTTCTGCATCCGGCTGTCCCTTTTTTTTCTGGTTTCTCTCTTGTATCGGTTTGGGGGTGTGGTCTTTTGACACCTCCCTTGTTCATACCTTCCTTGCCCAGAACACAAGTTACCTTTCCCCCTTGCTGGGCTGGTAAAGCAGCCGGGTTTTGTGCTTTGTTTGCTGTCTTCTCCCTTTCCCCTCGACCTTTTCTACCTTTCCTATGATTCGAACGTTTATCCTTGGACCGTGCAGCCCCCCAACCCTGGACCCTCCTATCTTGTTGTTTCCCCCTGGCTTTGAATTTTTCTGCATTCTTGGAGTTGTCCTCCTACGTTCCCTCTTTTTCCTTTTGGGGGACCCCCCCATTATGCTTTTTAGCATGGCCGCGTCGAATTTCTTCTTCTTTTTTGACTTCCTTTTCCTCAAAACCAGGCGCTGACCGCTGTTACCCGTTTTTTTTCTTCAGTCTTTTTTGTTCATGATCTGTTCTGTGTTCCTTCTTTTGTCCCCCCTCCCGCCTGCATTCACACCGTTTGAGGTTTTTTTTAGGATTGCAACACTGGGCCCCCCTCCCTTCGAGCTTTTGCCGGGAGATGTGGGTCGAAAGACCCTGTCTTCGGTCCTGCCTCCATGAGCTGTTCCCCTGAGACACCTGCGACGGTCCCTTTTGGGGGGTCCTATTTTTCCTTTTTTTCCGTTTCGATACCGTTGCTGGGTACCGGACCGCCTGTAAGCACCCGTGGACTCTTCCCTCGACGACCAGGACGTTTTGCCCGTTTCGTTGGTATCTCCTCCTCATCCCCTTGTTTTTCTGTTATAGTTAACTGTTTTTTTTCAATATTTAGTTCGTTTACGATTTCCCGGGTCGTTATTATAAGGCTTTGGATTTCCCATAAAGGTGCCGTGACTTTGACCTTTCTTTCCTCCTTGTTTACGGCACATACGTGATTTTTCTGTGTTTTTTGATTTTTCAAGGGATTGTATGTTTTGAGTTGGCACACGATTTTTTTTTTCCATCGTCTCCCTTTGGTCGACTGATTTGCCGTTTTTTTTTTCCCGATTTTCGTGAAGTTTTTTTTAAGTTGGCCTTTCTTCCGATAACTTTACTTTTCCCCTCCGAGCTTCTTGCCACTGGGTCCCCCCTTCCTTTTTTCCTCGTCAATAAGAAGTCCCCACCTTTTCTTTTCTTGTGCCTGGTGTTTTCTGACCCCTGCTTGTTTTTGCGCCCGTTACAAACCTATGGGTCCACGTGGTCTTTCTGTTTTTTGTTTCATTTTTTTCGAGGCCTGTCATAGGAGCTTTTTTTGTTTTGAGGACCCTGTTCTTTTGCGGTCCCCTAACTTTCGTTATCATAAAAACCATTTTTTCTCTTCGCTTTATGTTCCGTGAGATAAGCCCCACGTCTGCGGTATTCTTTTTCGACCACAGTTTCGCAAAGTTACGCTTTTCGGAAATCTTTGGTGAGTTCCGCTTCCAGCTTTTTCTCTCTTCCTTTCTTTTTCCTCCTCAATCCTTTTTTTTGTTTTTTTCTGCTGCGATGACACACTGCGGTTTTCGCCTCCACAAACGATTGGCCTTTTTTTCTTTCCTTTCGTCTTTTTTGTTCGTTCTTTTTACCGCTCTTTTTGCTTCAGGTTCTCTCCTCCCAAGTGTCCATCACCGTACCAGTTATCTCCGGAATTTCATGGATTCCCTGAGTTGGCGAAAAGCGGCCGCTCCTGATACCTTGAACCCCCCCCGGGCCTGCCCTTGTTGACCCTTAGTGTTTTCCCCCTCCCCAGGTCCTTATTCCCTTCAACACCTGGTCTGGGCCCTTGATTTGCCCGTTTTTGATTTTTTTGAAACGACGTCTTTTCCCCCAATGTTGGTCCGAAAGCTCGGTCTTGATCCCGTTCCTGTGGATTTTTTTTCGTCACGCAGGACCCCTCTGGTAATGGGCCTTTTCTTTTGTAATCAGATTTGTTTGCAACTCTTGGTCAACCCCCGATTCTCTTGTCCCATCATTAGTTTCTGGCTCCGAAACCCGTACGGCGCTCCCCCCATGTGATCAATTTTTTACGAACCTTTTTTTTTTTTTTTCCGACGTTCTCCTAAAAGGGCTTCTTTTGACCTCGGATTCCGCCTTTTTTCCAACTCGTTTTTTTCCCCCCTACCCTTAGCCGGCTATAACCATCGTCCGCTTGGATTCGTTTTTCATTTCCCCAAGTTTTTTCACCCCGTCCCCTGGTTTGAGTTTTCTCCGTTTTATTTTCTGTCGGATCCCCATGTCCCCTTTCATTTCTGTTCGGGTTCTGTCTGCAATTCCAAAGCAGTAAGGTGTCGTGACCATGTTTTCCTCTTTTTGTTTTACACTTCTGCGGTCGGTTTCATTCCGAAGTACCTGTCCTTTTGTTGACGGTATTTTTTTTTTTGACAAACCTTAATGCACGCTCCGACGGTTTTCCCGTTCAAACACCCTTTGCGAGCCCCGGTGTGCTCAGGGTTTCCTGTGCCGCGGGCCTGGTTTTTTGCAAGATTCCACTGCGATGTTCAATCTGCCGTTTTTTTTTCACCTTCGTTCTGCGTTTTCTCCTTGCTTCAAATCTGCCTGCATGCTGTTCTCCAGTTTTTTTATTTTCCAGGTCGATTTCCCTCGACTTATTTTAACATCATGCTGCGAACCGGATTGGCCAGGGCCCTTTATTTCTTAGCGTCCAAGTTTTTTTTTTTTCGGATTCCCCCACGTTTTTTTTTTTAGTCTGCAGCGTTTTCCCTTCTTGATCGAATTTGCTCGCAACTCGACCGTTCTGTCTTCATTCCCCTCCCGAACACGGTTTTTTTTGTTGGTTCACACCCAAAAAACACCCCCCACAAAACCAAAACCACCCCCCCCCCCCACCAACACCCCCCCCACAAACAAAACACAAACACAACCCCCCCACAACCCAAAAAACAAAAAAGTTGATATTGACCCTTTTTTTTTTTACTCATCCGTGGCCGATTCCATACACCGTACCCCCTTCTGGCTCGCCTATCAGCATAGCACCCGCAGACGACCCTGCCAGGTTCATCCTTTTTTTTTTTCCCAGTCAGTAGATTTTTCTAATATATTTTCTTTCTCTTCTCCCCCTTTCACAAGTAGGTATTCCCCGCTAATTTCCGTGGCTTTTTTTCCGGAATGGACGCCTCCCCCCCCCTTCTTTTTTTTTGTTGAAATTCTTTGTGAAATTTGCTTGTGTCGTTTTCTTCGGCTATTTTTCGGTCGAGTCCCCTCAATGTTTCGGGGGTCCCAATTCTTGCAGATCCCTCTGGCCCCAAAAGTGATGTCCCGTGTTGTCACCCTCTTTTCGACAGAAGTCTAGTGTTTTTTTAGTGCACGAAATCTGTGTGTCGCTCCCCTGGCTTCTTTTTTGTACACCTTTTCTTTTCTTTTCGTTTTTTTCCGTTCCTTTTTCTTTGTCCGCCGAGGGTAGGCGAATCTTCTAGGACCAATCTATGGTCTGTTTTGCCCGGTTTTGCTGTCCCTTTTCAGCTTTTTTTGACCGGGGACATTTTTTTTTTTCCTGCCAGGTTTTATGGACTTTTCTTTGTCATGGACCGGGACCGCCCCTCGATCCGGCCTTGAGGGCTGGTTTTCGTTTTTCAGTTCAGATTTTACCAACCCTTGCCCGGTCCCCCTTCCCCTGAGTCCTCGAGTGCCGTGTCACTCAATCTCGCTTTCCCTTCCCCTCCCCCTTTCCGTTGTTGTTGTTTTTGTACTCTTTTGCGATGTGATTTTCCCTGGCAACTGCGCGGGCGTTTTTTCTCTGCACACCCCAACTTTCCCTTTGTTTTTCTTTTTTGAGGTCGGAGTTGCCCCTTTGCGCCGTGATGTCTTTTCCCTGGTCAGGTTCCGGCCGTTCCCTAACCCCTTGTCCTGGTTTTTCACTTTGGTTTTTTTTTTCCTTGTTTACCCCGGCAATCACGTCAAGTTAACCCTCCTAATCTAGTTCCGCGTCTCCGTCGCATACCTTTGACCATTTTACTTTCCTGTCACCCCCCAATAATAAACCTTGGTTGCGCGGGCTAGGCGTTTGGATTCTTCCTTCTGGGGGCTAGAAACAGTCGAAACTTGTTCTGCTTACCCTTTTTTGACCCTGGACATCACTTCAAGCCTTTTCTTTTGGACCCCCACGCCCCCACCGTTCCTATGGCGATGGATTCTTTTTTTTCTCACGTTTTGAACCCTCGTTTTTTTTCCCAAAGCCACCCCCCCCTGCCATCCACTCCTTGTCTTGGGTTTCACACCCAAAAACTCCCTTTCCCTTTTCCTTTACGTAAAACTCCCGCTCGATCCTTCCCGGGATTTCTTGTTCCGAGGAATCTGCTTCTCTCATGAGATTTCTGATCTTTTTTCCTTTGGTCGCTCCGTTTCACGACATTTTGCTGGCTATGTTTTTTGGATGTCCCTTGGACGCCTGTTCGGGTTCTTTTTTATTGGATCTGGTTCTGGTAGGACTTCAAAGTATTTTTTTTCATCCTTGTCCCAAGTCTTTTCCCCCGTGCAGGTAGTCCATAGCCCCCTTTGGGGGTTGAAGTTTGACGATCTCTATCGAAGTTATAATTAATCTGTTTTTTTTTTTTTCTTCTTGTTTTGGCACTTTTGTTACCCCTTTTTTGAGTGATTGAGCACCCCAGGGACCTGTCCTTTAATATTGGGGCCCTGGATTTTTCGCCACATGATGTTCAGAAATGTTTCTATGTCATAGCCCCCGTGGGTCCCAATTCTTTTTTCCCTTCAGCGTCTGTATGAACCTTCGGAATTTTTACCCTCCCCCACCCTTTTCAAAGCATTCCTGTTCCCCCCACCAGCCGCTTTGTCCCTCCTTCACCTTTATCGTGGTTTTGGGGCCCGAATTTTTTTTTTTCCCCCCCTGCCTTGCAGTGGGCAACCACCGGTTCTCTCTCCGGAGTTCTTCTGCAAATACTTCGAGGTTTTCAGGTCTTGTCGGCACTACCTCTTTTTATTTCGGCCCCTGTCCCTCACCTGCAGATTCACTTAGGCCCTTTTTTAAAAATGGTTTGCCGACTCCACTCTTGCCGTCTTTTGCTCTTCCAGGTCCTACAGCTTACCAGTTCTGGTGAGATTCGTTGCAACGGGTTTGTTTTTTTGGGGGGCTCCCTCAAAAGCAACCCCCGGAATTCCCTCAACGACCAAGGGGACGTTGCCGTGCTAATTTTTCGCCTACTAGGTACTTCCTTTTTCTTTTGTTAGTCTTGAACCCGACGAAGTTGACGGGGGCCTGTTTTCAGTTGAATTTTCACAGATCCGGGAACTTCTTTTCCCGTCTTTCGGGGCACTCCCCTTTGGTCGTACTCCATACTTGAACGTGTTTTTTTTTTTTGATCCTACTTTTTTTGGGTTTCGTTGTCGGGGCCGCACCCCCCGATGTATTGCCCTACGCCCCTTTTCGGAAGAGTTTTTTTTTATTTTTTTTCAATATGCTGTGTGTGATTTCCCCTGAGTCCATCTTCAGTATTTGGCTTCGTGACGAATTCACTTTTCTTCTCTCCCAGCCCCTATTTTATTGCCCCCATTTGTGGTTGGCACGGGATCTCTTGGTAATACTTCTTGGGCCCATGTTTTTCTTTCCAAGGTGTTTTCCTTCTCAAGTTCTTTCGTAACCGGATGTGGGTCCCCGGTCCGTTTTCTTTTGGGGGTAATACGCTTTTTTTTTTTTTGGATATGCCCCCTCTTTTGGTTTGCTCTTTTTTGTCTGGATCCCCTGAAACCTTCTGATTTTTTTTTTTTTTTCCCCCCCCACTCAACTTTTGTCGGTATGTTGATTTTTTTTCCCAGTTTCGTTTTTGGGGGAACCCAGGCCACATCCCCCCTGATCTGCGCCCCACAACAACTCTCCCCCTTCACTCCTGCGCGGCAATCGGGGGTGTTGCTGTCCCGCTTGGTTCCCCCCTTTTTTTCTTTTTCCCTCTTTGTGTTGATTTTTAGATTTGACCCTGGCGGGAATTCCGCCACCCCTTTCCGCCGATTTTTTTTTTTTTTTTTTTTTTTCGCAACGCTCCGGCGGTTTTGACAGGGTATCGACTCCCCAATTTTTTTCTCACGACAAAGGGTATTTCTTCTGACGTTCAGATCCATCCCCCCTCCGTTTTTGCGTCCCAATTCCCTCGCATGCTGTTAAGGTTCCCGCCCACCGGCGTCCGTGTGTCCCATCTGGTTTACTTCCTTTGCGGTGCACAAAAAACCCTGTTGCGCCAAGTTTCCATGGTCCTTTTTGCAACCGCAGTAGGTCTTGGCAGAGCTTCTTTCTTGATCATTGAAGGTCTTCGTTCGCAGGAAAATCTTCAGTATCCCGGTTTCACGCCCTGTAGGCACTCGTCTTTTTTACCCACTTGGCGTCTTTTTTTTCATACTCTTCTTTTCTGATGTCCACGAAGTTTAGTCCCCTGCCTTTTTTCAGTATGCGGTACGGTCCCAAGGGGCTTCCCGTCCTTTCCACGCCTTTTTTTTCCCCTTTTCTATTTGACCCACTCGTTTCTTTTTTTCCTCCCATTTTTCCTTTTTTTCCTCCCCATCGGATTTTGGATTGCGATGGAGATTTCAACGCCGGGCTTACGGTCGCCTGTTTTTTTTCATTTTTTGGTGCTCAGTTCGTGTTTTTGTACCCCATAACGCCTTTCTTTCTTTAGGTTCTGGGATTTTCATCCCCACACCGTTTCCGGCACTTGGTCTTTTTACCATTTTGTTAGATTTTGACTTTTCCCCCAAGGTTCCTGTTCCTGCCCGAATGTACAGATTTTCTGTCTCCCCATACCGGCAAAGTTCTTTATTATTTTTCTTTTTACAATACGGAGGCGTTTGCAAGTTTCTTCCTTTCTGTTGAGCCTTCGGTTCCGGCCGATCCCATTTTTTCGCATTGTCCATCCCCCTGTCTGGTTAAACTTGACTTGGCTTACTTGGTTCGTTTTCCCAATACGTTTTTTTCCAAATTCATTCAGCGCTGCGATCCCCCAGTTTCCTGTGGGTCCCCCCGGTTATGTTCGAATTCTCCCCAAATTCATGATTTTCTTTCCCCCCCTTATTTTTTGGAGTCCAGGTTCCCCCCGAATTCAGTCTGGTCATTTTCCCTTTTCTCCTTCTTTCGTACAGTTCTGGTCTTTTTTGATAGCCTTGCTCACCTTATTTCCACCACGGGCTTTTGCTCTCCTTTGGTGCCCTTGAGCCTGTGGGTGGTCCCCCAGTTTTTCACCCCATTCCTTTCCCCGCCGCGTTTAAACTCCCAAAGCCCCTGCTGCTGCCTATCCGTTCTCGTTAAGTCCCCGAGTCAGAAGCGGTATTTCATCCTTTCTCCCCCCAGCGTCATTATCGACTACTCTTTTTTTTCTCCTTTTTTTTCTTCCGGTTAACTCTACAGTGGTTTTTTCCTTCCGGTTTGAGTTTCCCCCCTTTTCAGACTTCCCCTTTTTCGTTTGGTTGACACCCCAGTCTTGTTGAATTTTTCTTGCGTTTTTCCATTATTGTGCTACGCATAGTTATTTTTGGGGGCCTTTTAAGGACTTCACCTTTTCCAACCCCTTTTTTTGATTGGCCGGTTTTCACACCGGTAGTGCCAAAGGGCAAAGGTCTTGGTTCTCGGTCCCATTTCGTTTTTTTTTTTTTTTTTTTGGTTACGAGCTTCTTCTTAGTTTCGTCCCCTGGGGTCGAGTTCTTTTTTGTCTGTTCATTCCCCGTCAGGGGTCCTCCGGTGAGGCGTGTACGACGAGGTGCAAATCTATTCGCTGGGTTTTTCGGGAAGGAGGGACTTTTTACAACGTCAACTCTTTTTTCTTCTTGAATATCGCCCAAGGCCAGGGTTTCTTGATGCCGTGAACACTGACCGGGGACTTCTCGAAGAAGGTTTGAGTTCCTTTTATGGTCCGCAGGACTATTGATAGACTGGTCCCCCCCCCCACAATTTTCCCCAGGGATAACATGGACGAGCGTTCGCTGTGAAAACCCCCC